>Ga0233422_10000974_pt1 | contig 13432 bp, 13 predicted proteins | sample Watercolumn_Mata_2_FD_182724 | JGI IMG/M metagenome (GOLD analysis project Ga0233422, IMG submission 182724) | Freshwater microbial communities from Lake Matano, South Sulawesi, Indonesia - Watercolumn_Matano_2014_110_MG | ecosystem: Environmental > Aquatic > Freshwater > Lake | place...
GGTTGTAGAAGAACCCGACCACCTCGTAGTCCTCCTTCAGTCGGCGGATAACCTCGGTCGAACAGGGCCCGCAGCAGACGTGGAGCAGCAACTTCGGCTTCACTCAATCAGGCTAGGGCAGGGCGACGCGAAGTCAAGACAAGGCTGCGGCGGTGTGGAGTCGGCCGACTCCGCTTGTTCGGACCTGCGACGACACGTGAGCTTGGACGTGTGCCTTGACCCGGGCATTCCGAGACTTATCTTCTGCTCCATGCCTTTGTGTCGTGACTTCAACCTCGTCAGGCCCTTCCTGGAAAAGAACCGGCCCGCCGCCAACTCCGCTGCCAACCTGGTGCATGATACGTTCGGCTCGCGCCTTCGCTGGGTGAGGATTGACGATCTCCGCGACCCGCACGCCGTGCTCTGCCGCTCGCGCCGGTTCGCGCTCTTCGCCGATTCCGGACCAGCGGTGGTCCGCCTGCTCGCCGAGGTCCCGCGCAATCTGCGCCTGAGGTTCGGTGCCACGCCGACCCGCTTCTGCCGCCTGATAAGAGAGAACTGGCCGGGTCCCGACGCCGGCCGGCGCGTGTGGTACAACCACTGCTGCTTGTACGTGCTCAGACCCGGGCATCTGGTTGTCGACCGGACCCATCGAGTGAGCCGGCTGCAACCGGAGGACGCGCCGTCGATCGCCCGAGCCTGGCCCTACGGTCGAAGTCCCGAGCACATCCTTCGCCGCATCCGAAACGGGCCGGGCTACTGCATCCGTCGCCGAGGGATGCCGGTAGCCTGGGGCTTGACGCACGACGACGGCTCGATGGGCTTCCTGCATGTGGTCGAGCAGTATCGCCACCAGGGCATGGCGCGGACCATTACGACCGCGCTGGCTCGAAGCCTGCTCCGGCTTGGCGTCCAGCCGTTCATGTACATCGTCGCCGCCAACCGAGCATCGCTCCGTCTGACTGCCGGTATGGGCTTCTCCCGCGCCGGTCGGTTCTCCTGGTTCGGGACCTAGCAACGGGCTACCGGGAAGACCGGGGCACGAGTCCGTCGGTTCGGTACGAGGCGCGGGCCGGCACTTGCCGGCCCGCTTGCTTGAAGCTTGAGGCTTGTGGCTTGCGGCCTACGCCACCCCGAACGCCTCCTGCCGCTTGTGCAGCAACGCCCACTGCGCGTCAATCTGACGCTGCGCCTCGGAGATGACCGCCTTGCCGGATTCGCCCTTGAACAGGTGACTGAATCGACCTTGTGGCTTCATGAACTCCTCGACCGGCTTCTTCTCCTTGGGTTCGTAGTTGATCTTGTACTTGCCGTTCTCCCACTCGTAGATCGGCCAGAAGCAGGTATCGGCTGCCAGCTTCGCCATCTCGATCGTCAGATTGCCAGCGTGCTGCCAGCCCAGCGGGCACGGTACGAGCACGTTGAGGAACGAGGGGCCGTCGACGGCCAACGCCTTGCCGACCTTGGTGACCAGGTCATTCCACAGCGCGATGGTGGTCTGCGCCGCGTACGCCGCGTTGTGGGCAATCATGATCTCCATGATGTCCTTGCGCGGCATGGTCTTGCCCGGTATCACCTCGCCGGCCGGCGAAGTGGTCGTGTGCGCCCCGTAGGGCGTCGCCGAGCTGCGCTGGATACCGGTGTTCATGTAGCCTTCGTTGTCGGTGCAGACGTAGAGGAACTTGTGCCGCCGCTCGAAGGCGCCGGAAATCGCCTGGAACCCGATGTCGTACGTGCCGCCGTCGCCGCCGAACGCGATGAACTTCACGTCCTCCCTGATGTTGCCCATCTTCTTGTGGAAGTTGTAGGCAGCAACGACACCGGACGCGGTGGAAGCCGCCGTCTCGAACGCGGTGTGAATCATCGGTATCTGCCACGCGGCATGCGGGTAGATGGAAGAGAAGATTTCGGTGCACCCGGTCGGCATGATGCCGACCACCGGCTGGGGCGCGGCCAGGAGTATCTGGCGCACTGCCAGCGCCTCGCCGCATCCCGCGCAGGCGCGGTGGCCGCTCGAAAAGAGCTCGGGATTCTGACAAAGGTCCTTGAGTCTTGCCATCTCCTACTCCCCTCTCCGATTCGTGACGTCCGCAGCTCTGGTTTCTGGACTCTGGATTCTGGATTCTGAATTCGTCATCATGTCCTCACCTTACCCCGATATACGTCACGAGGTCTTCCTTGCTGCCCGCTTGCGCCTGATCGAGTACCGTCGCGGCATCGCCAAGCGAGAACTCCTTGCCGCCGAGGCCGTAGACGTACGAGAGCAGCTTGGGCCGCTGCGGCAGGTCATAGAGCGCCGAGCCTATCTCGGTGAAGAGCGCGCCGCCCCAGGAGTTGACCGTATCGGCGCGGTCCATGACTGCGACGGTCTTGAACCTGGCGAGTGTCTCTCTCAACACCCGGTGCGGCAGGGGTCGGAACACGCGCAGCTTCACCATCCCGACCTTCTTTCCCTGGTTGCGCATGCTGTCCACTGCCTCGCGCATCGTGCCGCAGGCTGAACCCATCAGGAGCACGACCGCATCGGCGTCGTCGGTACGATACTCGTCGATTACGCCGTAGCCCCGCCCGAACTTCTGCTTGAACTCAGCCTGGACCTCTTCGATGATCGGCAGCACCCGGTTCATGCCTTCAATCTGCGTGCGCTTGAACTCGAAGAAGTAGTCCTGCATCGTCGCCGGGCCGACCAGTATCGGCTTCTTGTAGTCGAGCAGGTTCCAGTTCGGCTTGTACGGTCCGACGAACTCTCGCACCGGCTTGTCCTCGAACGTCTCTATCCGTTCCATGCAGTGGGAAAGAATGAAACCGTCCACCGCGCAGATGGCGGGCAGCGACGCGCGCTCGGCTATCTTCACGCACTGGATGAGCGTATCGTAGCCCTCCTGCACCGTCTCGCAGAAGAACTGCAACCAGCCCGAGTCACGGGAGGCAAGCGAGTCCGAATGGTCGCCGTGGATGTTCAGCGGCGACGAAACCGAACGAGAAGCGATGGGCATCACAATCGGCAGGCGCAGTCCGCCGGCAATGAAGAGCATCTCATGCATCAACATGAGTCCCTGCGATGCGGTCGCGGTCATCGTCCGGCAGCCGGAAGCGGCCGCGCCGATGCAGGCGGCCATGGCCGAGTGCTCGCTCTCAACGGCAACGAACTCGGAATCGACCTTGCCGTCGCTCACGTACTGGGCGAAGATCTGCACGATCTCGGTCGAGGGTGTTATCGGGTACGCGGCGACCACATCCGGGTTTATCTGCCGCATCGCGTACGCCAGCGCCTCATTTCCCGTCTTCGCGAGAATCATGCTTGCCTCCTGCACTGCTCGTTTTGGCTCTTGGCCTTTGGCTTTTGACTTGGGTTCCGACCGACCTCTGCCTTCTAGCTTCTAGCATCCGACTTCTGCCTTCGTCCCAACGGCCCCTGCCTGACAGTGCGTCCGGTCCCATCCGCAGCACGGTCCGTCCGCACTTCTGACTTCTGGCTTCTAGCATCTGACATCTGACTTCGTCTGGAGCCGTCATTTACTTCCTCTCCTCTTCCATCACAATCGCCTGCACCTTGGTCGGACAGACCTTGGCGCAGATGCCGCAGCCCTTGCAGTAATCGTAGTTGATGCCGGTCATCTTGCCGTCTTTGATCACGATGGATGCGTCCGGGCAGTAGATCCAGCAGGTGAGGCAGTTGATGCACTTCTCCGCATTCCAGCACGGCCGCTGCGACCGCCAGGCGCCGGTCTTGTTCTCCAGCACTGCCTTCGGGTCGTCGATGATCGCCCCGCAGGGAAGCTCTTTCCAGCTCTTCAGCTTCGCCATGTCAGTTCGTCCCCTCTGCCGTCCGTCCGTCATTCTGCATTTTGCATTCTGCAGTTTGCATTCTGCATTGCATCCTCGCCATCAACACCTCACTTCCTCATACGCCCGCCGTATGCTGACCAGGTTCGGCTCCACGAACCTCTCCTTGCCGCCGCGGAACTTCTCCGCCAGCTTGTGCTTGATCGCCTCCATCATCGGCTCGAACTCCAGCACGCCCGTGACCTTCACCAGCGCGCCGAGCATGGGCGTGTTGGGCACGTTCTTACCCACGGTCTCCATCGCTATCTTCGAGGCGTCCACCACGTAGAGCTTGATGCCGGGCGGCAGGGCGAGCCGCTGGCGCAATTCGGCCGGCTCGACGTTGGAATTCACGAGCAGGATGCCGTCGTCCATCAGGCCCTCGGTGACCCGCGCCGGCTCGATCAGCGAGGCGTCGAGCACGACCACGACGCGCGGCGTCTTCACGCCGGCGTGGGAACGTATCGGCTTGTCGGAAAGCCGGTTGAAAGCGGCCACCGGCGCGCCCATCCGTTCCGGTCCGTACTCCGGGAACGCCTGGATGTAGAGCCCGGTGTCGAGCGCGGACTCCCCGAACAAGAGCGCCGCGGTCTTCGCGCCCTGTCCGCCGCGCCCGTGCCAGCGTATCTCCAGCGGCTGGCCGCCCAGGAAGCTGCAGGATTCAGCCATCAATACCTCCGATTCATCTCATTCGACATTCGACAATCGTCATTCGTCATTGCTGCTGTGGTTGTGTTTGCGGACTCAGATGGTAGCGGGATAACGCCGAAAGTCAACCCGGCAAGGGCGCACCTGCGACCTCTCTCCACAGACCGCCTGACCGGGTACAAAGGCAGTCCGAGGTACCGCGTAGCAGAGCTGTCTGTGCCGGTTCGGCTACCGGACCTCGGCACGGCACCCGGAACCTACAGGCAGTCGATGCCGGCTTCGCGCAGGGAAGCGATTATCTTCTCCCCCATACGCCTCATTCCTTCTTCCGGATACCGCATCTTGAACAACAACTGGGCCGCATTCCCGACCTCCATCCGCCCCATCAAACGCGCAACCTTGTCGGTGAAGTCCGGCCGCGCCTGCTCGTCCATCTCCAGCGCCTCTTGGTAGGTTCGCTGGAAGTACTTCTTAACATCGGCTGTCAGGTCACCGTATTTCTCGCGGTACAACTGCTTGAGTTCTTCCGACGACCTCTCTTCATACCGCTCGGAGTGGACCATCGTGGTCCGGGACAGCTTGGTGATGCCCGCAGGCACCTTCTTCGGATAGCCGACGCAGAGCGCGACCACCGGTACGACCTTGCCCGGCAGTCCGAACTCCTTGCGAATCTCGGTCATCGCGGCCAGCACCATCCCGATGTAGACCGTTCCCAGTCCGAGGCTCGTGGCGCACAGGACTGCGTTCTCGGCGGAGCAGAAGACGTCGGCGTACGCCAGCAGGAAACTCATCAGCGCCTTCTCGCCGCCATAGCTCGCGCCCTCGGCCTCGGCCCATTTGCCGGTACGGTGGAAGTCGATGCAGAAGAGCAGGCAGAGCGGTGCCCTGGCCACCCACGGCTGGTTCACGGCCAGCCTTGCCATCTTCTCTCGGCCTTCCGGCTCCTGAATTCGGATGATGGAAATCGGCTGGATGTTGCCGCCGGACGGTGCCTGGATTGCCGCGTCGAGCAGCTTCAGGACCTTCTCCTCTTCGACCGGCTGGTCGAGAAACGACCGCACGGTCCTGCGCCGCATGATCACGTCGTACACGCTTTCCATTGCCAATGCTAGGAAGCAGGAGTCAAGGGGTCAAGGATTCTAGGATTCGAACGTCAGGCGTAGAAGCTGGCACTCCCGCCCACTGGAATCCTTGAATCCTGAAGTCCTGGAATCCTGTTCCGTCAGAACTTCAGGATACTGGCCGGGTCGATCCGCTGTCCATCCTTGCGGATCTCGAAGTGCAGGTGCGGGGCGGTCGTCTTCCCCGTAGTGCCGACCCAGCCGACTATCTTGCCTGTCTGAACCGAGTCATCCCTGGCCACTTCCCAGTCCTTGAGGTGACCATAGTAGCTCTGGTAGCCCTGGCCATGCCTGAGCAGCAGGAATCGGCCGTACTGCCTGTCTTCCCCGCGCTGCTCCACCACGCCGTCCGCGGTCGCTCGCACCGGCGCGCCGTCAGCCGCTGCCAGGTCAATACCGACGTGCGGTTCGTTCGAACGCTGCGAAACCGCGTACTCTTCTACGGGCACCAGCTTCGGCACCAGTTGGCTTCCCCAGGTCTTCCCCTTGACCCACTCCGGTAAAGCTTGTGAATCGAGGGGCAGTGAATCCCAGTTCACTGGCGCCGGTGACTTTTCTATCCCGAGCATGGTCGCCATCTTCCGGCTCTGCTCTTCCACCTGCTCCAGCTGCTTGCGCAGGGCCACGACCTTTGCGAACTCAGTCTCAAGTGTACGGTTGCGTCGCTCAAGATACGAAAGCCGGCTGAGCCGGTAGGCCCCGGCCAGAGCCATCACCAGCGAAGCGACAACCAGCAGCGCCAGAAAACCCGCGACTGCTGCCAGCAGGCGGACCATCCACAAAGGCAGGCTGAACCGCAGCGAGTTGGTGCTGTAGTTGCTGGCAACGAAGAACGAGAGCTCTTTGCGGGGCACGCTTTATGCCCTACGTTCGATGCTCAACGCTTGATGCATCCGAGCCTTGGCTTCTGGCGTCTGACTGCGAGCATCATCCGCACATTTGGGTCTTGGTGATGCGGGTCCGGTCCGCGTCCGATTGTCCTTCCTCACTTCTGACTTCTGACATCTAGCTTCTGACATCTGACTTCGGCCTGTCCTGACGCTGCCCTTTCATCTTCCCGACCACTCGCTCCAGGTCCTCGTCCGAGAAGTAGCGCACGACAATCTCTCCGGCCCCGGCCTTGCCCGGATTGATGACAACCCTCGTGCCGAGATACGTCGTCAGCCCCTCCTCAACTTCGCGCAGGTGAATGTCCTTCTCCGGTTTGGGCTTCTGCGGCTCTTTCGGCTTGGGCTCGCCGCAGAGCTTCTCGACGGACCTGACCGAAAGCCCTTCCTTCACTATCCGTTCGCACACCTCGACCTGCAATCTCCGGTTCTTGCTCATCAGCAGTGCCCGCCCGTGGCCCGCGGTTATCAATCCCGCAGCCAGGCAGTCACGGACTTTGAAAGGTAGATCGAGCAACCGCAAAGCGTTTGCGACGGTCGACCGGTCCTTGCCCACACGCTGGGCGATTACCTCGTGTGTCTGCTTGAACTCATCGTTGAGACGCTTGTACCCCATCGCCTCGTCAATCGGGTTCAGGTTCTGGCGCTGCAGGTTCTCAATCAGGGCGAACTCGAGCATCTCCAGTTCGTCGACGGTGCGGATGACGGCCGGCACTTGGTCGAGACCGGCGAGCTTGGACGCGCGCAGCCGGCGCTCGCCCATCACGACTTCGTAGCCGTCGCGCCGGCGCCGTACCATGATCGGCTGCAGCACACCGTGCGTCTTTATCGACGCCACCAGTTCGTCGAGGTTCTCCTCGGTCTTGGTCCGGGGCTGAAACGGATTGGGTCGGATTTCGTCAATCCGTATGGGCCGCGCTTCTGCGGCCATTGCCGCCTGGGTCTCTTCCGGGATTATCGCCCTGATGCCTTTGCCCAGCGCCTTACGCATGGCACGCCCTCCGGGCAAGGACAAAGGACCAAGGACAAAGGACAAAGGGTTGAACCGGATTTGTCCTTGTCACTTTGCCCTGCCTTGCTTTGTCCTTACTGGTTGTCACTTTGTCCTTTCCTCGACCCGTCCATGCCGGGCGAGAACTTCATCTGCCAGCGCCAGGTACGCCTGCGCCCCGGCCGACTGATTGTCGTAGCCGAATATCGTCTGGCCGAAACTCGGCGCCTCGGCCAGCCGTACGCTGCGCGGAATCATGGTGTCGAAAACCTGCTCCTTGAAGTAACTCCGCACCTCGTTTGCCACCTGCTGGGCCAGGCTCAGGCGCGACGAGTACATGGTGATGAGCACGCCCTCAATGGCCAGTGACAGGTTCAGTCCTTGCCGGACGAGACCGACGGTGTCGAGCAGGCGCGACATTCCTTCCATGGCCAGATACTCGGCCTGCACCGGGATCAGCACGCTCTGGGCAGCTACCAGGCAATTCAGAGTCAGGATTCCAAGCGAGGGAGGGCAATCAATGATGATGAACCGGTAGTCCGGGTCGACGAGTCCCAGCGCCCGGTTCAGCCGCGACTCCCGCTCATCCGCATCAATCAACTCCACCTCGCCGCCGGCCAGACTGACGGATGCAGGCAGCAGGTCGAGATTCTCCGCCTTGTCCCTGAGCACAGCGTCAGTGACCCGCTGTGCCTCGACCATGGCCTCGTAGACCGATATCCCAAGCTTGGTTCGGTCCACTCCCAGCCCCAGCGTGGCGTGCGCCTGCGGGTCCATATCCACGAGCAGGGAACGTCCGCCCTTCAGCGCCAGCGCGGCCGCCAGGTTGACCGAAGTCGTGGTCTTCCCGACCCCGCCCTTCTGGTTGCAGACCGCTATGCGCTGCGCCATTACTGGGGGAACTCACCACCAAGACACAGAGAGAAGGTTCCGGGCTTCTTACATCTCACATCTGACATCTTACTTCTTGCTTCGTCCGCCGGTTCTGACTTCTGGCTTCTGGCATCTGGCTTCTGGATTCGTCCGGTTGCTCTAATCCGTCCTCTTGATGGTCACCCCGGCCTGCCGTAACAGCCACGCCTGCTTTCCCTGCTTCAGCCGCACGACCACGTCGACCTTGGTGCCCGGGTCCCACTTCGGCCCGCCCCGAACAACTGACTCGAGGCGCGCAGCAGCCGGTTCGCGTGTTGCTGGTTCAGGCGCCGCTGACCACTCCTTCTTGCCGTCCAGGACCCAGACGCGGTCCATCGAGAGACCGGCCGGCAGGGACGTCCCGTCTGCAGATGACACCTTGACCACGACAATCAACGGCTGGCCATTGGGCGGCGCCACCGGCTGGAAGTCCCGCCACGCGCTGGCTGACAGCGTGTACTCGCGGCCGTCGATCTCCACCCGCTCCGGCGCGGAGGCAATTGAGGCGGTGCTGGAACGGCACCACCTGCACGCTGTCCCGCAACCCGACAGAACGACAACGGCACAAACGGCCGGCACCGCACCCGAGAGATGTATCCGGGCTTGTGGCTTGAGGCTTGCGGCTTGAGGCTTCATCACCGCGCCATTGTAGTCGTCCTGGCCTCAAACGCAAGTAATCCGCCCACAGTCACGGCCTCGACGCTGCCTGCACCAGACAGCGTGCTTGACATCCTCGGAGCCCATCCTAGAATCGAGTCAGCAAATGCTGGACCGCATCAGGCTTCTCACGTTCCTGTTCATCATCCCGCTGGCGTTGCTGTCTGTCGGCTGCCGCAAGAAGCTGTCACAGGGCTGGTTTCCACTGGAACTCGGCAGCAAGTGGACATACAGGCTGACGAGTGCTTCGGATACCGGAGACTTCACCATCACAGTGACCGAAGTCGGCGAGGTGAAGCACTACGCGAAGGCGGTCACCGACAGCGGGGTGACGCTTGCGAACGTCTTCCCCTTCAACAATCTCGACGGCGACACGTCCTGCTTCTACACGGTGAACGGCGACACGACCTGGCTCGGGGCGAGCAGCGGCCCAACACCCCTCATGGTCATGGTGCAGCCCCTGGATTCGGTCGCGGCCTGGCGCTGGACCTACGTGCTTTGGACCGACTCGGCAGTGGTTTCTGGCAAGACGGATGTCATTGTGCCGGCCGGGACATTCAAGAACTGCTACGAGGTGGACTACTACGGGTTCCTCGGGCAGTTGTACTATCGGGTGTGCTACGCGAAAGGTGTCGGCGCGGTGAAGGGCGAGGGCTTCACGGCACCGACGTGGAAGTTCGAACTGAAGTCCGCCGACCTGCCGTAGCACACTCGGGTCCGGATAGTTCAGAGTCCAGAATCCAGAGTCCAGAACTCAGAGTTCCAGCCGGGCAACCACGGATTGACGCAGATGAACACGAATTGTCCAGGCGGGCCCTCAATGCCTGACTCCTGGCTCCGAACACAACCCCGCAAGTTGCCCTGCAGACCGCCTCGCGAGTTATCCCGCAAGTAGCCCCGCAGGGCATCCAGCAAGTCGCGCTGCGGGTCACGTTCCGAGCAACGGCGCGGGTAGCATCGAGAGTCGCGTTCCGGGTGACACGCCCCGTCGCGCCCTGAACTACCCTCAGAATCGCTGCGCAGATTGCAGTCCAAATCGCCCCGACTATCCCCGCCCGGATCGCCTTCGGAATCCCCTTCCAGACGACACCGGGAATCACCCTCCGAACCGTCCCCCCGGTGACCCCCACCGTCGCTCTCCCGGCGACCCCAACCTCTTCTGACTCTACCTCTTATCCCCCATTTATGACATTGACCCGCATGAGTCTTATTGGTATCATGCGGACAATATGAGCCGGTCGAAGGAGATGTTCAAGTTCACGCCCGAAATGGGGCTGAGGCTGCGCGAACTCCGGTTGCGCGAGGGCATGACCCAACAGGAGCTGGCGGTGCTGATGGGCAGGCAAGGAAGAGGCAATCATCAGCTCATCGGCAAGGTCGAGCTGGGCAAGGCCCCCTATCCTTCTCTCGGTTTCGTGGCTGACTATTTGCGGGCCTGCAAGGCTTCGTTCACCGACATCACCGACCTGCTGAACGCCTACACGTCACAGCCCACCGTGATCGAGCAGCGCGGGTACAGACGCGTCCGCAGCCTTGCGCGCAAGCTGTCGCCAGGCGTGGCCAAGGCGGTCGAGAACTACGACCACGCGGTTACGCGGGCCAGTTCAAAGGCCGAACCGGTTCGCAATCGGCTCACAAACGTCCGGGCGTATGCTCGTGGGCAAGAGGCGCAGCGCCAGTTGAATCGGTTGGTAGAAACCGAACTTGCGTCCGCGGGCATCCCTCCGGCCTCGGTCGAGGCGGCCTGGACGCGAGTCTATGCGCGGAAGCTGTATCGTTTGCTCAGCCAAGCCGGCACAGGAAACCCGGAACGGCTCAAGCGCAAGCTCAGGCACCTTGAAGGCTGGGCGGCAGAAGTCGGGATCGGAGCCCTGCCGGTTCGTGTCGTGCTCCGCGACCGCATCACGGCACTCGCAGGCGAGTCAAGGAGTCGCTAGGGCCGGATCTCTGCACAGAGGTCGGATTGGGCCCAAGAGGAAACGGGAGCTTGCGCTCCCGCTCTTCGTCTAGCCGACGCCGGCGCTGCGGACCACCGCCGCCACCGCCTGCCGTCCCGCCGGCACCCTCCTGTTCGATTTCCTCGCCCGCCCGCATCTTCGGGTCGAACTTGAAGTTGTTGAAGTTGTAGCTGACTGCGAGCGAGAGTATGTACCCTTCGCTGGTGTACTCCGAGTTCGTGTGGAATCCCGGTCCGTCCGACCATCTCTTCCACGCGGTCGGGCCCAGCAGGTTGGCGCAGCGGAGCGTGAGCGAAAGGGCGCGTTTGAAGAAGAACTGCTTGACCGCGGCGCTGGCCGAGTAGTAGACGTCGTTGCTGCCCTGCGCGGCAATGGTCGGGCCGGACAGCCAGCCGCTGAGCTGGAGCTGCGTGCTTGTGGGCAGCGTGGCCGTGAGCCGGAGCGAACTGTACCAGGTCAGCGCGCCGCGTTCAAACGGCACGCCCACGGCCGTCCCGGTTTCGAGGTAGTCGTAGACGTTCCCGGTCAGGAAGGCGTTGAGCCACTTGGTCGGGCTGACGTTGGCGGATAGCTCGAGGCCGAGCGAACGGTCCTGCCCGATGTTCTCCGGGCGGACGAGCAGGAGGGTCGTATCCAGGGTGTCCCGGCTTGTCACCCCCTCGTTCATGTTGCTGGTCGTGCGCCAGTAGCCCTGGAGCGAGAGCTGGTTTGCCCCGAACGGCAGTTCATAGCCCGCTTCGACCGAGTTGACGTATGAAGCAAGCAGGCCCGGGTTGCCCTCGTTCACCCTGTGTCGTCCTGCCAGGCCCGGAACGGCCGCAGCATCCACGGGTCGGGACGGTCGATGCGCCGCGAGTACCCGGCGGTCAGCTGCTGGTTCGCGGGAAGCGAACAGGACAGGTGCAGGCTCGGAAACAGGTCCCAGCCGGGATGGGGGTCGGGCCACTGCAGCGTGTCATCGCGCACGTCTATCAGGCGCGTGCCGTATTCGAGACGCAGGCCGGGCTTCACGCTCAGATTCTTCCAGGTCCGTGACCCGACAGCGTACAGGGCGTGGTTGTTCTGTGTGCCGTGGTAAGGGTGGCCGGAGGCAATCAAGCGCCGGCCCTCTTTGTGCCTTTGTGACTTCGTGGTGGTCTCTTGTATCGGATTGCGGGGCCAGGTCGTCTTCGCCCGTCCTCGCGCAGAGTTTTCCCCGCCGGCGTGTCTATGGTATCATATGAGAATGGAGCACTACAGATCCCGGCTGCTTCTGGCAGCCGTTGTCATTCCGATCCTCTTGTTCGTCGGTCGTGTTTTCGCACAACCCGGGCCCGGTACCGGCAGCGCCATGCCCGCGGGTTCGATCAGCGGCCAGGTGTATGACGCCGACTTGAACGTGCCCATCGAGTATGCGAACATAGTGCTGCGCAGCCTGCGCGACAGCTCGCAGGTGAATGGCACCGTGACCGACAGGTCCGGCAGGTTCGTCCTGTCCGATGTGCGCCCCGGACGCTACTTCGTCGAACTCTCGTTCATCGGCTACCGGCAGATAACGGTCAGCGACATCGCGGTCGGACCGGGCGCTGCCCGCGACCTCGGGCGGCTCAACCTGAGACAGACCGCGGTCGCCGTCGAAGGCAGGGAAGTCACCGCCGAGCGGCCCCGGCTGGAGTACCGCATAGACAAAAAGGTAGTGAACGTAGCCTCGAATCCCTCGGCACAGAACGGCACCGCCGTGGACGCGCTGGAGAACGCGCCGGGGGTCAAGGTGGACGTGGAGAATAACGTCACCCTGCGGGGCAGCGGCAGCTTCACGGTGCTGGTGGACGGCAGGCCCTCGCTGCTCGAGTCGAGCGAAGCCCTGCAGCAACTGCCGGCCGCGACCATTGACCGGATAGAGATCATCACCAACCCCTCGGCCAAGTACGACCCGGAAGGCGTGTCGGGCATCGTCAACGTCATCCTGAAGAAGCAACGGCAAAGCGGGCTCTCCGGGATGTCCACCATAACTGGCGGGCTGGACGACAAGTACGGCGGAGACCTGCTCATGAACTGGCGCGGAGGCACGACCTCGGCCTTCTTCGGCGCGAACTACAACAACATGAACTTCCCCGGCACGCGCACGGTGGAGAGCTGGACCGAGTCGGGGGACACCGTGACCCACCTGAACTCAGTCGGAACGGGCAAGTTCGGGTCCAGGAACTACGGTCTGCGCGCCGGCACCGACTTCGCACTGGGCCAGAATGACAGGATGAGCCTGGGCGCGCGCTGGGGCGGGCGCGGCGGCGGACGAAGCCAGATGGCAGACTATCGGCGCTGGTCCGAACCGGGAACCAATACCACTTACTACCAGGGAAGCTCGGTTTCGGCCCGCGGCGGCACCAACCTCTCCGCCAACCTCGACGAGACCCACACCTTCGGGAAACCCGGGCACGAACTCGCGTTGCGCGCTGACTACGGCCTGCACAATCG
>Ga0233422_10000975_pt1 | contig 13424 bp, 11 predicted proteins | sample Watercolumn_Mata_2_FD_182724 | JGI IMG/M metagenome (GOLD analysis project Ga0233422, IMG submission 182724) | Freshwater microbial communities from Lake Matano, South Sulawesi, Indonesia - Watercolumn_Matano_2014_110_MG | ecosystem: Environmental > Aquatic > Freshwater > Lake | place...
CCCCCAGATGTCGCGACGATGAGCGCGCCGAATACGCGAAGCGTGTCCTTGTCCGACTTGCGTTTCTGCTACGACAAGGAAATGCCGACGGTCTTGCACGGACTCTCGCTGGATATTCCGCCCGGTACGATCACGGCGGTCCTGGGACCGAATGGAGCGGGCAAGACGACGCTGCTACGGATCATTTTGGGACTGCTCGCGCCGCAAGCGGGAAGCATTTCGATTGACGGCAAGCCGCAGCAGAGTTACTCGCGGCAGCAAATGAGCCGGTTGATTGGCTTGGTGCCGCAGAGCGAGTATGTCCCGTTCGATTTCTCGGTGCTGGAGTTTGTGCTGCTTGGACGCGCGCCGTACCTGAGCCCCCTCGCCATGCCCAGCGAAGCGGATCGCCAAATCGCGCGGGACGCGCTATGCTCTATCGGGCTGGAGCATTTGCAGGATCGCCCCACGCCGTCGCTGAGCGGCGGCGAGCGGCAATTGGCGATGGTCGCACGCGCGCTGGCGCAGAAACCGCGTATCCTCTTGCTGGATGAACCGACCTCCCACCTCGACCTGGGCAACCGCGATCGGATCCTCGGCGTTCTACGCGCGCAGGCGCGCAACGGCGTGACGGTCATCTTCACGACGCACGATCCCAACCTGGTGGCGGTGACGGCGGATTACGTGGTGTTGATGCGCCAGGGGGCATTGGTGGCAGCCGGTGCGTTGGCGGCGACGCTCACGGCGGAAAATCTCAGCGCGACCTATGGGATTGAGGTGCAGGTGATCCGGTGGGATGGTCACTTGTTCGTCGTGTCCGATCAGATCGGCAGGGAGAGCGGATAGAAAACCTATGCTGGATTGGATTCGGTTGTGGAATGAACTAGTGCAAGTGCAGAGTAGCGGATATGCGCATGACAGGCGGTTGGGACAGCGCGACCATTGGCGGAATCGCGCCCAAGAGTTCGACGAGCATGTCCGCCGACGGTGGGAGCAAGCGGATACCAGCCGCACGTTCATCCTCGCGCAGGTAGACGCGGTCCCGAATTCAACCGTGCTCGATATTGGCGCGGGTACAGGCGCGTGGGCGGGCCTGCTCGCGCGCCACGCGCGTCGTGTGACGGCGGTAGAACCCTCACCGGCAATGCTTGAAGTGCTACGAAACAACCTGGCAATCGAAAAGGCGAGCAATGTCGAGGTCGTGGAAGAGCCGTGGCCCCATGCTCAAGTCGGCGCGCATGATTTCACCCTGTGTTCGCACGCAATGTACGGCTTGCCCGATTTTGCGCGGTTTGTGCAAAGTATTGAGGCGGTGACGCGGCACACCTGCTTTTTGCTCATCCGCGCGCCGACAATGGATGGAGTGATGGCGGAGGCGGCGCGGCGTGTGTGGGGACATCCGTACGATAGCCCGAATTACCAGATTGCCTTCAACGCGTTGTTGCAGTTGGGCATTTTCCCGAACGTGCTGATGGAAGAACCTGGTTCATGGGAACCCTGGGTCAGCGAGAGTTTGGAAGAGGGGTGCGAGCAAATCAAACGCCGGTTGGGGTTGAGCCAATCCAAGGTACATGACGAATTCTTTCTGGACTTGGTCCGGCGGCGGTTGACCTGCAGGAATGGCAGGTACGTGTGGCCCCCTGCAATGCGCACAGCACTGGTGTATTGGCGCGTCCAGAGGGCGCGCGAAAGGTCTTGATTGTCCAGAGCGCGGAACGGCGAGCCACAGGATGCTTTCTGTCTGCGCTTTCGCTCTCGATCGGCTTTCAACTCGCGAGTGTTCCCGCCTGGAGCGATGCAGAACGACATGGCGCGCGGGGGATGTACCAGGTGGGCGTCGAAATTTTGGGTCGGCGCGGCGCGTCGCCGTAGGGGCGCACCTGTGTGTGCGCCCTGTTGGGCAGACCTGTGTGTGCGCCCTGTTGGGCAGACCTGTGTGTGCGCCCTGTTGGGCAGACCTGTGTGTGCGCCCTGTTGGGCAGACCTGTGTGTGCGCCCTGTTGGGCAGACACACAGGTCTGCCCCTACCCAATCGCATATCACCTAAAAACGTGACGCACACCCGGACGTACCGCGCGTCTTGTCGCTCTGCGGATGTTGTGCTAAAATCAAGTTGGGGTCGCTGACCGCGCACCCCGGCGGCAATCCTCCGGAGTGAGTCCGATGGATTTCAGACGATTGGTCAAATACCTCGCCATCACGCGTACGCAAGTCATCAACAGCATGACGTATCCGTTCGACCTCGCGATGCGCAGTTTGATGATCGTCATATTTATGGCGATCTTTGCCCAATTGTGGTCGGCAACCTACCGCGCGATAGGGCAGACGATCATCGGGGGGCTGTCCCTGAACGAGACGTTGTGGTACCTGATGGTCGCGGAGATGATTGTGCTGAGCAAGCCGCGCCTGACGAACACGATTGCGGAACAAGTGAAAGACGGCTCGATTGCGTACTTGCTCAACAAGCCGTACAATTTTCTGCTGTACCATTTTTCCGTTGCGCTTGGCGACGGCGCGATCCGAATGGTGTTCAACGCGCTGGCTGGCGGCGCAGTCGTGTGGCTGCTGCTCGGACCGCCGCCGCATATGGCTAGCACGCCCCTTGTTCTGATCACGATTCTTTTCGCATGGTTGATTGACTGCACGCTCACCGCAATGATCGGGCTGGTGGCGTTCGTCGCCGAAGATGTCGCGGCGTTCGATTGGATTTACAGCAAATTCATTTTGATTCTCGGCGGCGTCCTGATCCCGCTCGATTTCTTTCCCGATTGGCTGCGCGGCATCGCGCAGGCGCTGCCGTTCGCCTACACGACGTACCACCCCGCCCGCTTTTTTGTCCAGCCCGACCCGGCGCGCTTTGCGGCGCTCATCCTGGGTCAAGCCCTGTGGCTGGGCGCGCTCGCGCTCTTGCTCGTGTGCATCTATCGGCGCGGTGTGATGCGGTTGACGATCAATGGAGGATGAATCAAGGGATGAAGGATGAGGGATGAAGGCGAAAGAATTTCATCCTTCATCCTTCCGCCTTCATCCTTCGCAAGAAATCTACTATGCGACGTGAAATCGCCTTCCTAATTGCATTGTGGCAAGCCAACCTGCTCGCCGCGATGGAATATCGCGTGTCGTTCATCTCGCAAGTCGTCGGGATGATGTTGAACAACGCGGTCTATTTCATCTTCTGGGTCATCTTCTTCGACCGGTTTAAGCAAGTCCGCGGCTGGGGGCTTGCCGACATCTTCTTCCTTTTCGGCGTCGTGGCAACCAGCTTTGGCTTGGGCGTATTTCTTTTCGGCAACGCGCTCGATCTGGCGAATGTCATCGCGAACGGGCGACTGGATTATTATTTGGCGCTGCCGCGGCCGGTGCTGTTGCACGTCCTCGCCAGCCGCAGCATCACGAGCGGTCTGGGCGATTTCACGTACGGCGTGCTCAGTTTTCTCGTTGCGCGCCAATTCGCGCCCGACACCATTGCGCGCTTTGCGCTGAGCATTCTTTTGGCGACGACGATCTTTGTCACGTTCTTGACGCTGGTGCAATCGCTGGCGTTTTGGTTCGGCAATGCCGCGCAAATCGGTCAGCAAGCGACCAACGCGATGATCACCTTCTCGATCTATCCGACGACTTTGTTTGAGGGGGGCGCGCGGTTCATCCTCTTTACGATCATTCCCGCCGCGCTCATTGGCGCGGTCCCTGCCGAATTCATCCGTTCCTTTTCGTGGGAGGCGCTCATACAACTCGTCGGCGCGGCACTGTTCTTGCTTGCGTTCATGCTCGTCGTTTTCCGGCGCGGCTTGCGGCTGTACGAAAGCGGCAGCGCGATCCAAATTCAAGTATGAAGGACGAAGGATGAGAAGGGTTTTCTTTATCCTTCTGCCTTTACGATTATGAGCAAACCCTTTCCGAAAGCTCAGCCGATTCCGCGTCTCCCGCCCGATGAACAGGTCAAATCCTTTGCCGACCTGTATCGTCCTGCGCTCGATCCTGCCGCGTTCGCGCGCTTTCGGTCACACGTGCGCGACCTGGGTTTGCATTTCGACGACGATGAGTTGGTAGTCTTTGCCGCGCTCGACACCCCGACCAAGGTGCAAGAATTTCTCGATACGCTCATTTACTACAACGACGATCATATCTCGGTGGAGCAGGACGAGACGGCGATGCCGCCGCGCCGCGTCCTGCAAACGGGATCGGCGCATTGTTTTGAAGGCGCGTTGTTTGCATACGCCGTGAATTACCTGCACGGGCATAATCCACACTGGGTATTGTTGGAGACCATCCATGACATCGAACACAATCTCGTCGTCGTTCAGGACGCGCAGACAAAACTCTTGGGCTGCAACGCGCACTCAACCTACCCCGGGCTCGACGGTCGCGCCGCGCGCTATCCAACGCTACCCGCGCTCGCCGAATCGTACTACCCGTACTATTACAGCATCCGCAGCGACGATCGCACCGACATTGTGTTGATTGGATACTCGAATCCCTTCGATTTGACCGAACGATTCGGAGTTGCGTGGATGGCGTCGCTGGAAGCGCCCTGGGACATCTACTACACCTACATTGACGATTCGGTGACGTTCCATTATCTGCGCGATCCCTTTGGCTTCGCTCGGGACAGGGATCTGGGCGCGCCGCACCATTATCCACTCGTGCGCGCGCTGAAAGAGGGGTGGATTCAAATTGCCGATGGCGCGGGGTTTGTCAGCGTGCGCGGGCTGCCGGAGGCGGCGCAAGCCCTGTGGCATGATTTTTGGTGCGTTCACTCCGACGCGACGAAACGTCCCTGCGCGGCTGCCAGCGCCATGGAGGCGGAATTCTTTCAACTCACCGGCACGACGCCGATTGATCTGTTCGACCACGCGGACGATCTGCAATGGTACCTGGCGGCAGGTTATCGCGTGGAGCAATTGGTCAAACGATGAGTAAACCAATTCCGACCGATCATCCCATCATTCGCCGCGCGCCGGACGCTCAGGTCAGATATTTCGCCGAGTTGTTTCGTCCCGCCGTCAACCCGGTGAAACTTGCCTGGTTCAAGGCGCACGTCCTCGGTTTGGGATTACGGTTCGCCGACGAAGAACTAACGGTTCTTGCCGCGCTCGATCATCCAGACAAGGTTCAACAATTTCTCAACACGCAGATCTACTATAATAACGATCACGCGTCGGTGGAACTGGAGGAGACGGCGCTGCCGCCGCGCGGCGTGCTGCAAACTGGGCTGGCGCATTGCTTCGAGGGCGCCCTGTTCGCGTACGCCGTCAATTATCTGCACGGGCACGCGCCGCGCCTCGTGGTGATTGAAGCGAGCCAGGACTCGGAGCACAACCTGGTCGTGTGGCGTGACGCGCGCACTGGCTTGTGCGGCTGCAACGCGCACTCGGCGTTCCCGCACTTGGATGGACGCCCGGCGGAATACGCGACCATTCGCGCACTTGTCGAATCGTACGTGCCGTACTATTACAGCGATCGCACGCACGACCCGCGTGATCTCACGATTGTTGGCTACTCGGACGAATTTGACCTGACGGCGAAGTTTGGCGTCGCGTGGATGGCAGCCGATGCGCCGCTGTGGGACATCTACTACACGTATATTGACGACACTTGGCGGTTTCATTACTTGAACGACAAAGCCGCCGCGACGCATTCGTATCCGGTGATTCGCGCGCTGAAAGAAAACTGGATCGAGGCCGACGCGCAGGGCAAGCCGTTCGTGAACGTGAGCCACCTGCCGCGCGATGCGCAGGCGTTGTGGCACGCGTTCTGGAACCTGCACGGCGACAACCAAACCTACCGGCGTCCGCGCGGTCAAGCCGCCGAGATCGAAAGAGAGTTTATGCGGCTCACCGGCACCACGCCGATTGACCTCGACGACAACGCGTTCGATCTGCAATTCTTTCTTGCGGCAGGTTACAAGATCAGAGACATAGTCAACAGTCTACAGTAGACAGTGAACAGTAGAATGTTGACTGGCGACTGTTCACCGAGATTTTATGAGCCGAATCTTCATCCCCGACGCGACACGCAGAGCGTTTCCTGCCACCGCCGACCTCGTCATCATCGGCGGCGGCGTGATCGGCGCGGCGACCGCGTTCTACGCGACGCGCGCGGGGCTGCCAGTCGTCGTCCTCGAAAAGCGCGCCGCGCTCGGCGAACTGACGACGAGCGCGAGTCTCGCCGCATTCCGCGCGCAATTCGCCGAGCCGGAAAACATTGCGATGATGAAAGAGTCTATCGCGCTCTTTGAAGCATTTGCCGAGATGACCGGCACAGAGATTGGGTTGCATCAGCAGGGCTATTTGTTCGTGACGACGGCGGAGGATGGGCACGCGCAATGCAAAGCGCGCGTCGAGTTGCAGCGCGCGAACGGCTTGGACGATGTCGAGTTGCTCACGGGCGACGAAGCGCGCGCGCGTTTTCCGTATATCGCGCCCGAGATCACCGCTGCGACGTTTCGTCAGCGCGACGGCTGGCTCTCGGCACACGAACTGACATACGGCTACGCGCGCGCGAGTGACGCGCGTTTTTTCGTAGACACGCCTGCCATCGGATTTCGCCGCGCGGGTGAAAAAATCGTCGGCGTCGTCACGCCGCACGGGGAAGTTCACGCCGCGCGCGTCGTCATCTGCGCGGGACCGTTCGCCGCGCCGATCGCGCAAAGGGCGGGCATCCAGTTACCGCTGGAAAATACTCGGCGGCATCAACTCACGCTCGGCAAACATGCGCTCATTCCGCACGACGCGCCGATGGTCGTAGATTCGGACACAGGCGCGCACTGGCGCCCCGAAGGGCAAGGCGCGGTCTTTGGGTGGTCGCAGCCCGAACCGCCGAGCGAGCCGCTGGAGTACGTGCCAACCGATTGGGAGTTTCCGGCGCGCGTTCTTGACGGCGTCGCGCGCATCACGCCGTTTTGGAATGACGTCATTCCGTATCTCAAGCGCGCCGATCTGGGGCTTGTCGCGGGACAGTATACCGAGGCGCCCGACCTGAATCCGCTCATCGGCGCGACGGAGATCGAAGGGTTGTGGCTGAACTGCGCGTACGGCGGTCACGGGGTGATGATGAGCGCGGCGGGCGCGCGGTTGTTTGTGGATTTGCTGCTCGGCAAGCGGGTGGAGAATCCGTTTCGCGTGAATCGAAAATTCAAAGTCGGGGAAAAGATGGTGTTGTGAAAAACAAACCCCCATTTTCCCGGAGAAGACGGGGCGCAATTCAACACTTGCACCTGCGGTTACGCAAGTGCAGGTGTTGCGCCCTTACTATTGCATCAACTCGATCGCCAAGCGCACCGCGCCAGCCACCGGATCGTGCACTGACACAATCGGAGAGAACGGATCGCCGCGACGTTTCAGTTCAGCCCGGAGATTCGTGCGGAGCAATTCGGCTTCGAGCAGCAATCCGCCCGCCAGCGCGAGCGGAATTTTCTCGGCGCGGAATTCCAACCCGCGCGCCACGCCGCCGACCATGTCCGCGAGTGACCCCGCCGCCCGTTCGATCAAGTGCCGCGCGACGGCGTCCCCTTGTTCTGCCGCGCGAACGACCAGTGGCGCGAGCCGCGCGATGTCGGCGGGCGCGAGCCCGGAGCGGTAGACGCGCGGCACCAACTCCATCACGGAATTCAGTTTCCAGTCATCCAGGATCAGACCGAGTAATTGGGTCGGCGCGCCGCGTCCATCCTCTGCCTGCGTCACGGCGCGCAGCGCTTCGCGCGCCAATTCAAAACCGCTTCCCTCATCACCGATCAAATAGCCCCAGCCGCCTGCGCGCGCAATGCGCCCGTCACGCGTTTTGCCCCACGCGATCGAGCCAGTCCCCGCGATCAGCGCGACGCCCCAATGCTCCGGCAATCCTGCCGCCAGCACGATCTCGCCGTCATTCACGACGCGCGCGCGCGGGGCGATGGTTTGGTGCGCCCATTCGGCAAAGCGTGCGCGCTCGTCGGCGCGCCCCACCCCGCCGAGGCCAAGGCACACCGCCGCCACGACCTGCCGGGTGAGGCGCGCGTCCTGAAAGGCGCGATCAATCGCGGCGAGAATTTCAGTCTGCGCGGCGGAAAATCCCAGCGCGTACGGGTTGGCAATGCCTGCCTCGCCGTTCCCCAGTATCTCACCGCGCGTGTTCGCGAGCCGCGCGCGCGTGCGCGAGCCGCCGCCGTCAATACCGATTGCGAGCGACGGCAGACCCCCGACCGACGATGGCTGCATATTGTCCTGCATCAACTTTCCTTCCCTACGGGATGCTCCGCGATTACGACAAATTCTTCAGCCACATTGAGTATTCGCGGTACCGTTCAAACCCAAATCGCGCGTAGAAATCCGTCAAATCCGTCCAGTCAATCACGCACCCGCGCACACCTTGGTCACGCAAATGGCACAGCGCGGCATCGAGCAGCGCGCGGCCGTATCCTTTGCCGCGCGCATCCGCCCTCACGCCAATCGGTCCGAGTTGTCCCCAGGGGCGCGGTAATTTCCATGGATACACGCGGTTGATTGGCATGATGGAATCCTCAAAACATAATCTGGCGAACCCATCAACCCCGCGCGGTGTCCGCAAAATCATCCAATCCGCTATGCGTCCGCCGGCGCGCAAGAATTCTTGGAACTCGAACCGCCAGCGATTGGGAAACTCGCGCGCCAAGAATCCCAGGAGCGCGTCTTTGTCGTCGGGCTGCGCAGGGCGAATGGTTGCGTCAACTCCCTCGACTTCGCTCAGGACAGGCCGCGGGCACGGCGAAACGAAATCGCACAAATCGCGCGCGACGTCCCAGACGCGTTCGCCATTTGGACGCGGCGCGTATCCGCGCGTGCGGAAGAATGCGCCGGTCTGCAGTTCGGTCGGCAAGCCGGGCGCGAACGGGCGCAAACCGCCGCCGAGGCGCGCACGCGTGCATCCTTGCTCGCGCAGCCACACTTCCGCCCAGGCGAGCAACTCGCCGCCGACGCCGCGCCGCTGAAACCCCGGCGTAACGGCGAGCGCATCCACCCACCCCATTTCGCGCGGGGAGGTTTGAGGGTCATTGGGCAGCGCGCTTGCCAGCCCAAAGCCAACAGGCGCACTATCCAGAAGCGCAAGGCGCCCGGCTTGGAGCGCGCCGGTCGCCGCGCGCGTGCTGTACTCGACAAAGCGCGGGGTGACCGCCAAGTCCGCGCCGCACGCCGCGTTCCAGATCGTGACCGCGGCGGCGATGTGCGCAGGCGCGCGCGCGTCAAAGGATTCCAAAATCCCATCCATCACAGAATACCAAATCGTTTTTTCGCAGTCAAGACGCGGTGGACTGCCTCGTCCAGGCGCGCCATTGGAATCTCACCGCGCCGGACCGCGTCCACGATTGCCGCGTGCGCCTGGCGATTCAGCGCATGCCCGCAGTTGAAAAGCAGCATGTCCGCTCCGGCTTGCAGCGCAGTTGTCGCCGCGCGCGGAACCGGATACCCGGTCGTTTGCAGCGCGCCCATTTCCAATGAATCGGTCATCCGAATCCCAGAGAATCTCATTTCAGCGCGCAGCAAACCGGACATCACTTGAGACGACAGCGTTGCCGCGCGATTGGGCGTCGGATCGATCGCGGGAAACGCAACGTGCGCCGACATAATCCCTGCGACACCCGCCGCAATCGCCGCCTGGAAGGGGACAAATTCGACTTGCTCCAAACGCGCGCGTGGGTGCGGCACGATCGGCAGCGCGATGTGCGAGTCAACGGTCGTATCGCCGTGACCTGGAAAGTGTTTGCCGACCGCCATAATGCCTGCGGCTTGCAGGGTCTCAATGAACGCGACACCGCACGCCGCGACGAGCGCCGGATCCGCGCCATACGAGCGGGAGCGATCGCCGATGATCGGGTTCTGGGGGTTGTTGTTGACATCTAGAACTGGCGCGAGGTCCATGTTGATCGCGGCGGCTTGCATTTCGGACGCCATCGCGCGCGCGATTTGACGCGCCGTGCCCGCCGGGTCACGCGCTTCGCCGACTGTGCGCGCGCTGGGGAACTCGGCAAAACCCTGGGCTTGGCGCAATCTCGCCACGCTCCCGCCTTCCTGGTCAATGCTGATGATCAAACTGGGAGCACCGTCGGCTTGCATCGCGGACTGCAGGTCCGTGTTGAGTTGCGCGAGTTGGCGCGGGGATTCGACGTTGCGTGCAAAAAGCACCACGCCGCCAGGGCGCAACTGCTCGATCAGGGCGCGCAGTTCGGCGTCCAGCGCGACCCCGTCGAAGCCGAACATCATTACTTGACCGGCTTTATGTGCCAGGGTCATTTGCGCAAGAATAGTATCAATGGTCATACGTAATTCATCCCCTTTCCAGATGTGACGAGTGACACGGGGCAAGCGACACGGGATGGCGCACGCATCACGCATCACGTATCACGACTCTTGTCCCTTGTCACCTCGAATGCCTGACAGATCGCGCGGTGCAGCGCGACGCGAAAACGCATCAGCGCGTCCGCGTTGTCTCTGCCATAGTAGACGCGGTTTGTCAAGCATGCAATCATGAGATCGCGCGTTGGATCAATCCAGAGCGAGGTGCCGGTGAAACAGGTGTGACCAAACGACTGCGTGCTGAGCGGATGGCTCGCCGAATCGGGATCCGGCGACCATAACACAAAGCCAATGCCGCGCCGCACCGCACCATCTTGCGCCTGCAGGCGCGTCATTTCGGCGAGCGTTTCCCGTTTGAGCAGGCGGTTCGTCCGCAGCGCTTCGCCGAACGCGGCGAGATCGCGTGCGGTGCCGAACACGCCCGCGTGTCCCGCGACGCCGCCGAGCGACCACGCGTTTTCGTCGTGAACCTCGCCGCACATCCGGCGCTGTTGATGCGCGTAAAACTCCGTCGGCGCGACATTGTCCGGTGGAATCGGACCATAGCCGACCGAAGCGAGACCAAGCGGCGCGGTCACGCGTTCGCGCACAATGGCGTCGAGCGATTCGCCGGCGAGTTTTTCGAGCGTGAAACCGACCAGGATCAAGCCGATGTCGCTGTAAACGACGCGCGTGCCGGTCGGGTACGCGAACGCGCACGTGAGCGCGGTGGCGCGGCGTTCCTCGCGCTTGTCCGATTTCCAAAGCGGCAGCCACGCGGGCAAGCCGGAATTGTGCGCGAGCAAATGGCGCAAGGTGACCTGGCGCGCGTCTACGCGCGCGCGCGTCGTGGAGACGACTTGAACGACTGCGCCGGGCTTCAACGGGTCGGGGTACGGCTCAATCGCGCGCGCGCCGACAAATTCCGGCAGCAGTTCGCAGACGGGTTGATCGAGCGCGACGCGTCCCTCCTCGACAAACGTCATCAACGCGGCGACGGTGAAGAGTTTCGAGACAGAGGCAAAGTCGAAACGCGTTTGTAGGTTGGTTGGTTGGCTAGTTTGTTCAGGGTCAAGGTGACCGAACGCGTTCAAGTACATTCGCTCGCCGCGCATCCAGATCGCGAGTTGCGCGGCGGGAAAGGTTTTGCCGAGATGTGAATGAACGAGGCTTTCGATTGAGGAAAAACTCATTGGCTTTGAAAATGCCGCAGAAAACGTGATGCGCGACACGTCTCCGCGCGCCACGCACCACGTTTCTTGTTGCCCGTTCTACTTTTTGATTGACCACGCATAAAAGTTCCAGGGCAATCCACCGACGGGCTTGGGATCGACGCCCTGAAACTTTTTGTTGACCACGATCAGCGAGACGACATCGTACAGCGCGACGTTCGGCAGTTCTTCAGCGCGGATGCGCTCGAATTCCTGGTAGTACTTGGCGCGGTCGGCTTCCTTGCAGCCGGGCACGACGAGCGCGGCGTCGAGCGCCTTGTCCACTTGGGCGTTGCTCCACACCCAGCGATTGAAACGCCCTTTGGTATAAAAGATGTTCTTGGTGTGCGGACCGAACTCAGGCGACAGAATCCACGCGTTGAGAAACAGGTCATAGTCGCGGCTGTTGTTCAAGCGGTCGAGATACGCGTTCCACTCTTGCGAATGAATCTCCACTTTGATCCCGACATCCTTGAGTTGCTGCTGCGTGATCAACGCGGTGCCTTCGCGCTGCGTGTCACCGGAGTTGTACCACAGATGCAGCGTGACCGGCTTGCCGCTCGCGTCTGTTCGCATCCCGTCGGCGCCGGCTTTCCATCCGGCTTCGTCGAGCAGCGACTTGGCTTTGGCAACGTCGAACTTGTACACCGGGAAATCACCGGCTTTGAACGCCCACGAGGTCGGCGGGACGTGACTGTCGCGGACCGGTGACAAGCCGCCCATCGCCTTTTGCGCGATCGCCGCGCGGTCGAGCGCGTAGGTGATCGCCTGACGCACTTTTTTATCGGTGACGCGCGTGACGTTAAAGCCCATATATTCATAACTCAAGCCAGGAATTTTGTAGAGTTGCAGCGACGACGACTTTTCGACTTCGGAAATGTCTTGCGGCAAAATGCCGCCAATGTCCATCTCGCCGCTCTTGAGTTGCGCCATGATTACCGTCGCGTCTTTCACCGTCTTGTAGATGTACGTGTCCAGCATCGGACCGCCGGACTGCTTCCACCAATCCTTGTTCGCGACGAGCGTGATGTGGTCATCCTTCAACCATTCTTTGAATTTCCACGCGCCCGTGCCGACCGGCTTTTTGTTGTACTCATTCGTGTTGACGTCCGTGCCGTCGTACAGGTGCTTGGGCAGTACGCGCAGAGAAGGCATCGTCGAAACGAGGAACGGACAATACGGCTCGGTCAGTTCGAACTTGATCGTGTAATCATCTACGACTTTGACCCCCGCCGTGTCGGCGACATTCTTGGTCTTGTCTTGACGATCCTTGGCGCCGTTGACCTGGTCGAACAACGACTTGCGCGGGCTGTCGGTCTTGGGATCGAGGATCGCCTCGACGGTGTACTTGACGTCGTTCGCGGTGAACGGCTTGCCGTCGTGCCACTTGACATCCTTACGCAGATAGAACGTGTACGTCAAGCCATCCGGGCTAATGTCCCACTTGTCCGCCAACCACGGAATCGGTGCGCCGGTCGTCGGGTCCGTGTCGAGCAGCGGTTCGTGCACGCGCGTGAAAATCTCGCTCGACGGCACATCGGTGGTTAGATGCGGGTTTAATACTTTGGCATCGGCGTACGTGCCGTGGACAATGGTGCCGCCGCGCGCAGGCGGCGCCACGGCTGTTGCCTGCGGCGCGAGCGTTGGCGCAGTGCACGCAGCCAGCGCGAGCAACCCAAGCAAAACGAGCAGAGCAATTACGCGGTTCATTTTCCTCCTCCTTGAGTAGTCGGACAAATTCACAGATTTGTCCTACGTGATTTGAGCGCGCGGTGTGCGCATCACCTCCTTTTGCCGCGCGTGACCTACCTCCCTACCTCCCGTATCTCCTTCCCCCTCTCCCGATGAGCTCGCTGGGAGAGGGGATGGGGGCCTGAGTGAAGTGAGGTGAGAACTATTCCTTCAGACGCGGATCTAGCGCGTCGCGTAGACCATCGGCGAGCAAATA
>Ga0233422_10000976_pt1 | contig 13421 bp, 11 predicted proteins | sample Watercolumn_Mata_2_FD_182724 | JGI IMG/M metagenome (GOLD analysis project Ga0233422, IMG submission 182724) | Freshwater microbial communities from Lake Matano, South Sulawesi, Indonesia - Watercolumn_Matano_2014_110_MG | ecosystem: Environmental > Aquatic > Freshwater > Lake | place...
CCGACACGAGCATGATGTTCATAATGCCGATGCCGCCGACGACCAGGGAGATGCCTGCGATGCCGCCGAGAAAGATGGTGAACGCGGCCGTCACTTGATTCAGCGTATTCAAGATGTCTTGCTGGCTCTGGATGGTGAAATCATCTTGGAACACGACGCGGTGCAGCTCACGCAGCACATCACTAATGTCCTGCACAACGGCGTCTTGCACATTCGAGTCGGTGATCTTGACGTTGATCGTGGAGACGACGTTACCGCCGCGGAAACGATTCCCGCCGACCAAGCGGCTGCCAGCCGTCGAGACCGGCACAAAGACTTGATTGTCGGCGTTCATAAATCCGGTCCCGCCTTTCGCTTCCATCACGCCGATCACGCGAAAGTTCTGCGCGTTGACGCGCACGGTCTGCCCCACCGGATCCGCCGTGTCGAACAACGTCGTCGCGACACCAGCGCCGAGCACGACCACCGCCGAGCGTCCGGTCACTTGCGATGCCGAGAGGAATTCGCCGCTCGCGACATTCGCGTTCATCGTGTCCACGTACTCCGGTGTCGCGCCGATCATCCGCGCGACGGTATTGTTGCCCAAATACGCCAGTTGAACCATTCCGTCAATGGTCGGCGCGACGCCCACGACGTTGGGCAGACTCATCAACGCTTCCGCATCGTCGAGCGTCAATGTGGCGGCGGCTTCATTTTGCCGGACGCCGCCCTGCTGTGTGTTGCCTGGGCGGATAAACAGCAGGTTGGTCCCGATACTGCTGATCTGCGCGGTGACGGTGTTCTGCATCCCGCGCCCGATGGAAAGCATCGTAATCACCGCCATCACGCCGATGATGATGCCGAGCATCGTCAAGGAGGAACGCAATTTGTTCGCACCGATGCTGCGTAACGCAATCCGGACACTTTGCCAGACGTTCATTGTATCTCCTGGGGGTGACGAAAGACGAAGAACGCAAGACTAACGTTTGTCTTCCGCCTCGTTCGCTACCAAGCCATCGCGGATCCGAATGATGCGCTGCGCTTGTGCGGCGACACCTGGATCGTGCGTGACCAGAATGACGGTCAAGCCCTGCTCCCGGTTGAGCCGCTTGAAAATGCCTATAATCTCCGCGCCTGATTTTGAATCGAGATTACCGGTCGGCTCGTCGGCGAGAATGATGCTGGGGTTGTTGACGAGCGCGCGCGCAATCGCGACGCGTTGCTGCTGCCCGCCCGACAATTCGTTCGGACGATGCGTGATGCGATCCAGCAAACCGACCGATTCGAGCGCGGCTAACGCTTTCTTGCGCCTCTCTGGATCTCCTGCGTAAATCAGAGGCAACTCGACGTTATCAAGCGCGGTCGTGCGCGGGAGCAAGTTGAATGTCTGGAACACGAAACCGATTTTCTTGTTGCGAATGATCGCCTGATCGTCATCCGTCAATTTGGAGACATCCACGCCGTCCAGAATGTATGTGCCGCTTGTGGGTGTGTCCAGACAGCCGATGATGTTCATTAACGTGGACTTGCCGGAACCGGAAGGTCCTGTGATGGCGACCATTTCGCCCTTGTCCACCTCGAACGTCACGCCATTCAGCGCGGGCACCTGTACTTCGCCCATCTGATAGATTTTTTTGACGTTCTCGATCTCGATGACCGGCATAGTTATCGTCCCACCCAGCGCGAGCGCTCCACTACTTGGTGACGAACACGGGTCCCGAGCCAAAGCCGCCGCCTCCGGTGCGCGTCTGGGTGGTCTGGATGACGACCTGGTCGCCCTCTTGCAGTCCGCTGGTGACTTCTGCGGACTGATCGTTGGTCAAGCCAATGGTGATCGGGACGGGGATGCTCAGCCCTTTGTATAGCACCGTCACTGTCCGCTGAGTGCCCTGTGTGCGGACAGCGCGTGTCGGAATGAGCAGCACATTGTCGCGTTGTTCGACGGTAATTGCGAGATTCGCGGTCATCCCCGGCTTGACTTGACCATCCGTGTTGGTGATCACGGCGGTGACAGGATAATTGACGACGCCCTGCGTAATCGTCGCGACAGGACCAATCGCGGTGATTTTGGCGGAATACGTTTTTCCAGGCAAAGCGTCCAACGTAATCTGCGCGGACTGCCCTAGCTTGATCTTGGCAATGTCCACTTCGGCAATGCTCACCTTGACTTGCAGGGTCGAGAGATCAACGACGGTGACGGCAGTGCCGGTGCCTGCTGAATCGCCCACGCTAAAACTGACAACGGAAACGATGCCGTCGAACGGTGCGCCGAGGCGCGCCTTGTCCAGGTTTCGCTGGGCTTGCTCCACCGCGACCTGATTGTTGTCCACCGTGGCTTGGGCAGTGCGCAGTTGCGTGTCCAGATTCTTCTGTGCCTGCTCCAGTGCGATGGTGGTTTTTTCATATTCGCTCTGTGCGGATTTGAGCGCGCTGTCATTGATCGTCGCGATCGTCATATTGTAGTTCGCGAGCGCGGATTGGTATTCAATCGTCGCGTTCTGCAAGTCGGTGGCTTGCTGGGTCAAACCGACATCGCCGCGCCAGGCGATTCGATTGTACGCGCCTTGCGCTTGCTGCAACGCGATCGTGGCTTTATCCAACTGGGCTTTGGCGACGATGATTTGGTTCGGGTTTTGCGCGTTCTTGTTTCTGGCGGCTTCCAGCGCGGCTTTGGAACTCTCAAGGGTGGCTTGCGCGTTGCGGAGTGAAAATTGCAGATTGGCTTTGGTCTGTTCTAGATTTGCCGTCGAACTCGCCAGGTTCGTCTTGGCGGTTTTGAGCGCCAATTCTAGATCGGTGGTGTCCAGTTCCATCAACGTCTGCGCTTTTTTGACCGCATCGCCGACTTGTACGTTCACTTTGGCGACGCGTCCGGAAGTCTGGAAGGCGAGGGTGGCTTCTTCCGGCGTGAGGATGTTGCCCGCCGCGCTGACCGTGGCGACGAGCGAGCCGCGCTGTACAGTAGCGGTTTGCACGCGCGCGCTGGCGGCAGCACTGGAAGAGGTTTGCTGATAATACCAAAACCCGGCGATGGCGAGCAGGATGACGATGACGATAACGCCAAGGATAATCCGATTCTTTTTCATTCTTGCTCCGCGATGGAGAGTAACGTGATTGATTATAGTCCAGTTGGCGTTGGCGTCAAAGGAGGCGCAACCAGGACGCGAATCACATTTGCCCTGATTTGCCTCTGCGCGTTTGGCGTGCCGACCACGATGATCTGATCGCCCACTTTGAGATCGCGCGGCGTTAATTTCACCGGTCTGACCGTGCCGCGCTCGATGCGCGTTTTGTTCTCGATCAGGATTGCCTGCGTGGCGCCGTCGCGTGTTTGGAGTGTGAGGATCGGACCTTCGATCTGCATGATCCTTCCAATCGCGCCGTGACCGCCAGAGGGCATAATCGTTCTGCTTAGCGGCGAAGCGCCGGGGAGATTAGCGCGCGCGCTCCAACGTCCGACAAAGAACCCAGCGCCAAAAACAGTGCCAAGAATACCCGCGCCGATCAGCGCAGCCAACACATAGTGCTGCCAGTGGCTTGGCTTTCTTTCAGATTCCGGCATTGCATTATCTCTCATTTGGATTAGAACTTGCTGAGAATTTGGTTAGAAGATTGAATCTATTTGAACTGCAGCGCGCGCGGCCGGAGTGACTCAATCAGCTGTTGTGCCAGCACGCCGACCGTCAGCAGCGCGCACGAAGTAAGAACGATTTCGGACAGCGGCAAGGCTTCGAGCACCGCCAAGAGTGCGTCCAAAGAGTCGGTGGACAATACATCGGAATACGAGATGAACATCGCCCAGAAATCGGATACGCCACTCATCTGGAATGCGAGATTGAGTTCGAAGCAGAACCATAGGGCGAGTAGAATGGAAAAAAAGGTAGCGACTGCAATGACCGGCACACGCGCGCGCCGCGCCTGCTCTTGCTTCACGCGCGCCTCGATGGTTGCGCCAATGCGCGCGGCAAGTTCGCTGGGTGGTTGGGTGCGCGGCAGCGCGCGCAGCGCGCGGTCCAAGCGCGCCGCCCGCTCGACGCGCGCGCGGCACGCCGGGCAAGCGGTAAGGTGTGTGTCCATTTCCGCGCAGCGATTTTGATCCAATTCGTGTTCCAAGTACCGATTGATTTCGGCGCTGGTCATGTGGTTGGCTAACATCGCATTTCCTTTCCCCATTGTGCATTCACACAGAAAGCACACTGCACTTGCGTCCTTACAGGATGCTTCGCGATAACCGCAGGTGCAAGTGTCACGCGTCTGAAGATTGCGCCAACTTGGCGCGCAGTTGCTGTTTGGCGCGGCGCAGATGCGTCCGCACCGTATTTAGCGGCAGGTTCAAGGTCTGCGCGATTTCAGCGTACGACAAATCCTCGACGTAGCGCAGCATGAGCACCGTCTGATACGGCGCAGGCAAGTCGTCCAGCGCCGCGTTCACGCGCGCGGCAAGTTCTTCGTTTTCGAGACGTTCCCACAGCGCCGGCGCGTCATCGGCGAGAGATTCAATGGCATCGTGATCCGGCATACCCAAATCGCTGAACGGCACCGGACGTTTCTTGCGCGCGAGATCGTGGCACAGATTGACCGCGATACGGAAAATGTACGGCTTGAACGGAATATCGAGACGGACGCGCTCGAGCGCCATGACGACGCGCAGAAAGGTTTCCTGCGTGACATTTTCGGCTTCCATCGGGTCGCGCAAGAAACGGTACGCCAGGTTATAAATCGGCGCGGTATAGCGCGCCACCAGTTCGCGAAACGTCTGCAGATTTCCCTGCTTGTATTGAGCGAGCAGGAATTCGTCGGAGGATGCCATGGCTGGGTACGCGGTTTTCACTCTATACACACGCAAGTTATGTACAAAAGTTTCATGCGCTCGCCGAGGATGTGGTACACCTGTGGACGGTAACGCAAGCGCAGGACGCAATATCCTTACCGCCGCAACACCTGATCGAAAAAGTCTGCGATCATTGTAGAAATCTCTTCACGGCTGGGCGACATTCCCGGTTCAGGGGGAAAACAGTGCCTCCCATTCTTGACGGTGACCAATTTGGCGGCGACGCCCGCCGCCGTCAGTTTCGCGGAGAGTCTTTCGCCGTGTTGGAGCGAGAGGATGGGGTCATGGTCGCCCTGAAAAATCAGGAAAGGCGGATCCTCTTTAGTCACGAAAGTGACCGGGCTGGCGCGCAGCAGATTCGGATTGATGCCGGTGCTCGAACCGAAAACGCGCTTCAGCATATCCGACCGCGAGATGACGTCGTACATCGTAATGTCGGAAGGCGCGCAGAGCGGCGCGGCGGCTTGGATGCGGCTGGATTGTTCTGTGTGCTCGCCGACCCTATCCCAGCCCGCGCTTGGATCGGTTACGGCGAGGAGGGAGACTAGATGCCCACCCGCGCTGCATCCCCACGCGCCGATACGCTTGGGGTCGAGGTTGAAGCGTGCGGCGTTGGCGCGCAAAAAGCGCACAGCGCATTTTACGTCCTGGATTTGGGCAGGGAATTTGTATGTCGGCGCGAACCGATAGTTGACGCCGACGACGAGATAGCCGCGTGCCACGAGCGTAGGAATATCAGCCCCGCTGTCGCTGTTTGCCTTATCGCCTGCGCTCCAAGAACCGCCGTGAATGTTGACTGCAACGGGCAGGGGCTTGCTGCCGGTGGTGTTTGGATAGTACAAGTCCAGTTTGAGCGCGATCCCATCTATCGTGCAATACGTCACATTGCGTTCAACTTTGTCCAAGGAATTGATCGCCGTTGGAGTCGGGCGTTGCGTACGCGTCGCTGCGGGTCCGGGCGTCGCCGCAATAGCGATGAGCGGAGTCGGAGCAGTGGTCGGAGTAGGCGCAAGCGGGGTCGTCGAACTATCGCAGCGCGTCGCGATTAGCAACACGATAGCAGATACAACTAGCGCAATTGTTTTGCCAGACATCGTTTATCTCACAGCAGGCTTGAGCGCTTGCCCTGATTGGTCAGTCAATCAACTTGCCAAGAATCCATTTTCATTATATCATAGGTTCTGCTAGTTGACGAGATTTCAAATACGACTGGGCTAGGACTAGACTCTGACCTTGCTTTGACTTGTTGGTGTTAGTCTGAACGCACAAAAAAGAAATATAGCATCCTTACTTTCTGACGAAGGAGAAACAAAGAATGAGTAGCATTGCAGCACCTGCTGAACGGGGTGCAGCCGTCACGACGGGCGGCAGATGGAAATTCTTCATCGGCGGGCTCCTGATCTTGGGCGCAATCGCGTACGTCACCCTGTCCTCTTTTCAGACGAACGCGATTTACTATTTGACGCTCAAAGAATTGAACACGCAGCGCGGTTCGTTGATCAATCAGCCCGTGCGGATCAACGCGCCGCTTGACAAATCGTCCATTCAATTCGACGACAAGACGTTGCTCTTGAAATTCAACTTGAAAGAAGACAATCTCGTCTTGCCTGTCGTATACAAAGGGGTCAAGCCCGATACGCTCGAACAAGGCGAGAGCGTCGTCGCCGAAGGGAAATTGGGACCGAACGGCGTATTCCAGGCAAGCACGTTGCTCGTCAAATGTCCCTCCAAGTACGAAGCCGGCACGCCAGCCAAATGAAGCCACGCTACGCGGGATGAAGTATGAAAAGATCGAGTTGTTCATCCTTCTGCTTTCATTCTTTGACGAAGTAAAGGAGATCAAGTGATGGCAGACTTGGTGATGGCTGAGCTTGGCTATGCATCCCTGCTGACAAGTTTTTTCCTCACGATCTATGCGGCGGGCGCGGCTTTTTTCGCCGCGCGCCGCCAAGCCCCTGCCCTTTACGCGAGCGCGCGGAACGCGATCTACGTCGTCGCCGCGCTGACCACGCTGGCAGTTGGCATTCTCGAATGGGCGTTGATCACGCATCAGTTCCGCTTGGAATACGTCGCGCTGCAAACGAGCCGCGCGCAGCCACTGCTCTACAACGTCTCGGCGTTGTGGGGCGGGCAGGAGGGTTCGCTCTTGTTTTGGGCGTGGCTGCTCGCGGTCTTTGCGTCGGTCGTCTTGATGCAGAACCGCGACAAGAATCAAGATTTGATGCCATACGTGATCATTGGTCTGGCGATTGCCCAAGGGTTCTTTCTCGCGCTGATGACGATCGCGACCGATCCGGCGCAATCCGGTTTCTTCCTTCTCACCCCCTACGCGAAAGATGCGCTCAATGCGCTCGTCGGCAATCCGTTCCGCTTGCTCGATTTCACGCCGCGCGACGGCAATGGACTAAACCCATTGCTCCAGAACCCGGGAATGTTCATTCATCCCGTTACGCAATACCTCGGTTACGTTGCGTTTACGGTTCCGTTCGCGTTCGCGATGGCGGCTTTGTTCACGCGCCGGTTGAGTGACGTGTGGATTCGCACTACGCGCCGGTGGACGCTGGTGGCATGGTTGTTCCTCTCGCTCGGCTTGCTCTTCGGGATGCAATGGGCGTATATGGAATTGGGGTGGGGCGGCTATTGGGGCTGGGACGCGGTCGAGAACGCGTCGCTGATGCCGTGGCTGACTGCGACCGCGTACCTGCACAGCGTCATGATTCAAGAACGGCGCGGGATGTTGAAAGTGTGGAACCTAGTCTTGGTGATGCTCACGTTCTGCCTCTCGATTCTGGGGACGTTCATCACGCGCAGTGGCGTCATTCAGTCCGTGCATGCGTTTGGCGTTTCCAGTTTGGGTCCCTGGTTCCTTGCGTTTCTCGGCGTCACGCTGCTTTCGTTCCTCTACCTGCTGTTCAACCGCATGAGCGATTTGAAAGAGGAGAACGAACTGGATTCACTTTTGTCGCGCGAATCGTCGTTCTTGCTCAACAACCTGATTCTCGTCGGCGCGGCGTTTGCGACGCTCTGGGGCACGATCTTCCCGATGGTGAGCGAAGCGGTCACTGGCAAGAAGGTGACGGTCGGCGCGCCATTCTTCAATCAGGTGAATGGACCGATTTTCTTCGCGCTGATCGTCCTGATTGGCATCTGTCCGCTCATCGGTTGGCGGCGCGCGACTCCTGAAAACCTGGCGCGCAACTTTTTGCTGCCGATGGGGGTCTCGATTGCCACAGCCATCGGGCTATTCGCGATGGGCGTGCGCGAGTGGTACGGCTTGCTCACGTTCGGCGCGGTTGCGTTAGTACTGGTGACGATCGGCATGGAATTCTACCGCGGGGTCATTGCGCGAATGCGGCAGCATGCAGAAAATCCGCTCGTCGCCCTTGTCCAACTCGTCGCGAGCAATCGGCGGCGGTATGGCGGCTACATCGTTCATATCGGTGTGATTCTCGCAGTGGCGGGCATTGCGGGCTCGTCGTTCTATCCAGTCGAGACGCAAGCCAATCTGAAACCGGGCGAGACGATGCAACTCAAGCAGTACTCGCTGCAGTACGACGGCTTGCAGATCTATCCAACGGAAAATCATCAGGTAATCGCCGCGCGGTTGACGATATTAGAAAATGGCGCCCGGGTCGGAACGCTTGCGCCCGAAAAGGATTTCTACGAAAGCCCCAACTCTGATGCGTCGCAGTGGACGACCGAAGTCGCCGTGCGGACGACCGCGCTCGAGGATTTGTACGTGATTCTCGCGGGTTTCGACGCCAAGGCAAATACGGCAACGGTTAAAGTGATTGTCAACCCGCTCCTCGTCTGGTTATGGATCGGTTTTGCGACACTGGTGGCTGGCACAGTGATCGCGGCATTGCCTGACCCGCGCGAAGCGCGCGCGACAATCCGGTCACGGGTGCGGGAAGCCTTGGCGCGTGCGTAACCCTGATAGGATAGATTATGACCACAATTCTCATTGCCCTCGTCGTCATTGCGGCGGTTGCCGTCGTCGCGTATCCGCTTTTCAAGCAGACAAATGGACTGGACGCCGCGCTCGTTGGCGGAAACGATACGGTTTTGGAGGGACTGATCAGCCAGCGCGATGCCATGTACTCGGCAATCAAAGACTTGGAGGGCGACCACGCGATGGGCAAGTTGTCGGACGCCGACTACAAGTCGCTGCGCGCCAAGTACGAAGCCAAAGCCGTCACCATTCTGCAAGAGTTGGATCACGCCGTTGGCTCCCAATCAAGTGCGCGCCGGGCGCGCGAGGACGATTTGGTTGAGCGGGAGATCGCGCGGCTGCGGCGCGCTGCCGCGACGAACAGCGCGCTGAAATGTCTCAAGTGCGGCGCACCTCACGCGGCGGAAGACGTCTTTTGCGCCAAATGCGGCGCATCGCTGCGCGGGGTGCGCTGTCCCGCATGCGGCAAGCGCGCGGCGGTCGGCGACAAGTTTTGCGCCAAGTGTGGAAAACCGCTGTAAAGTAGGAAGTATGAAGTAGGAAGGATGAAAGCATACTTCATCCTTCCTACTTCATACTTTGAGGTGATCGAATGCCATCGGCTGGATTGTACTGGAAATTTCTGGAGGATAGGCGCATCGCGCCGCTTGCGCGCATCCTCGGCATCATTGCGCTGTTGAACATCGCGGTCGGCTTGTCCATGGCGTTGTTTTACGCACCGCAGGAACGCACGATGGGGGACGCGCAGCGCATTTTTTATTTTCACGTGCCGAGCGCGTGGATCGGTTTCCTCGCGTTCTTTGTCGTGTTCGTCGCGAGTATCTTGTTCTTGTGGAAGCGAGAACGCAAATGGGACGTGCTTGCCCTCTCGGCGGCAGAAATCGGGGTGGTGTTCACAACGCTGGTTCTGCTCACGGGACCACTGTGGGCAAAGAAAGCGTGGGGCGCGTTCTGGGTCTGGGACGCGCGCTTGACGACGACCCTGATTCTATGGATGATCTACATCGGCTATTTGATGCTGCGGAGCGCCGCCGAAGGTGAGCGCCGCGCCCGCTTTGCCGCCGTACTGGGGATCGTCGGCGCGCTCGATGTGCCGATCATCTATTTTTCGGTGCAGATGTGGCGAACCCAGCACCCCGAACTGTTGATCGGGTCTGAAGGTGGACTGACGCCGCAAATGACCCAAACTCTGATGGTGTGCTTGCTGTCCTTCACGTTTCTGTTCGCGTACTTGCTGATTCAGCGCATCCGCTTGGAGCAGGCACGCGACCAGGTGAGCGCCTTGCGCGAGGCAGCGGGGTAGTCGTATGGAATATCTGGTCATTGCCTACGGATTAATTGGGGTAGTACTGATCGGCTATGCGATCCATTTGCGCCAACGCATGGCGACGGTTGAGCGCGAGCGCGCGTTGATTGAAGCGAAGAAGGATTGAACACGACAGGGATGCGGCGCACTGAAGTGCGTCGTATTTCTTATTCGTCAGCCACAACTCTTTTGACCGCCTCTTCGAGTTTCAGCGCCCGGCCTCTCTCTCGCGCCACGGCAATGGCTTCCGGCGCAAGTTGCGTCTCCAATTCCGCAAGCAGACGCGCGGCGCGGTCTTTATCGCGCGCGATCGTCGCGGGATGATTGATGGCGAGGGTCAGCAGTTCCGCCGCCGCGTCAGGTTGTCCCGCCTTCGCGCGCATTGCGGCGATTCCAATTAATCCATCGAGAACGGGCGGTAATTGCTCGCCCTCCCAAACCATTTGAATTGCTTGCCGATGATAACGTTTCGCTTCATCGTTATGCTCCAACGCGCAAGCAATTTGGCCCAACGCATTGAGGCAGAGCGCGGCAACGTACGATTTGCCAAATTTCTTGGCATTGGCAAGTCCTTCCTGCGCGAATTGCGTGGCTTGATCATACTCACTATTTTGAATCGCGACGCTCGCCAAGCCGGCGAGGCAAAATGCAACGCCCCAGGAATTCTCCAGATCACGAAAGATTGATAGTCCATTTCGAAAACCCTCGGCGGCTTTCTCGAATTCGCTCTGGCCCTGCGCGACTAGCCCCAGAAAATAATGAGCAAAGGCAAGATAGTAGGAAATTCCATGACCTTGAAAACCTTCCAGGGCTTGCGTCAGTAGCTCGCTTGCCATCGCGTACTTGCCCTGTTGGCAGAATACATAGCCAAGGTTGACCTGCGCCACACAGACGTTGAGTTGGTGCGCGATCTCGCGAAAACCCGCCACGGCCTCTTCAAGCAGATGCTGCGCTTCGATGTATGATCCATGCAAAACTTGGATGGTAGCCAACTCCAACAAAGAAATGTACAACAATCTCGGATTGTCGATCCGGCGAAATATCGCGAGACCGGCTTCGAGTGCTTGGATTGCTTGGCTGTACCGCGATAGGCGATGACGAAATACGCCTTGGTAAAGATAGAGTCTTGCCAAAACGAGTTGCTGCTCCGGCTCGGGTGCCAGCAGACTCACCGCTTCTGCCGCTCGCCCCAACACTGCTTCGCCTTCTCGAAATCGGCTGCGGAACTCGAGATAGCGGTAAAGAGAATATAAAGACTGTCCAATTTCATTCATGCCCCGTTGTTGAATCGCCCAATTCCAGCCCGCACGGACATTTTCGATTTCTTCACCAATTTCCTCCAACACGGCGGCTGACTTTTTGGAGTTCAGGTCGTTCTCACGTGTGTGGAGAAATTCGGAAAAGTAACGACAGTGGTCGCCACGCACTTGGACACTTTCTGGCTCGCTCAACTTTTCTTCGCCGTACTGCCGCAGCAGTTCGTGTATCTCGTAACGTCCTGACGGACTGCGCCGCAGGAGTGATTTGTCCACGAGAGCAGTGAGACAGTGAACAGTATTCAGTGAACAGTGTTCACGCGAAGCGTTCAGTTGACTGTTGCCGATTGACTGAACACTGAATACTGAACGCTTCGCGTGTTTACTGATTACCGCTTCCGATGCGTCTCGACTAAACCCGCCGCGAAAAACGGTCAATCGCTTGAAGACCGCGCGCTCGTCGTCGGAGAGCAATCGCCACGACTGTTCGAACACCGCGCGCATACTGCGGTGTCGCGCGGGCAAATCGCGCTGCGATGTGGCGAGAAAATCGAGACCGCGTTCAACCTCACGCACGATTTCTTGACACACTGATTTCCCTGCAGCAGAAATGCCTGGCAAGTATTGTACCTGAACAATTGAACAAGTGGACTCCCAGCCGCAACTAGAGTAGATTGTCTGCGTCACCAGCAACCATCTCTAGCCCAAGCTGTGGAGTCCGATGAAGAGTGTAACTGCTGCCACCCAACTTGTCAATCGCGCCATACCCCATCGCGGAGCCGGACAGCCTTCCAAGCAAACCGTGGAACGCATTTGCCACATCAATCGCGCGCTGGTGCAAGCCGCGCTGACCGGGCAAGCGTTGCCTTCGGATGCTGCGTTGGGTGTCGGGTTGCACGTGAGCGAACGGACAGTGCGCGCGATCCGCTTGGTCGTGCTGGGTTTGAATCGCCATGACGTGCAGGCTTGGCAACACCAGAGTTTGACGCACGCACCCAGCGCGCCACCCACGCCACGGACCCTGATTTGCACGACGCCCTTTGCCGGGCTGTGGTTGTTGATCCCGCCCCTGCTCAAATCGGGTTGTGTTCACGCTGCCGTGAAACTGGAGATCCTGGGACGGACCCGCGTTCGTGGAATTCAGATTGTGTTGACCCTGGTCGCGTGGGCGGCTTTGGGCTTTCAACGTTTGTATCATCTGGATGATTTTCGCGATTGGGCAGATATGGGACTGGCTTTGTTCACAGGCACTTTGCATCTGTGGTCGGATTCGACCCTCTGGCGGTGGGTGCATGGCTTGAAGCCCGACGGCGCTGCCGCGTTTTATCAGAATACCGTCGCCCCCGTGTTGAAGCACGCCAGGAGTCAGGGCCGATTTAGTCTGGATGACCATGTCGTGCCAGTGTTTACGAAACTCAAGCCCCGTCGCTTGGGCAAAACGCGGGTCCCGACACGCGGACGCGCCTATCCGGCTTTTCGGCTCTACGCCCCATTTGATCTGGATGTGGGACGCTTTGCGGGCGTTTTGGTGCGAAAAGCCCGTGAATCCCTGAGCCAAATCGTGCCCGCGGCTGTGGCGGAGTTGCGCGCCCTGCGCCGCCGCGCCGGTGTGCCCGAGCCCAACTGGGTGCGCCTGGTTCTGGATCGCGGCGGTTACAAAGGTCAGCTCTTTGAAACGTTGCTGGAGGATCCCCGCGTGAGTTTCATCGCGATGGCCCGCGCGACCGCTGCGAATGTGCGTCAGTGGGAAGCCGTGTCGGAGAGCGCTTTTCGCCCGTATCGCTGTCCGAACGACGACAATCCGCATCTCAAAATCGGTCACACCTTGACGCGGATCAAGGGGTGTCGCCACCCGGTGCCCTCAGTCCTGATCCGCGATGATACGCCTGAAACCAAGCAACGTTGGCGGGTGCTCTTTTACAAGAATGTTCCTGGACAACGTCCGCACTATGAAACGATTGATGCGGAGTATCGCCAACGCCAAAAGCATGAAATCGGTTTTGCCCAGTACGTCCATGCTTTGGTGGGACACAGTTTGCCCAAAGCGTATGCGATGATCCGCGTGCCGAATGCCAAGGGACAGAAACGCCAGACGAT
>Ga0233422_10000977_pt1 | contig 13415 bp, 10 predicted proteins | sample Watercolumn_Mata_2_FD_182724 | JGI IMG/M metagenome (GOLD analysis project Ga0233422, IMG submission 182724) | Freshwater microbial communities from Lake Matano, South Sulawesi, Indonesia - Watercolumn_Matano_2014_110_MG | ecosystem: Environmental > Aquatic > Freshwater > Lake | place...
TAGCTGATCGCCGTAGAGGATTTGATTGCGGATGAACCACCCGCCGCTGACGAGCGCGATGAGCGCGAGCATCGCCGCGCTGCCGACGATCGCGCCACGCACGTCGCACTGGCGCCACGCGACGAGGATTAGGACCAACATCGAAAACGGGATCAGACCGAGCGCAGTCGTCTTGGTCAAGACCCCCAAGCCGATCAGCACGCCAAGGATCGCTGCAGATCTTGCCGCTGGCGCTGATTGCCCGGCAAGCAACCTAACCCACATCAGCAAAACGAGCGATGAGATCGCCGCGAGCATCGCGTCGTTTGAGACCAGCGCGCTCGCAAATAGAAAACTGGGATTGAACGCGACGATGGCAGCCGCGGCAATCGCCAATCGTTCATTCCTTACAGGACACTTGCACCTGCGGTTACCGCAAGTGCAGGTGTGCTTCGCGATGCCAATCGCCCTCTGGCTCGCCGAGAGAACGGTTTTGGTTATCTCAAATGACGCGGCGACCGTCACCGCCCCAAAGAGAATCGAGATCAGACGCGCCAGGTGGACGGCGAGCGTCGTGCGCGTGTACGGGAATTGCTCGGCAGCAGTGTGATAATAGATATTGCGCCCACAACATGCCGGATCGCCGACAAAGGTTACAGCATAGTTCCGCCACAGACGTTGTTCATAGTCCGATTTGTCAATCGGCGCAATGACGAGCGCGGCGAGTGAGTAGTACAAGGGCGGCTGCCACCCCTGATGTCCAGCGCTGCCGCCGCCCGGCTCGAACAATTGCACCGGCAGCGCGCGGTGATCCGCGATGAATTTAGCGTAACGAAAATGATCGTCTTCGTCGGGACCTTCGAACAACGGAATGCTGACAGAATAGAACAGCGCAAGCATGACAAAGACACCGAGCAGGATTGCCAGCGGCTTGAGCGCGCGGGATCCTCTTGAGGGCACTTTAGATCTATTCACGACTGAAAATTTCTATCTGTGTCAGCTCGACGACATCGTCCGGCGATGCCTCGCCCGATTGGTATGTGACCGGTAAACGTTCTAATTGCGGATAATGGTACATTCCTACGATCACCGTGTATTTTCCGGGCTTGAGGTCGCCGGGCAGATTTAGCGCGATGCAGTCCACTACCGGTTCACCTGGAATCCAGATGAATGGCGAATTCAGACCACCCCCCGGAACACTATCGTACTTGACCACCGCATTGCCTTGCACGTCGAGCAACTGAATGAACGCGGTGTAATCATCATACACATTTTCGTCGGTTTGCCAAAACAGCGTCAGCGGCGCGCGAGAGCCAGCCCGCGCTCGCCCCGGCGCGTCGTAGCCAAGCAAACGGATGGCGCGCCCGATGCGCGCGTTGACCTGATGGGGGACCCGCGGCGCCACCGCTGATTCAGCACTCGCACGCGCGAATTCGATCACGCCCGCCGGGACAAACTCGCGGGTACTACCATACGCGACTTGAAGACGATACCGTCCCGGCGCGATTGCCGCGATGGGCAAATCGTACACATCCTCGACGATTTCGTTCGCGACCCAAGACGCGGCGTAGCCGACACCGTACCGCGGCAATTGCTCGCGGACTACCACACCCCTGCCCGCGTCGTCTACCAAGCGCCACGTCAGCGCCTCTTCCGGCGCGGCTTGACGGACGTGCCAGTACGCGCGCAGATGCAGTGCCTGCGTCGGCTTGACCACGCGCCACGCATCGGATTCCAAAAGCGCGTTGTCCACGCGCAAGCCAATCAGTTCCAGTGTGGGTGAAACGGCGACGTGCATACTTTGCAGGACGGATGGTGACGCGGTGGACACGGCGAGCACAATCGGCGCGAGCAGCGCGCAAACCAGCGCGCAGAGAGCCGCCACTGCGCGCACATCCGATTCGTGGCGGCGGACCCCGAACGCGGTCAAACCGATCAGCACCAGGAGACTGATGAGAGAAACCACTGCGCCGACCTGACGGGGCAGTGTATCGCGCTGAATGAATGTGACGCGATGATCGCCCGCAGGCACATCAACCGTCAACAGCCCGATCGGCGTACTCGCGTAGGCAGCGGCGGGCTGCCCGTCAATCAACGCGTGCCAGTCGGGAAAGTAGAACGCGCGCAACGAAAGCGAGATCGGCGTAGACGCGGAGACACTCACCTCGCGCCGCGCCGCATCATAACGCGTCAACGCAATCGTCGCCCGCGGCGCATCCGTTGGCGGGACGCGAAATGCCGCGAGGTTTGCCACCTTGAAGGTCGCGGGGAGATACTCGCCCCACGTCGTCGCGCCGATGAATTGCGAATACGCCTCAAAGCGCGCCAGTTGCGCCAACGTCGGCGCGTCGCCGGGCAAAAAGATCTCTTGCGGCGCGAGATTGCCGAGTGCGGTGAAAATCAGCGCGCAGGCGATCAGGACGATCAGGATGAATTGCAAAACAACAGGATCGAATCGCCGTGGCAAATTGAATTGATGTGGCGCGAGCGTGAGCGCACTGATGACGATTGCCGCGCTCAGGTTGATCAACACCGAGACGCGCCAAGGATATTGGATCATCATTGAAAACGGCACCGCAAGCCACAGGTCGCGCGTCGGTTCGGACATGGCGAGCGCGGCGACGAAGGCAACGACGCTGAAAAAAATGATCGTCGCGCGGACGCGAATCGGTTTGGGCGCGACGAGCGCGCTGGCGAACGCGAGCGTGCCCAACAACACCGGCACGAGACCAAGCGCGAACGGCGCGGGTGTGTACTGATAGAACCAGGATGACTGGATCAGATCGGACAATTTCAGAAAATGATCGGGGAAGACCGCCCCGATGGGAATGCCGCCGCGCCCAATGCGGACAAGCGCTAGCTCGGCGACGAAGGGCAACCAATAGAACGCACTCAATCCGGCGGCGAACAGCGCGGTCACGACAAGCCGCACTGTCATTGCGAGGGCGGTTGCTTCGGCTGTGCTCAGGGTATGCTTTGCCCGAAGCAATCCCCAAAACGCGAGTTGGGGATTGCTTCGCTCCGCCCGCAATGACACTGAGGATCGGTTTGCTTCGCTGGCAATGACCCGCGCGAGGTACGCAGCAAGCACTGGCGCAGCGATGGCAAGCGTCAAAATGTGCGCGAGCAGCATTAACGCCAAGAAGATCGCGCCGAGAATGATCGTGCTGATTGATGATGTCGTGATCGCGCGGCGCAAAGCCCAGAAAACCCAGGGTAGGAGCACCAACCCCAACGCTTCAGTGCTGACGCCGCGCGTGTAGATATCGGTGAGCAAGTACGGGAAGCACACGTACGCGACGGCGGTCAAGATACCCAGCGCGCGCGTGTTCTTTTTGTCACGGAAGATTTCTGTGCTGAGCGCGTACGCGCCGCCCGCCGCGATTGCGATCATGACTATGAACGCGGCTTTGAGCGCGTTCACAAAATCGAAACCAAGCAGATGGAGTGATTCGATGAGGTACGTGGACAAGGGGGGATAGTAGTTGAATAACGGATAGCCCAAGCCGAACGCGAGATCGTTCAGCCAGCGCGGATAAACGATCCCCTGGCGAATCATTCGATCAAGCGCAAGTGCATGGAACAGCCGCAACAGACCATCATCTGAATAGTAAAAGGACAAACTCCACAGCGGGCGCGCGGCAAGCCAGATCAGCGCCACGAGAAACGGAATCGGAATCAGGCGGCGCATTTCAACGCCCTGCCATCTCGAGCGGCAACCGCCAGGCATCGTCTTGCGAAGCGTGCCGCGCCGCATTGGCAGCGAAGATCGGCAGGCGCGTGCCGCTCGCCGAATCGTACACGCCGATCTCCAAAGTGTATCGTCCTGTTGCGAGATCGGCAGGCGCCGCAACCTGATGCGCATCGGCGATGAGATCGCCGGGCATCCACCACGATGTCGGCGCGCGTCCATTCTGCGGCGCACCATCGTGCTGCGCGATCAGGTTGCCGTCAGCGTCGAGCAGATGGACGAACACAGAATAGTCTTTCGACATGACGCGCTCTGATTTCCAATAGAGTGTGACGGACAAGGATCCGCCGGCGCGGTCAAGATCGTAACCCAGGAATGTGATGAGCGCGGGCTCGCCTAGTTTTGCGGCGACGGGATTTTTGATCGCGCTGGGATTGACCGGCGCGCGCGCGACGGTGAAAGGGTCAAGCGACAAACGATCCGTCGCGCCGCGCAGCGGCAGCAGTAGATCGGCGGCAGTGCGATCCAGCAAACTAACCTCCACACGATACTTGCCGTCGGGTGCATCGGCAGGGACACGCAGGTCGAACGCGTCCGGGATAATCGCGCCGCGGCGCCACAAACTAGTCGGCGCGGCGTCGAGCGCGGGGTGGGAGACGCGTTGCGCGAACGACTCGCCGCGCGCGTCGAACAAGTTGACGGATAGGAAATAATCGGTATCCAAATCACGCAACGCTTGCCAGTATAATATCGTCCAAACCTGATCACCCGGCGCGACCGTCGCCGGCGAGAGAGAGTAGCCGAACATCCGAATCGCGCCGCCGAAATTCGCGTCGAGAAGGTGCGCGGGCTGCAGGTCGGCGATGAATTCCGCCGCGTTTTCGACGAGCGCTTGCGTCGCGACGCCATCGCCGAATTTGGTCTTGACCGGCTGCCCGCTTTTCAAAATTGTTTTGAGCCGCGCGATTTGAGCGTCGTTCAACGGCTGCGGAACGAAAACGCCGGCGGGACCCAGGACGATGTTCGCGCGCTGCACGGTTGTCGTGACGAGCCACGCGGACGATTGCGGCGGATGCGGAAAGAACGGAATGTCTTGCGGATAACGCTTCGCCAAAGCGAATTGCATTTGCGGCGTACCGTAAATGCTCAATGGCAGAATCACGTTCGATGTTTGGCTCAACGTCATCACGCGTGCGACCGTCGTATCGAGCGAACCCTCGAACGCGTCGAACGTCGCGCGGCTTGGTCCCCATACGTCAAAGTAATCGTGGGACGTCACCGCGCCGCCAAATGCGATCACGCCGAGCAGGAGTGGCGTCCAACCCAGTTTCGGCGCGACGCGTTCCCAAACTTGAGCCAGTCCAGCGGCGGCGAGAATGATCATCGCGGGGAGCGCGTTGATCGCGCGATTAAAATGGGGTGCGTCGACCGTGAGCAAAGTTGGCAAGAGATTCATGCCGATCCAAATCAGCAAGAGCAGATAGCGCGGGGTTGATGGGAAACGCATCAGCGCGATGATGATGCCGATCCAGAATCCCACGATGCCAAAAATATCGAGCGCGGGACGCCCCGGCAAATTCAGCAGCGGGTTCAGATCGCCGCGATCGATGAACATTCGCGCGACGCGGAGGATGTTTTCCCCGAGTCCGCCCGAATCCTTGGCGGAGAAGATGGATACATCGCCAGCACGCAACGTAAATTGACCGGGGTGTTGCAGATAGTAAACCGCCAAAGGCGCAAAAACGATTCCCGCGACCAACGCCATCACGCACAACCCGACGAGGATATTCCGAAAGTTAATCGCGGGAAATCGCGCCCGCAGAAATAAACTGGCACTGCTTGCGATCGCTGCGAATCCAGCCAAAGTAACAGGGATGAAGCGCGCTGTCAGATACGTGTAAAGCCCCGCGCCGATCAGCGCGCCAGCCAATGCGAAATAGCCGAGACGCGCGGTGGTCCAGCCGCGCCAGAAAGCCCACGTCGCCAACGCGCTGAACAAGGGAACGAAGATCGCGCGGATCGAGAGCCGCGATGCGTCGAGGTGCCAAAACGACACGGCTAACATTCCGGCGGCAAGCGCGCCCAACCAGCGCGCGTGCGCGGTTTCGCGGGATAGTTCGGTGGTGACGCGATAGATTGCCGGTACCGTCACCACGCCGACGAACGCGGGGAACACGCGCAGCGCCCAGCCCTTCGCGCCCCACAAGCGAAACGCGATGGCTTGCAAGTAAAGCATCAGCGGTTCGCATCCGTAATCGCCCGGAAAGAAGATAGGGATTGCGCCGGTTTGCGTGACGCGCAGCGCGTTGTAAGCATCCCACGCTTCGTCCAAGTTGAACGCGGGTGGAAATTCGGCAAGGCGATAGACGCGCAGAAATAGCGCGAGCAGAGTGAACGCGAGGACATACCATTCGGGTTGATGAAAGAAGCCGGATCGACGGGTGTGGCGCATCAGATACAGTAAAGCGGGCAATTCGCTTGCCCGCTTATTTTCTACGCGTTTCAGTGTTTTTGCAAATTTGGATCGTTCGGGGCGACGAGCAGCGGCGCGTTACCGAGCAAGCCAAACCGTTTGCGAAAGAGGAAGAACAGATTATAGAATCCATCGCGCCAGATGCGCAGTTTGCTGACGCCGTGCCGTTCTTTGTAGTAGATCGGCAACTCTTTCGCGCGGATCAATTTCCTTCTCGACATCGCTTCCAGTTTGATCTCCTCTGAGAACGCCATCCCGTCACTGGTCAGACTCAGATGCTGCAGAATCCAGCGGCGAAAAACCCACATGCCTGACTGCGAATCGCGCACGCGAAACCAAAAAAGCACCCAGATGAAGAAATTCAGGACGTCGTTGCCAAAGACGCGCAGCCAATTGCTTGGTTTGTCCTTGTGACCGGTGCGGTCACAGGTAATGAAATCGAATCCCTCGTCAATCATCACGTCCAGCAGAATGGGAATAAAGTTGCGTGGGTAGGTGCCGTCGGCGTCCATCGTGACGACGATGTCGCCGGTGGCGTTCCGCAAACCGGCTTTGTACGCGGCGCCATATCCTTGCCTTGTTTCGACGACGACGACGGCGCCCAGTTTGCGCGCAATCTCCGCGCTGTCATCGGTGCAGTTGTTGTCCACGACGACGACCTCGTCCACGAGGCAGGGCAAATCGGAAAAGACTTGCTGCAGTCCGAGTTCCTCGTTGTGACACGGCATGACCAGCGAAATGCGATGATTCTTGTACATTAAGGTTTCAAGACTCCCTGCAGCTGCGTTTCGAGTTCGGTCTCGGTCAACATACCGGTCTTTTTCCAGACGACCTTGCCGGTCTTGTCCAGCAGGAAAAAGTTGGGTTGCGCCAAATAGCCCAGCCGGTCTTTCGCGTTCTTGGTCGCGGCGTTGTCAATGTCAAGATAAACGAAATCTATGCAATTGCCGTACTTGGATTCGAATCCGTGCACGACGGACCTGAGCGCGCGGCAAGTCGGTCACCACACGGCGTAGAACTCGACGAGTTTGGGCTTGCCGCCCGCGTCGAGTTTCTTGGGATCATCCGAACGAAACTCATCGCCGGGCACCGGATATGTCGCCGGGCAAGACAGAACGGTTGCGGCTGTGGCCGCGGCAGGCGGGGCCGCGGGCGCTTTGGGCTGTGGCGTCGGCGTGGCCGGCGCCGCGCACGCAGCCAGCGCGAGCAACATCGCTGCCGCAAAGATCATTTGGCGCATCTTCATACCTCCACGCGGTAACTTTCAACCGGGCGCGGCGCGGCTTGCATCACGTCCGGCGCGAGACCGTACCGCAGCTGCGCCCATTTTAGCGTTGCCCATTCTTTCAAAATGACCGGATACATCAGCGGATTGAACAAAATGTTGACGGTCATAAAACATTCGTACGTGCAGTAACATTTCGTTTTAGAGATCCACCCGCGTACTTCACTCGCCCGGGGCGAATACCAAATCTTCTTGAAATCATAGTCAAAATCACGGACGTTGCCGAGCACCTGGTCTTCACCCATTTGCTCACACGCAAGCACATCGCCATTCGAGAACATGTTACCGCCGAGTGTGCCCGCGTAACATGGGATCACGAACCGACGCTCCTTCACCATTTGCGTGATCAGTTTCGGACGGATGATGCGCTTGGCGTTGATGAAATCGCCGAAAGGCAATTTGTAATAGCCCGATAATTCGCGCGCCTTGTTGTCGCGTTCCAGATGGTAGTGGAAATCGAGATAGTTGTCAATGTCGAATTCGTTCGCGTGTGGATCAATCGGCGGCGTGTATTTGGCGGCAGGGTCTTTCGGTCCACCGCGCAGAAGCAGCGTGAACACCGTATTGACGCCGACGTACGTTTTGAGGTAATCGTAGATTTCATTCAGTTTGTCATGATTGTATGCGCTGACCGAAATCTGAATGCACGCGGAAAAATTCTTATAGTGCTTTTCGAGCACGCGTAGTTCGCGGTACGTCCGGACCGCGCGGTCAAATAGACCTTTGAATCCGCGAACGCGGTCGTGGTCTTCGCGGACGCCGTCAATTGAAATGTCAATGTGCAAATCGAGATCGGGGCACCCGTCGAGCATTTCGCGCGTGCCGTCCACGACGCGGCTGGTGAGCGAGCCGTTCGTCGGGATGCCGACATTCGGCGCGTGATTGTTCTTGTGGAAGATCTTGACGATCTCCGGCAGATCTTTCCGCAAGAACGGCTCGCCGCCGGTCGGCGTAAAGAAGATCATATCGTCCATCGAGCGGCTGACCTTTTCGATTTCGTCAGTTGTCAGTTCGCCGACGTGGCGTTGGTGTGAGCCGAGCAAGCAGTGCCCGCAGCGGGCGTTGCAGTTCTTGGTCACGAACAACACAAAGTATAACGGCGACGCGCCTCTCTTGCAGAGAATGCGCGGCGCGAATTTGATATAGTTCATTAGCGACATTGATCTGTCCTTCTTGATTGTGGGCCAATTGGTGATTGGTGACTAGTCGACCAATTGACCAAGGGACGAGTTGACCGCTCTAGTATCGTCTTCCTTGCGCATACTCTCTGATTGCCGAGAACATTCCAAGCCCTACTGCAATTACGTCCACCGGCTGAAACAGCGCGGCGATGAGCGCAAAGCGCGCGCCGCGTTCGCGGGCGAGAAATGCAAACCAAGGAAGAAATAGAAAGTAAAAAGTCAAAAATAGGAGTGCGGTTGCCGCGAGAAAAATCGGATGAAATGACGCGAATACAAGACAGCCAATTGCCGCGCAAATTGTCGGCACGGCGAATTGGTAAAAGCGCGGGACGCTTGTGTAAAACGGCTGTCCCCATTTGCGAAGCCACATCAGGATCAGCGCGCGCGCGCGCAGAAAATCGGTTCGGAGCACTTCGCGCGGCGTGTAATGTTTGCCGTGCGTCACCGCGACACGCGGATCAAGCACGATGTTGTGGCCCGCCGCCCACGCGCGCTGACCAAACTCGGTGTCTTCGGCGATGCTCGCGCCGCGATAATTTTCGTCAAAGCCGCCGAGGGCGAGAAATGTCGCGCGGCGCATTGCGGCAACGCTCGTGTAAAACAAGCCGATGCGCTCGCGCGGCACTCGTTCGTACGTAAAGCGCATCCACAGATTCTTATAGTTGCTCGGAAAATCGTCGAATGGAATTTTGCGGTCGAGCAAACCGACCACGCCTGTGATGCGCGCATTGTCGAAATCTTCGGCAAGTCGCGCGAGCGCGTCGCGTGAAACAATCACGTCGTCATCGGTGAAAAACAGAATATCACCCGTCGCAATCGCCGCACCGCGATTTTTCGCGCGCGCGGCGCCGACGTTTCGCGAAGCGTCCGCGCGAATCACGCGGCAATCCAATCGCCGCGCAATGTCGCCCGAATCGTCATCGGACGCGTCGTCCACGACGATGATTTCGGCGGGTGGAAGCGACGAGGCGCGGAGCGATTCCAAACACGCGGCGAGGGTGCGCGCGCCATCGCGCGTGGGGATGACGACGGAAATGCGTGGACGGTTCATTTGAGCGAGGGGATTATAACACAGGGAGAAAGGGGCGTCAAAGCCGCGATGGATTCGGTCTGGTGTAAACGTTTATCAGGACGTTGGCGAAAAATAGAACCCTGTCTGCGAAAAGACAAGGTTTTTGATTGGGAAGAGCTAACGGCGCGCTCAGCCGCCACGCCGCCGCATCAAACTGAAACCAATTTCCTGACGCCGGCTCTCATAGCCCGCAACCCATGCCGTGAGGCGTGGTCGGCCGCAGCGCGTTGTTATGCCGCCCTGGTTTTTTTGAAATCTTTTTTTCACCGGCCAGATGAGATTGGCTTGACTCCAATGATAATATCCACCGGCAATCCCCAAATGCTAATTCGCTCCTGGCTCTCTATCGCAAACCCCGCCTCGCGAAGCGACTGCTCAACATAGATCGGCCGACAATCAATATATTGAGGAAATTGCTGATGCAACCATTCGTATAACTTCAATAACGGCATACTTTTCTCTGCTTTTGCCATGCTCACCGCCCCAATCCGCCCTCGGGGTTTCAAAATACGCTTGGCTTCGCCTAGCACTTGAGAAATCTCGGGCACATCAAACAGTTCAAGCACAAAGCTGGCAAATACAGCATCAAACAGGTTGTCTGCATACAGCATTTTTGTGGCGTCATCGCAGCTTAGTTCGACCCTATCCCCAAGTCCAGCTTTTGCTAGTCGTCGGCGACTGACTGCCAGCATACCAGAAGAAATATCAATGCCATAAACTCGCCCAGTTTTCCCCACTGTCTCTGCCAATTGTTTTAAGCATCGGCCTGTTCCAAACCCAATCTCGAGAACTGTTTCGCCTTCAAGAATAGCCAATCGTTTCAGCGCTAGGTTGCTGTACTTTTGTTCGAAACCACCAGCAAAATAATCATAGAACCGGCTCATCTTATCGTAGCTTTCTTTCGCCTGAGCCTTAGTTCTTTTTACACGCAATACGCCGTCAATATCTGAAGTCATTTTTTTGATTTGCGTCGAGTCACATGATTGGACTTTATCGGAAATAGCCAGAAATCACCTGCTGGCTCGGAATGGGATGGCGGAAACTGATCCGCCAGTTGTGCAAAGCACATGCAATTCGCATGACTAAATCAGACGAACCTTCCTTGGTGTTGCGAAATACATCTTCCACAATTCGACAACGTTTGATGCTAGCAATGACATGCTCCACTCGGATGCGCACACGCGAAATCAGACGATTGAAAAACAAATCTGCGAGCCCTAGCTCTTTGCCTTTCGGTTTCTTGCGGGGTTGTAGCGTTAGAACGCCCGCGGGTTCATCGCCCTGGAATCCCGTGTCTTTATCCAGCGTGGCATGCGCCGGAGACTGGATCGCTTCTGTGCCCGCGATCTTCTTGTCATGCGTCTGGCCAGGGTAGGTCTAGCTGAGATAGTCGACAGTTGGTCTGCGACCGTGGCGAGGCGGGGCTTGTTGCCCCCGCCAGCTTGCCGTTGGCAGAGTTGACCGGCTTGAGTGTACGTTGGGGAATACCGCGCGGCGCACTCTGCCGCGAAGACAGGAACCAAGGCATCGAACTCGGGCACAGTCAGGCTCGTCATGCTGAGAAATCGGCGCGGGTTGTTCTTCAAAGTGGCATAGGTTATCACGCCCGCATTATACACTATTTCCGATAAAGTCTATTATTCAATTTTCAAGGTGCAAAAGTCGAGTAATTTGTGCGGAATGGGAGCGGAATTTGATGGGAAAGTTCAAGTCCTTTCGCCCCAACCACCGAACAGAAAAACGGCAGACACATCCGTCTGCCGTTTTTCTTTCCATTTGAGTTTTTCCCCAATCAGTGGCATAATCAACGTGCGATGGAAAACGCTACACTTGACGTGCTTCTTGTTGGCGCGGAAGAACTGGAAAATCTAGGCACGCGCTATCTGGCGGCGGTGCTGCGGCAGCACGGCTGCACGGTCGAGATCGCGCCATTCAGTACGGCGGACGAAATGGAAGCGGTCGTGGAACGCGCACGCGCGACCCAGCCGCGCCTCGTCGGGCTTTCGATCATCTTTCAGTATCGCGCGCCGGAATTCCTCGCGCTTGCCGAGGAGCTGCACCGCCTCCTTCCACACGCGCACATCACAACCGGCGGACACTTTGCGACGTTCACGGCAAGCGAACTTTTGCGCGATTATCCCGCGCTTGCCTCCGTCGTGCGCGGCGAAGGCGAATTGACGCTCCTCGAACTCGTGCAGCGGCTCGACGCTCCAGAAACCTGGGACAGCATTCTGGGTTTGTCGTTCCGACGTGAGGGTCGCGTCGTCACCAACGCGCCGCGCCCGCTCATCGCCAATCTCGACGCGCTCCCCTTTCCTTCGCGCGATACGCCGCCCCAGCAGCATCTCGGCATCGGCGTGTCGCCCATCGTCGGCAGCCGCGGCTGTTATCGCGATTGCGCGTTTTGCAGCATCCGCGCGTTTTACGGCGGCAGCCGCGGCGCGCTCCAACGCTTTCGCAGCGTGCCGAACCTTGTGGACGAAATGGAATCGCTCTATCGTCAATTCGGCGTCCGCTTTTTCATCTTCAACGACGACGAATGGTTTCCGCCCGGCGACGCGCGGGGGAAACGCATTGACGAGCTAGAGCGCGAACTCACGCGCCGCCGCCTCGATTTGATTATGAGCATCAAATGTCGCGCCGACGACGTGGACGAGGATGTATTCCGCCGCTTGCTCGACCTGGGCGTCGTGCGCGCGTACGTCGGCGTCGAGTCCGGGTCCGATCACAGCCTGCAGACGCTCAACAAGAAAACGACCGTCGCGCAAAATCAGCGCGCGCTGGAAACCCTCCATCGCGTCGGAATGCTCGCGGATTTCGGCTTGATCTTCTTCGACCCGGACAGCACGGTCGCAGATGTGCGAGCGAACCTCGATTTTTTCCGCGCGATGGCGGGCGATGGTCAAGCGCCGCTCAGTTTCGGGCGGATGGAAGTGTACGCGGGCACGCCGATATTGGAGCGTCTGACGCGCCAAGGGCGACTCACCGGTGATTATATGGCGTGGAACTATACGATCGCCGATCCGCGCGTCGAGTTATTGTTTCGGATGATGTTCGCGGCGCTGCGCCATCGCCATTACGACAACAAGGGCATCGGCAAGCAATGTTCGCTCGCCTGTTACGAAATGACGATGTACAAATATCGGCTGGGCGATCGCGCCGACCCGGATTTGACCGCGCGCTTGCGCGATCTTGTTGCGCGCGTCAACAATCATTCGCTTGCAATGCTGGCAGAAATGCTCGACTTTACGCTGCATGAAAACGTCTACGCGGTGAACCGCGTGAACGATCAGGTCGCCGCGTGGGCGAACCGCGTCAATCTATTCGACCTTGACGCGCAAGCTGAGCTGGACGCGTGGCGCGAGCAAATGGCAGCGAATCTTGAAGCGTCAACGTGATTCATGTAGGGGTGTTTCATGAAACGCCCCCACACGCATCACGTTTCCAGCTTGAACGGAGGAACAATGACCATTCCCTGGCCCAAGCTTTCCAAGGAGACACAAAAAGCAATCCTGACCTTGTTCGTCATGTCCGGCGGCGCGGCGACGACGCGTTGTTGTCCCCCCCGTAACTACTCAGCCTATGCGTTTTTCTTGTGGTTTCGCTGTATCTGACCACTGAATATTGTGGTCGCAACCATGATTGACGGACTGATTCAATGGCAAGACCACTGCCTGTAGTATCCGTCATTCCTCGGTGCCACTAAAAAGTTGCAGTGGCTGAGTAGTTACGAA
>Ga0233422_10000979_pt1 | contig 13371 bp, 8 predicted proteins | sample Watercolumn_Mata_2_FD_182724 | JGI IMG/M metagenome (GOLD analysis project Ga0233422, IMG submission 182724) | Freshwater microbial communities from Lake Matano, South Sulawesi, Indonesia - Watercolumn_Matano_2014_110_MG | ecosystem: Environmental > Aquatic > Freshwater > Lake | place...
CGGCCTCTGAGGGTCAATTCGCCGGTCATCGCTACGGTTCGGCGAACCGGTATCCCCGTGAAGAAAGACGCAAGCGCCACGGCAATCGTTATGCCGGCAGACGGGCCGTCTTTGGGGATCGCACCCTGTGGCACATGGATATGCAGGTCGGTCTCTGCAAGGAGGCTCTCGTCGATGCCGTACACTTCACAACTGTTTCTCAGATAACTCAAGGCCGCTCTCGCATACTCCTTCATGACCTCGCCGAGGCAGCCAGTCAGAGTAAGTTCCTTGCGACCCTTGAATCCGGACACTTCGACGAAAATAATATCGCCGCCGGTTTCGGTCCACGCCAGACCTGTGGCGAGCCCAACCTGATCTTCCTCTTCAGCGAGGTCGAAGAAGAACTTCGGCGGGCCGAGCAATTCCTCGACGGTCTCCGGGGCGATCTCCTGTCTTACGGGCTTCCCCTGCGTGATTTCTCTGGCGATTTTGCGGCAGACGGAGCCGATCTCCCGTTCCAGGTTGCGTACTCCGGCTTCCCGCGTGAACGACCTGATGATGAAGCGCAAGGTCTCCATACTTAGCCGTATGTCGCACCCATCAACACCGTTTTCTCCGAAGGCCTTGGGTACGAGGAAGAGAGCGGCGATCTGCTCCTTCTCCTCATCCGTGTAGCCCGCGAGGCGAATCACTTCCGTTCGGTCTCTCAGCGGGGCCGGCACTGTGTCCAACTGGTTGGCGGTCGCGATGAACATGACCTTGCTCAGGTCGAACGGCACATCCAGATAGTGGTCCACAAAGGAATGATTCTGTTCGGGATCCAACACTTCCAACAGGGCGCTTGCCGAGTCACCTCGGAAGTCCTGGCCGATCTTGTCAACTTCATCGAGCATGAACACCGTATTGTTGGAACCGCCCCGCCGAATCTCCTGGATGATCCGCCCCGGCATCGCACCGATATAGGTCCTTCGGTGACCTCGGATTTCCGCCTCGTCGCGGACCCCGCCCAGAGAAATCCTGATGAACTTCCTCCCCAGCGCCCGGGCGATTGATTTCCCAAGTGACGTCTTCCCGACCCCCGGCGGTCCCACCAGGCAGAGTATCGGTCCCCGGTTGTCCGCCTTGAGCTTACGAACCGCCAGGAATTCAAGGATGCGGTCCTTTACGCCCATAAGGTCGTAGTGGTCCTCATTGAGGATCCGCTCTGCTCTGGTGATGTCCAGATTGTCCTCCGTGACCTTCTGCCAGGGTAAGCCCGTGAGCACCTCAAGATAGGTCCGAGACACCGTATATTCGGGAGAATGCGGCGGAATCCGCTCCAGACGCTGAAGCTCGCGCATGGCTACTTCCATCGCATCGTCCGCCATACCGGATTCCCTGATCTTTTGATGAAATTCCTGGATCTCTGCCTGCTGAGGATCGTCTTGCGACCCCACTTCCTTCTGTAACGACCGCATCTGCTGTCGCAGGGTTGTTTCCCGCTGACGCCTCGCAGTGGGAGTGCTGTCAGCCCCGTTGTTGACCGGATGCGGCCTCTGCTGGCAGCTCTCAACATCGGTGTTGAGATAGTAGGAGACCTTCTTGAGTCTTTCCAGCGGATCGTCAGTTTCCAAAAGGCTCTGCTTTACCGACGCCTTCAGCGGCAGATACACCGTGATGATGTCGGCAAGTTTTCCCGGATCGTCGGCTTTCTCGATCATCGTCCTGACGTGATCGCCAAGGGGTCTCCCGACTCCCAGAGACATCTTGAACAGACAGGCCATGCTCTGAACCAGTGTATAGACCAGTTCCTGAGGCTCACATCGTTCCCGGACGATGTCCACTTCCCCCGTGAGGTAGGGCTCGTGCTGGATCTGTCTCACCAACCGCACGCGGCAGATGCCGTCCGCAATGGCATTGACTCCGCCGCCTTCTAGCGGGACCACCTGCTGAATGCGGGCCAACGTGCCAACCATGGAGATCTCTTCGCCCAGCAGGCTGAGGCGATTGCGGGCCTTCTGGTAGAACAGCCCGACGAGATTGTCTCCGTCCACGACGGTTTCGGCCAGTTTGACGACTCGGGAACCCTTCAAGAACAGTGGAATTAAAACCCCAGGAAAAACAACCATATCCCTCAACGGGAGAATAGGCACAACCGCGGGGAAACTCCCCTCTACCTCTGATGATTTCATGGCAGCGTTACACCCATCCCTTGAACAGCGATTCAAATGCACAAAAACAAGATGTCCGGTTTTCGGTTTGCTAACATACCTGATTTTCATGAAAAAGTCAAGAAACGAAGTAATATCGGGGACATCCGGACGCCGACCCGGCCAAAATCGCCGTCCATTTTAGATGGTGATATCCATAGGTTGTCCGTGCTTCGCGAAGGAGCTTCTGAGACCGCCGATGAACAACGGATCGTCAGCGTTTAGAGTGTAAGGAGTATGCTTTCAGACAGTCTGTATGCGGGGTTTATCTTGAGGGTCCGCTCATTCCATGCTGCTTGAAGCAGAGGGTCGCGGAACAGGATCTCCGTAGGACGGTCTCCCCAGAGACTTTCCAGGCGTTGCAGAAGGCGGTCCGTTTCTTTTCCTTCTCTGGAGGCCGATCCCGAAAACAATGCAAAGGAGCCGGCTTCCGGAAGCTCGCCCCGGGCAAGGGAATCGCCCATGTCCCAGACGATCGCAGCCGTGGAGGCGTAATCCTCCATGAGTCCATCCCTTTCACTGAGACCGCGTGCACCTGCAAGGATTACTGTAAGGTCAGGGGACACGACCGCGCCTTCACCGTACAGAGGCTCATAGGAGCGGTTGATAAACAATCCCGGGTCCGCGATCGACTCCAGGACCCTTTCCAGAAACGCGGGCCTCAGAGGAATGGGGGCCTCCAACACCACGTTTAGCACCGCATGGGGGTTCGTTTCTGCGAATGCCCGAAGGATCTCCAGTACGAATTGTTCCGACAGGTCGCCTCGGAACCAGAGTGTGAAAGGATTCGTCACCTTGGCCATCAGTTCCGGCCATATCGCCCGCCATTTCCACTCCCGCGTTGGGTCCACGATCCACTTGCTGACGTACGGGGCCTGCCCGATCCTCGTGAACGCGGCAGGCCCCCGATCTACAAGGGAAGGACGCGTGATGTAATCGATTTCCATGTCGAATGCGCGCTCGCATTCAAGCAAGGCCCGTTGGATCTCCTCCGCGGGGAAGGCGGGAGTCGAGCGGACGTAATAGGGCGGCCGCGGGTCGTACCTGAGACCCAGGCTCGACGAGTGCTCCCGAAAATCCGTACCGGGAAGAATGGACAAGACAAAGGGATGAACAACTGAATACGCTCCTGTTCTTTGGAGCCAGGATAGAGTTTGGGCGAACCCTTCAGGTGTGTCTCCTGGCAACCCCAGGATGATCCCTGTTGTCACGTCAACGTTTTCGCCCTTGAGAAGCTCCACACCCCTGGCGAGTTCGTTGGGATGGCCCGTACGGCCGGCTTGCTTGAGTGCGGTTTCGTTGACCGTCTGAAGGCCGACTTCCGCGCTCTTAAGCCCGGCCTCCTTCAGCAGGAGCACATCTCCACGGGTGAGCAGATCTGCCCGCAATTCCGTGTGAACGCGGATGTCCTTGGCCGACCGCCGCCGCGCCATTGAGCGCAGTAATTCCCTAAAGCCCTTCCGAGCGTTGAAAGTGGGATCCATCAGGTAGATTTCTCTGACCGTGGAATCCGAGGAATAGGCCATATCCAGCACAGCTTCGATGGAGCGCTCGGGATGGAATCGCACGCCACCAAGGGCCTTGTGGTAGTAGCAGTACCGGCATCGGAACGGACATCCCCTCACGGTTTCTAGGAATAGGGTCCCATCTCGGGAGGGGCCTATTTTTCCATCAAGGCACGGATACGGGCAGGAAGCGAGGTCCCAGGGCTCTGCGGTCTCTCGATTCACCATGAGCTGCCCGCATTTTTTGAGGAACGCACCTGGTATGCTCTCGACGGTCCCTTCCTCGAGCAAGACCTGGAGGAAAGCTTCAATCCTTGATTCACCTTCCCCGAATATGCCCCCGTCCACTGCCGGGTGTTGCAGCACCCAGAGATTGTCAGGCGTGACCTCGGGTCCGCCGACGAAGACACGGGTCCCGGGGGAACGCTCCCTGATGCGCGCTGCGACGAACAGACTTCTCTGGACGTTCCATACGTACAACGTCATCCCAATCGCTGCGGGCGTCATCTGAGCGACCCACGCCGCGATTCCCTCTTCCGCGAGAGCGTCGACGACCTCGGGAGGGGCAATCTCAATTACAAATCCGGCCGGTCCCCGAGATTGCAGAGCAGCCGCGAGAAAACCCGCGGCAAGGGGGATGTTCGAAGGGGCTTCTTCGAAGCAAAACCTCGGTGGAGGAAGTTGAAGCAGGAGAACGCGTTTCATTGATACGGTCCCGCGGCGATTGGTCCGGAAAAACCGGTGGCAGTGGGCAATGGTAATTCTTTTTCAAAGGGGTGTACTTGCGATAGTTTGGCTACGGCGAAATACATATTCGTATGCTTGAGCACTGCGGACCTGACGACGACAGCCTTACACCGCCCCGGATAGCCTATTCCTTCGCTCCGTGGGCTTTCAGGATCTGCAAGATATGAATAGTAGGGTCTTCCCCCTCCCTCGCCGCCTTCAGGGCAGTCCATCCATCCTTCGTCTTAGCATTGACATCGGCGCCCCTTTTCAGGAGCAGTGTCACCACTTTTTTGTGGCCTCCATAGGCAGCGTACATCAAGGCCGTATGTCCATCCTTGGATTTCGCATTAATATCGGCGCCCTTATCCAGACATTCCTTCACGATCTCTGAGGAGCCGTCTTCCGCTGCCCATATGAGAAAAGTCTCGCCATCCTCAGTCTGTGTATTCACGTCAAAGCCGATCTTCAAGAGTTCCATCGCCTTCTCTGCTTTGGAGAGAAAGACCCGTGATTTCGGATTATTGTACAGTTGGTCTAAATGGTATTTTTTTCGGGTTCCCTTTCCAACTTTTTCTTCGAGTTCGTTGTTAAAAGCAACGTGAGCAGTCATTACCTCGACAGTTTTGTTGTCGAGAAAACGGTAGCGTATCTTGGTACCTGGGTTTTCTTTAGTGTCGGAGTCGCCGTAACCATCCCAGAACTTTGACAGGAGTGTGACTTTGCATTTCCTATCAACGTGTAGAAACAAGAGATGCGTCCAAAAATCGCCCGCATCAGCTCCTTCTAACGTCACGGCAATGTGAAACGCTCTATTCTCGGTCTTCCGGGCTTCAATAGATTTGATACTGCAGTATTTGCAGTACATAAGATTACGCCGCGAAAAGCAGAGTGGGACATTCAGGTTGTCGCGGCTAAACAAGGCCATCACCGCGTCGTCTGAACAGAACATTGATGGGCAATCTAGAAAAGCAAGGATTAAAGAAGTTCCCGGAAGCGCTATTGCCGCACGTTCTGCAGAAAGCTTGACAACGATGTTCTTGCCAGTGCCATCAGATGCGCTCTCGTATTCCAACACCGTCGGCGTCGTGGTCAATGTCAGCGATTCTTTTCCGTCGGAATTCGAGTAATAGAAATATTTCTTGGACAGCTCTTCAATCTGTTTGTCTTTGTATTTCTCAGTGTCGGCTGCTCCCACAGCCTGAACGAGACAGACGAGCGCCAAATAAGACGTCAGCAAAAGAGTCTTCTTCATCGTCAGTCCTTCGCGCCTCAAGCCTATTTTGGCGCTCTTCAGCGCTGTATTAGCGTCTTTGGCCATCACACTGCGATTCTCCGGAATGATGCGGCGGTCTTGCCATCTTGACCGTTTTCACACCCATGAGGGGTGACGGAATACCTTGGCTGACCCCAATAGGGTGTCCATGGGGAGTCCAACTGGGCCGAACGCAGGCACATCGTCGTCACGTTGAGGGAAAGGTCCCTCTTATCCTTATTCTGAGCGTAACTCGCCGCCCACCGCCTGGTCAACCGATTTTTCACCGCGCTCGTCACCCGAACACAGCTCGGTAGTACGGGGCCAAAGGCGGCAACCGGTCTTGTTGTAGCACAGAGTTCTCTTGTCTCGCGTCTCGGGGAAGCACCAGGTAGCTCCCAATACCAAATGTGCGCCTCGTAGGTAACGCCGTTGGTATACCTGCGGATCGTCCAGAGGGGCGGGTTTGCCCCCCATAGGCGTCAAAATAAGCGGAGAATTCCGTTGCGTGCCATCGGGTCGGATCAATATTTCCCTTGTGATATACCAAGCATATCAGTAGGGGCCGGCGTCCCTGCCGGCCCACTCATAATGAACGAGCATTTGCGTTCCGTTGAAGCCCCCGATCTCTCTACAATGCGCAGAAGAAGCTATCTCCGTGGAGAGTCGTTATTCCCGTTCCATAGGCCGGCAGGGACGCCGGTCCCTACTGAGACGCGGTGGGATACCTTATTTTGACGCATATCGGCTTAGCCCCCCCATTTCGCAGCGCGGCCATTGGCATACAGCTTGTTGCAAGGAAGTCCCCCGCCCACTACGCCAGGTCCTTCGTCACGATAGGCAAGTGGCGCACGCGCTTGCCGGTGGCCGAAGCTATGGCATTGGCAACTGCCGGAGCAATAGGAGGAACGCCCACTTCCCCGATCCCGGTCGGCGCGGCACTGCTGGGCACGATATGCACTTCTACCTCGGGCATTTCGTCCAGGCGCAATATGGGGAAGTCGTGGAAATTGCTTTGCTGAGCCCGTCCGTTCTTGATGGTGATCGCGCTCTTGATCGTCGCGGTGAGGCCGAACGCGATCCCGCCGCTGATCTGTGCTTCCACGATTTTGGGATTGATTACCATTCCGCAATCGACCGCGGCCACCACCCGATGGACTCTCACCACGCCGTGCGCGTTGACCGATGCCTCCGCCACCATTGCCACGGGCGTGCCGTGGGACGCATCTGGGCCGTACCACACATCAAGTGCAATGCCACGGTGCACCCCTGCCGGAAGTTGCTTTTCCCAACCTGCTTTCGTGGCGGCCAGCTCGAGAACTCCGCGCAGTTTCGGAGCGGTCTTTAGCAAGTCATGCCGCATCCGATAAGGATCTTTCCCAGACGCGGCCGCAATCTCGTCCACGAAGGACTCCACTACGAACGCGTTTCTCGAATTGGCTACGGAACGCCACGCCCCTACCGGCACTCCCGGATCGTCGTTGATGTACTCAACACGGATATGATCGATGGCATATCCCGCTCCGCCCGCATTGGTCGCGGCACTCTTCGCGGACATCGCGTATTTCGTGGCCGGGATCGCCACTCTCGATGCCGCATTCTTGACCGGACGCGGCACCCAGGCCGGTATGAGCGCCGGCATGAAGGTCTCGATTATCCCGTCCACCTCATTCGGCCCCACGAAACGATGCCAAAAGGCTTTTAGAGTGCCGTCAGCTTCCAGAGCCGCCCGAACCACGTGGTACGAGGCCGGGCGATAGCGATCGTTCCTTATGTCCTCCTCGCGGCTCCAGACCACCTTCACCGGCGCTTTCACGCGGCCGGCCAGTTCCACCGTCTCCGTGACGAAGTCCACTTCCCCGCGGCGGCCGAAGCCTCCACCGAGGAACGTGGTGTGAATCCGCACAGCGTCTACGTCCAGACCCGCCACCGCGGCGGCGATTTCCTGGGTACCGCCCTGGGTCTGCGTAGGGACCCAGACGTCACACACGCGGTCGTGGATGTGCGCGGTGCAATTCATCGGCTCCGGGCATGCGTGAGCCTGGAACGGCAGCTCGTAAACCGCCTCCACGACTTTGGCCGCGTCCGCAAAGGCACGGTCCACATCTCCCTTGTTCATGACTCTTCGACCATCTTCCTTTGCCAACTCGGCCCAGCGAGCCCTGAAGCGGTCGGTGGCGAGAAGCGGCTTCTCCGATGGGTCCCACTGGACCTTGACTGCCTCGGAAGCCTTAGACGCGTGCCAGAAATTGTCGGCCACCACAGCGACGCCTGCCGAGATTGGCAGAACATGCCGAACGCCCGGCATCTGCCTCGCCTTGGATGCATCGACAGACTTGACCTTACCGCCGAAAACCGGTGGGTGAAGGACCACGGCTGTGAGCATGCCCGGCAATCTCATGTCAGTGCCGAAGATGGCCGTACCATTGGTTTTGTCCTGCGTATCCAGCCGGTGAAACTTCTTGCCGATGATCTTGAACTCCTTCGGGTTCTTGAGAGTGGGGTTCTGCGGCAACGGGAGAGACGCTGCCTTATGGAGGAGCTGGCCGTAGCGGAGCACACGCCCGGTTGGTTGGTGAACAACCGTTCCGTTGACCGCGGCGCATTCTTTGGCAGCAACACCCCATGTCGAGACCGCGGCCGCGATCAGCAACTCCCGGGTAGCCGCTCCGGCTTGTCTGAGAACCTCCCAACACGTGCGCACGCTCGTGCTTCCGCCGGTTGCCTGGACACCCATCATCGCGGGATTCCCGTATACCGGATCTGCCGGCGCAATTTCGGCCCTGACCTTTTTCCAATCGGCCTCGAGCTCTTCGGCGACAATCATGGCCAGCGCGGTGGTAATTCCCTGGCCCATTTCCGAGTGGTTCACCATGACGGTCACGCGGTCCTGTGCGTCAATGCGTATCCACGCGTTGGGCACCAGCTCCTGGGGCTTGTCCCCGGAACCGGTCAATGTGGGCGAGCTTGGGTTTCGGCCGCATCCAATGAGAAGGCCCACTCCCGCGAGCGCGCTCACCTTCAGAAAAAAGCGTCTCCCCTCGTCTACGCTATGGTCGAGCATCGGATCACCTCCTTGCGGCGCGGCGGACGGCCTGCCGGATCTGGGGATACGTGCCGCAGCGACAAAGAACCGCGGACATGGCCTCGTCGATCTCCGCGTCGGTCGGCCGGGGATTGGAAGTCAGGAACGCCGCGGCGGTCATGATTTGTCCCGGTTGACAATAACCGCACTGAGGAACGTCTTCCTCGATCCACGCTTGTTGCAGTGCGTCTGCAAGCGGCCCCCTCAACCCTTCAATGGTCGTGATCTCTTCTCCGGCCACCTCCTGGATCTCCGTTTTACAGGATAGGACCGGCTTACCTCCGGCATGTACCGTGCAAGCACCGCATTCGCCGATTCCGCAGCAGTACTTGGTCCCGGTAAGCCCAAGGGTATCCCTGAGCACCCAGAGCAAAGGCGTGTCTGGTTCCACTTCGAGGCTATGGGCTTTTCCGTTAACGCTCAATGTGATCATCTGTTGGCTCCTTATGTGAGGTATGTTGGATAACTTGGCCTGCTACCGTCCGGTAGCAGGCCCGCAGTAAGATTCGGGCTTTCGGAGTGAACGTTCATTCCAAAGGAGTACGCAAAAAAGCCCGCACCGGCTGTGCCCCGCCCATTCACCGCCTGATCGCCTCCCAACACATTTCTTCTGCAAGAGCATCCGACTCGGGGGCACTCCCCAGTTCGCCTGCCAGCGCCGCCTTTGCAACCCCTATGAACGCGCCGCTGATGAAGGCAAGGACCAATTCCGGTGGCACGTCCTTGGTGACCTGTCGCTGGCGCAGTCCGTCGAGCAATGCGAGGAAATGTTCCCGGAAGTTGTCGGACAATTCGCGGCTGGCCGGGCTCAGATAAGTCGCATGATGGTGGAATTCGAGAAATTGCACCACCAGCGGATAGTCTCGGGAGAATCGCGCGAGCCGATGCCAAATCTCGTGAAAGAGCTGCCGAGGAGAAAGATCGGTGGGCATGTCGCGCAGCAAAGCCTCCATCTTGGCTCTGTGCCAGTACTGAAAAAGGGCGTTGACGAGGTCATCTTTGTCCTTGAAGTACCGATAGATGGTGCCCGCGCCGACCTGGGCCCTCTGCGCGATCATCGCGACAGTGGTACCGTGAAAGCCGCGTTCGGAGAACAGTTCAAGGGCTGCGTCGAGTATGGCCTCTTCTCGGTTCATGGTCCCGTAAGCATTCTCCACCGCAATGGCTGCGGGGGAAGCTCGACCGCCGCGGGGCACACATGCGGGGTCGGATTCGGAATGAACATTCATTCCTAATTTACACCCTCCGTGTCCTGTGTCAAGAATTTTCTCGGCATTGCCCTAACTCCTCAGTCGCGTAGGGCGAAAATAGCGCCTAACCCCTCTTTACAAAGAGGGCTATCGCGCATCGCCTCTTTACCCCCCTCTTCTAAAGGAGGACGGGGTGGGTTAGAGAGAATTTTGAGCGTTGGAAACAGTGTCGGTAATGGTACCGTCTTGAACGTAGGTTCGTATCATGCCTTCCGGTGCCTGTCCAGGAAGAGAGTCGCATCCTTGTACCCTTGATCGATCCACCGGCTGATCGCGCTCGGGCTGAAACGGAATGTGGCCCTTGGGAATCGGCCCAGCGATCTTTCAGGATGTATGACGGACACCGTGCAGCCCGGGTAACGTTTATGGTTGTAGCGGATGCGGGCCTTGGTAGAAAGAAGCACGATGTGACGAAACCCTGCTTCGTAGAGAGGCGCTATGGGCGCCCACTGGCCTATGCCACCATCCATATAGGATCGTTCGTTGTGCCGTATCAGCGGGGACACGAGCGGTAGGGACACCGACGCGGTGAGAATCTTGCGTGCCCCATCCTCATCCAGGTCCTGGAGCTTGAACCACCGAGATCCCAGTCGACCGTTGCCTTCATTCGGGACCTCGGTCGCGGTGGTGAAGAGGGGTGTCGGCTGACGTAGGACTTCCCTGAAGTCCAAGTAACGCCCCACCAGCGGCTCCAGGTCCTCAAGCCGGACGAGCCCCTCCCTTACGAGCGTTCCAAGCGAGCCATGTCTGGAGAAGAGCTTCAAACCGACCGAGGCATACTTGATAATTCTTACTGCCCTGAGATTCGGCACTGGTACCAGGAATAGAGCAGCATCCAGGCTCAGGCGAAGAAGAAAGACCCGCAACCGAGCGAAGTCAGGCCTGAGAAGCCGCGTTTCAGACAACTCCCGCCAAAATGAGAGAGCTAGATCCACGTCCCCCTGACAGATAAACGCAGCGTTGAGGGCCCCTATGGAGCTGCCGGACACCGCTTCAAACGAAACGCCGCGTTCATGGAAGGCCTTCCAGCAGCCGATCTGGTATGCCCCTCGGGCGCCGCCTGCGGTAAGGGCAAGAGCCAGTGGCCGCGGCCTTTCAGTTTTTGGCGTGTTAGCTGCGCTTCTTGGTAGATTTTTCATGGTGCGGTGTCGTCCAAAAAAACTCCTTCTCTAGGGGGCTGATGTGCGCATGCGACAACCACCATATAGGCACGGACGCTCGAAGTAAACGGATTCTTCTGCCTTCGGAACTGTCGGGGCAACTCCTCATTTCGGAGGGCCTCGCAAAGCAAGCAAGAGACTCCTGTCCGCCATTCTCCCTGAAGCGGGAATCCAGTCCCGCGTGACGCGGGACTTCTGTATTTCGTTGACCCCGGCTTTCTCGTCGGGTACCTGAAGCTTTGCTGAACTCCATTTATGCGGTTGCCCTGGTCCCGGCCTCGTGGTAGTGGCGTCAATGTGATCGCGGAAGGGAGCTGCCGTATCAGTGAACCTGCCGAAGACAGCTTACATACTCCTCTGGTTTCCCAAGCCATCGGAAACCTTTGTTTTCAGGGAAGTGATGAATCTTTGGGAAATGGGGATGCCACTGAAAGTCTTCACGCTGTACGGCGAGATCACCGCGCACCTGTCGGCTGAGATGAGCGGTGTGACGGACCGGGTCGAGAGGCTCGGGATGCGGTCGCTGTCGCGGATCACCGGTGAAGTCTTTTCCAGGTTGAGACGCGACCCGCGTCACGCTGCCGCGATTTCGCATATCGTTTCGTTAAGGGACTGGAGCGGTTTTGAAAAGACAGGAGAGAACATCTGGGCCCTTTTCTGCGCATTTCACTTAGCGCGACGATTCGAGGAGGAAGGGATCGAGCACATTCACGCACCGTGGGCAAGCGGACCCGCAACAGCGGCATGGATTGCATCGCGATTGACGGGCATTCCTTTCAGTTTTACGGCCAGGGCCCGAGACCTTTTCACGGCCGACAGCGTCCTGGGGGAAAAGATCCGAGATGCGGCGTTCATCAGAAGTGAGACATCCTACAACATCGACTACATGGCGAGCGTGTTCGGCGCGGACCGGCGCAAGATCCACGTGACGTATAACGGGATCCCTCTCAAACAGCATGATGAAGCTCCCGTCCCCATGCAGCCTCCGTACAGGCTTTCCGCGCTCGGACGATTCGTAGGCAAGAAGGGTTACGATCACTTGATCGTGGCCTGCAAAATAATGAAAGACGCAGATTTGGACTTCCGTCTTACCCTGGCCGGTGACGGTCCTATGCGACACAAGCTCCACGCGCTTGTCCGCAGGCTTGGCCTGAATGACCGCGTGCAATTTCCGGGGTTCCTTTCGTACGATAACGTTCCCGCTCTGTTTCGAGGAACCGATATCTTCCTGATGCCGAGCGTCGTGCGCTCTTCGGGCGACCGTGACGGCATTCCCACGGTGATCCTGGAAGCGCTCGCTTATAGACTTCCGGTAATCTCAACCGATGTGTCAGGGATTTCAGAAGTCATCGAGGACCGTGTCACCGGCTTGCTCGTCCCGCAAAAAGACCCTCAGGCCATCGCGGACGCGGTATCGCAATTGGTGCACGACAGGGCAAGGGCCCTGCAAATGGCGCGGCAAGGCAGAGCCCGAGCGCTCAAGCAATTCGATGCGGAGACAAACCATAAGCGAGTGTTGGAGTTATATTGCCAATATGTGAGATGATGCGATGACTTCTCTGCGTAGTTTGAGACTATGCGGTGACCGCTTACCTTGCTTTCATGAAAGCGATGTCGGGCAATGTGGTATTTCATTGTAATCGAATTTGTCTTTATCCTTGGAGCTGTTCTGCGCGGTTGGGGCATTTATGCCTTCCTCCCATGCGGAGTTTTCTGGCTGGCCAATTTTTCCGTCGGTTTCACCGGGGGCGTAACAGGTTGGGATGTGGCTCAGATCACCCGCTTCCTCGGATGGGCCGAATTGGTGGTTGGTCTGCCAATCCTCACGTACATGATCATCCGCGGTCCCAAGAGACAACCTTCGCAGACTGAGCCAAGGTAACCGTGAGGCTCGGGCATAGATCCGCCGGCTGATACACTGCTTACGCTCATTGCTTCTCCTTGCTCGCCTCTGCGGTGAGTCATTACAGTCCGATGAGGGAGTCACTATGAGAACGAAAGAGATCGTGTGGCTGCTTCTTCTGATCCTGGCTGTATCACTTAGCATTTCCTTCAAGTACCTTCCTTATCTTCCTGGGGATGTAGCGAGCACCCGATTGATTCAGTCCATGCTGCCCGAATCCAAAGTGTGGGCTCAGGTGCTATCGTCTTCAGCCAAAATGCCTTGGGTGCTCGGCCTGATCGCTGTCACTGTGGTGCTCTCATGGGTCATTGCCGGC
>Ga0233422_10000980_pt1 | contig 13362 bp, 8 predicted proteins | sample Watercolumn_Mata_2_FD_182724 | JGI IMG/M metagenome (GOLD analysis project Ga0233422, IMG submission 182724) | Freshwater microbial communities from Lake Matano, South Sulawesi, Indonesia - Watercolumn_Matano_2014_110_MG | ecosystem: Environmental > Aquatic > Freshwater > Lake | place...
ATCACGCGCCCGAATTGTTGCCGCAAGCCGTGTACGGCTTGCCGGAGCTCCATCGCGCGCAGATCAAGAACACGCACCTCGTGGCGAACCCCGGTTGCTATCCGACCAGCGTGATCCTGGGTCTCGCGCCGATCTGGCGCGCCAAGGCGACTGATAGCACCGTCATCGTGGATTCGAAGTCAGGTGTGTCGGGCGCAGGGCGCAAGCCGACGCTCACCGTGCATTTTTGCGAGGTGAACGAGAATCTCGCGCCGTACAACATCGGGCGGGTGCATCGGCATCTTTCCGAGATGGAACAGGAACTGAAGGAAATCAACTCAGACGCCTCGTTGATTTTTTCGCCGCATCTGCTGCCTGTCACGCGCGGCATCCTCTCGACGATGTACGTGCGGCTGAATGCGGGCTGGGACGAAATGCGCCTGCGGGATCTGTTCGCCGAAGCGTATCGCCGCGAGCCGTTCGTCAAGATTTTGCCGAGCGGGCAGATCGCGACGCTCGCGCACAGCAATTACACGAACTATTGCACGATTTCGATTCACCATATCGCGGAGGTTCAGCAGGCGATTATCTGCGCGAGCATTGACAATCTCATCAAGGGCGCGAGCGGGCAGGCGGTCCAGAATATGAATGTCATGTTTGGGCTGGATGAAACGACAGGGTTGATTTAGGATTTCAGATTTGTGATTTAAGATTTGGTATCACGCGCGAGTCAATCACAAATCATAAATCGGAAATCATAAACTGTGAACACGGGAAAACAGAGATGCTGGTATTGAAGGTCGGTGGCAACGAAATTGACGACACGAATTTCTTGACCGGATTCGCAGGCGCAGTCGCAACAATGAGCGAGACGCCAGTGATCGTTCACGGCGGCGGGAAAGAGATCGCGGATGTGCAGCTCAAGTTCGGTTTGACGCCGCGCTTTGTCGAGGGGCTGCGCGTCACGGATGAGACGTCGCTGGCGATCGCGGAGATGGTGTTGAGCGGGCGCGTGAACAAGCGTATCGTTACCGCATTGATCGCGGCGGGCGCGGAGGCCATCGGCTTGAGCGGCGTTGATCGCGGCATGGTGCGCGTCGAAAAGATGCAGCACCCGGCGGGGGATTTGGGGCGCGTCGGCAGGGTCGTCGGCGTGCGCGGCGAGGTGGTGCGCGAGTTCACCGCGCAGAAAATCGTGCCGGTCATCTCGCCGATCTCGCTCGGCGCCGACGGCGCGTACAACGTCAACGCCGACGCGGTTGCGTGCGCGCTGGCGAGCGCGCTGAATGCCGACGCGGTTGTGTTTGTCACGAACGTGGCGGGCGTGATGCAGGATGGCCGCGTGGTACCCGTGCTCACCGCGCGCGACGCGCAGGCGCTCATCAAGGCCCAGGTGATCAAAGGCGGGATGATCCCCAAGGTCCGCGCCGCGTTGGACGCGGTGGCGGGGGGCGCGTGCGCCGCACGGATTACGAATCTTGAGGGGCTGAGAAACGGAAGTGGTACGATCTTTCAAAACTGACGCAAGACAAATGACGAACGACGAAGGTATTTGCTTTCGTCCCGCAAAGCGGTCGCGCAGAGCGGTCATCCGTCTGATGGAGAAAAAATGAATCCCCAACAACTCATTGACACAGAAAAAAAATACCTCGCGCACACGTACGCGCGTCCGCCGTTCGTCCTGACACGCGGTGAGGGAGTCTACGTTTACGACGCCGACGGCAACAAGTACCTCGATTGCGCGGCGGGAATTGCGGTCAACGCGCTCGGATACGGCGATCCGCAACTTGTCCAAGCGATTCAGGACGCCGCGGCGGGCTTGCTCCACACGTCGAATCTGTTTTATACCGAGCCGCAGATCACGCTCGCGCGGGCGCTCGTCGAGAAATCATTCGCCGACAAGGTCTTCTTTTCGAACACGGGGACTGAAGCGATGGAAGGCGCGCTCAAATTCGCGCGCAAGTATCACGCCGAGCGCGGAGATCACGCCCGCACGGACTTTATCGCGTTTCGGGGCAGTTTCCACGGACGCACGATGGGTGCGCTCGCCATAACCGACTCCGAGAAATATCAAGCGCCGTTTCGCCCATTGATGCCAGGCGTGAAATTAGCCGAGTTCAACGATCTCGATTCCGTCCGCGCGGCGATGACGAATGAGACCGCCGCTGTGATCGTCGAACCTGTCCAAGGGGAAGGGGGCGTCTATCCCGCAAGGGATGATTTTCTACGCGGTTTGCGCGCATTGTGCGACGAACGCGGCGCGCTGTTGATTTTTGACGAGATTCAATGTGGTTTAGGGCGCACCGGCAAGTTGTGGGCGCATGAATGGTCGGGTGTGACACCCGATATAATGACGCTGGCAAAGCCGCTGGCGGGGGGCTTGCCGATTGGCGCGTTCTTGATGACCGACGCGGTAGCGTCGGCAATTCACGTCGGCGAGCACGGCACGACGTTTGGCGGCGGACCGTTCATCACGACGGTCGCGCGCAGCGTGTTCAATCGCGTTAGCGATCCCAAATTTCTCGCGCACGTCAACGCAACTGGAAATTACCTGATGGAGCGCCTCGCCGAGATCAACTCGCCGCACATCAAAGAAGTGCGCGGACGCGGCCTGATGATCGGCGTGGAGATGGACATTGACGCGGCAAAAATCCGCGACATTGGCTACACCCAGGGTTTGCTGTTGATTCAAGCGCGCGACAAAGTCGTGCGATTGGTGCCGCCGCTCGTGTTCTCCAAAGCACACGTGGATGAGCTGATCGAAAAGCTTTCACAGGTTCTCGCGGAAGTAGGATAGAGTGATCCAACTCATCGAAGAACTCTCGCTCAACGCGTGGCCCTCACTGCAAACGCTGTGGGTTGATGGCTGGGTGCTGCGCTTTGCCAATGGCTACACCAAACACGCGAATTCGATCAATCCGCTGTACGTTTCAACGAATGGCGTGGAAGCCCAGATCGAATTTTGTGAAGAGATTTATCGCCGCAACAATTTGCCGGTCGTGTTCAAAATGACTGCGGCGGCGCAGCCCGAAAACCTGGACGCGTTGCTCGACGCGCGCGGGTACATCGTTGACTCGCCAACCAGCGTGCAAACGATGGAACTACCCGATGGCGATTCATCGCAGGATACGCGACCCGACGCGACACTCACGGAGGAATGGCTCGCGGCGTTTTGCCGGATAAGCGCGATTGACGACACGCGCAAACCGACGCTGCACCAAATGCTCACGAGCATCGTTCCGCAAAAATGTTTCGCCGCGATTCTTCAGGCGGATCAAATTATCGCGTGCGGATTAGGTGTGCGGCAAGGCGACTACACCGGCTTTTACGACATCGTCACCGACAAACCGTTTCGCCAGCGCGGATATGGCAAGCGACTGATGCGGAGTTTGCTCGCGTGGGGTAAACAAAACGGCGCGCGCTGCGCGTACCTCCAAGTGATGTTGAACAATCCGCCCGCGCTGCAACTCTACGCGCAACTTGGGTTCAAAGAAATCTACCAGTATTGGTATCGCATCAAACGATGACAACGGACAAATACGGATTGAACGGACAGTCCGCATGGGCAAACGTCCGTCCAATCCGATCTCGTCCGTTGTCATCATCCGGTAGCGAAAGGAATCATACGTTGATTGATTATTCAGTTCTCCCTGTGCTCTCTGTGTCCCCTGTGGCGGCGAGTGAAATCCCGATTCGCAAAGCGACTCTTGCCGACGCACGGCAAATTGCCGATCTGGTGAGTCTCGGCGAGCGCGAGGGGCAATTGCTGCCGCGCTCACTTGACGCGATCCACGCGAGCATTGGCAATTGGATCATCGCGGAGGATCGTGCACGCATCATTGGCGTCGGCTCGCTCTTGGAGATGAACCATACCTTGGTCGAGGTCCGCTCGCTCGCCGTTGCACCCGAGTATCGCCAGTCCGGCATCGGCAGCCGGATCGTCGGCGCGCTCGTAGATGAAGCGCGCGCGCGGGGGTGCCCGACTGTCTTTACGCTCACCCGCGCGGTGCTGTTCTTCGAGAAGCTCGGCTTTGTGATCACGGACAAAGAGAACTTTTCCGAAAAGGTGTGGCGTGATTGCTCGATGTGTCCGGTGCAATCCGCGTGCGATGAAGTGGCGATGGTGAAATCGTTGGACAGTCAACTGGAATAGTGCGATAGTGCGATCGCTCGTAGACAGTCAACAGTATGGAGCGGGCGGCGGCCGGCGGTCGTTAATCGAAAATCACACTTGCACCTGCGGTTACGCAAGTGCAGTGAAAATCGAAAACGGAGGTGTGAGGTGGCGAAACAAAAAGCGGGCAAGGTTGTACTCGCGTACTCGGGCGGACTAGACACATCAGTCATCGTGCCATGGCTCAAAGAGAATTATGACTGCGAGGTCATCTGCGTCTGTGCGAACGTCGGGCAGGGCGATGATTTGAGCGGCATCGAAGCGAAAGCCAAAGCGAGCGGCGCGCTCAAGTGCTATGTGCAAGACTTGCGCGCAGAATTTATCACGGACTATATTTATCCGACGATTCAAGCCGGGGCGATCTACGAGCGCAAGTACCTGCTCGGCACGTCATTCGCGCGACCGCTGATCGCAAAGGCGCAGGTGGAAGTCGCGGAACGCGAGGGCGCGGACGCCGTCGCCCACGGGTGCACCGGCAAAGGGAATGACCAGGTGCGCTTTGAGTTGACGTATCAGGCGCTGAATCCAAAACTCAAGGTGATTGCGCCGTGGCGCGAGTGGAACATCCGCTCTCGCCAAGACGCGCTCGATTATGCCGCCGAATTCAACGTGCCGGTGACGGCGACGCTCAAGTCCATCTACTCACGTGATTGGAACATCTGGCATTTATCGCACGAGGGCGGCATCCTCGAGGATCCGTGGCAGGAGCCTGACCCCGCGATGTACCAACTGTCGGTTGCGCCGGAACAAGCGCCTGATGATCCCGAGTACATCGAAATCGAGTTCGAGAAGGGTGTGCCGCACAGGATCAATGGGAGCGCGATGGGCGCGATTGAGCTCTTGACGCTGCTCAACCAACTCGGCGCCAAGCACGGCGTCGGGCGGGTGGACCTCGTCGAAAACCGTTTAGTCGGCATGAAATCGCACGGCGTGTACGAAACGCCCGGCGGCACGATTCTGGTCGAAGCGCACGACGCGCTGGAGCAGATCTGCCTCGACCGTGAGGTGCTGCATTACAAACAGGTGATCGCGCTCAAGTACGCCGACCTGGTGTACAACGGGCAGTGGTTTATGCCGCTGCGCGAAGCGCTCGACGCATTCATGCGCGAGACGCAAAAGACGGTGACGGGTGCGGTTCGGTTAAAACTGTACAAGGGCAACGTCATCCTGGTCGGGCGCAGATCGCCGTTCAGTTTGTATCGCGAAGATTACGCGACGTTCGGTCAAGAGGACGTGTACAATCAAAAGGACGCGGAGGGATTCATCCGCTTGTTCGGTTTGCCGATGAAAGTTCGCGCGCTGCTCGACATCGAACGTCACGGCAAGAGCGCGTACGCGGCACCGGACTATTCCAAGTTTAAGAGAGACTAAGGCAGAAGGCAGAAAGCAGTGGACAGGTGTGTGTTTTCTGCTGGCTGCCTTCTGCTTTCTTTGGAGTCAAGATGGACGACCCAAGAACCGGTGTCACTGTGGCGGAGGGTTTCAAGGCGACTGGTGTGGCGGGCGGGATCAAGAAAACCGGTGCGCTCGATCTCGCGCTTGTCGTCAGCGACGGCGATTGCGCGGGAGCCGGGATGTTCACAACGAACCGCGTGCAAGCCGCGCCGGTATTGTATGACCAAGAAACGCTGGCGAAGAATCGCGCCGCACTACGCGCCGTCGTCGTCAACAGCGGTTGCGCGAACGCGTGCACGGGCGCTGCCGGACTGGGGGACACGCGCGCAACTGCAGAAGCCGCGGCGCGCGCACTGGGCATCCGCACAGATCAAGTGCTTGTGCTTTCAACCGGCATCATTGGGCAGCGTCTGCCGATGGGAAAAATTCGCGCGGGGATTGCCGATGCTGTGCCGCGCCTTTCACCCCACGGCGGCGCGGACGCGTCGCGCGCGATCATGACAACCGACACCCAGCCCAAGGTATTTGCCGTACGCGACCAGCCATACGCCATCGGCGGCATGTGCAAAGGCGCGGGAATGATCCATCCGAACATGGCGACGATGTTGTGCGTCATCACCACCGACGCGAAGATCGCGCCGGATTTGCTCGACCAGGCGCTGCGCGAGGCAGTCAACCAGAGTTTCAATCGGATCAGCGTTGACGGCGACATGAGCACGAACGACACAGTGCTGCTGCTGGCGAATGGCGCATCGGGTTACGCAATACGCAACACGCAGCACGCCAAGGAATTCGCCGAGGCGCTGACGCGAGTCTGTATCAATCTTGCGCAACAAATCGTGCGCGACGGGGAAGGCGCGACCAAATTCGTGGAGGTCACTGTCAGCGGCGCGCGCGGGGAGAGCGAGGCGGTGCGCGTTGCCAAGTCCATTGCGAATTCGCCGCTCGTCAAGACTGCACTCTACGGCGGCGATGCAAACTGGGGACGCGTCATCTGCGCGGCGGGCTACAGCGGCATTGCGGTTGAGCTCGCGAAGATGAGATTGTGGTTTGGCGACGTCAACGTCTTTGCGAATGGGATGCCGACCGATTTCGACGAAGCCGATTCGACGCGTGCGATCTCCGGCAAAGATGTTTTCATCCGGCTCGACTTGGGGATGGGAAGCGCACAAACCAAGGTGTGGACGTGCGATCTGTCACACGATTACGTGACGATCAACGGCAAGTATCGAACATAGTGAATTCCAGATTCCGCATTCCCTACCCTAGTCGAATCTGGAATTTTGAATTCTGAATTTGGAATCACTTCAGACTATGGCTTGGTGATTTCCTCTAGCAGTACGCGATCTTGACCATCGCCGCCCTTAAGCCGCATCCCTGTCACCGGATCGTACACCCCGATTTCGATCTGGTACGTCCCACGCGGAATACTCTCCAGCGGCAGTGTATGCACGTCAACGATGTACTCACCTTCGATCCAGCCCGTCGTGGGGAACTCGCCGTTTCCCGGCGCGCCATCGCCTGACGCAACCACCTTGCTTTCTCTGTCGAGTAAATGCACAAAGACCGTATAAAATGTGTTCATCTGCGCGAGCGCGCGCCAGTACAAAGTGACGTGTACGCTTTTCTGCTGCGCGTCGGTCCTTAGGTCGTAGCCGAGCAATTTCATTTTCTGATCGAACACCGCGTCGAGCGGGCGCGCCACGGTTGGCGCCGTCATCACGCGCGCGCGATTCTCCACAACCACCTGACCCAGGTCAACGATGGTTGGCGCAATGGGCAGCCAGGTCGAGCCGAGTAACTCGTTGCCGCGCGCGACGGCGAGCTTCACAGCGTATTTTCCATCCGCGATGTTCGCCGGAACATGCATCGCCGCCCAATCGCGCACGAACATATTCGGCTGCCACTGGAACGGCGGATAGCCCAAACTGATGAGCGCGTCGCGGCTGGCAATTTGCCTTCCCCGGTCGTCTTCAAGCGAAATGCGCGCCACCAGATTCGCGGAGGGCTTTTGCCAACCGGCGCGCCACAACAGCGTGAGCGGCAAGGCATCCCCCGGTCGGACCGGCGCGGCGAGATCGAGCGAATAACCGACGAGCGCTAGCGCGCTGAAATCCGCGTCGAGCGTATGCTCAATATTCCACACCGCGCGACGCGGCGCAGTCAAATCGGCGCCGAGCGCGATCTTGTGCAAATCGGCTTGACCGATGACTCCGCCGGAATTCGCGTCGTACAGCGTGACATTGACGGTGTAATCGCTCGGGGTGACGCCGAAGAAGACAGGGACATCGTAGGTATCCACGATCCATTCGCCTCGCCGCCAGGCGTTCGTCAGATAGGCGTCGCGGACGGGACGATGATCGGTCTGTCCGAGAATGCGCTGATCCGCGCGCAGAATCTTGAGCGACACAAGCGCGTCGTTCGGCATCGTCTCTTCCACCTGCCAATACAATGTGACACGTAACACCTTGCCATTCTCGGCATGTTGACTGCGCGGTATCGCGTCGAACGATGTCTTGATGTCGTAGCCGACCAGTCTCACCGCGCCAAAATCCGCATCAAAGGGACGCGGCAGCGGCGGCGCACTCGTGATCGGCTTGGGCTGGACGCGGATCAGCGGACCGACCGAGGACAGCGCATGTTTCTCCGGCGCGCCTCTCAAAGGGCGCGTCAGGTATGCCGCGCGATTTCGCCGCAGGGCTTGTTCGAGGGCTGCCAGCCGCGCGTCTTCTCTGTCAGCGGCAATTGTCTCGACATCGGGGCGAATACCTTGGGTGGTTTGAAAATATCGCATCAACGTTATCTCACCCTGAATGCCAATGACGGTCGCGTTGGCTTCAAACGGCTGGGTCAGCAGGTCAACGCCATAGTCGTACACATCCCACTTTTGGGAAAGATCATTCGCGGCGTAATTAGACTGCCAAAGATGTAGCGGAACAATGAATAGGCAAGCAGAAAGCAGTAGGCGGAAAGCCGTAGGCATGCTGGTCAGCGAATCGAACTTGCCGTTTGGAACCCTGAACTTGGCGCTTGCGCTGAGCAGCGCATCAGCCCCCGCGCCGAAAAGGAGCGCGATGAGCAGGAATGTCGTCAGGAAATGCACCTCGACGTCGGCGGTGCGATAATTGAACGCGAATCCGGCTTGCAAGACCAACGCGAGGATGAGCAGCATCCACACGCGGGGCTGGCGCAATAACTCGACGACGCCGATCGCCGCGAGCGCAAGCCCCGCCCAGGTGAATTGATTCTGAAAGAGCGTTTGATAGAACGCCGGATCGTGTTGAACCTGCAATGGATCTTGCGTGAGGAAAACGGTGTACTGCGCGCCAGTGATCCACGCGATGAAACCGGGCAGCGTATTTTCGTACGTACCGTCGGCAGAGCCAACTCCGCCGCGCCATGGGAGATACAAATACAAAAAAAGGGGCGCGAGAAAAACAAGCGCAGCGCGCGCAAGCGTCTCGCGGCCCAAGTCGCGCCAGAGCGCGCGATAGGTCAGGATGACGTAGAGCGCGATCGCGGGGTAAAGCAAAATGACCAAACGATGGTGGGTGAGCCCGAGTCCCAGCGCGAATGCCACCGCATACAATCTGTAATGTGAGACGCGGTCTGCGCCGAGGGTGCCGGAGGGCAGCGCGCTCCGGAGCGTCAGCCACAGGATCAGCGCGGTCAGCAACATTTGCAGCGCGTACACTTCGGCGGCAACAGCTTGCGCCCAGAAGGTCTCTCCGGTCGCAAACGTCAGCGCGGCGGCGCATGCGGCGACGCGCGAAGCGACCATTTTCTGCGCGACGAGGTAAACGAGCGAGATCGTAAGTGCGGCGCAGCACGCGGAAAAGAGATTCAGGCGGAAGGCGGGATCGTTCAGCGGGACGAATAGGGTGAACAGTTTGCCGAGCAGGGTGTACAGCGGATAGCCGGTGGGGTGGAGAATGCCCAACCGCGGGATGACGTATTGAATCTCCAACGAATCGTCGAATGGACCTAGCACCGAAGGCGCGAGCGTGCGCCAGTACAACGCGAGCGCGCCGAGGAACAGCAGCGCGGCAACGAGCGCATCGCGTTTTTCGTTCGGAAACATGGTTGGGGTTTTCGCCATGCTTTTACTATAACACAGATGGAGTGAATCGCAAAAAGACTCAAAAAGACTCTTCCCGATTGAGTTTGCAGCCCAAATGTGATATACTCTCGATAGACCAAGGAGAAACCAGACATGAGCACACTAATAGGATTACCACGCATCATTGGTTTGACGGTTGTCATCTGGCTAATGACTGGATGTGGGAGCGCACAATCCGCGCAACCCACCCCAACGGCAATACCCAGTTCCATTTCTCCACCAGCCACCGCGGTTGGAGTTTCCCCCACTCCTTCCCCCGTCAAATCCGGCACGCTCACGGGTCGCGTGCATTTGAGCGCGCCACCAACGCCGCGCATGGTGGTCTACGCGGTAGACCCAACGACCGGTTTGTGGGCTTCCACCAAAACAGATCCTGCTAGCGGCGAAGCGCCCTTCAGTCTGGCGGTGCCGCCGGGATCTTACCTGGTATTTGGTGCGGCTGAGAATTGGACTTCCATAGGCGTGGGCTATTCCAAAGATGGCTGGGGGCTATCTCCAGTCGCAGTTGCCTCCGGTCAGACCGTATCGGATATTTTTGTCCGTCCACCCAGCCAATCCGAGTGCGGCTCTACGTTTGGGTTTCCTGCTTCACCGGATGGTCGCTATGCGACAGTTGCGGGACCCAAGCCGGATTGCATCGCCGCCGTCCAAACTCGCGCGGCAACCGCTCCTCAGCCGCAGACCAAGCCGCAAGCCACTCGCATCCAGTTCCAGCCGAATACGACCAGTTGGCAATCCGCGAGCGAACTCGCGCCGAACACTTCGACCCGCTTTGTGCTCTCCGCGCAAAAAGGGCAAGTGATGACCATCGAGTTGACCACCAAGCCCGATTCCGGCGCGGGTCCCTCCGCTTCTCTGCAAATCTCGGCAGCAGACGGTCACGTGTATACGCCTGAGCTGACGACGCGATACAAAGGTATCCTGACAGCCAGCCAGGATTATTACATCGAGGTGCGTTCGCTGTCCAGGCAGAATGTCACCTACACGCTCCTTGTGGCGATTCCCGCGTTGAGTTCCACGCCGTACGTGCCGGTCACTCCGGCGGTTTGTCAGACACTATTGGAATTGGCAGCGCAAGCCATCGCCGCGAAATTCTCGATGGAAGCCAGCGCGCCTTTTACCGATCCGATAACGGGTGAAACAGGTAAAGCGTGCATCTTGACCGCGAAGGGAACTGGACGCGATTTTGCAGATCACGTCACGGTGAGCAGAAAGTTGGTCAAAGGATTCCTGGGTTTCACCGAGCATCTCGCGTACCAAGCGGACGGACCAACTGGAACAATGACTGCGGTGACGCGCGATTTGGGCTTGGTGGTGATTAACGTGGGATGGACGCCTGATCCCCAAGTCAAATGTCCCACGGACAAGCCGATTTCGGCGTGCGAGCTCAAACCGGAACAAAAGTTGTACACGATCAAGATCCAAGCGACGATGAAATGAAGGATGAAGAGCCTGCCCTGAGCAAAGTCGAAGGGATGAAGGCAGGATGTCTACACCAATTCTAGCCACTAAACTTTATATCCCTCCGCCTCGTCCAAAAGTTGTCCTCCGCTCACGCCTGATCGAGCGACTGAATGAGGGTCTGCACCACAAACTGATCCTCATCTCTGCCCCTGCCGGCTTTGGCAAGACCACGCTGGTCAGCGAATGGGTCAATCAAAAGGCAGAAGGCAGAAGGACGAAGGGTGAATCAGAAGAAAACTTTCATCCTTCATCTTTCATCCTTCATCCTTCCAAAGTTGCTTGGTTGTCATTGGATGAAGGGGATAACGATCCCACGCGCTTTCTGGTTTACTTTATCACCGCGTTGCAGACGATTGCCACGAAGGTTGGAGCGGGGACACTGGCACTCCTCAATTCTCAAGAGCCACCGTCTACCGAATCGCTCCTGACTGACCTGCTCAATGAAATCGCGACCATCCCAGACGATTTCATCCTAGTTCTGGACGACTATCATGCCGTAGACGCCAAAGCGGTTGACGATGCGTTGGCGTTTCTGCTCGAACATCAACCGCCGCAAATGCACCTGGTGATTGCGACGCGCGAAGACCCGCATTTGCCCCTGGCGCGTTTGCGCGCGCGCGGTCAACTGACCGAACTACGCGCCGCCGATTTACGTTTCACTCCCGCTCAAGCCGCCGAATTTCTCAATCATGTGATGGGACTTGATCTTTCCGCCAACGATGTCGCCGCGCTGGAAACTCGCACCGAGGGCTGGATTGCCGGTCTGCAATTAGCGGCGATTTCGATGCAAGGGCACGCCGACACCGCCAGCTTTATCAAATCTTTCACCGGTAGTCATCATTTCGTACTCGACTATTTGATTCAAGAAGTTTTACAACGACAGCCCGCGAGCATTCAGGACTTTATGCTACGCACTTCAATCCTTGCCCGTATGTGTGAACCTCTGTGTGATGCCGTTCTGGGAGAGGATGAAGGCGGAGGGATGAAGGATGAACAGAAAAGACATTCTGCGTCTTCATCCTTCATCCTTCACCCTTCATCCTTGATGTTGGAATCTCTCGAACGCGCCAACCTGTTCCTCGTTCCCCTCGACAACGAGCGGCGTTGGTACCGCTATCATCATCTCTTTGCCGATTTGTTGCGCCAGCGGCTGAGCCAGAGCGCGTTCGATGCGGCAGAATTGCACAAACGCGCCAGCGGATGGTATGAAGACAATGGTCTGGAGCTTGAAGCATTTCATCATGCTGTTGCTGCCAATGATTTCGAGCGCGCCGAGCGCTTGATCGAAGGAAAGGGGATGCCCCTGCACTTTCGGGGCGCGGTGGCTCCCGTACTGAACTGGCTCAAGTCGCTGCCGACGACGGTGTTGGATGCCCATCCTTCGTTGTGGACGACGTATGCTTCGGTGTTGCTGGTTTCTGGACAACAGACTGCTGCCGAACAAAAACTCCAAGCCGCCGAAGCAGCTCTGCAAGGCGCCGAGCCAAATGACAAAACCCAAGACCTAATCGGACGTATTGCCGCGATACGCGCCACACTGGCTGCTACTCTGAACGAGGTAGAAACCGTCATCGCCCAGTCGCGCCGCGCCCTGGAGTATCTGCGCCCCGACAACCTGGCTTTCCGCACTTTCACTATCTGGAAACTGGGGTTTGCCTACCATACCCAGGGAGATCGTGTCACCGCCAGTCGGGCTTATGCCGAAGCCATAGCGATCAGTCAGGCGTCTGGAAATATCATCACCACCATAGTGTCCACAATCGGCTTGGGCGCCATACAGGAATCGGACAACCAGCCCTATCTGGCAGTCGAGACCTATCGGCGCGCCCTGCAACTGTTTGGCGATCAGCCGCTACCGGTTGCCTGCGAAGCGCATCTTGGCTTAGCCCGCATATTCTACGAATGGAACGATCTGGATGCCGCCGAGCAGCACAGACAACAGGGCGTCCAACTGGCACGGCAGTCAGGAAGTGCGGACAGATTCGTTGCCTGTGAGATATTTCGCGCCCGCCTGAAGCTTGCCCAGGACGATGTGTCCGGCGCGGCGGCAATTCTAAATGAAGCCACTCAGTCCGCGCGTCAGCATAACATTACGCTTCGGATGCCTGAGGTGGTTTCCGTTCAGGTGCTACTGTTGCTTCGCCAGGGCAACCTAACCACAGCCGCTGAATTAGCTCAACAATATAAACTTCAAATGAGCCAAGCTCGAGTACTCCTGGCAAACAGAAAT
>Ga0233422_10000981_pt1 | contig 13356 bp, 11 predicted proteins | sample Watercolumn_Mata_2_FD_182724 | JGI IMG/M metagenome (GOLD analysis project Ga0233422, IMG submission 182724) | Freshwater microbial communities from Lake Matano, South Sulawesi, Indonesia - Watercolumn_Matano_2014_110_MG | ecosystem: Environmental > Aquatic > Freshwater > Lake | place...
AGGCATGGCTATTAGAATTATTTTTTTAATCAAGAATTGGTGGGTATATTTTTCAGATTTTTTAGGGAAGTATAAATCTGATGGGCAGATCTATTTTTTATTGAGGAATGGCAGAAAATTGCGTATCCAGCCAAATAGTTTTGACAGAAATTTTTTTAATGAAATCTGGTTGAATGAGCAGTATAATCCAAGGGGTTTTGAAATAAAACCATCAGATACAGTAGTGGATATAGGAGCAAATAATGGGATGTTTTCTATATATGCAGGACATAAAGCAAAAAGAGGAAGAGTTTACGCTTTTGAACCAGAGGAGACTAATTTCAACAAATTAATGAGGAATATCCAGATAAATAAAATGAGAAACATAATCCCTGATCAAAAGGCTGTTTCAGATGATGATGGCATAAAGGACTTTTTTATTTTTGATTCGTCTCTTGGTGGAAACTCGTTTTTCAATGAAAAGATTGATGAAGGTAAAGGAATTGCAAGAAAAAGCCTTGTAGAAACAGTTTCTTTTAAAAATTGGATGATCGAAAATGTACACCATATTGATTTTCTTAAGATGGATTGTGAGGGGGCAGAGTATGAAATCCTTTTTTCTATGGGTAATTTATTAAAGAGAATATCAAAAATGGCCCTAGAAGTGCACAATCTTGACAAAGAAAGAAATATGTTGAAGATGATAACTTTTTTGAGAGATAGCGGCTATTGCGTAAAAAGAAGAGGCTCACTGCTCTTTGCTAAAAGAAACAATCAATGTCCGAGAAAATATCTTATGCAGTCTTGGAAAAAGAGAGTTGTTTCGTAAGGCTTTTCAGCTAAGGTTGTCTTTCCAGTATGCGCAAGTTCATCGAGACGCTCCCCTGGAGCTGAGAGAAGCTTGCTATGTTCATATCGATCTTTAGCCTTTTTCCATAGCTCTAGGATTTCTCTAAATGATTTTTTGACTGTAATTGAATGAAGAACATTTATACCTCGAATATCTTTATTATCGTGCACACAGATTATGGGGGTTTCTGAGCGTATTCCTGAATGAGCAAAACCAAGTTCTTCTTTGAATTCATTAAGAAGATGGTCCAAGGAATCTGATTGAGGATTTTGAGGGTCGTATTCTACATGCCCTCCTGGAATCACTCCTAAAATAGGCGCATCGGTTCTTGGAGCCAGGATAACTTGATGATCTTGATTTACGATTATGGCATTTACAGTAATCGGACACCTTCTTTCAAGATGAGTTGCTCTTTGTGTGAGGTCTGCTCTGTGAGGGTGAATCGGATAGACTTGAATTCTTACTGTTCCATCATTAGAATAGAGTGCTTTTGCATCTAGTATCATCCCTGGAAATTTCATTCTCCAAATACGACCTTGAGAGATTTCTTGTTCAAGAGTCGTGCCCTTTGATCTCAGTTCTCTTTTTAATAAATCCAGGTCTGTCTGCCTCATATCTTCAACTGTAGAGATTCCCCTAAGATGATCTGGAATCTGATATTCAAAAGTGACTTGTTCTGGAGCATAAATACAAAAAGTGTCCATGTTTTTTTATAAAGAAGGCGATTATAAATCTTTCTGATAGAACAAAAAATTATTATACTGTATTCTCTTTATGCGATATCCAAAATCATGCATCATCCTCATGACTCTTTTCTCGTTCTCTGGGTCAATTTCTATTATCATTCTCTTTATTCTTTTTTTTGAAAGAAGTCTTTTTGATCCTTCTAGGAGGTCTAGTTCAGCACCCTCTACATCCATTTTTATCAGGTCTATTGTAAGGTTTTTGAATAGATTATCTAGTTTATTTGCTTCAACATCTTCAAAATTTTTTGACTTTCCTTTTAATGAGTATCTGCCAGAACCTGGGCCATCATAGAGTTTGACTTTGCCTTTTTTATTGCTTAGGGCAACCTTATTTATGAAAAGATTCTTGCATTTGTTTATGTTTTTGTTTATTTCAAGGGCCTTAAAATTACCTTTTGAAGGTTCGAAGGCAAATACTTTTGCATAAGGATTTACCTTGCAGGCCAGAACAGAGTATTTGCCAACATTTGCACCTATATCCAGGATGATTTTGCTTTTTTTAGATAAATTTTCAAACAAGATCCTAACATCAAACTCATATGAATCAGAAATTATATGCAGGTCTGCTGATTTTTTTCTGCAAAAGAACAAGCCATATGAATTTCTAGCAAGGACATTTGAGGACATGCCCTCACCCATAGTAAAAAAACTCTTTTTGAACAGCGTCCCTAAGACTCTATAAAACATGTATTTTATTTTCTCTTTGCTAATCAATGAATTGTCTTTTTGAGACTTTCCTTTTAGTCCAAAAAACGCAGATATTTTGTTCATGATTATTTAGAAATGGCTGCTTTATAAAAGATATGCTAAAGAATCACCATAAACCTTTTAATATGAGTTTTCGTACCGCAGTTGTGTAGAAAATGGACTTAAGGGAACATTTGAAAGGCAAGGGCGTAGATGTATCTGAAGTGTTTTATCTAGAGAATTTGAAAGGAGCAAAGCACTTTTTTAAGGAACCTAATAATTTTTATAACTTAAGGAGGGATTTCAAAGCTGAAAGCCTGGATTTTGTCTATTCTTGCGACATAAACAAGACAAAATTCTTCAAAATCCTGCTAAAAGAATGGTTTTACGCTATAAAGGTCAACGGGAAGATAATAATAAGAATAAAAGACAATGAAATACTTTCATTTGAGAAGCTAGTTAAGACAATAAATCTTCTAATCGGGGAAAAAGGCAGAATCGTTTTAGAGAATGTTAAAGAAGGCATTATAATTTATCAAAAACTTGGGCCAGCTTTGGAAAAAGATGATTCTATTGACAGGTGGAGCTTTGGGATAATAACCAATGGCTCAAAAGAAGATGCTTTAGAGAGGCAAATCGAATCAATAATAGACTTGAAAATACCATTTTTTGAGATAATAATCTGCGGTCCTTACAAACCAAAAAAGAAATATAAAAAACATGTCAAGGTAATCCCATTTAATTATAGGCTGGCTTGGATAACGCGAAAGAAGAACCTTATATGCAAAAAAGCAAAATACGAGAACATGTCGATTACGCACAATAGGTTCAATTATGACAATAATTGGTATGCTGGAATGAAAAAATACGGCAATTATTTTGAGGTTTTGACATGTAGAATTTTATCTCCTTCGGGAAGAAGAGCTGGAGATTGGATAACAAATGGTTCTGACATAAGCAACAGATGGATAAATGAGATGGGGCTTTTACAGTATCATGATTGGGATGAAAACCTGACAATAAATGGAAGCTTTCACATTTTCAAGAAATCAGCATGGAAGAAAGTTCCATGGGATGAAGCATTCACTTACGGACAAAACGAAGATGACAAGCTCTCTTATGATTTCCATAAGAACGGAATTGTTCCCAGATTCAATCCTTATTCAACAATGCATACTTTTCCAGAAAAATATGGGAATTGGAATTTTACTTACACATTCAATAGCCAAAGACTTGGAAAAATTCCTTTCAAATTCAGTGTTAAGTATTTCCAGAGGAGAATTGAAAGATTTTCAAGAAAACATTTCAAGATTGGGTTTGTAAAAAAACCAGATTATGAGACTTACACATGGTAAAATGATACTCTATTTTGACAATTATATAACTGATGATAGGCTGATAAAAGATTTTTATACAGAAATTGATCTCATCAGAGAAAAATGCAGATCATACTCTGAAAAAAGCAAATTTTTGATAACTCTTTATACACTGGCCAGCTACAAAGAAATTGAATGGAGCAAGGCAATAATAGTCTATAGCTTAGAAAATGAATCAAGAAAGAAAGAATTTGAAGATTTTGTAAAAAAAATTTTTCCCAAGGATAAATTGATATTAATATATGGAAGAAGCGACACTCAGGAGAAATATCAAAGGATTGCGGAAATAATAAATACAATTAATGATGATTGGATATTGTATGCAGGAAATAATGACCATCCCTTTATTGCTCCAGATACAAGAACATTGAGTATATGCCTAGAAAAGGCAAAAGAGATTGCAAAGAAATGCAAATATGTTTCTGTTTTGTATTCTCATTTTACAGAGGGATGGAATATGGCTAAAAAAGGGACAGCTATACATGATTTGTATTATACTGATTTTAAGCTTTTAGAAGATAAAGAGGATTATATGGTTGCGCTACTCCCCGAAGGATGGATGGGGGCAATACAGATAGTAAATAAAAAGCTTTTCAATCACTGGCTTTTTTCAGAGGATTTGGGAAATAAAATTTTTAGAAGAATTGAGGGCATGAGGCCTTTCATAAAAATAAAGAATCAATTCATGGTCATCCCAAAAAAAGAACTTTTTTCTCATTTTGATGGGTATAGCCACACCAAGCATTCTGGTTTTCCGATAATGTCTGATGCTGTTCCTCCGTTATTTGTTCCAGAGGGATTTTTTGAGAATAAAATTAAGATAAGATATGGTTATGATGATTACAAGGAAGGCTGGATTAACATAAATCCATCTAGAAAGAAGTATATTTTTGAAGATAAAAATGGAACAGACTTAAAGATAACACTTGAACAATTGCCTCTATTCTGGAAAAAAAGAATAAGCAAAATTGACATAAACGAGGATACAGACCATGAAAAATTAAAAAAAGATTATGAAAAAAATCTTGAAATAGTAAAATTGCCTTTCAAATCAAAGAAAGATAAGGGCTACTTTTTCCATATCTGGAAATATAAGCTAAAGAGAAAGGTCTATGATTCTAAATTATTGAAACCAATCTATAGGGCGTATAAGAAAAGCGATTATCTAAAGAAAATTCACAAGAAAATTAACCAAAAATTCTTTGAAAAGTGAAAAATTGTTATTATCTATTCTAGCCTAACAAACTTTATAAATCATTTTTTCGTCAAAAATTGATTAAAAAATGGTTGCGCTGACTAAAGTGGATTTGCCTGGTAAAATCAAGCTTTTTGCAGATGGTATCGATCCTAGTCTGATGGACTCTGCAATTACAGAATATGATGTTACTGGATTTACAACTAATCCCTCTTTGATGAAGGCTCTTGGAGTTAAGGATTATGAAGCATTTGCAAGAGATATGCTTGCAAGATCCAGAGGATATCCTGTTTCTTTTGAAGTGATTTCTGATGATCTAGATGAGATGGAAATACAAGCTAGAAAAATTGCTAGCTGGGGACCAAATGCATATGTTAAGATACCTATTACAAATACTCGGGGAATCTCAACAAGCGGTTTAATAAAAAGACTGAATTCTAGTGGAGTAAAGGTAAATGTAACTGCAGTCTTTACAAAAGAACAAGTAGATGGGCTTGAGGGGTGTCTAGGTCATGAACCTGCAATAGTTTCTGTATTTGCTGGAAGAATCGCAGATGCTGGACAGGACCCTTGTGAGTATATTCGGTATGCTGTTGATAAACTTAAAGGCTATAAAAATGTGGAAGTGCTCTGGGCAAGCACAAGAGAAGCTTATAATGTTGTCCAAGCAATAGACTCTGGAGCGCAGATCATAACTGTAACAGGAAGCATTCTTAAAAAATTAAAAGAATTTGGAAAGGGCTTGGGAGACTTTTCAAGAGAAACTGTTCAAATGTTTTATGATGATGCTCAGGCATCCGGGTTTAAATTATGATAGACAAATTAGATGTTACTGTAATTTTTCCAATGGCTGGAAGGGGAGTAAGATTTGGTTATAAATTCAAACCATTTCTTCAGGTAGGGAATACTACATTTATTCAGAGAGCAGTTGAGGGATTCAATAAATGTTTCGACCAAGTCAAAGAAGTGATTTTTATCTTTCTAGAAGAACAAGAAAGAGAGTATAATGTAAGCCAGAAATTAAGCGAGATGTTTCCTTTGTTGAATTATCGAACCGTAATCCTGGAAAATCCGACAAATGGGCCCGCTGAGACTGTAAGAAATGCGATAAAAAAAGATGGAAAAATATCTGGAAGAGTGATGATATGCGATTGCGACCATTATGTTGATGTCAAACCTGTTTTTGATTATCTTAAAGAAGGAAAACAAGATGATTGCATCTTGCCATTATGGAATTTACGAGGCGAAGACATAAAATCGTGGAGTGTTGCTGCTCTTTCAGATGATGGCTATATAGGGTCAATTGCTGAAAAAGAGCTGCCAAAATCTCCTGGAAGTTTTTTTGGAGTCATAGGCTGCTATTATTTCAATGATGTGGGCTATCTTGGGCAAGAGAATCACATATACATATCTGAGATAATACAGAACCTGATACAATCAAAGAAAAAAGTCAAGGGAATTCGTGTATTCAATGCCGAATTTTTTGGAGATCCTAAAAGATTGCAAAATGTGCTAGACACTAGGGCTAAAAAAAAGGGGACAATCTTCTGTGATTTAGATGGGACAATAATAAAACATGAGGATGTTCCAAGTTATGACCATCCTTTAGAGATATTGGGGAATTCAGCAGAAAAATTGAGAAAATGGAGAAATGAGGGATATACTATTGTTTTTTCCAGTGCAAGAAAATCTGAAGATGAACAAAAATTGATAAATTCTCTAAAAGAGGCAAACATAGAATATGATCAACTTATAATGGGCCTGCCCCCAGGACCAAGATACCTGATAAACGACAGAAAACCCTCTGCCATCTTAACTCCGCTTTCTGTTGCATTTGAAGTTGAAAGAAACAAGGGAATAGACCATTTGGAGATAGAATCAATAAAACCAAATGTCTTGAAAATGTTCAAGGGCGGATCATTATCAAAAACACTTTTAGTTGAAAAAGCAGGAACGCTTTTTGTGAGAAAAGTCATATCAAAAGACAAAGAAATGGCTTATAAGTGCGCAAAATTGAAAAAACAGTGTGGCGATCTAAAAAGGCTCTACAAATTATGCAAAGACATTGTTCCGGCAGTTTATGGAGAAGAGGAGAACTCTTTTGAATACTACTATGATATAGAGTTTTTATTGGATCATGATTTATTATCTAACTATTCAAATGCTGAAAAATTGAAGGCGACAAAATTGCTTCTAAATAAAATGGCAAGCAAGGTCTACAAGCCTGGTGCACATATCTCTGAGTCTGGAAGCGATTGGATAAAAGCACATTTTTTAGAGAAGATATATCCAAAACTCAAAGAGAGTGAACTGCCCCAAAAACTGTATTCTTTAATAACCAGCGATACTGTAATGATCGACGGTAAGCCATATAATGGATTAAAGATATTGCTGCAAAAGATAAGCGAATCTCCATATGTTGATTTTGTCAAGCCAGAGTATCTTTGTCCTATCCACGGAGATCTTACTTTTGAAAATATTTTATACAAGAACAGCAGCTATAATCTTTCAACAAACACCTATGAACCAAGTGTAAAAATAGTAGATACAGACAGCATAGAATTCATAGATCCTCCTGAACTTGATTTGGGAAAAATATTCCAATCTGTTGTCAGCCAGTATGAAAAATGGTCTCTTTCTAAAGAGAATCTTGTGAGGTTTGAAGAGGACAACGGAGTTTATCTTAATTTCGAACCTGATAAAGAATTGTTAAACAATCTAGAGGGATATATTGAAGCGTGGTCTCAAGTGATAAATGGAGATAAAAAAGATATTGAAATCAAGGGATATTTTTACATGGCCTTACATCTGATAAGGATGATACCATTTAGGATGGCTTTTGGTGAAGATCAGGCAGCTTATGCCTTAGTCTCGGCTATAAAGGCATTAGATCATTCTTTAGAATTGATTAAACAAAAGATTGAATCAAAAAAAATAATTTCTTAAGAGATCCCGAATTTTTTCTTGGATAATATTGCCAGTGTTATAAGATTTGCATACCTTGTTAAGACTGTTGCAACTGCTACTGCTACTAAGGCCCATTGCTGCCCAAATGGCAGTGCAATCTGGACAAAGAAGTAATTAAGAATTATATTCAGAGCAGTGCTGATTATCAAGACAATAGCAGATATCTTTATTTTTTCTTTAGCTACAAATAATGAATTGTAGATGCCAGTCAAAACTCCCTCGACAACAAGCAAGGAAAGCAAGATAGATGATATCAAGATAGGGGTGAAATACTCTGTTGGAACATAATTTGGACCATAGATTATTTTTATCAGGGGGATAATAAATATTGCCAACACGATTGTGGAGGGAATTGCTAAGATAAGTACAGCTTTCTTTATTTTCCTAAAACTCCTTTCAAGCCGTTTATAATCTCTTATTTCGGTAAATATTGGCAAGAAGATCATATTGAATGTGATGAATACTATCACTGTGCTGACTAAAGAGGATATTGCACTGTAGTATGCAATAAAATTAGTCTCTACGAATATCCCAAGCATTAAATTACCAATATAACCAAATAAAACTAAAGAAGAAGACAGAATTGTTGACCATCCTAAGAAAATCGTCATCTTCCTTCTTTCAATAGGTATGACTTTTCCAAAAAATAATTTTTTATGCTTAATAAAAAGAACAATCATATAGAATATTGCAGAAATCAGATAAGAAGCAGTCAAAACCCAAAAAACAGTTGAGACGGATTTATAAGCTAAGACCAACACCAAGAACAAAACAATCCTTGAACCTTCAAAAAGGATTTCTGAAACCAAATTATATTTTAATTTCTTCAATGGGAAAGAAAGGCTCCAGAAGAAACCCTGAATGGACATGACAAAAAGATAGATTGAACCTATCCTCAATGGAACAGTCACCTCTGGTTTTCTGAATACATATATTGCAATGACCTGCGCTAATGAAAACAAGATAATTGAAGTTATTAAAGACAACAAGAACTTTAATTTAAATAAAAATAAGACTCTTGAACGTGCTTCTGCCATATATTTTTTTCCCTTAGATAATGAATCTGCTAGATATCTTGAAATTGCATTTCCTATTCCGAGATCAGTCAATGACGATATTGTGAGAATCAAGGATAAAACAATGTTATACAAACCAAACAGATCCGGCAAAAGAACTCTTGCTAACAATAAGGTAAAAATCAATCCGCCAAGTTTGGTGATTATGTTCGTGCTGAAGATATATGCAGAGCCTTCCATCAACTGCTTTGTCAATGACTTGTTTTTTTTATCTAGACCTATTTTTATAAGCCTCTTTATTTTTGATTGCATAATAAATTAAGGAAAAAGCCCGTTTATATTTCTTCTCTTTTAATGTAAGGTCATATATCAAATCAGTAACTTCATGAAATAGTGATCCTAGAAATACAGGAAGCATAAAACTGAATAAAATTGAAAGAACAAATAGTAAAATAAAAAATTCAATTGTATGAAATACCATCAAGACTTCTTTTTGGTTTCTTCTTCTAAGCTCCTTTACAAGATAATTTTTGTGATAGTAATAGGCATTTCTTAAATTAAGATCATTTTTCTCTTTAACATAATAGAAATAATGATCAACATCAATTAAAAATGCTGAAAGAAAGAACAATAAGCAGAATATAGGATTTATTCCAAAAATCAACATAAGAAAAGAAGCTGTGAAAGAAATAATAAAATGAAATTTGGGAAGCATCTTTTAATCTTCTTTGGTTATTTTATCCAATATCTCTGCAAAAGCAGGTCTTGTAATGAAAACTCCAACTGTTATCCCGATTGCTGTTGTCAAGGCAAAACCTCTCAATAGGCCTGCGCCAGCAAACCATAATGGGAACAATGAAACTAAAACAGTTGCATATGCTGCAAAGATTATGAAGAAAGCTCTCTTGATTCTTTCTTTTAATGAGAAAGACTTTGAAACCTGAGATTCATCAAGCATAACTATCTGATCATCTACACCAGTACCAATTGCAGCGATAATCCCTGCAATAGAAGGTAGATCGATGTTCCATTTTATTATTGCTGCTATCCCAAATGTCAATAGCACTTCAGAAACCAGGGTGATTATGACTGGGATAACTAAAACAGGTTTTTTGAACCTTAGATAGATTATCAAGCAAACAGCTAAAAATGCGACAATTGCTGCAATTAAAATACTTCTACTGAATTCCTTTCCAACTGTTGGAGAGATAGTATCGAGTTTTTCAATATATAATTTGTATGGAAGACTGCCTGTAATCAAGATGGTCTGTAATTTTTTCATGTTGTCTTGAGCATCCTTGATAGCATCGTCTCTTGAATTTCCAAAACCAGAACCAGAAACAACTACTTTTGTGGTCTCTTTTCCCTTTAAATCAGAAGATATCAACAAGTTATCAATCAGTTTATCATCAAGATAAAGGTCAAGAGTTTCGTTAAGATAAGATTCGCCATTTGTTATGTTCTCTGATAATCCTGAAGTTGCTTCTGCTTGTCTTTTTGCAGCTTTAGGAGATAGGTCTAATTCAAATTGGAATCTGCAATTTTGACCCTGGCTAATCTGCGTGCATTGCTGGATACCTGCGCAAGTAGCATCGTCTTTACAGACAAAGGTTATATCGCCCTTTCCTCCAATAAAAATAGTATTATTTCCTATCTTAGCTTCAAATTTTCCTTGTTGTGCTACCAAGTCTTCTAGATCTTTTGGAGTTGCTCCTGCCAATTCAATTACAATGAATTGCTCCCCTGTAAATGGATTTGAAGCTTCTCTTATGACCATATCTGTAATTCCATACGTATTAAGCCTCTGCTCGATTATTGATTTTAATTCGATCATTTCCTTAGTATCGAGTTTTTTCTCTGCCCTTATCAATGCTCTTGCTCCACCCTGGATATCTAAGCCAGTTTTTACATTTGATTTTGAAACAGCAGTTACAGTAAGTCCAAGATTTTCTCCTGTTAAGAATACATAATCTCCCTGATTTGTCACTATCTCTATTTTTTGCTTTGGTTCAATCAAATCCCTAATTTCTGAAAAAGTATAATTTTCAAGTGAGTAATTGTTTATCTCAAGAACCTGCATTCCTATTTTCAGGCCAGCAGTTTTGGAATCGCCTAAAACCGAGGTCACGATGTTATTATCATCTAAAGAGAAATCAAAGACCTTAGAACTGTAATCTATGGTCTTATTTTCAGTTTTTATAGAAATCTCTACTGGAGAGATTTTTATTTCCTGGGTTTTTTCATAAAAAGCCTGGATTGAATTGACTTTTTCACCATCAACTGTCTTTATGACCTCTCCTTTTGATATTCCAGCAAGATAAGAAGATGAATCTTTTTCTACCTGAGAGACCTGAATGCCACCTGATAGGCCATTGAAATTTATTATTGAGAATATTGCTATAATCAAAGCAATGACTAAGATGATTATCCTAATATGTAATTTTTTTGCCATTTTTAATTAAGTCCTCGCTTTTCACAGTACCATTTAAGTATCGATGTGTTTCCAATCCATGTTCCGAGTATGTCTATAACAAGACCTGCTGAAAGTATGAAAAAGATCTGTTTTAATACAGGAGATGAAACAATGAAATATGCTAATAGAACAGCAACTAGAGAAGTTGTTGTCATGATAATCCCTGTTTTGAATGAGGACTTTATCCTGTTGTTCAGGGAATCTTCGCCTTTTCTTTTTAGAACTTTTGTTGTTAATAGCATGTCAGTATCAACAGAGTAACCTACTAACATCAGTAATGCAGCTATACCTGCTGTTGAGATCCTGATTCCAAATAGGTTTGCGATTGCTAATGCACCAAGGGTATCAAAGATTCCACACTGGATTACTGCTAGGGAGGGGATTGGTTTTTTGAATATAATAAAGACAGTTATGCCCATCAAAATGAATGCGACTACTAGAGCAATTACTAGTTGTTTATAAAAAGAACTGCTGAGGTTAGAGCCTGAAACTTCTATTGTAGAGTTATCTGAAGTCAGTTCATATCCTAAAAAGTCTTGCAATGCTGTTTTGCTTGAATTGGCATCTGTCTTGGTCTCAACAATTATCGCTACTTGCTTTCCAGAAGTCAGATCATTCAGGGTTCTCACAAAAACATCCTCATTTAATTTGCTTGATAAGGTTGTAGATAACTCATTAGAATTAATATTATCTTCAGTGTAGATTGAAATTGTTGTTCCACCTGTCAATGAAACATCTTTTTTCATGATGTCTCCTGTAGAGATATACATATAGACAAGATTTCCAGCTATGAGAATTGAGATGATTATCCATACAATAAGCAACTTTTTGTAGTTTTTATTGTACCAATCATTGGTCATGAAAGGCATGACATAATCCTTTTTTGGTTTTGGTTCTTTTTCAGGCTTTTTATCTTCTTTCTTTTTTTCAACCTTTGGCTCTTCTTGTTTTATCTCTTTTTCTGCTTCAAAATTTTCTTTTTTTGCTTCTGTCTCTTGTCCCTTTGCCTCGTTACTGTCTTCCATGTTTAAACCTATGTTAGGGCGTTTAAAAACCTTTTCTAGAGTGAAAAAGGTTTTTAAATCAAGGCTATTTGATTAAAGTATGCGCTGGTAGTATAGTGGTTAGTAGAAAAAAGAAGGTTTTATAAATTACTAATTCTTACCTCTGTATGACTACTTTTATAAAGCTAAACGCAAGGGAGAGGTCTTTCCTTTTTGAAAAAACCAAGAAAATTTTGTCGAGCAATTATGGGGATTTTGCTAAGAAGATTAATGTAAGCCGAGATATGCTCTTCAAGTACAAAAGAGGGGATTATCTTATTCCAGAAATCATTTTTGATTATTTAACAAAAACTTCTTTGTTCATGCCTTCTATCATTGAGAAAATAGAAAAAGAAGACTTTATGAAAAAAAGGATAAAAATACCAAATTTAAATGAGGATTTTGCAGAAGTATTGGGAATTTTAAATGGAGATGGGCATCTAAGCAAAATAAACTACGAGGTATCAATCACAGGAAATTTAAAGGAAAGAGATTATTTTGAATATCTAAAGGTGAAATTTGAAAATCTTTTTGGAATTACGTTTAAGATAGAAATATTTCCATATTGTTTAAAACTTAGAGCATACTCATGCGAACTTAATAACTTTCTTCATAAACAATATGGCTTGCCAAAAGGAAAGAAAAAAGATAATCTTCTCATTCCTAAACAAATTTTATCAAACCCCAGATTAAAAGCCCCTTACCTCAGAGGTCTTTTTGATACTGATGGAACATTCTATTTAAGAAGAAAAAAAGATCCTGTTATTGAAATTTCTAGCGCAGATAAAAGATATCTTGTACAAGTCGGGAAAGCATTGCAGTCGCTCAATTTTGAATGTGGAATTGGAGAATATCGGGTTTTTATTTATAAAAAAGAAGATATAAAAAAATTTTTTGAAGATATCAAACCAGCAAATCCTAAACATTTAAAAAAGTTTGATTTATACATAAATCGTGCGCTTGTGGTATAATGGCTATGACTTCAGCCTTCCAAGCTGATTATACGGGTTAGAGTCCCGGCGAG
>Ga0233422_10000982_pt1 | contig 13352 bp, 9 predicted proteins | sample Watercolumn_Mata_2_FD_182724 | JGI IMG/M metagenome (GOLD analysis project Ga0233422, IMG submission 182724) | Freshwater microbial communities from Lake Matano, South Sulawesi, Indonesia - Watercolumn_Matano_2014_110_MG | ecosystem: Environmental > Aquatic > Freshwater > Lake | place...
CCTCGTTGTGGGCATGGGGATAGTTTTTTACAATCAGTTTCTTGCGGTCTGTTTTGACGACGAATTCGCACTGCTCAGAGGGCTGCGGGTACAGGTTTATTATCTGTTGCTGCTCTGCCTCACCGCGCTGACGATCGTAGTGCTGGTCACCGTCGTAGGTATTGTGATGGTGATCGCGTTGGTCACGCTTCCGACTGCCATTGCGGCGTTTTTCTCAAAGACCCTGAAGCGGATGATGGTGCTTTCCGCTCTCTTCTGCATAGTCTTGACCGTCTCGGGTCTCGTGCTCAGCTATGAGCCTAACTATCCGGCGGGTGCAACCACCATCGTCTTGGCTGGTGCGGCATACCTCGCCGTCCTTGTAGGCCGTAGGGTTGTGGATCTCGTGCGGACGGCATAATCCGGGGCATTAGTCCCGCGCCGTAGGGGCGCACCCGCGTGTGCGCCCTCGAGACATCGGGCAGACGCATGGGTCTGCCCCTACGGCGCGGCGGATGCTGCGTTGTAGTGGCGAACCACCTTCACCCTCTTCATTTCCGCGACCTCTGCGCCTCAGCCGTGAATATTTTTTTATCGCTGCGCTGCCGGATTTGTCCACAACCCCTAACAATGCCTATATGCTCGTTAGGGATGCATGATGGCCGAAGATAAGCATCAAAACCGTGACGTCCTGGACTTGCGCAGGCGAGGTGAACGGCTCGTCCAAAGCCTCTCGTCGGAATGGGATGTATCGCACATATCTGCCGATGAAGTGCGCAACCTGGTCCATGAGTTACAGGTTTACCAGGCCCAGCTTGAGATACAGAACCAGGAGCTGCGACGCGCTCAACTGGAGCTCGAGGAATCAAGAGACAGGCTCGCGGACCTCTACGACTTCGCTCCCGTAGGGTACTTCACTCTCGACACAAAGGGGCTAATTCTGGAGGCGAACTTAACCGGAGCGCACCTGCTGGGCAAGGAACGGCGATATTTGGTCGGCAGGCCTTTCGCAGCTATGGCGGCTCCCGCGAGTCAAGCGACTTTCTATTCGCACATCCACCGGGTTTTCGAGAGTCACGCAAGACAAACTGTCGAGTTAGAGCTTCTGGTTGAAGGTCGTGGCAGTATCCACGTACGGATGGAAAGTTACGCGGTTCGCACCCCCGAAGGTGAGCCGGAAAAATGCCTGAGTGCGGTATCGGACATCACGGAGCTGCGACGGGTCGAAGAAGAGATTATCAAGACCCAGCAAGAAGTGCTCAGCAATATGAGAGAGGGGGTCGTCGTCTGCAACGAAGCAGGGACCGTTTCCTTCACCAATATCGGCTTCGAGGTGATGTTTGGCTTCGATAGGAAGGAGCTGCTGGGGCAAGATTTGACGAATCTCGCAATCATTTCCTCCGCCGCCAATGGGCCGTCCGCGCCCCAAATACTGAGCTCATCAATCGCAAACGGCGCCTGGCGGGGGGAACTGCATGGTGTGAGGAAGGATGGCTCTCTCTTGGACGTGTACGTGCGCGTCATGTCGTTAACACTTTTCGGGAGAACGTCCCTCATCTTCGTATGGGAAGATATTACCGGGCTCAAACAGGCCCAGACCGCGCTCCACGAGAGCGAACGGAGATTTCGAGCGATCTTTGAATCCGCCGCTGATCTGATATTCTGCAAGGACCGCTCTTTGCGTTACACCCACGCGAACCCCGCGTTTGAGCAGCTCCTGGGCGAAGGGATCGGCAGTTCGATCGGCCTCAGGTTCGAAGACCTGTTCGGCGAGGAAGGCGCCCAGTACGAACAGGACGTCGATAACCGGGTCCTGGCCGGCGCCTCGATAGAAAAAGAATACTCGCGGACCATCAACGGCTCGGTGAGGCGGTTCCAGGAGGCGCGGGTCCCGCTGAGGGACCAGGACGGCTCTGTTATCGGCCTATGCGGAATAGCGCGCGACATCACGGAACGCCGCTCGATGCCGGTGGGGGCAACCGGCCTGTCACCCGCACTCGCTACGATGGAAAGTCCCCGATCACCGGCCATGAAGGCCGCCGTGGAATTGGCGCTACGTGCAGCTCAGCGTGACTCCGTGGTAATGCTCCAAGGAGAAAGCGGCGTAGGCAAGGATTACCTCGCGCGGTTCATCCATGAGCATTCGGACAGATCAGGTGGACCGTATTTTGTCATCAATTGCGCGTCGGTCCCTCATGAACTGGCCGAATCGGAGCTTTTCGGTCACGAGGGCGGCGCGTTCACCGGCGCAGCCGCGCGGAAACGCGGACTCCTGGAACTGGCTGAGGGCGGCACCTTGCTCCTCAATGAGGTTGGAGAGCTTTCTCTCGGGTTGCAGGCCAAATTGCTCGCGTTCCTGGGCACCAGGAAATTTACCAGGGTCGGAGGCGAACGGGAGATCTCCATCAATGCGCGGCTCATTACTGCCACGAATCGGGACCTGGAAAAGGAGGTGGCAGCAGGAAGGTTCAGGCAAGACCTCTTCTACCGATTGGCCGTAATGATCATCCAGGTGCCGCCTCTGCGAGAGCGGCTTGAGGATATTCCCGAGCTCGTGAAGGAAATTACATCGGACCTGGCTGCGGAGTTGCAGCTTTCGGACGTGCCGAAAATCGACCCGGCCACTATTCAAGCGTTCAAGCGGTACCAGTGGCCCGGCAACATCCGGGAACTCAAAAACGTCCTTCAGCGAGCCCTTATACTCGGCGAGCCGGCCGGCTCGCAGGTGAGCGGTACGCAACCGACCCTCGGCGAGGGTGACCACCTTGTCACCATGCGGTTCACGCCGGGTCGTACGCTTCGCGATCTCACCGACGAAATGACACGCTCCGTCTGCGTGGAAGCGCTGAAGCGCTGCCGCGGCAACAAGAAGGAGACCGCGCGGCTGCTCGGCATTGCACGTGATTCTCTCTACCGATACATGAAGCAGTACGGCATCGAGTCGGAAGGCCCCGGAGAGGAGAAGGAGTAGGCATTCCCCCCTCACCCTGCCCTCTCCCCCTGAAGGGGAGAGGGCAGGGTGAGGGGGCGGATTTCTCCAAACTGTGACGTTATCTTGGTACCTATATTCTCACCCCTGGACTTGATCCGCTGGTGAGGGGGTCTGAAACCTTGCTCCCCTCCGCGCAACTCAGTGCCTACCTGGAAGCGGACATTTTGGTTGACCGAGAGGCGTACGGTGAGGTAGGCTAGTAGACACGCTAGAAAAGCCTTTTCCCAAGTGAATGAGAAAGTCTTGAGCCGCTCGGAGACCCGGAGGATTCAACGCGGCCATTTAGCCGTTGAAGAAGTCGTTGCATCTTTGACGCGAGCTGGCATGAGGAACAGTCTTCATGGATATGAAGCGCGATCATTATGAAGACATCCGACTTTTCTCGTCCAGGGTCGTTCTGTTCTGGTTCATTGCGTTCATGGTCCTTTTGGCGACCTTCCCTTTCATGGCGCTATCCGTTGGCAAGAGTTACTGGATTTATACGGCCAATTACTTAGCGATTCACGTAATCGTGGCTATCGGTCTGAATTTGCTCGTCGGGTACGCGGGCCAGATCTCCCTTGGGCATGCGGGTTTCTTTGCTCTGGGCGCTTACGGCACCATTCTGTTCATGACGAAGCTTGATCTGCCGTTCTTTCTGGCGCTTCCCCTGGCCGGGCTGGGAGCAGCGGCTTTCGGCTTCCTGCTCGGATTGCCGGCCCTCAGGCTGGAGGGTCCGTACCTTGCCATTGCCACCCTGGGTTTCGGCCTTACCGTGACCCAGATCATCGGCAGGTGGGATGTGTTCGGAGGACGCCAGGGTCTTCATGCCCCTCCTCCTTCGATCGGCGGCCTGACGCTCAAGACCGATTTCGACCTCTACTGGCTTATTGTCCCTCTTGCGATATTCTTGACCATCGCAGCGCGCAATTTGACCAAGACAAAGGTGGGCAGGGCGTTTGTCGCAATCCGTGATTCCGAAGTGGCTGCCCAAACCATGGGCGTGAATCTGACCTTCTATAAGACGCTGGCGTTTGCGGTATCGGCCTTCTACACGGGTGTGGCGGGCGGTTTGTTTGCGTTTTCGCTGCGGTTCATAGAGCCCCAGATCTTCAATCTCATGTTATCCATTCTCTTCCTGGCGATGATTGTGGTCGGAGGACTCGGCTCCATTGTGGGGTCCGTCGCCGGGGGGATCCTGGTGGCTTTCCTGAATCTCAAGCTGGCGGCCGTGCAGACCTTGCCGGTGCTCGGGCCTGTGCTGGTACACTTGTCGGAAACTTGGTTCTCGGTTTCAGGTCTTCCCAACGTGCAGTTCATCGTGTACGGGCTGATCATGTTCCTGATCATCGTTTTTGAGCCGTTGGGTCTGTTCGGTTTCTGGATTCGCGCCAAGATTTACTGGAAGAGTTATCCGTTCTAAAGGTGGAGGGACATCGCGTCGTCACATATCGGGTGGTGGATGTTGACAGAGCCAATAAGGGGCGGCCGAAAATAGCCGAGCGATTCATCGCCGGGGAACCGGGGAACCAACCCCAGCCCGTCCTGCCGTAGGGGCGTACGGCCGGGGGCGTATAGCAGATGCCCCGTGAAACAGCACTCGTCGTTCCCGCGAAAGCGGAAGCCCAGGATTTGCAGATGGATTCCCGCTTTCGCGGGAATGACGGAATGTGCTTCCCACACATCGGACAAAAATTTCGGCAGTTAGCGTAATCCATTAAGAAAGGGATTCTGACTTTCATGTCGTTTCAGGTGATCATAAGCGGGATAGCAGTGGGCAGTGCCTATGCTCTTGTCGCCCTGGCCATGGTTATTGTCTACAAGACCTCCGAGGTGCTGAATTTTGCTCAGGGCGAGATGGCCATGTTCAGTGCGTATTTCGCTTTCATGCTCCTGTCCGTCTTCGGCTGGCCCTTCTGGGCCGCATTTCCGGCTACCCTGGTTTTCGCGTTTCTCCTGGGGATGGGATCCGAGTTTCTCTTTCTGCGCCGCGCGAAGAACCCCACCATACTCGGCTTGATCATCATGACCCTGAGCCTGGAGATGATAATCTTCGGGCTGGTCTCCTGGAAATGGGGATCGGAGCCACAAGGGCTACCATTTCCCATTGATTCTTACGACACCTTCACTCTGGGAACGCTCTTTGTCAGCAAGCTGGAGGTCTTGACCTGCGTCACGGCTGTAGTGCTTATGTTTCTGCTTTTCCTCTTTTTCCGCTATACCAAAGTGGGAATCGCAGTAAAGGCCACCCAGCTCAATAACAACACGGCGCGGCTGATGGGCATACGGACCAGTCGAATCCTCATGGGAACCTGGGGACTCGCGTCGGTTGTCGGCGCGGTGGCCGGCCTGCTCATCACGCCGGCATCGACCCTCGATCCTTATATGATGTGGGACCCGCTGCTTAAGGGGTTCAGTGCGGCTGTCCTCGGCGGCATGACCAGTTTGCCGGGAGCGGCCGTAGGAGCGTATATCGTGGGGATCGTGGAGAACGTTTTCGGGTCGTACGTCTCCATCGAATTCAAGTCCGTCGTAGCCTTTGCCCTGATTGTGATTGTTCTCTGCGTCAAACCGAGCGGACTTCTCGCTCGTCACTACGTGAAGAAGGTTTGATGAGGAAGGAGTGCTGAAGATGAGAAAGAAAAACCTTTGGACCGTCGGCCTGATGGGGGCGCTCACGCTCTTCATAATGGGAGTTCCGGCGTGGGCCGCGGACGTACCCGGAGTCACGGACAACGAAATCCGTGTCGGTCAGTGGGCCGCCATGACCGGCCCGGCCGCGGCATGGGGCGCGGTCGCTCGCGGTGCCGACGTGTACTTCAAAATGATCAACGACGAAGGAGGCATACATGGCCGAAAGATCAAACATATCGTGTACGACCACCAATATAACCCTGCCAAAACAGTGGCCGGTGTGAAAGAGCTTGTCGAAGGCCCGGGTGTATTTGCCTTTGTCGCCGGTGACTGCACCGCCTGCGCACTCGCTGTCAGGGACTACATGATCGACAAGAAGATGATTTGGATTGCTCTCGGTAATGCGTGGTCCATCAAGCCGGACAAGCACTTCTTCTTTGTATATCCCAATTACGTTGATGAAGCCGCGATCCAAACGAAGTATGCCTGGGAGCAGATGGGAAAGAAGAAGATAGCGGTCTTCTATCAGAACGACGATTACGGCAAAGGGGGCCTCAAAGGCGTAGAGCGTCAGCTCGCCAAATATAATGCGAAAGTTGTGGCGGAAATCCCTGTGGAAGCCCAGGACCGTGATCTCAAGTCCCACGCGATGAAACTCAAAGAGGCCAACCCGGACGCGGTAATCATGTGGGTCAACCCCACGACGGCCGTGATCATCCGCAAGACCGCGGCTGCCATGAAATTCGCGCCTACGTGGATAGTCCCCAGCACCCTGGGCGATCCCGAGCTTATGAACAAGGTAAGCGACGGACTCTGGGAAGGCACCGTTTTCTCCATGATGGCGGAACTCCCTGATTCCGACTTGCCGCTCATGAAGAAGTACCAGGAAGCGTTCAAAAAGTATGGCCCGGCTGGAGAGCGATTCAGCCTGTTCACCATGGCCGGAATAGGCTTCTCGGAACCGCTGGTTGAGGCGCTGAAACGCTGCGGCCGTGAGGTGACCACCGAGCGCGTCATTCAAGAGCTGGACAAGATGAAGGATTTCAAAGGCATTTTCGGGCGCATCACCTTCACACCCGATGATCGCCAGGGGCAGAAAGAAGTCTTCATGTGCGAAGCCCTCAAGGACGGAAAGGCAAAGAAGCTGACCGACTGGATAACCGTGGATAAGTGAGCCAACAGGGGCGTGTTGTAGATTTCTCCCCCCTCACCCTGCCCTCTCCCCTTTTCTTTCGATACCCTCCCCCCTTGCGGGGGAGGGTAGGGAGGGGGGGAATCTCAAGCGTGCGACCAAGCCGTAGGTTAGCCACTCCGCGCTCTCTCCACCTTCCCCCTCCCCCTTGCCCCTCCCGCCAGGGGAGGGGATCTTAAGACCCTCGCCCCCGTTTGGGGGGAGAGGGCAGGGTGAGGGGGGATTGCAGCAAGAGCACGGATTTCACCGTTAACCGCTGTGGAGAGCCGATTTCCGTGGGCGCATGGGTCACTCTTAAAACTGCTTTCGCATGACACACTCACGCGAACTGCCGTTAATTCACCGCACGCGGCTCGATCTCAAAGCCACGCGGCGGTTGTGAAACGATCCTGCATCATGAGTTTCTTTGAGGTAGAGCATCTATCGATTGAGTTCGGCGGCCTGCGTGCCTTGGATGACGTAAGCATCGTCATTGAGGAGCATTCCGTCTCCTCGGTAATCGGACCAAACGGAGCGGGCAAAACCACGCTCTTCAACTGCATAAGCGGGATCTACAAGCCCGGCGAGGGCCGCATCGTATTCAAGGGTCGAGAGATCCAACGACTCACTCCGGACAGGATCGCACGTCTTGGCATTGCACGAACCTTTCAGAACATCGAGCTTTTCGCTCACATGACCACAATGGAAAATCTCATGCTGGGTCGTCACCAGTTTCTGAAGACCGGTCTGTTTTCCGGCTCGCTTTTCTTTCGTCGAGGGTCAAAAGCAGCCCAGGACGAGATCGAGAATCGGGAAGAAGTTGAAAAGATAATTGATTTCCTGGAATTGCAGTCCGCGCGGAACGAATTTGTGTCCAATCTCCCGTACGGTATTCAGAAGAAGGTAGAACTGGGCCGCGCTCTCGCCCTCCAACCGCAGCTATTGCTTCTTGACGAGCCTTCGGCAGGGATGAACACAGAGGAGAAGCAGGACCTCATGATCTGGCTCAAAGATATTCAGGAAGAGCTAGGCATCACGTGCCTCTTGATCGAACACGACATGAAGCTCGTCATGGACATATCCGAAAAGATCACCGTACTGAATTACGGTCGAAAGATCGCTGAAGGCGAACCCAAGGAAATCCAGAACAAGCCCGAAGTACTCGAGGCATATCTCGGAGAGGCTTGAGATTGCTCAAGATCAACAACATCGAAACGCTCTACGGAATGGTCTACGCCCTGCGCGGGGTGTCGCTTGAAGTGCCGGAAGGCATCATAATGACCATTCTCGGACCCAACGGCGCGGGCAAGAGCACCCTCTTGAAGACGGTTACAGGGCTTCTCGAGGACCAGCCGGACAAGGGAACAATAGAGTTTCTCGGTAAACGAATCGACGGCAAAGAAACCGAGGAAATCGTCCGCATGGGGATTTCGTACGTGCCGGAGGGACGGGAGGTGTTCGAGGAGCTGACCGTTGGGGAGAACCTTCTCATGGGCGCGTACCCGCGAAATGATCGAGCAGCGATCGCAAAGGACATCGAGCGGGTTTACGAGCTTTTTCCGGTTCTTCGGCAGCGTGAAAGGCAATGGGCCGGGACCCTTTCCGGCGGCGAACAGCAGATGCTCGCCGTAGGCCGAGGTTTGATGGCGCGGCCGAAAATGCTTTTTCTCGATGAGCCCTCACTCGGATTGGCGCCGGTTCTGGTCAAACGAATTTTCGAGGTGATACAGCAGATCAACGCGGGCGGCGTCACCGTCCTGCTTGTTGAACAGAACGCTCGCATGGCCCTGAGTGTGGCTAATTACGGCCTGGTTCTGGAAAACGGCCGGTTTGTTCTCGCCGGTACTCCCGCGGAACTGATGGAAGATGAAGACGTGCGTGAATTCTATCTCGGCGTGAAGTCTGAGGTGTCGGTGAAGGGATATCAGCGCTACAAAAGAAAGAAGCGCTGGCGGTGACGTTGCAATACATCAGGGTTTGAGTTCGTCAAATCTGAATCGCATGCTTAGAACTCCCTCCTTGAAGCTGCTGTGAACCACGTACGGAAGGCGCTCGAAGATCTTTAGCATCGGTTCGTTGGTGGCGAGTATGTCAGCTTGAAGCCCTTTGATTCCACGTTCCTTTGCCAACTCAATCAAATAGTCGAGCAGGAACGCGCCGATTCCTCGCCGTTGATAGTTTTCGTCCACCATTATAGCCACGTCCGGAAACGCTTCGTTCTCGCCAAAGACATATCTTCCTTCGGCTATCATCCGCTGGTTCTCCTCGGGGCCGACAATTACGACCAGCGAGAGACCGATTGACTCATCGAGGTTCGAGTACACCTCGAGGTTGTGGTGAGGCATGCTCTTGATGGGGCTGAAATATCGTGCATAGACCGACTCGTCCGACAACTGGTAGAAGAGGTCTCTCAGCATTGCCTCGTCGCTGCACCGTATCGTTCGGACTCGCGCCTTGAGGCCGCCTTTGAAAACGTGTTCGCGATAGACTCTCTTCTGCAATTCCAGGGAGGGCACTCGACAAGAGGAGTGATCCCGGTACACGTAACCTTCGTCCCGCGCCTGTGCGAGAAGCGCCTCCCGGTGATCGGGATGGGCCACTTCGATAAGGGCCAGGGCCCGCTCGCGAACGGACTTGCCACCCAGGGCAGCGACGCCGAATTCAGTGACAACGTAGTGGACCTCTCCCCGGTTCATCATGACCGCTGCGCGACCCTGAAAATTGGCCACAATATTTGACCGGCCCGACGGACTGGTGGAACGCAGGCAAACAATGGAACGACCACCTTTGGAGAGGCTCGCCCCGCGCATGAAGTCGTGGTCTCCACCGGACCCCTCGAATGCCGACCAGCCGGGGCTCCCCTGCCGGATCTGACCTCGAAGGTCGACCTGGAGGGCGATGTTGATCGCCACCATCTTTTGGTTAGTGGCGATGAAGGAGGGGTTGAGCACCACGTCCGAGGTGTGGAACTCAAAAAGGGGATTGGTATCCACGTAGTCGTACAGACGCCTTGTCCCAAGGCAGAAGGTCGCTAGCGATTTGCCGCGGTAGAACTGCTTGGTCGCATTCGTTACCACTCCTGCTTCGATGAGATCGATCAAGGGGTCGGTGAACATCTCCGAGTGAACCCCCAGGTCTCTGCGGCCCATGAGGCCCTGTGCCAGGGCCTGTGAAAGCCCTGCGAACCCCACCTGTATGACCGATCCGTCCTCAATGAGCTGGTTGCAGAAGCTTGCTACCCTTCGATCTACCTCGGTAAGTTTGAGTTCTTCGATTTCAAGAAGGTCTTCTTCACCCGCGACCAGCGAATGAATCCGTTCAACAGGAAAAAAGGTGTTTCCCAGAGTGCGGGGCATCTTCGGATTTACCTGGGCGATTACGGTCCTCGCGCACTCAACGGCAGAACGCGTAATGTCCACGGACACGCCCAGGCTGACCTGGCCGAAGCGGTCCGGTTCGGAGACCTGTACCAAGGCCACGTCGATGGGGATCCTGCGGCTTCTGAAAAAACTGGGGATCTCGGAGTGAAAGAGCGGAACGTAGTCGGCTTCCGAAGGGCCGCCTTGCAACGCTTGCTGTCGGCCGAGAAAGAATGTCTTGAGCCGAAAACCGGAGTTCGGTTTTGCAGCCAAGATCGAAGCTTCGCCGCCGGCCTTCAGTTGAACGATCTCGACGTCTTCAAGGCGAGAAGCGGCCAGTGCTTTCACGAGGAGCCGCGGCTCGGCGCACATGCTGCCCAGGTACACCCGGTCGCCGTTCTTGACCTGAGCCGCAGCCGCCTCCGCGCTCACGACCTTGGCGGCGAAGCGTTTTTTCCAATCAATCACTTTTCCGCGGCCTGTTTCCTCTTGGCCAATTCTTGCGCTCTCAACTCTTTGCGGAGGATCTTGCCGACAATACTCTTCGGAAGATCGGGAACGAACTCGATGTACTTGGGCACCTTGTACTTTGCAAGATTCTGCTTGCAGTACTCGATGATCTCTTCTTCCGTGGCGGTCTCTCCGTCCTTGAGCCTGACGAATGCCTTGATCCGCTCTCCCGAATACTCGTCGGGGACACCGATTGCGCAGGCTTCCATGATCTTCGGGTGAGCGAAAAGGACCTCGTCGACGTCCCGGGGATAGATGTTGAACCCGCCCGAGATGATCATGTCCTTCTTGCGGTCGACAATGGAAAAATATCCCTCCTCGTCGAAGATGGCGATATCTCCGGTCAACAGCCAGCCGTCCCTCAGCGTGAGGGCGGTCTCATCAGGCCGGTTGATGTAGCCCTTCATAACTTGAGGTCCCTTGAGACACAATTCTCCGGGAGTGTTCGGAGTCGTTATCTCCTTGGAATAATCCTCTACGTCCGTGAGCTTCACGTCGGTGTTCGGTATAGGGAGCCCGATCGTTCCCAGCTTGGTTTTGCCGCCATATGGATTGACATGAGTAATGGGGGAGGTCTCGGTGAGGCCGTAGCCCTCGCAAATTTGCGCGCCCGTCAGCTCCTGGAAGCCGCGAATCGTCTCCATGGGGAGGGGCGCAGCGCCCGAGAAACAGCTTTGTATGGACCGGAGGCTGTATTTCTTGAGATCGGGAAAGTTGATCATGCCGTTGTACAAAGTAGGTACGGCAGGGATGTACGTGGCCTTGTAGGTCTGGATCGCTTTCAGAATGGTTTCCGGCTCGGGCTTGGGTATCAGGATGTTCGCCCAGCCCATGAAGACCGCGACGTTCATGGCGGCAGTCAGTCCGAAGGAGTGGAAGAAGGGCAGGCAGCCCACCACCGTATGCTGCCCCCTCAGGAAGCCTGGAAACCATACGGTTGATTGCTGACAATTCGCGGACAGGTTGCCGTGAGTCAATTGGACGCCTTTGGACACGCCGGTGGTCCCGCCTGTGTACATGATGACCGCAACGTCGTCCCAGTCAAACTTGTGCGGAGTCCCCAACGGCTCCCGCTGGACAAAGTCCGTGAATTCGTAGATGTCAGGTCCCGAAGGTGTCTTCAGGTGCATCTGCTTTCTCACGATGGGGAAAAGCAACTTCTTGATGAACGGCAGGTAGTCTCGAATGTGGCATGAGACGATCTTCTTGATTTTGGTCGATCCCTTGAGCTTGAGCATCCGGGGTATCAGAACATCCAGGCTGACGAGATACTGCGACCCCGAGTCGTTGAACTGGTGTTCCAACTCCCGGTCGGTGTACAGCGGGTTGTTCATGACCACTACAGCGCCTGCGCGAAAAGCGCCGTACGTGGCCACCACAGTTTGGACGAGGTTGGGTAGAAGCAGGGCGACCTTTTCCCCGGGTTTGACGCCGATGCTCACGAGGCCCTGGGCGAACCGTGACACCATGTCGTCCAATTGCCTGAACGTTACTGTCGTGCCCTCAAAAAAGAGGGCGGGCTTGTCGGGGAATTCCTTTGCTGACTTTGCGAGTGCTTCCGCGAGAGTGATCTTGTCGAAGTCAACAGATTCAGGAACTCCCTCCGTGTAAGACTTCAGCCATATTTTCTCCATGCGACGCTCCTTGAGTTAAATGGTACAGTTGCAGACGCGGTGGAAACCGGTGTCCGTCAGTCTTTTATCGGCGAGGTGAGCGCTCCGCAACTCTAGCTTTTTCTCGCGGCGTAGAGTGCGCCACACGCCGGTGCTCGACGCGGAAGCGCCTTTGTCGTCCCTCAGCAGATTTCCGGGATATAATGTTGTTTGCGCGGATAAACTCTGTTTCTCCTTGTGGAATTATTGCACGACTGCGTCACCCTCACCAAGAAAAAAAGGGTGGTTTCTGCATAGGTTTTTGGAATCTGGGCACGCGGACTATAATTTGTTGGGCAGTTCCGCGGCCTCGCGGGATTCCAGCCTGTCATAATATGCATTCCGGAGGAGGCAGGCTTTCCGAGGCGGTCTCGAGATCACGTATTCCGGTACGCCATGTGTAGGGGCGGTTCGTGAACCGCCCGAAATCAGGGCGCTTCTCGAAGCGCCCTTACCTGCCAAATCCCGCAGCCACTGCTTTTGAGAAAGCCTCTTCCAGCCTACTCCACAAATCTTTGATAATAGGGCACCCGTACGGCCGAATCGACGGCAGAAACCATGACAACAGGCGGCCTTCGCATGATATAATGAGGCGCATGTGGCGCGTCATTTTCCGTGAAATCCTGGTGTTTCTCGGGGGCTTGTCCATTTTCGTCGGCCTACTGGTCTTTGGACTGGCTCAGGTCGATTCATTCAGTTCGGCCATAAAGTTGCTCTATCGAGGGGCTTCGTCCGGCGCGCTGTTGCTGAAGCTGGCGGTAGACCCTGCCGTATGGATTAAGGTGCTCTCACCCTATCTCGTAATCCAGGTGCTGAGGGCATATCGGTGGTCCCAACGAAGCGTCGTCGGCAGGCGTTGGGCGAACATCTACTTCACGGTCCTGCTGGGCGGTCTGGCCTTCAGGTCCTTCTGGTCCATGTGTGACTTGTTCTTGTTCATGTACGCTATGGGGGACATCCCCGCAGAGCTGGGTCAGTTCGTCTCGCTGGAAAGCGGCAGCATCCTGGTCTTTGTGCTGTGTTCCGCAATCGCTACGTACTGTCTGCGGACCGCCTTGTGGCCCAAGAGATAGAGA
>Ga0233422_10000984_pt1 | contig 13310 bp, 31 predicted proteins | sample Watercolumn_Mata_2_FD_182724 | JGI IMG/M metagenome (GOLD analysis project Ga0233422, IMG submission 182724) | Freshwater microbial communities from Lake Matano, South Sulawesi, Indonesia - Watercolumn_Matano_2014_110_MG | ecosystem: Environmental > Aquatic > Freshwater > Lake | place...
GCTGGATCATCGGCCATGCCAGTAATACATACGTCTTATGTACGTTTGTCAAGGCCTTCAGATCAATGTGGTGAATTGCTTGTAGATCTGGGGAGTTTTGAGCAGGAAATCGCGCGGGTCGATCTCCCCGTGAGGGTAGGCGAGCACTACCGCGCTGACCGTGGTCTTGCCCCGGATGGCCTCGCTCCGCCCGTGAACGTAGAAGACGGGCTCCACACGTCGGCCCTCAACGTCCACGCCAGAGTAGTTGAAGAACGATCCGAGAGGCTTGCCCGCCATGTGCTCGAACAAGAAGATGCGATTGAGCTTCAAGATCGGGATGTGGAAGAGCTCGAGATGGGGGAGCCCCTCGAAGTCCATCTCTACGATCTTGCCTCGCGCACAGCGCGCTACTTCTTCTCCGTCTTTGTAGACGACTGCTGATCCAAATTCCATCCTACCGGCCCTTTCGTTCTTGGTGGTGGTTCAGTGATCGCCTTCAGCCCTGGCCGCTGGCAGAAGATGCACCTGCCCCATTTGTAGTCGCCAGAGTAAGGGGTGATGACGGTTCCGATTGAGATCTTGTACCCTTCGTGCATGACCAGCTCTTGCGTTCGATGGCAGTGGATGCACTCGAAGACAAGGCGATGAAGGTAGTCGACCTGCTTGGTCTTGGGCATGAGGTCTCCAAGCTAAGAAGAGAGGCAGCCTTCAGGCTACCGCTCTCCCGATCGGCGGTCAACCTCACCACCTGATCCTCAACTTCTTCTCGTTGTCCACGGCCCATTCGTGCATGGCAGGTCCCTCAGAACCGCAGCTGTTGTGGCCGCCTCCCTGCCAGAAGGCATCGGTCAGCTCCTCCGGAACGGGGATCAACCTCTCCCACAAGCCGGGGTACGGATCTGGGTCGTCCGGCAGCCCGTCGTTGCCGTAGCAGCCGGACACCGTGACAGCGTGTGGGCCGATCTTGGCTTGTCCCATCATGAAGTGCCCAAGCTGGTGAAGGGAGACCGAACGCACGCACGCTCGAAGTTCTCGATGATCGGCTTCCGGATGTGTGATGTGACTGAGGCTGAACACCATGAGGAACGCGCCTTGGGCACGCTGCTCACCGTCTCTCGTGTACGAACGTTTGGATCTCAGGAACACGAGGCACCCATGAGGTAGAGCCCGTCCTCCACCGTTGGTCCGGGTATGGACATCGGCGTGTTGGGATGCACCTTGTCCAGCTCCGTGAGGAAGAACCCGTCACTCTGTCCGTCTGCGAACTTGACCGTGCAGTAGGGGTCTTCCCTGCTCTCACCGACTAGGCTGTGCTCGCCCCCATAGAAGATCTCGGTGATCGTGCCTACGTGACCCAGGTACCTGCGGTTGCAGAAATCGTCGTCTCGACGGGCAACACGCACTCGATCGCGGTTGTTGAACTCGTACCACTTGGCCATCTCATTCCTCCACCATGACTTGAACGATCGTTTGTGTTCGGAACCTGCACTCTTTGAACAGACGCAGGTCTCTGTTCGACTCGTCGTTGGCAATGAAGGTCGTGGCCTCTTCCTTCGATCCGACTTTGACCACCTCGTTGCCCGGCGCGAGCACAAGGTATTGAGGCAGTAGACCAGGTGGTGGTACCGAGACCGTGATGCTGGCGGGCTTGTCAGGGAGCTTGACCTCTTTCAACGCGGAGAAGGCGGGATTGAATGGTGGCACGTCATCATCGTCAGCTCTGCCCTTCTCGATCATCCTCCGCGCATTGTCCCCATCGATGATGGTCACGATGGCCGGACGACGCTCATTGGTTCGTGGCTGCTTGATCAACGCCCACACAGAGCCAACGGCCAATGTCTGATCGAGGTGGTCGGTCAACTCCGCCAACTGGGCGGGCTCGCCCTTGGAGTCGATGATGTCACGTGGCTTCGTAGCCCCCGTGCTACTCTCGGCGGCCTCGTTGACCAGGCCGATGAGGTCTGGATTGCTGTACTGCACGAAGATCCTCGCGCGCTCTCGAAGTCGTTCCAGCGCGTGCTCGGTGACGAAGAACTTGCCCTCCCGCCCGTTGTCGGGCGGCCTATGAGACATTCCCATGCACTCCTCCTTGGAGCTAGGTGACCACTTGGACTCTTATACCAACGTGGGCGTGAAGATTCGGATCACTTCTTGGTCAGATCCGCCAACCCCTGGAGCAGCTGCTTGAGGTCGTCCATCGTGGGCGGCTTCCTCGAATCGTCAGGCTTCCACGGCGTGTTAGAGGGCTGGAGCCTGCCGGTAGCCAAAGCTACCCTCACGCTCTCGACGTACATGGTGTAGAGGTGCTCGACCTGCTGACGAGCTCGTCGCTCGCACATCTTAGCCAGAGCCAGGCAGTTGCTGCAAACGATCACACCTTGGAACTCGTTCTTGCCCTTCGTCGGGTGACCGCAGTTGAGGCAGAGATGGAAGCCTGGTTGGAGAGCAGTGAGTTCAGACACCATGCAGACCCGACCTCTGAAGTCGGCTCTCGATGTCCCTCTCTTCGGCCCCCTTCAGCTCGCCGCGGACGATCCGCTTCATGCCTTCACCCACTGGACCCTCCTGGTCCAACGGGTAGATGTAGGTAGGCTGGATCGTCATCTTGGGAAGGGGGCCAGGGCACATGTCGACGGTGGTGAAGAACGTGCGGCGCTGCAGATGCTGCAGAGGCGGCTCACCCTTGGCCCTGGCCTCCAGCAGCTCCTGCTGCGTGGGAGCGATGGGCAGATGCACGGTCGTGACCTGAAGGACATTCAGGAACGTGATGGGTGTGCAGGTCTCCATCATCGCGGCCAGGTCGTCGTAGGTCTTGAACGACTGACCGAAGTAGCGGTTGTTCGAATCGCCGAAGAAGAACATCCCCGGCTCTTCGTGCTCGATCTTCTCCACGAATCACCTCCGCATGCCCATGTAGGGATTGTAGTGTTGCAGCTCCACGACCAGCGGCTGTTCGGAGAGCTGGTACTTCTCCACCTTCGACCCCAGCAGTCCGTCTGGCCCAAACAGCGTGCCGGTGCGGTCGAGGTTCCTCAGCGTGAACATGAGGATTCGCTTGTCGTCGATCCAGTGAACGTCCAGGACTTCGACAAGCCCTGACATTCGACTGATCGCAGGGAAGGCAGACACATGGAATCCGGACTTCCAGATGTTGGTGCCTTCGATCCACTTGGTCTCTTCCACTGTCGTCTTCACCTCCTGCAAGAACCTAACAGATCTGCCGAGAAAAAGCCATCGGAGCTAAGGTTATAAGATCAATAAGAAAGGAGGTCATTATGGCCTTGCCTGCGATCGCAGCCGGAATCATCCGGCAGGCACTTCAGGTCAACTCTCGGCTGACGTACGACGAGTTCATCTCGGAGCACTCCGCGACTCTCCGCAAGGAGGGTCGTACGGTCTCGAAGAAGTACTTCGAGATCGTGCGGAGCCAGTTCAAGCCCTCCTCAGCCGCCCCAGCTCCTCCTTCCGGCATCCCTCAGTCGGTGTCGGAGGCCCTCGCCACCCTGGCCGGTGCGATGAAGGGCCTGGGCTGGGAATCGGTGGTCATCACCAACGGCAAGGTGACGATCACCGAGCGGCGCGTCCACACGCTGGACCTCTGCCCGCATGTCTAGGGCTCGCCGCCTGACCCTGGTCGATCAAATCGACCTGGGGCGGGATGACGAGTACGATGGGCTCACCCTGCGCAACTTCAGCGCGGGTGGACCCATCGTGGCGCAGCTCCTGGATGGCCAGATCCAGGAAAACGAGGTCATCGCCATCGTCTCAGCCGATGGCCAGCGCTGCCGCCTCGTCGCCGACCTTGCGGGGGTTGGCGGCGTCTTCCTTCCGCGGATCGACCCCGCCCAGAAGTGGTCGATCGGTCTCAAGGTGAACGAGTTCCTGCGTGGCATCGTCGATGGCCACGCAAGGATCAGAGAGCGCCTTGAGGAGGCCAGAGATCGCATCATCAGATCAATGGCCAAGTCAGAGGTCATGAAGGCTGCGCGCAAATCCAAAAGGAGGATCAGGAAGCGCAGCTACGAGCAGTAGACCACAGCAGACCCCTCCCTCGGGCCGCGGCCGAGGGAGGGGGTTCTACTCTTAGCTTCCAAGTGGATCATACGCCCAGTAGGGCTTGAACTTCAGCACGCGCTTTGCCAGGCCCGTAGGCACACCGGTGAACTCGATGTTGCGATCGTCCACGTAGCTGTCAGCGAGCAGCTTCTTGCAGCCTTCGCCGCCCGGCCAAGGATGGCCGTTGATGTAGTGGAAGGGCACGCCCAGCTCGCGCAGGTGGGCACGAAGCTCGGGCGTGTCGTTCCTGCACGTCCACACGACGATCTTGACGCCAGCAGCCTCCATCTCCCTCAGCTCCTCGATCATGCCCTTGAGCACGGGACCGAAGTCCGTCTGGCTGAAGTCGCCATCGTAGTCAAGGAGCGTGCCGTCGAGGTCCAGCGCACAGATCTTTGGCCTTCCCTGATCGAACTCTCGCATTGTCTCGGGCATTCGTCGTTCTCCGGCCGCCATTCTACGGCGCGGCCACGGCCGCGGCAACTGCGAGTGCGGTGGCCGCGTCCTTCGACATCTTCAGAGGCGGCAGCTTGTCCAGGCTGTAGGGCTTGCCGAGGTCGGCGATGACCGAGAGCAGGAGCTCCTCATTCTCAGTCAGGTCGGTCTTGACCTGCTGGTACTCCTGCTCGAGCTTCTTGCTCTGCTCGAGGACGGCTTCGAGCGCCTCGCCGTTATTCCCGTACTGGATCTTGCGAATCCGCTCGTTGTACTCGCGGCTGATGGCCGCGGTCGCCTCACGGATCTTGGACTCCTTCTCGGCCTTGAGCCTGGCGATCTCGTCCTCGTTGACCTTCTGCTGGGTCCTCCGCAGCCGGCCGGCCTGGTCGCTCAACGGCCCCATGAGTCGGGCGACCTCGAGCTCCTTGGCCCGGATGCCCTCGGCCGTCTGCTTTCGCAGGACTTGCTGCGCACGATGGAGGTAGGCACCGACCACGTAGTTGATCCCGTGGACGAAGGAGTCCTTGTTCGGTTGGTCGGTGCCGATGAGCGCCTGGATCTCCTCCGGCCAGCCGCTGAAGACCTTGAGCATCTCCTCAGCCACTGCCGAGATCACCTCCTCCTTCTTGGCCGCCGCCTTCTTCTCGTCCTTCTCTTCCTGCGTGGGCACGCCCTTGAGCAGCTCCTGGCGCACCTTCTCGCGCTTCTTCTCGCGCTCGCGCTCCTCCTCCTTCTTCTTCTTCTTGCCGGCCTCTGCCTCGGACTGGTCCTTCGCCTTCTCCTTGGTCATGTTCCTCCTCCATCAGCTCCGCGACCCGGAGCAGTCGATGATACTTCGTGTAGAGATCGGTCACCAGCCAGTACAACGTCGGATCTTGATTGCCGCGTGTACGAATGAACAACTCCTCGAACCGACTGTTGGTGGCCGGCTGATGGACCTCCAAGAACTTCTTGAGCTTCACTTCCCGACGATCCGATGCAGAGAGTTGTCGTCCGTCGCGAGCTTGCGTTGGATGCTGGCGACGGTCTCCAGCAAGCCGTACACGTAGTTCTCGAGCTTGGCCGCGGCCGGACGCTCGAACCTCTCAGCCATCTCGAACAGCTTGCTGAACGGCACGAGATGCCGACAGGCCGCATGGCACTCGAGGATGGGCCTCTGGACCTCCAGCAGGTGCACGATGTATCCCATCTCCTCTGCCTGGGTCTTGAACCACTTGTACTCCCACTGCTGGGTGTTGGTGTTGTCCACGATGATCAGGTCGGCGTCGTTCTCGATGAACTGGGTGAAGCGGTCGTGCGTCCACTGCACGGCCTCGTTGATGCGCTCCTTGTCGAACTTGTACGGCTGACCGTCCCTGGTCCAGAAGTCGTCCATCGAGACGATGAACGCCTCGGCCTTGTCCCTGAAGAGCTTGGCCACCGTGCTCTTGCCCGAACCCGGCAGTCCCCTCATGATGATCACAGTCCTCATAGCACACTCCTTGGCGCTGGTCTCCAGTTGTTGCTGATGTGGACCGACGACAGCGACCACTCACCGTGAGCGCGGTCCTCTTCCACCTTGGCTACGGCCACCTCGATCGCCTCCCTGAAGAGCGCTGCGTCCGGCCGGTTGTCCTTGGTGTCCATCTCGACGTCGATGTTCACCGACATCTGGAGCCTGGCGATCACAGAGCACCTCGTATCACGTAGGTCTTGTTGAACAGCGGGCAAGCGAGCGGGCGGCCACCGTTCATGACACACTTCAGCTCGCCCTCGTCGACCCCCATGCAGGTGTTGTCCGTGTCCCGGAACGGGCACCCGCGGCAGTCATCCACCACGATCTCCTCTTTCCTGATGCGCCTCTTGGCCGGCCGGCGCTCGAGCGCCTGCAGAATGGGATTGTCTCGCAGGCCCCACTCGATGGAGCTGGGGTTCTGGGACACCCTGCAAGCACGCTCGCCGACCTCCTCGAGCAGACCCTGGTCGTGAAGCTCGCTCACGCGCTTGTGGGCGTTGACGTCGTCCATCTGGTGGTCGAGCTCGCGCTCGGTGAGGGTCTCCGGATGGACGTTGATGAAGTGGCGCAGGACCTGGGCTCGAGCTTCTGTCAGCTGCCCGCTCTCCAAGATCCTGATGTAGGCCTTGATACTGGTCTGCCTGATCCTCCGCACCAGGGCACTTCCTTTCTAGGCTTTTCGCCTTCTTGGTGAGGCAGACAAGGCATCTGCCACATCCCATCCATTGTTCAAACGATACTTGATCGTATCGCTGTTCAATCCAGTTTCGATCTCCCATTGTTTCAGGTTTTGCGTCTTGCCAAAGGCTGTTATCAGCACGCAGTTGCTCTTGTTGTTATTTTGATCCTTCATAGTGGCCCACACGCAATTGTCTGGATCATAATCTCCGTCTGTGTCCTTTCTCTCCAGCGTGTGCGCCAAGGAAGGTTTCGTACCCATGTCGGAAAGGAAGTTCTCGAATTTCTCCCAACGTGAGCAGATCTTAATGCCCCTGCCACCATAGCGATCGTAGGACTTGTGCTTCTTGTAAAGACATCGCCTGCGCATTGAACGCCAGGCCTCATACTCACTTGAAGTCCTGCCGGGTCTGCGGTGGCCATGCCGTAGCCCACTCATTCCCGTCTCCAAATGACGTTGGTGTAGTCCTCCCCATCCCTTCCTCTGGCCTCGACGATCTCCACGCGGCTGATGATGCGGAAGGGCAACATCAACACCGCTTCGCTCACGTTGCGAATGACGATCCTTTCGGTTGGGTGCTCCAGATTGGCCATCAGCTCCTGCACGTGGAAGTCCAACATGTCCGGGAACTCGTAGATAGCGTCCAGCGTGGTCACGACCCGCAGTGGGTGCAGCTCGCCCATCACGCCCACCCCCGGTCTTCTGCGAGCCACTCGGGGATAACGAGCGTGCCGGAGTCGCCCTTCTTCGAGGACGCGGTGATCTCAGAATCCTCATCGATCTGCGACAACGGAACGAACCCTTCCTCGCCCTCGTAGTCCACGATCATCGACTCGTTCAGGACCTTCATGACTGTGACGTCACCGCTCCACATCTTCCTAGCCATCTTGATCTCCGTTCTTCCACCGCTTGCCATCACAGGAGGCAGAGCCCCAGAAGTAGCCACGCACCCACCAGAGGGCGTCGATGAGGCCGACTGCCGCCAGAGGCAAGAAGTAGATGCTGAAGAATGCAGAGGCCAGCCCCGCCCCCGTGGCAAGGGACATGCCCCAGACGAAAGGTGAGATGTGGATGATCGTGTGGGGTGGCCATGCCCGGACTGGGGCCAGGTACTGGCAGCGAGCGAAGTACCAGCGCGCGTCAGGCCATGGCTTCTTCCACAGCTCCCAAGGCCTCCACCACCTGTACTCGACCTCACCGTTGGCACCGACGTGCGCCCAGTGGGCTAGTGGGTAGAGCCCAAGGGGCTTGCACCCCTTGAACGCTGCACAGATCAGGTGGCTGGCTTCGTGCATGACGTTCTCGAACAGCCACGCAATAGGTACGATGATCGCAAGCCATACCCAAGTCATGATGATCTCCTATGTGAGTCCATCCACTGTGGGATCGTAGCCGTGCTCATCAGCGTCTGGATCGGGCTCATCGAACTCGTAGTCCAGGCGCTGGCATTCTTGGCTCATGCCCTCAACACCCTGGTAGTCCGGGCATCCGGCCTCCTGGCATTCCTTGCAGAACTTGCCGGGTTCCCCTATCACGATCTCGAAGCAGTCCCTGCAGGCGCAGTGTCTATAGCCGGACGCCATCGAGCAGCTCCGTCACCAGCTTCTGGGCGGCGTCGTAGTCCTTGTAGCCTACGTGGCTTCTGCCCGACTCCAAGTCCTTGGCATAGCTGATCAGCTTGCTGATCTCTCCCCACGGTAGGCCGGCGGTCATCAGCGATGACACGAAGGCGATGAGTCGTTTCTCGAGCTCGCTCATTTCTTGCTCTTGCTCTCTGCCGTCAGCTTCTCGTTGAGTTGGGGGATCGTCATGTCCAAGACGTCGCCATCCTTGGTCGTGACGTAGGCGATTCCAGCTTCTTCGCGGATCTTACACCCGCGCTCGACTTTCAGGAACGTGTAGATACTCTTCTTCAGGTCCATCAGTCGTCCTCTCTCAGACCGATGGCCACCGCCACCATCGTCTTGGTCTTCTTCTTGGCGGGACGGTAGTAGCAGGTGCCAGTGACCGGCTCGATGAGGATGGGTCTTGGTGCCTCCTGTAGAAGCGACCAGTCGATACCCACCGGGTGGATGACAGGGAGCCGATCATCTGGTAGCTGCTCTAACGCCTCGATCAGCTCCCGGACGGTGAAATAGGACGTGACCATCTGTGCCCGATCCTTCGGCTTCTTCTTCCAGTCCCTGTCCAAGATTAGGGCTTCGTCGTTGTGCCAACCGATGGGCATGGACTTATGTCCGTACCACCGCACTTTCCACGAATGCTCGATCCACCCCAAGACCCGTCCGCGACAGCCCTTCCGGATTTGACACCGACTCTCAGCCCACATTTCCTTGGCGGCCCGTACCTCACTTCCCTTTTTGATCTTTGACTTCACTGGACCTCCTTTCCAGTTCCTTCTTCACTGGTGCGTAGCACCGGCGATGGACCGGACTCGGCCCGAACTCAGTGAGGGCCTTCTTGTGATCGGCCGTCGGATAGCCGTTGTGCTTGGAGAACCCATACTGAGGGTACTGCTCATGAAGGGCCTCCATCACCGACGTTTGACAGTACTTGGCGACGATCGAGGCTGCGCTGACTTCTGGGATCGTCTCGTCTGCTTTCACCACGTACTTGAAACAGTCCGCTCCAGGTACAAGGCGGTTGCCGTCGACGGTGGCGATCGGTTGAGTAGTCATCTTCTGCGTCACTACATTCCACATAGAGGGGCATAGCTTGGTGATCTCCGCAGCGACCTGCTTCATGATCTCTGTCCAGACGTCCCAGATGTTTCCGACCTCGTCGATGCGCGCATGAGAACCGAAGTGGATGGACTTCCAGCAGCACGCCAGGTAGATCTTTTCCACCATCACTTCGCGCTGCTCGGCTGTCATCTTCTTGCTGTCTCGCACACCCTCGGGGATCTTGTAGACGTCGTTGAATCCGACGGCCGCAATGACCATTGGACCCGCCAGCGTGCCGATGCCGGCTTCATCAACCCCGATGATCATCAGACCTTCTCGTGCGCGTTGTCCGGGTTCTGAACCCAATCCCGCTGAGTGACCTTCTGCGCGGTCTGGACCACGAGCGCGTTGAACTCGACGTCGTTGTACTCGCAGAAGCGGTAGAGCATCCGCCAGATGTGGCAGAGGCACCACTGCATCTTCTCCGGGTGGTTCTCGCTCATGCGGATCTGTTGATCCCACTTGAGCACGGCGTGGGCTAGCCTGCCGATGACGATGGCCAGGCCCTCCATCAGGTGGTCTGCCGCCGGGCAGTGCTGATCGTTCTCGTTGTCCAGGTATGTCTGCTCGAAGACCGTGGGGATGGTGTCGTAGTTGACGATCTCCGGCACATTGAAGCCGCAGTTGAAGCAGAGATCCAGGCTGTAGACCATCATGTCAGCCACGGCGTCCATGATCTCTTTCTTGTAGTTGGTGCCCCCGGCGTAGGTGTCCATGAGTTCGCCGTACTCCTCGACGATGCCCATGACTTGGCGCAGGCGCTGGCGGCCCTCGATGTCGAGTTTGGAGCCAGGATCTGGCTTGTGGAACTGTTTGGCCCAGTTGCCGATGCGGTTCTTCCAGTCCTCGAGCTCACCCACGTTGAACAACAAACCGGACATTTCGGTCTCCTTCCAAGCAGTGAAAGTGTTGATGATCTCTCGTTATAAGAACTTTGTCGATCGATCGGGCTTTTACCACACCCACAAGGAGATCACCAATGGCAAAGCACGTAGTCGTCGGAGAGGTCATCGGTTACGAGGTCAAGTTCCTCCCCTACCGCGAGGAGGAGATCAAGAGCCCCAAGACGGGCAAGGTCGTGGGCACCAGCTCGAAGTACCAGACCATCAGGTCGTTCGTCCACCTCCGCGTCCTGGACGGTGAGCGCCAGGTGGACATCGAGGTCAACACCGACCAGTACAGCGAGGGCGAGCCCTCTCGCGAGGACAACTGGGAGAGCACCAAGAATATGAGGCTCAAGACCTTCAAGCGCCTGGTGAAAGAGCTGCCCATGGGCAGCGAGGTCGAGCTCGAGCGCAAGACCGGCCGGGGTGACCGCCCCTACTACATCTTCCCCGAGAAGTAGGAGCGGGTCACCCCGCAGGGGACCACCCGCGCTGCCGCGCGGGTGGTTCTCTTAGCTTGAATCACGATTCGCGAAGACTTCGGGTCTGAACTTCTTGATCAGGAACTCGTAGAGCTTGGTCACCTTCATGGTGTGGTGTGGGTTCTTCACCTTGTAGCCCCACTTGAGATGAGCCCACCATTGATGATCTGTGTGCCCCTCCCTCTTGCAGTAGGCCCGCCACATGTCGGCTAGGCGGACCCATTCCCGGATGTTGGTCCGGGGCACGAATAGCTCCTCTTCGCGGCCAAGGAATCGAGCTGACCCCCTGGCCGCGACGTGGACTTGCGTGAGGCCGTAGTCGTTGGTCTTGCTCTTGGTGCGCTTGTTCCAGCTTCGCGCGGTCTCGACGTGGATGAAGCTCACTACCAGCAGTGGATCTACGTCCTTGCGGGCGGCTTCGGTTTTGATGATGCGCACGTACTTCTTCGCAGTCGTCTTTCCGATGTGTGGGGCAAGAAACAGGATCGCTGCTAGTAGATAATGCATGTCGTACTCCTAGTTGGCGCTGACAGGGACCGGCGCGTTGGGGTCGTCGAGCAGGACCTCGAACCCCGCGTGCGCCAGATGGCGTCTCAGCTCCTCGTTCTTGCGAATGGCCTCACCCAGCGACACCCAGAAGTAGTTCTGGAGCTGGGCCATGTCGCCGATGGTCATGCCCCTCTCGCGCTGCAGGCGAAGGCTGATGACGTGCTCTTTCCGCTCGCCGTAGATCGACAGCTGGAAGAAGTTCTGGGCCGCGATCCCGGGCTCAGACGTCCCCTCGCTATGCGACATCGTGGTACCTCCTGTTGGTTGTAGATCACGCCCGCCGAGAACACGGCTAGAGATGGGCGCTATGTGGATGAGGAAGGTCTAGGCCTCGGCCTGCTTCTCCGCGACCGTCGGCGGCGGGGCCTTGCGCTGGAAGGTCTTCGGCGCGTTGTTGGCCTTGGCCTTGGTATCGGTCTTGGGCTTGGCCTCGGTCTTGGGCTTGGGAGCCTCCTTCTTGGTCTCCTTCTTCGGGGCCGGCTTCGCCTTCGCCGCGGGCTTGGCCGCGGGCTTGGCCTTCGCCTTCGCCTTCGGCTTGGCCTTTCCCTTCTTGCCGGCGCGCTCGAGCGCCTTCTCCCACTGGCCCTTGCGCTTCTCCCCGTCCTCCTTGGCCCCGAGGGTGGCCGAGCCGCGTTCGTACACGCCCTCGAACTCGGTCTCGCCATCGTTGAGGATCTTGCGGCCGCGCTCGGCGATGCGGTACTGGCCACGGCTGTCGACGCCGCCCATCTCCACGAGCTCCTCCCGCACCGGCTTGCGGAAGGCGTTGCGGACGGCCCGGATCTCCTCGGTGGTGACGTTCTCGGCCTTCTTGCGGAAGACCGAGGCCGCGATGTCACGCGCCTTCATCCAGTTCCGAGCGCCCTTGCACTCGGGGTCCAGGGCCTGGAGCATCTTCTGCTCCGACTTGCTCAGCTTCACGATCATGTCTTTCCTCCGCGTTGGAAGATCAGTGAATCATCGATCACTGACCCAGTCAACCCCAAAAATGATTCGGGGGTGTGGTATAAGCTACCCAATCAACCGACGAGGGCAAATTATGAATGATCAAGATCTCTTAGCGAGGCTGAAGCAGATAGCAGAAGCCGAAGACGCAGAGCGTCTGGCCGAGAAGCAGGGCCTCGCGAATCTTGCGGTCGTGGTTCAATCTCAGATCTCCGCACTTGTGAGCGTGCTTCGATCAAAGGATATCCTCACAGAGGAGGATGTCAAGGCCTGGGAACACCAGGCAGAGGTCGGCCAGCAGTTTCTGAGAGTGCTGATGGAGTCCAATGCCGAGCGTGAGAACGCCTCAACCGCACAAGAGGCCTACGACGCGACAAAGAAAGGGTTGATGGCCGCTCGAGATCTTGCCGCCATGATCAGCAAGCGCGCAGCAAACGATATCGACGACAAGCTCAGGCAACTCGATGAGGCGTGGAAGGAGAACAACAAGTGATCCTCGTCGAGGAGTATGAGTGCTTCATCGAAGGCGCACGTCTCGACTGGCTGCATCCGAGTCACGGACGGTGGCCTGACCTGGCTGCGAGGTTCTTGCGTGACAAAGAGGACAAGGAGGGATTCCTGGTAGCGGTCTGGTGGGATGGTCGAGCCTACAGTGTCATCGTTGAGGGCCCGGAGGAACGTCACTCGATCATACAGACCTACCGGTGGGTTCCGTCGAACAGGGACCGAACTGTGTGGTGGTGCCGATTGTACCAACACCACGGTGCCGAGCTCGACACCAGCAAGGACGCAGCCATCCGGATTCGACAGATCGCCAACGCCAGCTGTGAGCTGTTCATGGACTACTGACGGCGCGTCTGCACCAAGATCTCGATCTTACCTATGCACGCGCGTGCGATCTCCAGCTGATGTTGGAGATCGTACATCTTAGCTTCGTCGCGCTGGAGGTCAGTGACCTCGTGGTTGTACGCGCTAATCACCTTGCGGACGCGTGCAACGAGCTCATCTCCGGAAATGGGCTTCTCGTGACCTGCTTGTGGTCGAGCACGACGTACTCTTCGATCTCTGAGAGGTTTG
>Ga0233422_10000986_pt1 | contig 13290 bp, 10 predicted proteins | sample Watercolumn_Mata_2_FD_182724 | JGI IMG/M metagenome (GOLD analysis project Ga0233422, IMG submission 182724) | Freshwater microbial communities from Lake Matano, South Sulawesi, Indonesia - Watercolumn_Matano_2014_110_MG | ecosystem: Environmental > Aquatic > Freshwater > Lake | place...
CGTTCCGATAAAAATTTCATCAAATTTTTATAGGCATCCGGGCGGAGTTTGACTTCCGGGAGCGGTCCGCGGCAACTCCAACAGGGCATTTTGCTCCCAAGGCAAACGGCGGAGCAGCCGCCTATCGTGAGAGGCCCGAGGCAAATTTGGCCTTTTTGCAAAATGCATTCATAGCCACGGGTTTGGCATTCATAGCAGATTGGACGAAGTTCAATTTTCGGCTTTTTGCCGGCGAGCATTTCGTTTACGATTCTATAAAACTCCTCACCGCTTACGGGACATGCCGGAATGACAAAATCAAACTTAACCATTTCTTCGATATTCTGAATCTTCGGATTTTCGATCGTCTCGGCATATTTATAAACATATTTGCATAATTGTTCTTTGTCGTGCCAATTTTTGATGCGATGGATACCGCCAAATTCGGCGCAATTCCCTAAAACGCATAAAAATTTGGAGCGTTCGCGGAGATTTTTCAACAATTCCAAATTTTCTTTCGTGATCGCGCTCCCTTCCACAAAACAAATATCATAAGTTTCATCCGGCGGCGGGCACTTTTCATCTAAAAGCCGCCAGCGTTTTATTTCCGCATGTTTTAATAACTCTAAGAGTTTTTCCGGAATATCCAAGATGGCGAATTCGCAGCCGTCACAACAAGTGAGGGAATAAATGGCGATTGTGGGTTTTTTAGTCATTTTTTTGGTTGGCCAATTGTAAGTTAAGCGTTGTCCAGTTGATGATATTTTTGAGCTGAGTCAGCGTGAGCACGCCGCAAAATGAACTCCAATGAAACGAAACCCAGTCGCCGATTTTTGCGGTCGCCTTGATATCAAGTTCAATATCTTTGGAAGTCGGCTCGCCCAATGCTAACTCGTGGTTTTTGTAAATTAACGGTTCATATAAAACCACGGCAGTTTTTTTTTCTATTGCCCGCACCTGTCCCCAGCCAATGCGGCATTCATCCATTGTCGTTAGGGTGTGGGGATGCTCAATGTGTCCGGTTCGCTGCCAAATGTTAAAAACATGAAAGGAATGATGCGCATTGGCGCCGGCCGGAATCTTTCTACAGATGGTGGAGATTTCTTTAGCGGGAAGTTTTTTCCTAAGCGCAAGATCGTCCAAGAGACAATAGTACAATCGCGATCTTTGCACATTTTCCAAAAGTTCATTGCCAATCCAGTAGGCCTCAACAACTTTATGGTTGAACGGATCATCGATCTTATTGCTTTTGGCAATGAGCCGAAGGTATGGGTAGAGTGTCTCAAATTTTTTCATTATTGCTTCAAGTCCTCGGTCGGTAATTGAATTTTGAAGATACTCGAAAAGCTCTTTGTTTTTATCCGGCCCGCAATATTGCAATTTGTTTGGTTTAAAAGAAAATTGCGCGGCAAAAATTAAGTCAGATTGTTTTTTTTGCGACGGTAAGCTCATAGGCGGTTTTGGGACGGCCAAGATAAAGCAGGGCAAGGGCGTTAAGAAACAAAATCCCTGCTCCAGCGGCTTGTAATGAAAATTGGCGGCTTACAAAAATACTGTTTAGGATTGTTGTGATAAGTGACGCTGGTACAAGATATGCTGTCACCACCGAGGCATTTTCATACTTCAATGCCTTGTACCAGAAAACAACGTATCCAAACAGTAAAACGTTGGAGATAACCAGCCAACTGATTTGATGCGCGGTCAGCAGTAGCCCCGCACCACGGCCGCCGACGATAATGAATCCCACTAAAATAATGGCGCCCAAAAACATCCGTCCCCAGGCGACAAGCTCCGAAGATATTTTTTTAAGCGCGCGTTTGGCAAAAATATATTCAATTGACCACAAAAGCGTGGCGCCAAAAATCATCACCTCGCCAGTTCCAATCCTCCACGACTTTAGACCGCCTAAAAGTAAATTGCCGCCAAAAAGCAAGGCAAAAGCGAGCCATTGCAGTCGCCCGAATTTTTCTTTGAGAAAAAAGACGGCTAAGATTCCGACCCAGATAAACAAGGTTTTGTGGATAAAGGCGGCATTGACAGCCGAGGTCATTGTCAACCCTTTGAAGAACAGTAGGAAGGGGATGCTGCCGCCAACCACCGCAATGATTATTAAATTTGCCCAATCTTTTTTACCAAGGGATTTTAGCTCTTTCCAAAACTTCGGGATGGCGATAATTCCGAGAAAGAGAAAGGCGACGCCGACATTCTTCAGGGCCGTAAAAACATAAGGATCCTTGAATTCGGCAGTCGCGAATTTATTGAAAAAAACCGAAATGCCACTCACAAGAGAGGTTAAAAGTGCGAAATAGACTCCTTTGTTTTTCATATTAGCTCATGTCCTCTCTTTGCCAAACAGAGGTGAGAAGTGAGGCGGTTAATTTTAATGTTTCTTTCGCCTCTTTGGCGGATATTTTTTCAATCCCCAAATCGGCCTCGGTTAAAATCCAATCGCCGATCCGTGGATTCTTAATCAGCGAGATATCCACTTTGACATCTTTGTCGGTGATCGCCATTGCGCCGGAGATTTTTTTGATTTGGGTCGGATGTGTTAGACACATAAATCTGACTTCAGCGATCGGACTGCGGACTTCGGCATTGGCTATTGAACGAAGTCTGAAGTCTGAAGACCGAAGTCTACTACAGCGCTCCCGGCAGTAATTTCGCTTCCGCGTAGGTGAAAACCGGACCGTCTTTGCAAACATATTTTGGCCCGATGCCGCAGTGTTCACACACGCCTTGTCCGCAAAACATCCTTCGTTCCATTGATAAAAAGATATTTTCATCCGGCACGTCGAGGGCTTTAATTTTTTGCAAAACAAATTTATACATTACCGGCGGACCGCACATAATTACTGTAAGATCCTTATTTTTTGGTGGCTTTATTGTAAAAAGATCGGTGATAAGCCCAAGATCGCATGCCTGGTCTCCCTCTTTCTTCTCCAAAACCAATTCAAGCTTAACACGCTTACGCCATTCTTCATATTCATCTTTAAACAAAAGACAACTCCAGTCGCGCGCGCCATAATATATTTGAACGTCAGTTGCCCCAAGCCGATGATCGCGAATGAATTCTCTAACAATTGAACGCAGGGTTATAAAGCCCGTGCCCCCGCCAAGCATCAGCAAATTTTTTGTGGGAAGTTTGGCGAGTGGCGGAAAGCTGTGCCCATATGGACCGCGAATCCAAAGTTTGTTGCCACGTTCAAGGGTGAAAATCTTTTCGGTTAACCCCCCAACTTTTCGGATACATACCTCAAAATATTTTTTTTGACGATTATCCGAACAGATATCAAACGGTGCCTCGCCGAATCCCGGAATTCCCACCATCATAAACTGGCCGTGCTCAAAATCAACCCGGCCCGCCAACCGAAAAAGACGGACGTCTTGTGTTTCATCTTTGATATTAACAATCGTCGTCGGTTTTGTTTGGAAGGGATTATTCATACATTTTGTCATCCCCGACTCGATCGGGGATCCATTTCATTATTCTGGATTCCCCCGATGGCCATCGGGGGAATGACATAAAATACTACCTCGTAGATTTTTCCGCCTTGTCAGTTTTTAAATCAGCCAATGTTTCTTCAATATCAATAAACACCGGACAAACCTCGTAACATCGGCGGCAGCCGACGCAGCCGGGAAATTTTAAATGTTCTGGAATACGGGAAAATTTATGCGTATACCAAAAAAATAATTTTTCACTCGGATTCTTTAAAAAAATATAATTACCGGCGATGCGCGTAAATTCCGAATAAAAACAATCGCCCCAAACGCGCTTGCGCTCCGCTTCATTAGTGTGCACAGTATCAATCAAATCAAAACAATAACAAGTCGGGCAAACAATGGAACACTTTCCGCAGGCGATACAGCGTTCGTTCAATGCTTGCCAAACCGGATGACTCTGCGAGCTCTCAACCAATTTTTTGAGTGCCGCGACACGCCTATCTTCCTGTATCGGCTCTTGTGGGTGCGCTAAAACATCGGCTTTCGTTCCTGCCGCTTTAAGCAGGCGATCGGCCGTGGCTGACGCGGAATAAAGCTTTAAGCCCGTGCCCCTCTTTAAGATAAAAAGATCGTAATTTAAACGTTCCAAAATATCACTGTGGATTTCAAAACTAAAATTTTGATATTCAACTAGGGGCTTCGCCGAAAATCCCATTATAAAAATACTTTTTCTCCTTTCTATATAGAAAGGATAGTTTTTGAATATCAGATCAAATAGCTGAAGCGCCTTCAAGTCCACGACATTAATTCCCCAAAATGCGACGCGCGGATGTTTTGTCTTTACCGCAGCCAGTTTGTCATTTTTTGCTCTAAAAACAACCTCTGCAGAAGGATAAATCAGCTGCTTCCATGAATCGGCCGGAAATTTGCCGGAATAATCCGCGTCTTTTTCGCTCTCGATCGCCTTAACATAAATACCATCTGGCGTTTTTACCGGGGCATAAATTTCATAACCCGCGTCTTTCAAGGCGTTAAAAATTTTTTTGTAATCAGTTTGGAACATTTTAATTAAATACGAAAACTCTCTGCAAATTCGTTCGTTTTTATTATACCAAAATAATGGCGCGGCTCAAAACAGAGACAAGGTGCGGAACAGAATACGGCCCCTTGCGCACTTTTCTAACTTATGTTAACATAGGGTCAATGCTAAAAATGATTATTATGACCAAATACGAATTACTATACATATTGCCGACAAAATACACTGATGAGGAAATCGGCGGCGTTATTAACAATCTTACCGAGGAAATGAAAACTACTGGTATAAATATTTTAAACACCACCCAAGCCGGAAAGCTAAAATTAGCATACCCGATCAAACATCAGCATTATGGGTATTACATACTTGTATCGCTGGAAGCCGAGACAGAAGCTCTGAAAAAATTTCAAACTTATCTCAAAATGAATCTGGAAATTTTGCGCTCGGCAATTTATCGCGCCGACTCCAAAAAAGCGCTTACCGCCGTTGCCGCTCTCAAAGAAATGAGCGAGATTTCATCCGAATTCCGCGCCAAACGCGAGGAAAAACGCCACGCTCCGACGCCGGCTCCAGCCCCGGCACCGGAAAAGCCAAAAATGACTATAGAAGAACTGGATAAAAAACTTGAAGAAATTTTGGAAGGAGATATCGTGTAATCAACTATCAGCTATCGGACTTCGGTTGTTTCGTCAACTGCGCTGAAGACCGAGAGCCAAAGGCTGAAATCAAAATTATGAATCTAAACAAAGCAATGATTATCGGCAATGTTGTCCGCGATCCGGAAACAAGAACTACGCCGAACGGAAAAACTGTCACCACTTTTTCAATTGCCACAAATTTTAATTGGACTGATGCCGCCGGCAACAAACAAGAAAAGGTTGAATTTCACAACATTGTTGCTTGGGGCAAACTCGGAGAAATTTGCGCTCAATATCTGGGGAAGGGCCGCAAAACATACGTTGAGGGCCGACTTCAAACTCGTGATTGGGAGGGGCAGGATGGCGTAAAACGTTATCGCACCGAAATTGTTGCAGAAAATATGATTCTTTTAGATCGCGCACCGGCGAATGCGGCTAACAGCCATCAGCCATCAGCTGTCGGCCAGCAGGTAGCAGACAGCGGAAAGCAGATTGCAGGAAGCAGAGTGCAGGAAGCGGCGATAGCAGAGGCAATCCCGGTAATTGAACGGCCAGTTGAGCCAGAAAGCGAAGAAATTAAGGTTGAGGATATACCATTTTAATTCAAAACTCAAAAATCAAAAGTCAAAATTTAGGTAGGCGCTCTCCGCGCGCATCTACGCTATAAATCTTTTTATGACAATAACGAAAGCTCGATCATCCAATAAAAATTGCTACTTTTGCGTAAATGATATTCAAGAGATCGATTATAAAGATACGCAGGTGCTACGACGTTTTATTTCATCTTATGGCAAAATCGCTCCGCGCAAACGCAGCGGTGTCTGCGCCTGGCACCAGCGAAAACTTTCCCGGGCGATTAAAAACGCGCGCGTGATGGGTTTAATGCCGTTTGTGGTTAAATAATTTCAGCGCACAGCCAATAGCCAATAGTTCGAAGTCTATAGACGCCCGCCTGGGCGTCTACTTGTTCTATTGGCTATGAACTATTGGCTATGAACTCAAAAAATTGGAAACGCATAAAAAATAGCCAACTGGACAAAAATCTTTTTATCAAGCGGGCAAAAATTATCCGCGCGATCCGTGAATTTTTTTGGAATACCGGTTTTTTGGAAGTGGAAACGCCGGAAGTTGTAGCGCTTCCGGGACAGGAGCCCTACTTGGATGTTTTTGAAACCGAACTCCATGACGACCGCGGAAAAAAAATTCCAGCGGCCCTGGTCACCTCTCCGGAATACGCGATGAAAAAAATTCTCGCCGCCGGCTATCAAAAAATTTTCCAACTCACCAAGGCCTTCAGGAACAACGAGAGTCTAGGCGGGATACACAATCCGGAATTCACCATCCTTGAATGGTATAGACAAAGCGCCGATTATCTGGATATAATGAAGGACACCGAAGCGCTCATTAAATTCATAATTAAAAAACTCGGATTGCCGACAATGATTGCTTATCAGGGAACAGAGATCGATCTTTCGGGACGCTGGCATCGCCTGACTGTAACACAGGCAATGAAAAATTATGCCGGCGTAAGCAACCTTTCCGATGGCGGAATAAGACGGGCGGCAAAAAAGAAAGGATACCGAGTAGAAAATGATGAGCCGTACGATTCTATTTTTTTCAGGCTATTTTTAAATGAGGTTGAGGACAAATTGCCGAAGAATCTTCCAATTTTTATCTACGATTATCCGGCCGAACTGGCGGCGTTGGCAAAACGCAAAAACGATAATCCCGAACTAGCGGAAAGATTTGAACTATATATCGGCGGGCTGGAAATTGCCAATGCTTTCAGTGAACTTTTAGACGCCAAAGAACAAGAAAGAAGGTTCTTAAAAGAGCAAGAACTGCGCAAACAATCCGGCCGAAAAATATATCCAATTGATGAAGAATTGCTTGCCGCGCTTAGTGAAATAAAAAATCCCTGCGGCGGAATCGCGCTCGGAATTGATCGCTTGGTAATGTTGCTCACAAATCAAAAAGATATAAATAACGTACTCTTCTTTCCGGCAAAAGAACTTTTTCATCATTAATTATTATTTAATGACGAGTGACGAGTTTAGCGAGTTATCTTTTAAACTCGTAACTCGCAAACTCGTAACTGATAAATATGCCCACATCCGCTGACATCAAAAAAGACGCGGTTTTAAATTATAACGGGCAACTTTATGTTGTCACGGATTTTACTTTTGTAAATCCCGGCAAGGGCAGCGCCTTTTACCGCACTAAAATGAAAGCCCTGGAAAGCGGAAAGGTGATGGAAGTCACTTTCAAATCTGGCGAAGCTGTTGATATCGTTGAAGTTGACAAACGGAAAATGCAATTTTTGTATAAAGATAACGAGGGCTTCCATTTTATGGATCCGGCAAGCTACGAACAAGTCACTATTTCCGAAGAACTTTTGGGTGAAAAGGGCGTATACTTGAAAGATGGCTCGGACGCGCTCGTGCTTCTGCACGAAGGCGCGCCGATCACAATTGAAGTCCCGCGCAAAGTCACGCTTAAAGTAGTTGAAGCGCCGCCGGGAGTAAAAGGCGACACCGCCTCCGGCAATGTTACCAAAGAAGTAACGCTGGAAAATGGCATCAAAATCCGCGCCCCTCTTTTTATCAAAGAGGGCGAGATGATTATCGTAAATACCGAAACTGGAGAATATGTAGAACGCGCCTAAGATAGAACATAGCCGATAAAATAAAAAAGACCCGACCATTTGGTCGGGTTTTATGCTGGAAGAACCGCAAGGGCAACTCTGCCCCTGGTTTGAAGCGGCGGAAGATGTTGCGGCCGACTGTCCTTATCGGCTGGCAAGAAACTTACATAAAAAGGCCGGCAATCGCTTCTTCTTGCCCCATCTTTTAAAATTGCCTGGGCCTCTGAATCCCTCACTTCATCGAAGTGAAAAAACCATCGCTCGTCATTTTGATCCGCAATGTGCCCGTAAGTCGCGGCGCACTTTGCGGGATTTATTATCCCGCGCCCGCGCTGAGGGTGCGCAATCTGCGCGCTTTTCCATTCCTCATTAACCGCCTTGGCCAGCCCCAAATCGCAAAACGCGGAAATAAACTCCCCGTTTTTTTCAATAATCCGCTGACAAATCCTATGCCCATGTTTCATTGAAAGCCGCTCTATTTTGGAAACAGCTCTGATAATTTCTTTCGCCAATTTATCCAAACCAACATAATAGCCCTCAAAATCATCGTTTCTGTTGAGGGCGGTGAGCGTTGTCGGATCAACTTCCGTATAGAGCGCGACCTCATCATTTCTTCCGTGCACCATAAGGAGAAATCCCTGCTGTTTCTTTGGATTGTCAACGTTTCTTGTAAACTGCCAAAGAATCTTTCGCGGAAGCGGAAGCGGTTCATTTAAGACGGCGACAATTTGCCCGTCAAGCTTTCCCCAAAGATCATCCTCTTCGGTCCATAAGATTTTACAGCCATAAGTCCGCTCAAGCCAGTATCGAATTTCCCTTTCAAGCACAAGTCCGCTGGCCACAGTCCCTTCTCCTTGCGCAAATCAAAGAACGTGAATTTAGGATACCATAAACCAACCCCAAATGTCAATATGAATACGACCCTATTTTTGAAACGGCCTAAACTTGTTGAATTTCGATAACCTTTTTATTGCTTACGACTCCTCGTTTTATCGAAATTCTTGACCGCGGAACTTTGAAATACTCGGACAAAATTTCAATAACTTTCTTATTTGCCCTTCCTCTTTCTGGAGCTTCAGTAACATAAATTTTAAAAACGCGATCGCTGGTCCTTACTATTTTATTAACTTTCGCCTTTGCAATCGTCTTAACCGAAATAAACATAAAAGTGATCTCGAACAAAAGATCAAATTTTCCCGAAACCGCCTTTTAATACTACTCTGGCTGAATAGTGACCAAAAGACGGTCCGGGCTCCATGCTAAATTATCGAATTACGAATTATAAAGCATGAATTATGGACACAAATTAAAATTCATAATTCATAATCCTTGATTCTTAATTCATAAATTCAACGATGCTGACTCCGCAGTTGGCGCGGAATCCGAGACAGTTGAGCTGGCGGAATCCGAGACAGTTGAGCTGGCGGAATCCGAGACAGTTGAGCTGGCGGAATCATGGCCGGCGGCAGGGGACGCTATGGCAGATTGCCCTTCGTCGCCAGCCGCGGCTGAAGACGCGTTGCCTTCGAAAATCGGAGGCGTTGCCTCTCCGGCAGACGCGCTCAAAGTGGAAGCAGGCGGCATTTGGTCTTCTGTTGAGGGCGGTGCGGCGGAAGCTGGCGCAACGGCGTCAGTGTCCGTAGCGCCATCGCCGCCGGAAATGCCGCTCTGTCTTAACAGCCGATCTAATCTATCTTTATTGATACAGGTCTCATTGCCAGTTGCGCCAATACAGACTTCCTGGATGTGAATACGGTTAGCCCAGATATCTTCAAAATAGCCAGCCACTGCCATGACCTTGCCCACCGCAAACTCTTTGAGCACCACGAAACCTAAAGCAACCCTATCCATAATTTGTTGTAATGCTGAGGCAGGCGGAACTGGCTGGCTGAATATCTGACTTAATTCATCATTGGTGGTAGCAAACCAGCCGCCAGACAATAGAGCTGGAGTGGAAGTGCCAAACATAGCCAGGGTAGTAGTGGCTATCTGGAGTTGTTGTTCCTGAATGGCTTTAACCAATACCGGTGTGAATCTGCCATAATTCAAACCCATTGCGCCATCTTCGCCGCTCACTAACTCCGGTATCAAATCTCTTACTTCTTGGGCGATGAAACCAATTTGTTCTATTCCCGACTGTTTGACGACATAAGAAACCGGCCGCAACGCGCTTACTGTTTTTAATCCATATTTAGATAAGTTAACGATATTGTCTTTGTATATCCTGTCAGAACCATCCACCCACGCGCCCGTAGATTCATTATAATAACCGCCGCCAATACCCATAGTGAGCAGATAGGTCGGTGACTCGGTTCCGATGCCGACATTGCCGCCCATTATGGACATAACGGAAGAATTAGACACCGTATAGCTTGAACCATCAAGGCCGATGCCAACGGATCCATTGCCATCAACAGTAATATATTGCCCTATCGCGGTTGAATTATCGCCGTTTGCAGTGGTGCCAAACCCCATCGCAATTGAAGCAGTGCCGCTTGCCACAGTTGAATACCCCATTGCAACTGAGTATCCTCCGCTTGCCATAGTTGAGTACCCCATCGCAATTGAAGTAGGACCGCTTGCCAAAGTATTGTATCCCATCGCCATTGACGTAACACCGCTCGCAGTGGTGCCAAACCCCATCGCGGTTGAGTTATTGCCGTTTGCAGCAGTGTTACTTCCCATCGCGGTTGAATAAGTACCGCTTGCCATAGTTGAGTACCCCATCGCGGTTGAATAAGTACCGCTTGCCATAGTTGAGTACCCCATCGCGGTTGAATAAGTACCGCTTGCGGTAGTGTTGTATCCTGTCGCAAATGAATAACTGCCAATTTTAGCATCATCCCATTCCGTTCCGGTAACATACCCTGCCCTGAACGCCGCCTTGTTCGGTATCCACATCAATCTCTTTCCCCGCCCGGAAACCGGCGTCGCGCCGGTGTTGCCCTGGAAAATCACCGAACCGTCCACGCTGAATGAAGCCGGAATCATTGAGGTGGTGGTCGCTACCGCCAAAGCGCCGGCGAAAGTAGAGGTTCCGCTGCCCGAAACAGTTAAAGATTTCAAAGCCGCGGCGCCGGTTTTGCTGATGCTCCAATTTTGGGACTTGATTTCCAAATAATCGCTCTGGATTTTTTTATTGAGATATTTAGTATTCGCGGTACTAAGCCCGAGCGGGGAATAAACATTGTGAGTCGCAATATATGACCACACAAGAGAGGTAGATGTGTAGATATAAGCTTGGTTTCCACCACCGGAGGGGAAAGATGCTCCAACAATCACATCATTATACCCATCGCCATTAACATCACCAGCCGAGGCAACAGAGACGCCTAAATAATCCCCATCTGCTCCACCAGTAAATGTGACATCAGCCACATTGTTCATACTCGGGCCCCCATAGTAGATGTAAGCTCGACCAGGGTAAATGCCTCCAACATAAGCATTGGCCGCACCAACAATCACATCATTATACCCATCACCATTCACGTCCCCGGCTGAAGCAACAGAGATACCCAAATAATCAAAATTAGTTCCGCCAGTAAAAGTAACATCCGCCGTATTATCCATGCTCGGACCGCCGTAATAGATGTAAGCTCGACCACGATCCGTCCCACCACCATCAGCGAGATACGCACCAACAATCACATCATTATACCCATCGCCATTCACGTCCCCCGCTAAAGCAACAGACTGGCCAAAAGAGTCAATAGCCCCTTCACCGGTCAAGGTGACATCGATAGCATTATCCATAGTCGACCCGCCGTAGTAGATGTAAGCTTGGCCCGGATAAGTTCCTCCGCCAATAGCATTGGGCGCTCCAACAAGTACATCATTATACCCATCGCCATTAACATCGCCAGCCGAGGCGACGGAAGCGCCCAACTTATCGCCTAGCACTCCGGTAAAAGTGACATCAGCCACATTATCCATACTTGACCCACCATAATATACATAGGCCTTTCCAGCTCCAGCATCTTCTCGATACGTACCAACAATCACATCATTATACCCATCGCCATTAACATCACCAGCCGAGGCGACAGAATATCCCAGAGAATCAGAATTAGTTCCGCCAGTAAAAGTAACATCCGCCGTATTATCCATACTCGACCCGCCGTAATAGATGTAAGCTCGACCACGATCCGTACCACCGGCATCGGCGTAAGGCGCTCCAACAATCACATCATTATACCCATCGCCATTAACATCACCAGCCGAGGCAACGGAGTAACCTAAGGTATCTCCATTTGCTCCGCCAGTAAAAGTGACATCAGCCACATTATCCATACTTGGCCCACCGTAGTAGATGTAAGCCTGACCGCGCTGAGTGCCACCGGCATCAGCGTAAGGCGCTCCAACAATCACATCATTATACCCATCGCCATTAACATCTCCAGCCGAGGCGACAGAATATCCTAGAGAATCAACAAATGATGCCCCAGTAAAAGTGTAATCAGCGGTCGCGTCCATTGTAATTTGCCCGAGCGGAAGCGAGGAGCCCCCGGGGTCAATGCCTCCGGCAAAATGCTGAACCGCTGTCCAGGTGTTTTCGTGGGCGGGATTTAAGGAAACCACGACATCGCCGGTTGTCGGAGAGACGGTGAGCGAGCCGTCGGAATTAGAGACCGAGGTGGCGAGAATCGTGCTCGTGGTCGCCCAGTAAGGCGCGCCGGCGCCGGAAGAGACAAGAATTTGGCCGGCTGTGCCGACCGGAGAAATGGCGAGGGCCGAGGCCGTGGAATAGACAAGCCCTCCGTTGGAAGCGGTGAGGTTGGCATTGGTGCCGCCATTGGCTAACCCGACAATCCCCGTGACATTAGCCGCGTTGCCGGAGATATTGCCGCTCACAATCGTGCCGGAAATCTGGGTGAGCCACGAGGGATTAGAATAAGAGCCATTGGTGTAAACGCCGTTCGTAACCGTAGCGGCATTGCCCGAAATATCGCCGGTAACATTACCGGTGAGATTTCCCGTAATCGCCCCGGTCACCGCGAGAGTGCTGCCCAAAGTCGCCGCGCCATACATATTTAATGTTCCCGACGCGCTAACATTGCCGTCCGGACTCACGTAAAATCTCCCCTGATTGTAACCAGAGCCGGTGCCCAGCGTTAAACTGTTGGTATCAAGAATGGAAGTTGAGCCGACGCGGATGGTGCCGGAAGCATAGACATCGCGCCAAGCATTGCCGTATGAGCCAAGGTCGTAGAGATTATTTGCCGAGGGCAGAAGATGCCCGCCGGAAGTGATGCCTCCGCCAAAAACAGAAGTTCCACTTCCGGAAATCGTTGTTGTCGCCGTATCCCCGACCTGAATTGTATTGAAGAACGAGGCGTAAGTTGAGGAGGCGTTGGCAAAAGACCAAAGCGCGGAGATTGATTCGTTTTGATCGCGGCGGGTGATTTTAGAGTTGGCGTAATCAATCGCGATTCCCGCTTCGTTTGAACCCTGATCGGTAATGGTAAAGTCCGCGCCCAAGAAATCAAGAGCCGAGGCGGCGGCTAAAACTGAAACATCATTTTCTTTGATATTGAGGGTTCCCCCGC
>Ga0233422_10000987_pt1 | contig 13282 bp, 6 predicted proteins | sample Watercolumn_Mata_2_FD_182724 | JGI IMG/M metagenome (GOLD analysis project Ga0233422, IMG submission 182724) | Freshwater microbial communities from Lake Matano, South Sulawesi, Indonesia - Watercolumn_Matano_2014_110_MG | ecosystem: Environmental > Aquatic > Freshwater > Lake | place...
TGAGGACTCTTCTCGTCGTACGTTAATCCCACCTTTTTAAGCTCAAGGCGCGCCTTGTCCAGGTAGTGATTCAGGGCGCCCATCTCACCGCGCTCCAGCTCCTTGATACGAGCCCGACGTTTAGCCGCACCGGAAATAGCCTCTGCTAGTTGCTTTTCTGATAGGGAACCGCCTTCGAGCGTCTGCTCATCAAGCTGAACAGATTTGATTCTACCTATAAACGGACCCCATTCCATTCGTTCGAAGAAATACATTTCGGGCGGCCAAGAAATATGTGCGATATCGTAATCGTTTACCCAACGGAAATCCTCGTTGTACAAGTCGAAATTCCCTATTCGGTACAAGTAACGTTGTACGAGTCCTCCGCCTTTGCTGATCTTGGCACGAACTTCATCGGGGAACTTGTCCATGACCTCCTGCGGGGGGGCATACGATTCCCTTCTCACCAGCTCGCCGGCAATGGATTTCCCGTCGTGCAGCGTGACCACTTCTATGGGACTTGGATAAAACGTAAGAATGCCATTGTAGAGGATGAGCACTATGAAACTCACAATCATCAGCATACCGATGACGAGCGCTCCGCCGAGTCCCCAAAGAAAGGGCTCTCCTCTTGCCTTGAAATCCCACGACGTGGTCGTCTCGTGCTTCAGAGTCGTTTCTTCGACTCCGGCGATCCTGTGACGGTTCCTATCTCCAGGGGACGCCACCTGTTGCTCTGTCGCGCGCGAACCGGTTGATCCTGTACCCTGATCCACTGCTGCAGATGCCGTCCGCTGTTCCTCTGTCAGAACCGCTGCCGGTTCACGATCGGATTCCATGCGACCTCTGCGTCCGTAACGAACGACGAGGGCGGCGTCGTTACTATGCTTTGTGAGAAACGGTTCTTTCACAACGAATATTCTCTCTCACAGTTGCATCGACCGCTTTCTAAATCGCAGACGCACCATCTCAGCCAGAGTATTAATGACAAATGTCATGGCAAAGAGCACCAGACCTGTCAAAAACAGAACTCGGTACAGGGTATCGCCCTTCGGCGCCTCGGGCAATTCCACCGCGATGTTGGCGGACAAGGCTCTAAGACCGTTAAAAATGTTGAGATCGATCAACGGGGTGTTTCCTGCAGACATCACCACTATCATCGTCTCACCCACAGCCCGGCCCATTCCTATCATGACAGCGGAAAAGACCCCACTTATGGCAGTGGGCAGAATAATCCAGAGTGCGGTTTGCCACGGCGTCGCTCCGCACGCGAGGCTTGCCGCCCGAAGATGTTCCGGCACCGCGCTCAACGCGTCTTCCGCAAGCGTGTAGATGATCGGAATTACCGCAAAACCCATGGCAAAACCAACCACAAATGTGTTGCGTTGCACGTAGGTGCCTACCACAGTGCTTCTCGGATCGAATCCCATACCCTGCAACAGTACGGCAACCAAGTAGGACAGCCCTGCCGTGATTACGGCAAGCACGCCCCAACGGGCGATATCCAGCAACGCGGCCCGCAACGGGACCAGACGTCGAAGTAGGCCGCTGAATCGCCTTCCATACAGACGAGCCCACGTAAGCCCGACAGCGATCGCCGAGACAGGTAGGAACATCAGGAACCAGAAGGGACTGGATCCACCGCAACTGCCATTCACCCAGGCCTTGAAGTCACCGCAGAAGAAGATCGCCTCGAAGCTCTCACCCAACTCAATGGCGCCGTATATTGCACCTATGACAACGAAAAGCATCAGAGCCAACTTGGGAGAACCCTGAAGGCGCAAGGCCACGCGAGGCGGCACCAATTGCCACATGTACGCGGCGAAGATCAGAGAAAGAGGAGTCACAACCACCATGAGGATGACCGCCGCGATCCAGTTCTCCACCACAGGAGCCAGCACCAGGGCTCCTATGAATCCAAGCACTACCGAAGGTATGGAGGCCATCACCTCGATGACCGGCTTGACCATACTTCGTACGGTTGGATGAAGGAACTCGGACGTGTACACCGCGGCCAACAAAGCTATCGGGATTGCAAATAGCAGCGAGTAGAACGTTGCCTTGAGCGTACAGAATATGAGGGGAACAAGCGACATTTTCGACTCAAAGGCATCCGTGGCTCCAGTGGTCTGCCACGTGTATGTCGGTTCCGGATAGCCTTCGTACCACACCTTACCAAACAGGGATCGCAGCGAAGTCTCCGGATGCGGGACCTGCACATCCCAAAAATCCGTCTTCCCCGTCTCGGCTGTAGCGAGGAGTCCGTCACGGCGGGGCGAGAGCTGGATCCTCGCCCCGACCGTCGCGCTCTCCTCGCCTGTTGCCTTCAACTTCAACAGCGTCCTTTCGCTCGTGCCATGGCGAAGCCAGATCCCGCCAGCAGCATCGGAAGTGGCGAAGACTTTTCCGATCTGACTCGGGGTAAACCCAACCACAGCCGCGGGTTGAGGCTCGAACATCCGGGTTTTTACAAGCCCAAGTCCGTCTGGGGACTTCCCATCCGGCTGATTGAGAAGAAAGTAGATACTCACAGATCCATCAGCCGCGCCAACGACCAGGGATCCCTCTCCGAGGAGGAAGCCCAGGGCAGTCAGCTCCACGCTGGGCGCAGTCACGTCCGAAGTCTCAGCAAGGAAAGGCTGAGTCAAATCTCTCGTGCTGAACCGGTAGATCTTCCCGCCCTTTTCTGCGAAATATGCTGCACCGCCCCCTTCCGTAACCAGGGCACGCACGATCCGCGCTTCTTTTCCCAGAGAGGGCAGAGTCGCGCGGGAGACCGTCGTCTGCACTTTTCTCGTGAAGAGATTGAGTTTTGATTCCCCCACGATTACATAAGGGACTCCCTCGGCGTCCACAGCCGCCACAGCCCTTATCGGGCGTTCTCCGAACTCACCGACACTGTAGCCTATGGCGGTCAGAGGACTATTGCCATCCGAGACGGGGACGTCATCTTCCAGGATAAATTCAACAAAAACCCTGCGGACCTGTTTGCCCGGGATAAATGAGAAAACCGAGTTGCCATCAGTCATATCTCGGCCGTCCAGCTTCTTTAAGCCCTTAGGTGATTGCTCTTGAGGAAAGATTTCGGTCCTGTACTTGACCTGGGCGAATCTCACCGTCCCGTCTAAAAATCCGAAGGCCATGCGGTGCGGGTCAAGGGCCTGGCAAAACGCGGTTATCTGTTTGCCTTTCAGGTCGAACTCAGCGGATTGTAGCGCAGTCCCGGTACGGGCGTGCCAGGCTTGAACACGGCCGTCACCGTATATTCTGACGGCAATGGTATTGAACTCGTCGATAGCGAGCCCGAGCGTAGGATTGCTGAAATTGCCCAAGGTGTATCGCTCGTGGGCCGTTGCCTCTCCGTCCTTGAACAGAGGAATCACCTCGGAGACAAGAAAGACCATAATCCCTAGAACCGCGGCGATCACCAAGACGCCGCCCACCTTGATAGTCTTGTCGGCAACCTTGTCTGCCAGGAGCACCCGGCGGCGGGTCTGTTTGGAACCTTTCCATTCAGTCTGGGTCATCAGCGCCACATCTCCTTACATCCGGCTTTGTGGCTGGGGAATTCTTCGTGGCAGAAACCACCCTCGAGGGGGGGATTTCGCCTGCCTTTCACATCCCTTTCAGGGGCTTTCTTATCGCTGGGGACTATAGCACAGAACAGAGAATCCAGTTGAGTCCCACGGCCTAATCCTGTTGACCGCCGCGAGAGCGCTCATCACAAAGACTGAGGTCAGGACTGGCGTTTCCGCCAGTCCGTTACCGAGCACCTCTACTTGACCAGGCCCGCCTTCTTCATGCTCTCGTCCGCCAGAGCTTTCGAAACAGGATAGAACCCATCCTTGATCACTATTTGCTGGCCTTCTTTCGAGAAGACGAATTTGGCGAACTCAGCGATCAAGGGCGGAGCCGGCTCTTGAGGCTTTTTGTTGAAGTAGATGTACAGGAACCGTGCTAGAGGATAGTCCCCACTATAGGCGTTCTCGGCATTTGCGTCGAAGCACTTCCCGCCTTTGGCAGCCAACGGGACGGTCTTTACGTCAGGCGTTTTGTACCCCACGCCGGAGTAACCGATCGCGTACTTATCCGATGCCACGCCCTGGACAACCGCGGAAGATCCCGGCTGCTCTTTGACCGTGTCCTTGTAATCGCCCTGGAATAGGGCCACTTCCTTGAAATAGCCGTACGTCCCGGACGCGGCATTACGACCGTACAGAGAGATCGGCTTGTCCGCCCATTCGCCGGTTAGTCCGAGGTCTCCCCAGGTCTTCACATCCTTGGGCGCCCCACCCTTGCGGCCCTTGGAGAAGATCGCGTCGACCTGCTGCAGCGTCAGGCACTTGATGGGGTTATCCTTGTGGACGAAAACCGCTAGAGCGTCCACTGCCGTCTCGAGTCGCGCGGGAGGATATCCGTATTTCTTGGAGAAATCCTCGATCTCCTTTGATTTCATCTCTCGAGACATGGGGCCCAACTGGGCGGTGCCCTCGATCAGCGCGGGAGGAGCGGTCGAGGACCCTTTCCCCTCGATGGCGATCTTCACGTTGGGATAATGCTTACGGAACCCTTCGTTCCAATAGGTCATCAGGTTGTTCAACGTGTCGGAACCGACCGACTTCAGGTTGCCGGACACGCCACTGACAGGCTTGTAATCCTGGAGCGCGGGATCGACTTTGACCTGAGCGACTGCCGTTGCTGCGAGCAGCGCGGTCAATGCGAATACAACGAAAAATACTTTCCGGCCCAAGTTGTCCTCCTTTATTCTTCTGGGCATTGGATTGCTTCCGAGATATCGATGGCCAGCTTCTCAACATATGGGTTGGATTTGTTAGGATTCTGTTAAAACAGGGATAGAAAACGGTGAACCAAACCCCTTCGCGTGTGCGTCCAAGGCAGTGACCAAAGAGCACTGACCTGGAAAAGAGGTTGAAAAACCGAGACTGTTGAGCGTATCTTACAAAGGAAGAACTCCGGGGGAGTCACATGTAACCGCGCTTGGTCAATTAGCGAGGGGGCACTGTCGCATGAGGAACCACTTCTGACGTCATCGGGAGTGGGCTGTCCGAGCGGCCCTGGAGGCTTGAATCGAGCCGCCGAGGGACACCGGGACGGGAACCCTGTGATCCCTCCCAAGGTGGTCGGCACAGGTCCCTCTTGACCGACTTAAGCGCCTACTGGATCGATACCACGAAAGGAGCGGGCGATGGCAATTATTACGATTTCTCGAGGGTCGTACAGCAAGGGGAAAGAGGTCGCGGAAAAGGTCTGCGCAAGACTGGGGTACGGGTGCTTTTCCCGCGACGTCCTGGTTGAAGCGTCAGCAGAGTTCAACATCCCGGAGATAAAGCTCGTCCGGGCCCTGCACGACGCGCCCTCTGTCCTGGATCGTTTCACGTACGGAAAGGAGAGGTATCTCGCATACATTGAGGCGGCGATCCTGGAAAGGGTGCAGAAAGACAATGTCGTGTATCACGGACTGGCGGGTCATTTCTTTCTGAAGGGCGTGAGCCACGTGCTCAAAGTCAGGATCATGGCCGATCTTGAGCAACGTGTTCAGGAGGAGATGGCGCGGGAGGGCATTTCGAGGGACGAAGCGCTTTACACCTTGAAAAAGGACGATCAGGAGCGCAGTAAATGGAGTCTGAGCCTCTACGGCATGGACACGTCCGATGCCAGTTTGTACGACCTCGTGATACACATAAGAAAGATAACCGTAGACGATGCCGTGGAAATCATTTGCCGTACGGCTAGTTTCGAGAATTTCAAGACGACGCCGGAATCGCAGAGGGTCCTCGACAACATGGTTCTCGCGGCTCAGGTACGGGCTAAGCTGGTCAAGGCGTATCCGACCGTTCAGGTGTCTGCTCGTGGAGGCGTGGTCTCCATATCCGCCCCCGGTGAGGCGACCATCGCCAGGGCGGTCGAAAGCGAAATCGGGGCCATAGCCGAGCAAGTTCCCGGCGTGAAAGAGGTGAATGTGGACGTTACGTCAGCCGGTTTGTTCACGACCGATTGATCCCAGTGAATCGTTATTGGGATTGGGTAGTTTCTTACCGATTGCGTACAAGCATCATTCCGGCGGAATCCGGGATTCAGAACAAACTGGGTCCCGGCGGTCGCCTCGGACAGCTATCCGGGGTTCGCCGGGACGACCTGAATCCGGCATTCGGGAATAGCTTTTGAGAAATGCCATAACTTTCTTCACGACGCGCGCAATGAGATAACCTGCTTCAATTCTTCGCCATTTTTGCCGTTTTCGGCACGTTCTTGGCCGTTCTCCATAGTCGCTATTTCCAGACGTTCCTCGGTGGCCCTCAGGATTGCAGCAAGCATGTCGGAATAGGACATGCCGGCCAAGCCGGCCATCTTGGCAAGGTGGCCGTCCCAGCACCATCCGGGGTTAGGGTTTACTTCAAGCAGTTTGGGCGTTCCTTCTGCATCCAGGCGCCAGTCGAATCTGGTGTAATCCCTGCACTCCAGCCGTTCGGACAGCACAACGCTCCACTGTACAATCGCGTTGTGAGTTTCTCCCGGCAGCTCGGCCGGTATCGATCTGAGATTGCTGTAAGGAGAGTCGGGCCGCCATTTCGCTTCATACCCGCATATCCGTGGCAATCCGGGCGGCAGAGCCGAGTAGTCTTCCTCGATAATCGGCAGGACGATGTAGGATGACGGGGGATTACCGATTATTCCTGCCGTGATGTCTTTGCCTGTGAGCAGTTCCTCGACGAGGATGGGCTTATCGTATCCGAAGTCGTGGCGAATCTCAAAAATGGCGTTGATGAGTTGCTCCGCGTCGTGGGCGACACTGCGAGCCGTGATGCCGAAACTTGAGTCTCCGGAGTTAGGCTTGACGATTACCGGGAAATCAAACGGAAGTTCAAAGGTCGAGTCTTCCGGTTTGATGAAAAAAGCCTCAGGGACCGGAATTCCCATTTCCTTGGCCACTCCTCGGACCAGGGATTTATCATAACAAAAGGCGAGACACTGGGGTCCCGCGCCGGTATAGGGAATGCCCAGAGACTCAAGGATAGCAGGGACGTGAAGCTCCTTGCGGGGATCGTTGTCGTAGCCTTCGTCACAGAGGTTGAAGGCGAAGTCCACCTTACCGACGCATCGCATGAGGTCGCGCATCAGGGTTTCGTGGGTGTCTATGTAAGAGAAGCGATACCCCCCGACGTCGAGCAAGGCTTCTTTCATCTTGTCGATAGTGTATAGATCGTCGTCGTCAAAGACGTTGAGGGGTTTTAGCCTGTCGGGGCGCGCGGGATCGCCCAGAATGACGACGACGTTCTTGTGGGTCTTTCGCGTTCTCTGCTTACTACCGGCCCATTGCTTGCGCGCCTGCGCCGTAACAATGATGCGTCGTTCCATCATCCCGAGGTCTTGGGCTCGCTGCGAGGCCGTTATGAGCTGATCGGGAAAGCCGACGTCCCTCAATCCTGCAGCTTCCAGAAGTTTGGATAGGCTATCCCGCGTGTAGAGCCGCTCCGCATAGAACTGGTCCGCAATGACGCCTTTCGCAACGTGAGTGATTACTTCTCTCGAGACGAGGCGCTGCCCATCGAGCGACAAAGACCGTTCCCGACAAACGAAAAGGTTACGGTCGATCCATTCCCAGGAACGGGGCAGGAAATTGTCCCTCAAGTACTGTCCGTCGGCAATGTCAATAAGCAGCTTTCCCCAAGGCTTGAGCACTCGTAGAACCTCTCGCAAGACTCGCAAGTCGTCCTGGGAGGTTTCAAAGTATCCAAAGCTGTTTCCCATCACGATGACCGCCTCAAACGAGTCATTCGGATAGGGGAGCTTCCTGGCGTCGCCCTCTCTGAACTTAACGCCGAGACCTTCCGCCTTTGCCCTCTCCTTGGCCTTTTGGATGAGATAGTGGGAGCGATCCAGGCCGTCGACGTTGCGAAAGCCTCGCCGCGCAAGTTCCAGTGAATGACGTCCCTGCCCACAGCATAGATCGAGTATCCGGTCGTTAACACCGAGGCTCAGGTTTTGACAGACCACGTCGATTTCTGACCTGGTCACCTGCGCGTCGTCAACTACGTCCCCGTCCGTCTTCAGATACAGGGAATTGAACAGTTTGCACCACCAGTCAGAGGCGACGTGTTCTTCGAGATTACGAACCGGGCCAAGGGTATTGGTTTTCGACCGCGGTCGTCTCCCCTTTTGGGCAAACTCGGTCTCAGCCTTCCTTTTCTCCATCTTAGACTGCCCTTTCCTGTGAAGTGGGGGGGATCTTTACACAGAACCGTCGTCCATACAAGGGATTCTTCGCAATTTCTCCGAGGAACGGGTACCCGGCAAAAAAGTCTTCCTATGCGCTCATTTGCGCTTGGTCGGCTCCGTTGCGCTCGCAATGACAGGTTCGACATCAGCTGTTTGGGGCTTGAAACTGAATACCTACTTCAAAGGCCATTCCCTTTTTCATTTTGCGAGGATATTGTTATTAGGTAGTTACGAAAGGGGGCTGTTTCCGAGCATGAGCAGGATGCTGATTTTTTTGGGAATTTTCTCGGCTCTTCTGGTTCTGAGCCAATGGTATCTGTTTCGCTGCGTTCGGCATTTCATCCTGGGCCGTCGAAATCCGATAACACGACGGGTGGCCTACCCTGCTCTCGTCATTATCGGGCTCATGAACTTAGTTTGCGTCAAGGTCTCTATGGGCACGGCCATGATGCATCCGGATTCATTCCTGCAAAAGTTCGCGTCGGTGGGATACTTTTCTTATCTGGGGTTTGTGCTGCTGTGTTGTCTGTTCCTTGGTCTCACGGAACTTGGGGTATTGTTGCTTCACGTGAAGGATGCGGTCACCAAACGAAAGAGGATTTGGAGATCAAACCCCTCGGAGGTGGTTCCTGCCGGAGGGGTCCACGGCTGTAAGTCGAGCCCGAAAGACCTGGAAGAGGGCCAACTTCACTCCGTGCCTTTCCCGGCCGGATGCAAAGCCGAATCGAACCAGTCGCCCGAGAAGGTGACGTCAGCGCGGGTATCCCAACCTGCGTCTGTGGACGGAACCGGAGGTGTGTATTCCCGGCGCGCCTTTCTGAAGTGGGGAACCGTCGCAGGGGTGACCACGGCCGCGCTTCTGAGCGGAGGCGGAGTGGCGCGGGCCTACGGCAAACCGCTCGTCGAGCGCTTCGATTTTGTCCATCCTGCACTGGCGAATATGCGTACGCCGCTGACGGTGATCCAGATCACGGACTTTCATTTCGGGATGTTCTTTGGCCGCCGAGAATTGGAGATTTTAGTCAACAATGTGAATGCTCTGGACGCGGACGCGGTATGTATCACCGGTGACATTTTCCATGCTTCCATGTTGCCCGTAGCAGAAGCAGCCCCTATCCTGGAACGCCTTCGGCCGCGAAAACACGGAAACCTCGCGATACTGGGTAATCATGACTTCTACGCGGGAGCGCATAGGGCGGCCGACACTCTTCGAAAGGCCGGCATTAGGGTGCTGAGAGATGAATGGATAACGCTTAAGCATGGCGAAACCGAGATCCATCTTGGCGGTATCGACGACCCGGTTGCTGACTGGGTCTGGGGCAAGGATTTCCCGAACTTTGGACCGTTCATGAGGGATGCCCCGCGAGGAAAGGGTTTACGAATCCTGCTCTCGCACAGGCCGAGTATTCTCGACACGGCATCGGACGCGGGGATCGACCTGATTTTGGCCGGACACATTCATGGAGGTCAGATCATCCTTCCCGTGCCTGGCGCCCACCAGGGGGTGAGTCTGGCCGCCATAGCGGTGCCCTACACTCACGGCTGGTACAGGCGTGGTAATGCACAAATGTATCTCAATCGAGGGATTGGGGTAACCTTTGTCCCTTGGCGGATCAATTGCCCGCCGGAGATTGCGGTCTTCCGCCTCCTCCCTCCAAGGACCTGAAAAATGGAGTTGAGGAGCCACTTATGAGCTGCTCGTCCAAATCGAGGGCGACGGCGGGCATTGGCCGGGGCTAAACCGGTCAATCGAAGTGAGCAGATATGGAGAAGGAACAAGCGCAACGACGGCACAGTGAGCTCATGGAAGCCGGGTGGACGAGGAGATTTACGGCAGAGGAGCCCCGACTGTCCGAAATGAAGCAGCTCTACGAATCGATGGGCATGGAGGTCCTTTTGGAGCCGGGCACGCTGGGCGAAGACGACGATTGCAGAAGGTGCTTTGAGGCCGAAGATTTTGAAGACCGATACACCACCCTCTACACGCGTGGAGAAGCCGAGCCGGGTCGGGATCCTGAAGCCGATTTGTTTGAATAGCAAGAGGCCTGAGCAACCATGAGGCAGCCATGGGGGCCAAAAGGCTACAAGCGTGCGTTTGTCTTGGCAAAAACCCGTAAGATATCGGTCAGTTGACGAGTCAGGCGCAACATTCTGATTGACTGGCGGGCTTATGGTGAGATATGCTAAGAATTAGAAAAGAGTGAGGTTTTTCAGAAACGTCACGCGTTCGGCGCCTCAATGAGTGTACTGGGAAACCCTACGGCAATGATTTCGGGATCAGGGCAACAATCCAACCACCGGTGAACCGGCCCACACGATCCCGAAATGACTAGGCCGCCGCGTAATGATTGGAGACATTCAGCCAGTGCAGTGAAGAAATTCCTTTTCGGCTGTATCTGCTCACGCCAAAGGGGCGTTGCTTAGAGAGAGTTTGGTATTAGGGGTGTTTCGGTCCTTTCTGGTCCACTGAAATGAATTCTTATGCCCGCTCGGAGGGGAGCACATGAACTGTGCCAAATGCGGGTACGAAATGGCCGATGGGTCCACAGCGTGTGTCCAATGTGGAGCTATGTTGGTACTCGCCTGCCCCGCGTGTGGGCATATCAACGCGAGCGACAGTAGAGTCTGCGCTGAATGTGGGCACTCTCTTGACACCGAAGTCGAAGAGATTACCTCCAGCGCTTCTGTAAAGGGCGAACGACGACACGTTACCGTTCTATTCTCCGATCTCACTGACTACACAGCCATTTCCGAGAGAATCGACGCCGAGGAAGTCAGTGAAATGATGAGCCGGATCTTTGGAGAGATCTCGGAAATCGTCACCAATTACGGGGGGGTGATCGAACAGTTTGTGGGTGACGGGATTCTGGCAGTCTTTGGCATGCCAACGGCCCATGAAGACGACGCTGCGAGGGCCGTTCAGGCCGCCAAGGAGATCCACGACGCCGTTGAAGCCTTGAACGTTACGTATGAAGAGAGGGTGGGCCGACGTCTCTCCATGCATTCGGGGATAAACAGCGGGGTTGTAGTCACTTCACCGGCAAACGTCGGGGGAGGGAGGACGAGAGTCTTAGCCGCCAAGCTGAGTGAGATGGCCAAGGACCGTGAGATCCTGGTCGGTGCTGAGACGTATCGGTTGACCGCGCCGTTTTTCACCTTCGAGGCCCTGCCGCCGATCCGGGTTCAGGGGAAAACAAAGCCGGTCCAGGCCTATCGTCTTCGGGAACTGAAGGAAACGTCGAGGGAAGTACGGTTCCTGTCAGCGCTGGGGATGAGTTCTCCTTTGGTTGGGAGGAGCAGAGAATTCGAGATAGTCAAGGGCTGCGTGGAACGCCTGTCGCACGGAGAAGGCAGTCTAATCTCTATTCTCGGAGATGCCGGAATAGGGAAATCTCGGCTCATGGCTGAAATTCGGGCGTGCGTCAGCAGCACGAACGGCAAGCGTTCTCAACGCTATTTGGAAGGCCGAGCCGTGTCCTTCGGCCGGACCATAAGCTACCTGCCGTTTCAGTGCATTCTCTGGGATTTCGCGGGAATTACCGAAGACGACACTGATGTACGGGCCTGGCAAAAACTGGAAAAAAAGGTTCGCTGGTTGTTTGCCGAGGATACGCCAAGCATAGTCCCTTACCTGGCAACGCTGCTCAACCTCAAGGTGCGCGGTGAATACAGTGAGCGAGTGAAGTTCCTGGATGCCGAAGCGCTGCGCCGTCAAGTCTTTCTTGCATCGCGTCGATTTTTCGGGCGGCTGGCACAGGTCGAACCTCTCATGCTGGTTTTTGAAGACTTGCAGTGGATGGATGATTCCTCCGCGCGGCTGCTGGAACACCTTTTGCCGTTGGTCGAACGGGCGCCCCTCTTGATCTGTGGTATCAGTCGCCGCGATCCTGAGTCCCCTGCAATTCGACTTTGCCAGAGCGCGGCAGCGCTCTACCCGAACCGGTATACGGAAATCCAGCTCAGTCCCCTCTCCCAACAAGAAAGCCTGCACCTGTTGTGCAACTTGCTCCGAACCGAGATCCATTCATCCGACCTGTGCGAACTCATAGTGCCCAAAGCCGAAGGCAACCCCTTTTTTCTCGAAGAGATCATCCGTTCACTTGTTGAGGCGGGCAAAGTGGTACGGAAAGAAGGTAATGGCCGATGGCGTTTGACAGGACACATCGAGGCAACCACCATCCCGAGCACGATCCAAGGTACCATAATGGCTCGGGTGGACCGGTTGGATGAGGACGTGAAGCGGGTCCTCCGAATGGCGTCGGTGATCGGCCGTAGTTTCTTCTATAGGGTCTTGGCCGCGGTCGCGGCACCGACTGCCGTACGCGTCGATCAACATCTGGAAATGCTGCAAGCAGTGGAACTTATCAGGGAAAAGCAGAGGCAGCCGGAACTGGAGTACATGTTCAGGCACACATTGACCCAGGAGGCGGTGTACGAAAGTACTCTCATGAGCAGCCGCCGGAGACTCCACGCGCGGGTGGGCGAAGCTGTAGAAAGACTGTTCAAGGATCGACTTGAGGAGTTCTATCCGTTGCTGGCGTATCACTATGCACGCGCTGAAGTCTGGGGAATGGCCCAGAAGTACTTGCTCAAAGCAGGCGACCAGGCCGGACGCGCTGCTGCTGACGCGGAAGGACTCAAGCATTACAGAGATGCTATTGAGGCTTACAGTCGAGCTTTCGGCGATGAGTGGGACCCACTGCTACGTGCGTCCCTGGAACGAAAAATGGGAGAGGCCTTGTTCCGACGAGGCGAGCGTGGACAGGCACTTGAGTGTTTCGAAAGAGCCCTGAGGTATCTGGGCAAACGATTGCCGAAATCGTCCTGGCGCACTCGAGCGGCGATCGTAATCGAAATGGTGAAGCATGTAACTCACCGTGTGGCATCAAAGGCGCGTACGAGCCCACGCAGCTCTATGACCCCTTCGGAAGCGGAAGCGGAAGAGGAATTCTATACACTGTTCGCGGTCGGGTGGATCGCCGCTTTTGCCAACCAGGAGCGGTTCCTATGGGTCGCGCTCAAGCTACTTAACTCGTCCGAACGCCGCGGTTTTTCAACCGGAGTT
>Ga0233422_10000990_pt1 | contig 13256 bp, 9 predicted proteins | sample Watercolumn_Mata_2_FD_182724 | JGI IMG/M metagenome (GOLD analysis project Ga0233422, IMG submission 182724) | Freshwater microbial communities from Lake Matano, South Sulawesi, Indonesia - Watercolumn_Matano_2014_110_MG | ecosystem: Environmental > Aquatic > Freshwater > Lake | place...
CCTTCTTTCAGAAGGCGCGTCTCTGGACATCACCATCATACCGCTTAAAGTCCGCTGCCTGGAATGCGGAGCGGAACACGTCATGGACGAATATCAACCCATGTGCCCCTCGTGCGACTCTGCCTCCTTGACGTTTATCGAGGGTCACGATGAGATGCGCATCGCATTCATGGAGGTGGAGGATAGGGGGGGAGAGGAGAATCGGGGAGACCCTTCTTGAAAGAAGGGTCTCCCCAAGCCCCTCCCCAAGAACTTCTAGCTGGGGCGGGAATTCTCGTCTTCCTAACGGAAAAGCGAGAATTCCCGCCTCTGGTACAATACAGTGGCGGTGCCTAGGTGAACCGTTACCAGTACCAGAGTACGCCTTTTCTTCAATATCGAGACGTGTTCTGGCTTGGACAGTTAGCTCAGCCAGTCTGCCACGGCCGTTGTAGGGGCAACCCTCGTGGTTGCCCTTGCTTGGGCAGGCACGAGGCCTGCCCCTACGTAACCCCTGCGAACCCCGAATAGGGGTCCGGAGCAGGTGCCGGGGGCCAGGATCGGGGTGCCTAGGGATGGATTCCCGTTTCCGCAAGAATGACGGCACGGCGCCCGTCGCCCGCGTGCCAAGTTTCAAAGTGTGCTGGTGCTCATTGGCGCTGGATCACGTTCTGCCCTTGCTTCCCCGTGCATATCTGTACCACGGGAGTCGGCTTCAGCCGGACAACTGAACCGAACTTGGGGGACGTTACCATGAAATTGAAAGGGAAAAAGGCGGCAATTCTCGCCGAAGAGATGTACAATGACTTCGAGCTGTGGATACCTTATTACCGGCTGAAGGAAGAGGGCATGGACGTCGTAGTGGTGGGCTCGGGAACCTCGACGGTGTACCAGAGCAAGTACGGCATCCCGGTGAGCGTTGACAAGAAGGCGTCAGAACTCAAGGCCGACGATTTTGATCTGGTGATTATTCCCGGTGGCTACGCGCCGGACAAGATGCGTATTCATCCGGAAATGGTGAACCTGGTCCGGGACGCTTTCCGGAAAGGGAAGGTTGTCGCTGCCATCTGTCACGCGGGCTGGATGCTGGCAAGCGCCGGAATTCTGAAGGGGAAAAGGGCCACATCGTACGTCGCCATCAAAGACGATATGATCAACGCGGGCGCGTTGTGGGAGGACTCCGAGGTCGTGCGTGACGGGAACCTCATCACGTCAAGGAAGCCCGACGATCTGCCGGCCTTCTGCCGGACCATCATTGAGGCGATGGGATAGCCTAGAGGCAGCATTTCTTTGGTTTTGGGAGACAGTAGGCTGCGTCGAAACACGCGCGTGATTTCCATTAAGCAGCCCCCGTTCCCGCTGTGGGGCGGAGTTTCCAGTTCGCCAAGACCGGCAGGCTGGAAAGCCTGCCCCACAAGGGAGGGGATTCTGAAACCCTCGCCCCCCTGGGGGAGAGGGTAGGGTGAGAGGGATTTTGGATAACCCCTGAGCCTCACCTCCAGCATTGCTTCCCGAACACGGATTACACCAATGGATATCGGACGGATCAGCGGTCAGGCGGTTTTCAGCGATGGAGTCCGTCCCGCCGAAATCACCTTCGATGAGGAATCCGGGATGATAACCGCGGTGGAGCATGCGGCCGCGGATTTGCCCGAAGATATCCTTGTATTCCCGGGATTTATTGATATCCACGTGCACGCGCGGGAGTACGCGCTTCCGCAAGATGCTGATTCAACCGCTCGGGGAAAGTGGGAGGCTGCGTGTCGTAAAGAGACGTTCTCCACCGCCGGTCAGGCTGCAATCAACGGCGGCGTGACGCTTTTCGCCGCGATGCCGAACGATCCGATCCCTCCTTCAGATGAAGACACATACAAGAAAAAGCAGTCAATCGCGAGTGGGTCGCCCTGTCCAGTGATCGTCTATGCAGCGATCACCCCCGAGTCGGCTCCGTGGGCAGACCTTCCATACAAGGTGTATCTCGACCGTGTGCCGTCATCCATGAACTTCACCGACTGGCGGGAGTTGCAGGCCGCGCTGAATCGGTACGCGGGTTGCCGAGTCTTCTTCCACGCCGAAGACCCGGAGATACTGAATCGGTCAGCCGGTGAGGGGCCCAGGTGGCGAACGAGGCCACCCGACGCAGAGATCCGCGCTGTGGAAAAAATCCTTGAAATGACGGCCAAGCTCGGAATAAGAACCCACATCTGTCACGTTTCGACGGAAAAGGCGGTCAGGCTGATTCAAGAGTACAACGCGAGCAGCGCGAACCGGGTCACGTGCGAGGTCACTCCTCATCATCTCTTCTTCAGCGTGGAAGAGGACAGGGTCATCTGCCCGGAGCGCGATGCAATCCCCTTCGCCTCGCTCCTTGAATCCAACCCGCCGCTGCGGTCTGAGGCGGACCGGCGATTCCTCGTTGAGGCTCTTCGTGACGGCCTCGTCCAGGTGCTTGCTTCGGACCACGCTCCGCACACTATTGAGGACAAGCAGAACGGAGCACCGGGGATGCCTCATCTGGACACGTTGGGGGCCTTCGCCGGGTGGCTGATGAACAGGTGCGGGTTCTTGCCCGTGCGGGTTGCCGAGGTTATGTCCGCAGCACCCGCGAGGATTTTCGCCAAGGACCTTGCGCTTGGCCATGGGTCGATCGAGCCCGGGGCCGCGGCTGCGTTGACGGTCCTTGATCTGCGCGGCTCGACCGCTGTGGGAGACGGAGCCATCGAAGGGCGGGGACCTCTCAAAACTCGATGCGGTTGGTCTCCTTTTGAAGGGTTGGAGTTGTCCGCAGCAGTCAAGACGACCGTTGTCGGAGGAAAGGTTTACGAGTTCTACGGGGCGGCCGGGAACACCAGCGTCAGTTCAACGGTCGGCGAATCGAGTCGTGATGCGGTCCTCACTCGTCATTCCCGCGGAAGCGGGAATCCGGAAAGCAATCATCCAGGTCAATTAAGACCTGGGTCCCCGCTTTCGCGGGGACGACGGGATCTTGAGTGAGCATTCATGCGTGAAAGATGCGCAATCAGAGCGGGAACCGTCGCCGCGCACGTGCACTCCTGATCCAAACCCGACCGAATTCCCGTTCATGGGGGTTGCCATGAGTTTCAAGGGAAAAGACATCATCTCCATCAATGATCTTTCCCGCGCGGAGATTGACGAAATCCTCTCAAACGTGGATCGCGTCCAAAGCCACCCGGCAAAGATGGACCTCTGCCGGAACAAGGTGAGTGCGATGATGTTCTTTGAGCCGTCCACGCGGACCCGCACCTCCTTTGAGGTAGCCATGCGGAACCTGGGCGGCGAGGTTGGCGGCTTCTATGATGCGACCATCACGTCCACGATGAAGGAAGAATCGCTCTGGGACACCGTCAAGATGCACGACGGGTACGGATTCGACGTCATCGTCATCCGCCATCCTCTGAAAGGCGCAGCCAGGCTCGCTGCGGAAGCTGCGGTCATTCCTGTGATCAACGCGGGGGACGGGCCGAATCAACACCCCACACAGACCCTTCTCGATCTCTATTCCATTCAGAAGACCCAGGGCCGCATCGACGGCCTTACCATTGCGATGGTCGGGGACCTCGCGAACGGACGGACCGTACACTCGCTCACTGAAGCGCTGCTCAAGTACGACAATTGCAAGATCATATTTATCTCGCCTCGGGACCTTGCCATGCCCCGGTTCTTGATCGACAAATGCGCAAAGGCCGAGGCCGAGCGCGGGGTCACCTTTGAGGAAGGTAGTGCCATAGAGGACTACATTGCCAACGTTGACATCCTCTACATGACACGGATTCAGAAAGAGCGATTCGACGACAGGAAAGCTCTCGCCGAAAAGTTCCGGAGCATCTATCGCTTGGAAGCGTCGATGCTCGCAGGAGCGAGGCCGAACATGAAGGTGATGCATCCATTGCCTCGCGTGACCGAAATCGCGCCGGACGTGGATTCCAGTTCTCATGCGTACTACTTCGAACAGGCCCGGAATGGGCTCTTCGTGCGGGAGACACTTCTCGCGCTCATATTGGGGGCCGTACAATGAGTCAGCGACCCATCACCATCGCGAAGATCGAGAAAGGGATCGTTATCGATCACATCCCCGCTGGCAAGGCATTCCTCATTTCCCAGGTGGTCGGGCTCAACGCCCTGGCCAGGCAAACCGGAGACATCATAGCAATTGGCGTGAACTTCGAGTCCCCCTCCATGAAAAAGAAGGACATCATCAAGGTGGAGAACCTCAGCCTCACGCGGGACATGCTCAACGTCGTGGCTCTGATCGCTCCGGCCGCGACCGTTTCCCGGATTGAAAACGGTGAGGTCACGGAGAAACACAGGGTGAAGGTTCCCGATACGGTGGGAGATATCGTAGTGTGCCCCGACCGGTTCTGTATCACGAATCACGAGGAAGTCCCCGGGAAGTTCACGGTCGTAGCACAGGACCCGCTCACCCTGCGGTGCCATTACTGCGAAACGGAATTCTACGGCCGCCTGATCAAATACAAGGAGAAGAAGGACGTCTAGAAGACGCTGCAAAGTCTAGGACCTTTTGGAAGAGATGCCGGGGAGGCCCTTTTTGCAAGAAGGGCCTCCCCGGCATCTCTTCCAAAAGGTCCTAGCCTTTGCAAGCGCTTCGAGTGCTTGCAACGTTCCATAGCTCTAACCGCTCGGTTGGCCAATTTGTGGCGCCAAGTCCTTTGTTCCGATAGCAAGGAAGTTTTACAGCCGGTCTCAGGGCATTGGCGCGTTAGGCCTGGAGGGAGAGGTGAAAAACGCCGTGGTTTGCCCCCAATGCGGACATGAGGTTCAGGTATATCGCAACCCGATCCCGACCGTGGACATAGTCATCCGCATCGGACACGACATAGTTCTGATCAAGCGCAGGAATTTCCCTCACGGGTGGGCGCTTCCCGGCGGCTTCATCGATTATGGCGAGAGCGCCGAATCAGCAGCAATGCGGGAAGCCAAAGAAGAGACCTCTTTGGAGGTTACCGACCTCGAACAGTTCAGGGTCTACTCGGAGCCGGACCGCGATCCTCGACACCATACTCTGACGGTGGTGTTCACCGCGCGCGGAGAAGGGGTCCCTCAGGCATCCGACGACGCGGCTGACATCGGGCTCTTCACGAAAAGCAACCTTCCCGAGCCGATAGCCTTCGATCACGCCAAGATCCTGGCTGACTTCTTTGCTGCGCTGGAATAGAGAACAAGATCCCGCTGCGTCCACAAACAACCGTGCGCGATGAGTGCTTGGTTGCACCTTCGCGTTGCACGCGTTATTCTTGTACGAGCCACCCTGCACTTGAGGCGCTCTAAATGATTGGGATATCAAAGCTCTACTGCGGCGCTGTCGAAGCGTCGGACCCGCTGCGTTACGGCCGCAGCTCCAAGGACTTGCCTTGGCACCTGCTCCAGTTCTCCCACGACAAGAAACCCGTCGTGGTATGGAACGTTACGCGACGCTGCAATCTGAAGTGCGTGCACTGTTACTCCGGTTCCGAAGACCGCAATTACGGAGGTGAGCTGACCCTGGATGAGGGGAAAGCGCTCATTGAAGACCTGGCTCAACTTGGCGCTCCCGTGATCTTATTCTCGGGGGGGGAGCCGCTGGTTCGCCGGGATCTTCTCGAATTGATCGAGCACGCGGTGCAGCAGGGTAGGAGGGCGGTGCTCTCAACGAATGGCACGCTCATTACTAAATCGGTGGCAGAGCGACTCAAGGGCCTTGGTCTTTCTTACGTAGGGATAAGCCTTGACGGGCTTGAACAGGTGCACGACGCGTTTCGAGGCGTTCCTGGGACGTTTACCAGGGTCATGACCGCGATCGAGCACTGCCAGGAAGCCGGGCTAAAGGTTGGTCTGAGGTTCACCATCAATCGGCGGAACTATGAAGAGATCCCAGGAGTTTTCGATCTCGTCCAAGAGCGTGAGATCCCGAGGATCTGTTTTTACCACCTCGTATACGCGGGACGAGGAACGGACCTGGTCGAGGAAGACCTGGATCGTACGCAAACGAGGGCTGTCGTCGATCTCATACTCGACCGGACCAGGGCGCTGCACGATCGTGGGCTTCCCGTCGAGGTGCTCACGGTGGACAATCACGCGGATGGGCCGTACCTGTATCTCCGGCTGCTAAGAGAGGACCCGGGCCGCGCCGCGGAAGTGCTCGAATTGCTCAGAATGAATGAAGGCAACAACTCGGGCCGAGGCATCGGCTGCGTATCCTGGGACGGCTCGGTGCACGCGGATCAGTTTTGGCGCCACAGGAGCTTCGGAAACGTGAGTCGCCGACGGTTCAGCGAAATCTGGACCGACCCGGCTGATGAGTTCCTGATGAAGCTGAAAAACAAGAAGCAGCATGTGAAGGGCCGCTGTTCCAGGTGTCGTTGGCTCGAGGTATGCGGCGGGAATTTCCGGGTGAGAGCAGAGGCGGTCCACGGCGACGTGTGGGCCCCGGACCCCGCGTGTTACCTCACCGACGAAGAGATAGGGCTGTAACAGAAGACACCAATTCTTGTAGAGGCAGACCCGCGCGTCTGCCCTAATTTGGGCGGACACATGGGTCCGCCCCTACAGTTCCGAGAATCGGCCCTCCCGCCAGCCTTTTGCATGTAATCATTGCCTCGGATTGGTGCACTCGCCATGCTATTCGGCGGTCACGTCAAATCCATCAGTGATATTCAAAGCCTGCGCGACCTTGGATTGGACTTCGGAGAGCTGGTGTTAACTGACACGCACGCACCGCGTCTTTGGCGCGACTCAGGGGTCACGAACCGATTCGACGATGGCTTCTTCCTCATATCTCATGGCCCTTTCGAAGGGGAGCCGAACGACCTCGAAAATCTTTGGCGGAAGTACCTGCCCGTGCTCAAAGACTCTGTGGACACAGCCCATGCCATGGAGATCCGGTTCTTGACGATCCATCTCTGGATGGACAGCCGCTTCATCAGACCCGCGGTCATCGCAGAAAAGACCGGGGCACTGGTTGAGCTGGTGGACTATGCTCGGGGATTGGGGGTGCTCATTGGCCTGGAGAACCTCTCGGAGCCTGCAAGCGATCTCGCGGCGGTGCTTAAGGCTGTTCCCGGCCTCGGCCTCACCTTGGATGTCGGGCACGCGGAGCTTATCACGAAACGAAACAGGTCCTTCGAGATTATCGAGCAGCTTGGCGCCTTGATATGGCACGTGCATCTCCATGACAACCGCGGAGGTCGCGGCCCGAAAGACGACCTCCATCTCCCCATAGGCAAGGGAAGAATCGAGTTTCCGGCGGTATTGGAGGCTCTCGCGGCTTCAGGGTATCGAGGCACGGTGACCCTAGAGCTGAAACAGAAGGACCTGCTCGAGTCCAGGCAAACCGTGATGGATATATGGCCCCAGAGGTGACCTCTCGCGGCGACCTTCGGTCCGACAGAATTCCCTGAGTTTTATTGTTCCCCATTTTGCCCTGTGGTACATTGCCACCCATGAAATCGAAGGGCGAGACCGGCGGTCCCATCAGAGGCCGCGTAACGCGAATTGCTTTAGAGCCGCAGAGGGCCAGACGCGGCGATTACCTGTTCCGTGGACTGGAAATCCTGTCCCAGCCTGATAATCGGCGCACCTTTCTCATCATTCCCGAGTCGGTCTCCGAATTCGGTCGTCCGGACCTCTACGGATTTCCCGCCCTCTGCTGGGAAGGCGCTGAGATCGCGGGCCGGAACGTCCAGCTCAACAATACGCTCGAAGACGGGAGCGCCATCTTCGTCGTTACTCCGGAAACCGAACTCGTGCTGGAACCGTTTCGCCCTGTCAGCGTCACGGATGCGGTAGAAGCAGCTTCCTGCATCCGGCTCGTGGACCTGCGTTATCGACAGGCCGCAGACGAACCCTTTTGGATGGCCAAAGGACGCATGGTGCACTCCCTCTTTGGCTACCTGCTGCAGCACGGCTCCAAAATATCCGCTCGCGATTTTGCCCCCGCGTTCCAGGCGGCTCGCAGGGCAATTCTCGAGGCGCTTCCGGGCTCAGGAGTTGCGGTCAACGAACGAGAACTCGAAGAAGAAGCCAGGCAACATTTCAGGAGCTTGAAAGAATGGCTCGAAGAGAAGGGGTTTCTGTCTTCGGCCCACGAAACGGAGGTTGACCGCATCTCCTCCCATTGGGGTTTGAAAGGGCGCGCGGACGCGGTCTTCTATGGAGAGGACTGCGATACGATCGTGGAACTGAAGTCCGGCAGGGTGCCCGTCGAAAGCCATGTTGTCCAGTTGGATGCCTATGGTCTGCTCTTTGAAGATGATGAGGGGCGCCGCTGTGAAGGGTATCTGATCTATTCCGCCGCGGGAAAGACGGAAAACATGCGCCACGCCGGGCGCTGGTCTATTCTCGATGGTCGCAACCGGGTGGTCTCGCTGAAGCATTCCTACGCACTGCTGCGTGAGCCTGAAGCTGATGATGGGACGAATTGCGCGTGCACGAAGGGCTCGCGATGTTTTGAATTCCAGCGTTGCCTGGCGTTCTACGGGGACGAGCACTCCCACAAGCAGCCGATCTTTACCGGAAACGAGAAAGAGTACTACGAGCGGTGGTTCAGGCTTCTCTCGTTGGACGCGTGGGAAAGCGAAAGCCGTTTTGCACGGGTACTGGATGCGAGTACACTTGGCGACAGGCTGTCGGAGGGATTGACTTCGCGATTCATGGGTATCTCCGTGTCGGAAAGGACAAGGGAGCGGGGCAGGGGTGCAAAGGGCTCGTCAGACGACCACATACCAGTTAGCGGGGAATCAGTCCTAAGTCACCCAAAGCGCGAAGTGGTCGCTTGTCTCCAGCTAGAGGAGAACTCCGTCGATGTGGCGCCCGGGGACGAGGTGATTCTGCACAGGAGCGACCCATGCGCACGGAAAGCGCTTCGAGCAAGAGTGATGACCGCTGACCGGGAGCAGCTAACTGTGCAGATCAAGGCGCCTTTGCTCAGCCTGGACCCGCAGGGACTCGATGTCGCTTCAAATGACCCCGACCAGGATCGGCAATGGTTCCTGGATCGCATACCCTTTTCCAGGGGCCGAGAAGTAGCCCGGCAGGCGCTGTTCCGTTTTCTTTCAGTTGGTGACCCTGAGGTGATCGAGGCCATTGCCCGCGGCTCCGCTAAGAAACGAGAACGGGTGCATAACGGCACTGCGGAGGACCTCTGTTATTCGGAAGGTTTGGACAGAGAGCTGAACGATGAGCAGGAAAAGGCTGTCAGGACTGCTCTTGACAGCGATCCGTTTCATCTCGTTCATGGGCCGCCGGGTACCGGCAAGACCAGGGTGCTGGCCAGGCTCGTTCGTATCTGTCTGGACCGAGGGGAGCGGATCCTGGTGGCTTGCCCGACCAACATTGCCCTTGACCGGCTCCTCATAGCGCTGGTTGAACTTGGCGTCCGGGATTTTCTTCGGATTGGTGGGCGTTCGACCGTATCCGACGAGTTCCTCCGTGCTCTTGCCGGGCTGGGAAATCCTCCGGCCTTGCTGAACGATCTCCTATCAGGACGGATGACTTTTGCCGCGTTCAACAAACGCGTGGCCGCGACCAGGCTCATGGGCGCGACCGCCTACCAGTGTGCCGCGCACCAGTTCTTCATCAGGCAACGATTTGACCGAGTCGTGATCGACGAAGCGGGTCAGCTCGATGAACCGGCGACCCTCGGGGTGCTGGCCCTGGCGCCCAGATTCGTGCTCGGTGGCGATCACCTGCAGCTCCCTCCGGTGGTGCAGGGCACCTCGGGAGAAACTGACGCGCAATACTCTCTGGAACGGTCACTATTCGAGAGGCTGGAGTCAACCGCTGACCCATTCTGCATGAGTCGATTGAGAACGCAGTACCGGATGTGTGAAGAGATCCAGGAAGTTCCCTCGCGCCTTTTCTACAATGGAACGCTCAAACCTGCTCCAGGGGTTGCCCATCGCCGCCTTCGGATTTCACCGGGGCTTTCTGAAAATGCCTGGATGAACCGAGCCCTGGACCCGGACCTGCCGGTGGTTTTTTTGGACGTAAAGGGAGCGAATGCGGGAAGAGCACGACCTGAAGAGGCGATGGTAGCTGCGAAGGTCGTCGAAGGGCTGATAGCGTGCGGGATTCCCGGTCAGGAGATAGGGGTAATCACTCCTTATCGAGTTCAGCAAGCTCTGATTCGCAAACTGCTTCCGCAGGGAGGAGGAGCTGCTGTGAGTTCCGTTGATACGGTAGATCGGTTCCAGGGAGGCGAGCGGGAAGTGATCATCCTCTCTCTGGCACGCTCGGACGGCGTCACCTCCTTTCTTGCGGACCGAAAGCGCCTTAATGTTTCATTGAGTCGCGCGCGGTCAAAGCTCATATTGCTCGGTCATGCGCCCGCATTGGAGGAACACCCGCTCTTTGCGGCGCTGCTGGATGATCTGGAGCGCATCGAAGTGAATCCGGAGGCATAAGACGAGTCGCTACCTCAGATGAGGCGTGACTGACTCATGTGGACCTCAACAGGGGGAATCATGATGAAGAAGACAGAGGAACTCTACCTCATAGACGGCAGCTCCTACATCTATCGGGCGTACCACACCACCGGAACGCTGTCGAATTCCAAGGGTTTTCCCACCGGCGCCATCTTCGGGTTCACCAACATGCTCGTTAAGACGCTCAGAGACAGACGGCCAATGCATGTTGCAGTCGTGTTCGATTCAAGGGGTCCGACGTTCCGGAACGAGAAATATGCGGATTACAAGGCCAATCGACCGCCAATGCCTGAAGACCTGAGCGTGCAGATATCGAGAATTCACGAAGTGGTCGAAGCGTACCGGCTCCCCTCTCTTGCGGTGCCGGGGTTCGAGGCGGACGACATCATCGCGACGCTCACGCAGCAAGCCAAAGAGCAAGGATGGAACGTGGTAATCGTCTCCGGGGACAAGGACCTGATGCAGTTGGTTGGCGAAGGGGTTCAAATGTGGGACCCCCAAAGGGATGCGGTCTACGATCCTGAGGCGGTTAAGAAGAAGTTCGGCGTGGGGCCGGACCGGCTCACGGACTTGCTCGGGCTGATGGGAGACACTTCGGACAACATCCCGGGAGTTCCCGGTGTCGGTCAGAAGACGGCAGCAGGGCTGCTCGACCAATTTGGCAGCATTGAGGGCATCTATGCGAATTTGGACAACATCACCCAGACGAAGACGAGGGAGAACCTCAGAGCCCACAAAGACAAGGCCTTATTGAGCCGCGAACTCGTTCGGCTCGATGCTTCCGTGCCCTTGGACAAAGGGCCTGATGACCTTATTCCCCTGGAACAGGACACGGACCGACTTCGGGCGCTCTTCACAGAATTCGAGTTTAAACGCTATTTGGATGAACTACCTCAGAAGAAAGCGCTCGATTACTCGGGGTACGTTACCATCACGTCCGCCGAAGACTTGCAGAAGTGGATAGACCGACTCAAGGCCGCGGGGAGGTTCGCTCTGGACACGGAAACCACGTCGGAACAGCCCGTCCGCGCGGAACTAGTGGGGATATCCGTGAGTTGCGAAGAAGGGACCGCGGCATATGTGCCCGTTGGGCATACTTACGGAGACCAACTTCCAAAGGAGCAGGTGATCGAGGCATTTCGAGGGCTTCTTGAGGACGGTTCCGCAGAGAAAATCGGCCAGAATATCAAGTACGACCTGGTTGTCCTAAAGAAGGAGGGGTTGGATATCAAGGGCATCGCGTGCGACACGATGCTTGCCTCCTATCTCCTTGACCCTTCTCGCCGAAGCCACTCCCTCGACGAGTTGGCTCGCATATTCCTTAATCACCAAATGATCACGTTGAAAGAACTCATCGGAAGCGGTAAGAGTCAAATTCTCTTTTCCGACGTGGAGATCTCAACCGGCTCCCAGTACTCCTGTGAGGATGCCGACGCCACATTCAGGTTGTCCAATATCCTTTGTCCGAGAATGGAAACGGAGGGCCTGGGTGAACTTTTCCGAACGATCGAGTTGCCGCTCATCCCGATCCTCGCGGACATGGAACTTGCCGGAGTGCGTATCGACACCGATTACCTGAGAAGCCTCTCTGACGAATTCTCAAAGGTGCTGGCGTCGACTGAGTCCGAGATCTACCAGCTTGCCGGCGAAATGTTCAACATCAACTCGCCCAAGCAACTCCAGGATATTCTCTTCAAGAGGCTCGGCCTGAAGCCGGTGAGGAAGACGAAGACAGGGCTGTCAACGTCTCTGGAGGTCCTTGAAGAGCTTGCGAACCAGCATGACATGCCAAGGAAGATTTTGGAATTAAGGTCCATCTTTAAGCTGAAATCCACGTACGTCGACGCGTTGCCGCAACTAGTCAACCCGAAGACAGGCAGGATTCACACCTCGTACAATCAGGCGGTGGCCGCCACGGGCCGACTTTCATCATCCGACCCCAATCTCCAGAACATCCCGGTACGCACTCCCGAGGGGAGGAAGATCCGTCGTGCGTTCGTCCCTGAAGAAGGCTACCGGTTCGTATCCGCGGACTATTCCCAGATAGAACTCCGCATGATGGCGCACGTCTCCGGCGATGAACGCCTCCGGCAGGCGTTTTCATCGGGAGAGGACATACACGCGAGCACCGCCGCTAGCGTATTCGGCACGTCACCTGCGCACGTTACTCCCGACATGAGGAGAAAAGCAAAAGCGATCAATTTCGGAATCATCTACGGCATGGGTCCGTTTAACCTGGCACGGCAGATCGGCGTCGGCCTTAAAATGGCGAAGCAGTACCTGGAGGACTACTATGCAACGTACGCTGGCGTACGGAAGTTCATGGAAGAACTTCCGGAACAGGCGAAGAAGGATGGCTTCGTCACTACCATTCTCGGCAGGAAACGGTACCTACCCGATCTCAACAATCCAAACAAGATCGCTCAACAGGCTGCCCAAAGGATGGCAATCAACACGACCATGCAGGGAAGCGCCGCGGACCTCATGAAGCTCGCGATGATCCACGTCGACGCGGCTATCAAGAAAAGTGGGATACCTGCCAGATTGATCCTCCAGGTCCATGACGAGCTGATCCTGGAAGCCCGAGAAGACTGCGCCCAAGATGCAGCGAGCCTCCTCAAGGAGGAGATGCAGGGCGCATATCCGTTGTCGGTACCCCTGGTCGTGGATACGGCCATCGGACGAAACTGGGAAGAGGCACATTAAATGGGTACTCCGCTGCAGGCGTGGATACTGACCGTCGGAAATGAAATCATCAACGGCGTGATTACCGATACTAATCGGGAGACCATCGCGAGAGAACTACGATCCGTGGGTATCGGCACCAGAGGGATGTCG
>Ga0233422_10000992_pt1 | contig 13208 bp, 15 predicted proteins | sample Watercolumn_Mata_2_FD_182724 | JGI IMG/M metagenome (GOLD analysis project Ga0233422, IMG submission 182724) | Freshwater microbial communities from Lake Matano, South Sulawesi, Indonesia - Watercolumn_Matano_2014_110_MG | ecosystem: Environmental > Aquatic > Freshwater > Lake | place...
ATATTTCCATATGCACTCACTAGGAAAAGGAGCTCAAAAAGGACCTTATTTTCCTTCACGCCCTGACATGATAATGAGAAGAATGATCCGAGGAATGCTTCCATGGGACAGAACAAGAGGAAGAGAAGCATTTAAGAGAGTATATTGCTTTAAAGCTGTTCAAGAAAAATATCAGAGAAAGATTAAAGATGCAGTTAAGTTCGAGAAGACAACAGCATTAAATTATCTTACAATTAAAGAAATAGCTAACACAATCAGACCACAAGAATAGGAGGAAAAAAATAAACATCTATAAGTGTAAAAATCATCTTTGTTTTCGAGACAATTCCCGAACACAGGAACAATAACTACACATAACGAAGTAAATTATACTTAACAACACAAAAATGCCAAAAAAATTTAAACTTCCAGGAATAAAGAAAAAAGTATTGACTGTTTCAGGAAAAAGAAAAACATCAATAGCCAAAGCAACAATAAAAGAAGGAACAGGCAAATTCATCCTCAATCAAAGACCCTTGGATGTCTACAATACATTCCAGTCATTAGCATTAAAAGAGCCATTAGTTTTAGCTAAAGACATTGTTCATGATCAATTATCTTCTGTTGATGTTGACATAGTCGTCTCAGGAGGAGGTTCAGAAAGCAGGATTGAAGCAGCAAGGTTGGCACTTGCAAGATCTTTAGTTGCATGGTTCAAAGAAGCTGCATTAAGAAACACCTTCTTGAAATACGACAGGATGCTTTTAGTAGCAGACACCAGAAGAAAAGAATCTCGAAAGCCAAATGATTCTAAAGCACGAGCAGCAAGACAGAAATCATATAGGTAAGGCCGTTGTATATTCTTTTTTGTAATTTTGGTCTTTATGTAATGTAACTCTTTTCTTTTCAAAAACATACACGTAGGGATTTTCAGATTTCAAGAAAGAGGGATAATCTCGATCATATAGATGTGATTTTATCTCAGAGAAAAACACATATTATAAAGAATTCTGAGATTTATAAAATTATTGTTCTAAAGTATAATCATTTTTGCCGTCGATAAAGTTTATATAGTAATGTTTTTTAGATATAAAAAATTAAGAGGGCTTTCTTAAATTTTCTTTGATAAGAAAGAACTCTGATTCTTCTTTTTCTTTTTTGAGTATTTTTTTCTTTTTAATGCTAAATAGAATAACTAAATTATAGGAGGTATAAAAATGAATATTATAAAAGACCTTGACGACAAAGTTGAAGGTATGTACACTACTGAGGATTGTGATCCTTTCTTCTACTGTGGGATTTTTCTTCCTCAAGCTATTTTTTATTTTTGCAGGACAGATAGCGGTCACAAGACTTATTTTGTTATTGAAAAACCAACGCCTCAAGAAATAAAATCAACAAAAGAGCATTTATTGGACCCTAGTTACAAGAACATTCCTTTTCAGATAAAACCAAATGAACTTCCTGTTGAAAGGTTGTATAAACTGCTTGGAGAGAAAGAAAAATTTACTGTTGAAATAGATGAACTTTCCCCTCCAAAGGACTTGGAGTTTTTGATACAAATTCAAAAGCAGATTCAAGACCGTGTTGGAAAAGCAGGCAAGATTCCTAAAATAAGCCACATTATCCATTTTGGTTTTTTCTTGTTATCTTCGACTTTTATCTGCTGGACAGGCTCTTGTTTCTGTTCTGCAGGTTTTTGTTGAACTGGCTGATTAGAATTTTGATTCTGCTTATCTTGTTTCACAGATTTCTTTTTAGACCCCTTTTTACTCATATTTATTATATCCTAATAGACTTTTTAAATCTTTCATTTAAAACCACAAAGTCACACTTAATAATAGTTAGAATTAATAGATTTATCTTATTAAAAGAAAATAAAATAAATTTGAGCAATTAGCGATGGATTCTACTCTTATTCTCTTATTGGGAAGAAATCACTGCCATAATCATAAAAAAGGGGCATCAGATCATAATCAATAATATTAAAGTTATTCCTCAATTTAATAATAAACTCTTGAAGTTTCTCCCTATTATCTACCTCAATCTCTAAATCAAAATCATATTTTCCCAGCAACTCTAAAAAATAGATAACTTCCTCAGTGTTTTTTACAAATCTCATGAGTTTTTCTTTAGCTTCTGTACCACTTTTCATTCTCAATAATAGTTTGTATGATTCTTTTTTCATAGCCTTAGAGTTTAGAAACATTCTATTCCCAACAATAATCCCTTTAGCACTCATTTTTTTTATCCTCTCTTTTACAGCATTTCTAGATAACTTGACCTTAAAGCCCATATCAAGATAACTACTTCTTGAATTATTTTTTATGGTGCTCAAAATTTTATAATCTGTTTCATCTATTTTTTCTCTAATTGAAGAACCCATTATTACTTTCTCATCAACAAACCTTGAGAGATATTTATAATTAAATAAATGTATTTTGGTTATTTCCATTATATCATATTCTTGAATAATATCTGAAAATTTTTCATTAATTATAGTTAAATCATCTTGAAATTTCTGCGAATTCTCAGAAAATAAATCAAAATATTCATCCCATTTGCCTCCAATTGCACCAATAAAAAAACATTTAAAATTCTTGAAGATATAATCTTCAAACTCTCTTCTTCTCTCACTAGAAATTGTTCTAAATCTTATATGAACACGATAAAGAAAAAATCCTAATTTAGATAGATCAATCATAGGAATAATTTTTGAGATAATATTTCTTTTAACCAAGTTCTTAACCCGATAATCTACTACTTGCTGTGAAACTTGAACTTTTTTTGCAAGTTTATTTAAGAATAAATCGGGATTTTGGTCCAATTCTCTCAAAATTCGCAAATCTTTCATATCGACATTATCGGGCATCTTTCTCTCTTTCATTTTTGATATATGGCACTTTTGGTTTATAAATATTGCCATTTTACAAAAAAATCAAAAAGAAGTTTTTAATATGTAGGTTACTATTAAATAGTAACAAACAAGGAGAAAATAAAATGATAATCAAAACCACCTGGCAAGAACAAATAAAGCACTCTATTAGAACAATAGATGATCTAGAACAAAGATGTGACTGTAAATTTGAACCAACCGAAAAAGTAACTCTTCAAAGAATAACAGAAAAATATCCAATGAGTATAACTCCCCATTATGCTTCTTTAATAGATTGGAAAGATCGAGATGATCCATTAAGGAGAATCGTTGTTCCAAGAACTGAAGAAAGTTTAAAACCCGGCGTATGCGACACCGATGATGGTTATGGAGAAGAAAAAAGCACAGTTTTACCTGGATTAGAACACAAATATGGCCCAACAGCCTTACTTTTAGTAACAGATCAATGTCCGAGCATATGCAGAGAATGTTTTAGAAAAGCATATGTGAGCAAAGATCAAAAAGATTTTCAAAGAAATGTTTTAACTCCAAGTAATTATCAAAAAGCAGCAGATTACATCAAAGAACATCCAGAAATAGATGATGTTTTAATTAGTGGCGGTGAGCCTTTAATGATGTGCAGTACAGTTCTTGACAGTTTACTATCCGCCTTAACCCAAGCACCAAATGTAAGAAAAATCAGAATTGGAACAAAGATGTTTGCTTATCTACCTCAAAGAATAACAGAAGATGAAGGACTCGCAAGAGTATTAGAAAAGTATGCAAACAAAGTTCAGATTAGAGTGATTCATCATTTTAATCATGCAAGAGAAATAAGCCAAGAGTCAAAAAAAGCAATAAAAAAATTGAGCAAACTTGGAATTAGACATTATAACCAAGCAGTCTTATTAAAAGGAATTAATGATAATTCTGAAACATTAAAAGAACTATTTACAGAACTTGATAATTCGGGAGTAATTCCATATTATTTATTCCAAAAGATGCCTCAAAGAGGAACTGCCCATTTAGAAGTTCAACTAGAAGAAGGTTTCAGATTATTTCAAGAAGCTTATTTCGGTTTAGAAGGAACAGCACAAACAGTAAAGTATGTTATCCCAGATGAGGATGGTAAACGCCAAGTCCTAGATGTTTGTGAAAGAGATGGAAGAACTTTTGTAAAAACAAGATATCTAAAGGTTGCAAGACACTATCAAGGGCCAATAAATCTTGAAACCGAAGTTCCATCACAACCCGAAAAAAAATGTCCGGATTATTTATAAAATGAAACAAATTAGAACCCACAGTAATGATATATGTACAAAAGAAGGAATTTTTCTCATAAATCCTACTTGGATTCATTTAGATGAACAAGAAATAAAAAAAAAGTTGGAGAAAGGAGAAAATCTATTTAGAGTGAAGTTTGAAGAAATCTAATTCTTAGTACCTAATAATCCTCTAGTACATCCAAATAGAAACTTTTTTAAATCATCTTTCTATAAGGATTTATGATAATTCCAATTAGATGTTTTTCATGTGGCAAGCCATTAGCTCACTTATTCGAAAAATTCAAGGAGCGAGTTGAAAAAGGCGAAGACGCCAAAAAAGTTTTTGAAGATCTTGGCATTGATAGATACTGTTGCAGGTCAGTTTTCTTAGGACACACTGATTTGTTGGAACTTGTTTCTAAATTCAAGAAATTTTAGTTTTTATTAGGTTTTCGATAAAAAAATTCTTTTAATAATAAAACATATAAGTTGTAAAAAAAAGACGAAGACAACTTATATGGTTCCCGACCGAAGCCAGTACAGCATATAACGCAAGGTGCTTAACTTCTGTGTTCTAATGGGAACAGGTGTTTCCATCTTGCTATGGTCGTCTTCAGTTTAATGGTGTTTTCTTGGTTTAAAAAGCTTGCTATAACCGTGAATTGTTGACTATAACAGTTAATTTTATAAGAGCTTTCTCTCTTAGGATTTTATGCGGGAGTGCCGGAGTGGTCAAACGGGCTGCGCTCAAGCAACCAAATCCAGACGAACAGATTGGTTTGCGAGATACGCAGTAGCTTAGTGCTTGCGGAGGTTCGAACCCTCCCCCCCGCATATTTGAGTTTAAAAAATGTCAGGAATAAAAAATCTGAAGGTTCTCTTGAAGAATATGAAACCAAAGTTAATGAAAGGAGCTTTTGTTTTTTGTTCTGTGTCTAAAAAGAAATTTTCTCAACTTAAAGTTTGTCCTCTACTTGTCTTTGAAGAATCAGAAGGCACAACCTTAATTTTGAAAAAAGAAGAAGCTGACAAAAACAAATTAAAATACACTTCTGTGTGGTGTTGTATCAAACTTCAAGTCAATTCAGACCTCTCAGCAATAGGCTTTTTAGCAAAAATAACAGAGAAATTATCAAAAAATCAAATATCTGTTAATGCTGTTTCTGCATTTTTTCACGATTATATTTTTGTTCCTCAAAACAAAGCAAAGAAAACAGTGCGTTTGTTAAAACAAATTACGAAGCTATAGTCTCATCTTCAAAGAATTCTCGAAAACAAAGACATATCTTTTAACATATAGACGTGGAAAAGTCATTGACTTAATCTTGATTAATATTAATTATCTTTGCGCCAGGAAAACCATTGAAATTAGAAGAAGAGCCTGTTGTATATGCTCCTGCATTTTCTACAATCAGTAAATCATCTAATTCAAGATTTCCAGGAAGCCTGATTGGATACTGTGTTATTGTGTCCCAGCTATCACAGGTTTGTCCAGCAATTATACAATCTTCAATTTTTCCTCTTTTTGGTTTCTTTCTTAAAGGAATAAAATCATAATGACAATGGTCGCAGGGAATGCCGGAAAGAGTTTGATAGAAACCATCATTAACATGATAAAACCTCATTCTTTCTTTTCCTTCTCCTAAATCTCTTCTTGATCTTCCAATTATGGTCAAAATCAAAGTAGCTGAGTTTCCAACCATCGATCTTCCTGGTTCAGCAGCAAGTTCATACTTACTAGCTGGAAACAATTCGTCAATTTTCAAATTAATAGTTCTTGCAAGCTCTTCAAGTTTTGGAACAGAATCATTGTATCTGGTTGGAAAACCTCCCCCAAGGTCAAGTATCTTCATCTTATTATCTCTTCTTCCTATTTTGAGTTTTTTCTCTTTTGCTTTTTCAAAGATATGATTCGCCATGTCAAGCGCATCAAGATAATTCTGAAAATTTGTACACTGGCTTCCTACATGAAAGCTCAGACCTTCTACAACTAATCCCATTCTTCTTGCTTTTCTAATTAATCTGATTCCTTCATCAGGCATAACGCCAAACTTTCTTCCCATCTCAACCTGTGATCCATTGTCAGGAACTTTCACTCTTAAGATGACGCCAGCACAAGCACAATATTTTTTTATTTTCTCAAGTTCATCTGGATTGTCAAAAGTCATCAACGGAACATAAGGTTCTGTATGTTCAAGAAAATGCCAGTCTTTCATTGTATTCGCAAGAATAACTTTGTCATAAATAAATTCCTTGATTTCTTCTTCTTTCAAGCCTTCAAGCATATGAAAGACCTTGTCAAATTCGCTTATTGAAGCAACATCAAAACTTGAACCTTCTTTATATAGGGTTCTTATTATTGATTTTTCAGAATTTGCTTTTACTGCATAATAAACTTGGATTCTTGGAAAATTTTTTCTGAAATTTCTGTAGTTCTCCCGAATAACATCATGGTCAATAATCAACAGAGGCTGTCCTATTCTTAATCGTTCATATCTTTTTACATAATCAAGAATTCTTTTTTCACTAATGGATTTTATTTTGTTCACTTTATGTTACTGTTTTTAATATCTCCTGTTCTTAAATCTTTGTCTTTTGAAGATTATGGCAAAGGTGTAAAACATTCAAATTGCCAAGGATCTGAAGTGTCAATTCTATGTGCTGGATTCTCTGGAAAATACACTTTTCTATTCTTTAAAGGTGTCCAATCATAAGATTTTGAATGCAGTTCTCCGAGATAAGGTGTTGCAATCTCAAGAATATACTCGTGAGGAAGATCTTCTGGAAAGCACAACCCTTTTCTTGGATTGTCTATCATCCACATCATTGCAGAAACAACTCCTGCTGCAACCTGCAAAGTTGTTGCGTTTTGTCCAGGAGCTAATCTTCTTGCTTCTTCTATGTCCAAAATTGTTCCAGTCCACCAGGATTTAAGAGCATGACCCATTATCAATGCTCCAAGAATGTCTTTTCCACATTCTATCTCGTTGGTCATTATCCTTAAATTTGGCTGGAGCTCATATCCCTTTGCCCTGAATTCAGCTAATGATGACAATGCCTCATGGCATGGCATGTAAACATAATGTACAGTCGGCCTGTAGATGAGATTTCCTTCGCCATCTCTTACAGTCAATCGGTCTGAGATTCCAAATGCTTCTCCATGTCTTATTACCATACCAAGAATTTCACCTATTGTTGGAACAAAAGACCTGTGCCATGTATTTATCCCCATTTGGGCAAGTGCAATTTGGTTCTTAGGGCCGGAAATATGCTGATGGGCATTTGGAGGAAGTTTTCTCTCGTGCGTTCCCCATCCAAGTTCAGAAGGAGACAAAAATCCTTCTTCCCAGAATCCAGGAATGCTCCAAGTATTTACAAATTCATCAACTTCTTTTGCTTTTTTAGAAATTTGAGTATCTCTCTCACTGCAATGAATAACCTTTACTCCAAGCGCATGTGCAAGTCTCCCAAAGTTTCCTTCAGAAATAAATCTGGAAATCTGTTCTTTTTTTGTTCCTTGAACCAAGTTGTTTGACAAAATCGCATTTGCGATGTCAATCAGTCCTTTTTTTGTAAAATGTGAAATTAACCCAGGGTTTGCACCATGGTCAAGAACAGATGTTACAGAATCTTTTGGCCAATCTTTGACCATCTTCCTTAATAACATCTGCCTATGATACAGTGTTTTTTCCATCATATCAGTCACTTTTTCAGGATCCCATGCTTCCACAGAAGTGTTTACATAAAGAGTATTATGGTCATGGCACCATTTAACAATTTCATTTGCTCCGATATTATATGCAAGATCAACAACAAGCCCGTTATCGCCTGCAAATTCACTTAGTACAGAATCCAGATTGTCAGGGGCCACCTTTATTTGTCTGAATTTTATTCCAGTTTTTGTTGCCGTAATTTCTTTTGATTTGTCTTCCTGATCAATAATAGTTATATTCTTTATTGGGATAATAAAATGTTTCAGAATAAGTGGAAGTGTGCATTGAGAAACAGCTCCATATCCTATGATCAAGACTTTTCCGTCAAATCGTTTTTTCTCTACCATTTCACTCTTTTCGTTAAAAAATATATAAATAACTTATATAAAAAGTTTATGCTAAAGCACTATATATGTCCTTAAGGGTTTTTTTACAAAAAGAAGAGCTTAAAAACTCTGAAATCTTTTCAAAGCAATTATACAGTCAATAAAAAGGCAAAAAACAAAAAATGAAAAACAAGAAGTTGCAGAAAATCAAATCAAATGCCATTGGGGCAAAATCTCAGGTTTTTTTAGTTGACACTTCAGTTATAGCCCAAAAAAAGCTTTTCAGACTTTTTAAAACAAAACTTAAAGGAGAACTTTTGATTCCAAATGCAGTCATAGCTGAATTGGAGAATTTGGCTAATAGAGGCCAGGATGTTGGCTTCAAAGGATTAGAGGAAATTGCAAAGATGCATACTATAAAATCTCGCGTCAAGGTAAGATTCCTCGGAGAAAGGCCAAATCAGCATCAAATAAAGTATGCTAAATCAGGAGAGATAGACGCATTGATAAGAAGCATAGCTGTTCAGGAAAAAGCTGTGCTGATAACAGCCGACAAGGTCCAGGCGAAATCTGCTCAAGCATATGGCTTGAAAGTCTTTTTTATAAAAACAAGATTTGTCGATGACAAAAAGAAAAAGAGAAAATTTTCTATATTTAAATTCAAGAAGAAAAACAAGAATGGCAAATTATGATGTCATGATAATAGGGGCAGGCCCTGCTGGATGCACATCAGCAATATATTGCGCTAGAAGAGGATTGAAAACTTTGCTGATAGAGCCAAAAGAAGTTGGCGGAGCTTTGCTTTATGGAGCCACAATAGAGAATTATCCTGGTTTCGAGTCCATCAACGGAATAGAATTAGCTGAAAAATTCAAGAATCAAGTCAAAAAACTGAATGCAGAAATATTGAAAGAAGAAGTCAAGGAAATAATTAAGACAAAACAAGGTTTTGAAGTTGTGTGCCTAAAAAAGAAATTCTCTGGAAAATCAGTGATTGTTGCACAGGGCGCAAAACCAAGACAACTGAACCTAAAAGACGAATCAAAATTCATAGGAAGAGGAATCAGTTATTGTGCAACATGTGACGGCCCATTGTTTAATGGAAAAGAAGTTGCAGTAATAGGCGGAGGAAATTCAGCTTTTCATTATGCTTTATTTTTAGCAGAAATCTGTTCTAAGGTTTACTTGATTCATAGAAGTGAATTTAGAGCAGACAAAATTCTGGTTGAAAAACTGAAGAAAATGAAAAACATTGTCTTCAAACAGCCTTATGAAGTTGTTGAATTGACTGGGGACAGGATGCTCAGTTCAATAAAGATAAAATCTAAAGAAGAAAAAATAGAAGAATTGAAAGTCACAGGACTTTTTGTTTCAATAGGACAGGACCCTAACACAAGTTTCTTGAAAAATTTAGACTTAAAACTTACAACAGAAGGTTATGTTTCAGTTGACCAGCACATGGTTACGAATGTCCCAGGAATGTTCGGAGCAGGAGACATAACAGGCATAGGAAGACAAGTTGTCATCGCTGCTGGCCAGGGCGCATTAGCTGCGCTTAGCGCAGAAAAATATTTAAAACACTGACGTTAAGTTAAAAGAACGCGAAAAGCAAAGCGCAGATTTGAAAATAAAAGATTTGGCTTCTGTGAAAGCCGTCTATAAATGAATATAAATATTTTCCCTTCCCATATATACTAAAAATATCTGAATACTGAAAATGAACAAAATAAAAGTTCTTGTACAAGGTTATGCAAAATCTTCCAAAGAAGGTGAACTTGCTTCAAGCTCTTGTGTACTCATAAAAGATGGAAAATTAAACATCATAATTGATCCTGGGATGAACAAGCAACTCTTGATAAATTCCTTGAAAAAAGAGAAATTAAAACCCGAGAAAGTAAATTATGTTGTTCTAACACACTATCATCTTGACCACTCATTACTAACAGGATTTTTTAATAATGCGCAAGTTTTGGATGATAGTTCAATTTATTCGTTTTTGGGAAAAATTTCAGACCATGATGGAAAAATTCCAGGAACGAACATTGAGATAATAAAAACACCTGGCCATGACCCCTTCCATTGCTCTGTTTTGATCAAAACCCAGAAATCAGGCAATATAATCATAGCAGGAGATATTTTCTGGTGGCCAGATTCAAAAGAAAACAACATAAAGAAAGATATCAAATCTTTAATTAATATGAAAGACCCTTACATGAAAGACAAGAAACAACTTACAGACTCAAGAAAAAAGATTCTTAAGATTGCAGATTACATAATCCCCGGGCATGGCAGGATGTTCAAGGTAGAAAAGTAAAAAATCAGATAGAGCAAAAAGTATATAAATGAGCAAAATCTATCTTATTTATGTTACCTCCGGAGAATCCAAAAATAAATCTCAATAATTTTCTTCTCTCTTTAAGAGAGGATATAAAACTAATAGATGTAGCTCCCATCATTCAAGAGTGGCATAAGAAGAATATGCCTAGCGTAAAAGTTGCCTCAAAAAAATTAAAAATTTCAGAAAATTTTTATCGATGCATTTTGAATGGAAAAAATCCTTTGCCAATCTGGATTCTTAAACGATTATCTAGTTTAGACTCGGAATTATGTGGAGATATATACCAAAATCTTTCATTTGTCACGGCAAGAACCAATAAAGATAGATTACCGATCTCCATTAGTCCTCAACTTGCTTATTATATCGGATTCTTGCATGGAGATGGTCATGTAGACAAAAATGGAAAAAGAGTTTCTTTTTTTGAAAAGTATGGTGCTCAGTTAAAGATTATTAATAAATTAAACAGACTCTTATTTAATGTAAATGGAGATCTTTATTTCAGAAAAGATGAAAAAAGAGAATTTTGGACTTTAGACCTAAGACGAGTGACCATCAATTCTTTCCTCTCAGATATTATTGGAATAAAAAGAGGAAAAAGAGTTTCAAATAAAATTCCCGAAAAAATAATAAAAAATAAAGAGTTATTAAAATGGTATTTATGTGGTTTATTTGATGCTGAAGGATCAATGCCCCTAAATCCAAAAAACAGAAAAAATTTGTATATTGATATTGCAATGAGGGATGTTGATTTAATAAGTAAGGTAAAAACTCTTCTTTTAGAATTTGGTATTGAATCATATGGGCCTTACAAAAGAGTATCCAAATCGCCCCATTCTAACAATCTTACAATCGAATCAGAATTAAGAATAAGAAAGCAATCTGAAATCAAAAAATTTTTAACCGAAATTGGGACTCTACATCCAGACAAAGTCCGTAGAAAGGATTTAATACTAAGTTTATTAGATAAATAATCAATTTGCTCCCGTAGCTCAGCTTGGATAGAGCGGCATCCTCCTAAGGTGAAGGTCGCAGGTTCAAATCCTGCCGGGAGCGTTTTATTTCATTGCACTAGCTATTATTTCAAAACCAAAGTTCTTAGAGAAAAATCTGGAGGAGATAAAATCCAACGGTTTTATAATAGAATATTCTATTAAGATTGCCAAATTCATAAAAAAACCGTTCCAATATAGAGAGTTAAGTCTCAATTTAGCTAATCTATACATAACTCCTGAACCATTAATTCTTATCTTCTTAAGACCCAATTCTTCTAATTCTTTTTTCAGTTTTTTTCTTGTAAATAAAATCTCCAATTCTATGTCGTTAGTCTTTATCTTTCTCCTATACGTCGAATAATATCGATGTATCAAATTGTACTTATTTGGAACAGCGATAATCAATTTTCCACCTTTTTTTGTAATTCGGGTCATTTCTATAATTACTTTTTTATAATCCTCAAAATGTTCAATGACACCCTGATTAAAGCAAACATCAAAATAATTGTTTTTAAAAGGTAGATGGAAAATATCTCCTTTTATGAATAAAACATTATTCAAACCCCGTTTTTTTGCGCCTAACTGGCCAATTTTTACAGATTCATTTGATAAGTCTACACCTATTATTTTAGATTTTGGGAATTTTTCAGCTAGCCCAATACAATTTCTTCCAGAACCATGGCCTGCCTCTAATATTCTTTTATCTTTTTTATTAATATCTTTTGTTAAGATATTGAAGGTATCTCTTGAAAAAGGCAAGAAACCATCTATCGAGGTAAACTTCATTATGTCTGTTGAAGACTCTTTTTTAAAGCGTTTACCCCACACATCTTCCATTTTTCTTTCATGCGTCGGCCGGGGTTCGAACCCGGGTCGTCTGCTCTCTTCACTATCCCAAAAGGGAAAGTATCGGAAACCGTAGGTTTCTGACTTTGGAAGGCAGACATACTAACCGCTATACTACCAACGCACATCTTTCAAAATAGTCGTAATTTAAAAACCTTTTCCAACTATAGAAAACATTTTTAAACACCTTATCATAGGGTTAAACATGGAAGAAAATACCAATGGGGTTGGGGTTGATGAAAATTCTCAAAATTTGCCTCAACAAGTGAAAACCGAAGCCACAATAGAACAGAAAGAAGAGATAAAACAAGAAAAACCGAGAATCGAAGAAAAACAGCCCAAAGAAAAGAAAAATTATGTTCTTCCTTTTGTAACCTCTGAAACCTATAGCAAGCACTACAAGAAATTTCTTCTTCTGTGGGTTATTATCTGTTTATTAATTATTGCAAATTTGTTTTACATGTATTCTACCACAGGAGATGTCATGAGAAAAGATGTATCTCTGACAGGAGGAACAACTATCAGCATTTATGGGAATTCTCTTCCTAATGTAAACGAGCTTTCAAATTATTTATCCAACAAGATATCTGAAGAAGTTTTTGTCAGGACCCTTAATGATATTACTTCTGGAAAACAAGTTGCAGTTATTGTAGAGACAAAAGCAGATGCAAATCTTACTCAGAATGCTATTGAACAATTTTTAGGCTATCCTCTAACTTCAGACAACTCCACAATAGAAGTCTCTGGCTCAAATCTAAGCAGTTCATTCTATAAACAATTAATAATTGCATTATTAATATCCTTCTTATTTATGGGCATTACAGTTTTCATAATTTTCAAGGCACCTGTTCCGTCACTTGCAGTCATACAATGC
>Ga0233422_10000993_pt1 | contig 13207 bp, 11 predicted proteins | sample Watercolumn_Mata_2_FD_182724 | JGI IMG/M metagenome (GOLD analysis project Ga0233422, IMG submission 182724) | Freshwater microbial communities from Lake Matano, South Sulawesi, Indonesia - Watercolumn_Matano_2014_110_MG | ecosystem: Environmental > Aquatic > Freshwater > Lake | place...
CTCGCCGGATGGTCACATCCATATAGTGCTCACGCCGCCGATTACCGTGCCGCGCACCGGCAACCGGGAGCAGGATGCTCAGACGACGATGCAGGAGATTGCGCGGCGGATGGAGGCATTCATCCGCGCGCATCCTGAACAGTGGTACGTCTTTCGACCGATGTGGACAGACAGCGCCACGGCGCAGCGCAGAATACCCAGTCTCAGCAAAGCACCCAATGTTTAAGCCCCCGGAATCAGAATGACCTATTATCTTTACCGATTTACCGGCTGGCTTTGCCCGCGCCTCCCCGCTCGACTGGGGTACTGGCTGTTCGCGCGGCTCGGCGACCTGGTTTTCTTCTTCACGGCAAAAAGACAGACGACGTATTTCTACAACCTGCGCTGCGTCTTGGGCGACGATGCGACGCCTGCGCAAATGAACTCCATCGCGCGGCGCGCGTTTCAAAATCTGCTCAAAAACTATTTTGATCTTTTCCGCTGGCACAATATTTCGAAGGACAAAGTCCGCGAGCAACTGGCGGGGCTGCATGGATTCGAACATATGGAAGCGGCGCTGAGACAAGGCAAAGGCGTGATTGCCGGATCCGCCCACTTTGGCGCATGGGACCTGGTCATCCACCTCGCCGCAGTCTACCTCGAGGCACACGTCGTCGTCCCGAATGAACGCCTGAAACCGGAGAAGCTATTCCAGTACATTCTCGACTTGCGGAACAGTCAGGGCATTGAGGTTGTACCGCTTGACGTAGCCCCGCGCGCGCTGATCAAGGCGCTGCGCGCAGGCCAAGTCGCGGGCTTGGCATACGACCGCGACATCACCAAGACGGGTCCCCTCGTCACCTTTTTCGGGAAACCAGCGCAGATGCCAGACGGCGCGGTCCAACTCGCGCTCAAGTTCGGAGCGCCGATCATCATCGGTTTCTCCGTGCGCCGTCCGGATAACCGCAGCGAGGTATTCGTCGAGCCGCCGCTCGAATTCACCAGAACCGGCGACACGCCACGCGATATCCGCGAGGGTGTTCAAAAGCTAACCAATGTGATGGAAAAGTATATCCGCCAGTATCCGGATCAGTGGCTGATGTTTCAGAAAATCTGGGAGAATTAGCGCAACCCTGGCACTTGCGTTCCCGCCAGGGCAAGTGTAGTTGGCTAGTTCGACAGCGCGATAGTTGAACCGCGCAATCCGCGTCACTAACGCACTATCGAACTATGGCACTAACGAACCATGCATGGGTAAAGCCGACATCCACATCCACACCACGCACAGCGACGGAATGGCTTCCGTCCAGCAAGTGTTCGATTTTGTCGAAAACGAAACCGACCTCGACCTGATCGCGATCACCGATCACGACATGTTCGACGGCGCAGACGAGGCGCGCAATCTTGCCGCGCGGCGCAATTATCGCTTTCAAGTTTTGCCCGGGATGGAAGTGACGACGATCGAAGGACACCTGCTCGTGCTCGGCATTGACAAGCCGGTGCGCTCGCTCCAAGGTCTCGCCAAAACGATCGCGCAAGTGCACGAACAAGGCGGCGTGGTCATCGCGCCGCATCCGATGAGTTGGATGATCCGCTCGATCGGGCGCAACGGTCTGGTGCGGATTCACAACGCGCCGGACGACTTGATCTACTTCGACGGATTCGAATCGTTGAACCCGTCGCTCGCCGGACGCGTCGTCGCCAAACAGGCGCAGGCGTTGAATGCGCGCGTCCTGCACCTTGCCGAAACCGCCGGGAGCGACTCGCATGTCCTGCCGACCATTGGCAGCGCGGCGACGGTTTTTCCTGGCGCGTCCGCCGACGATTTGCTCCGCGCCCTCAAAGAAAAAAAGACGACGACCGCGGGTCATTACTGGACGGCGGAAGAAATGAAATACCTTGCGCGCATTGGGCCGGCACAGTTGTGGCAGAGTCTGGTCAAGCTGCCTGCCAAGCATATCCGGCGCGCCAGCCAATTCGTATTTCAAAACTCCAGATGCAAGCCCATGGAACCGCGCTGAGTTTTGAGTTTGGGGTTTGAGGTCTGGATGCCTGATCTATGAAAATCGCCCTGGTTTCTCCGTACGACTATCCCTATTCAGGCGGCGTGAACGAACACATCACCGCGTTGGACCAGCATTTTCGCGCACTGGGACACGATACGCGCATCATCGCCGCGTCCAGCACGGACGAAGATGGATTAAGCGATCACGTCATCAAGGTGAGCGGCGCGATTGTTCCCATCTCGTTCAGCGGCTCCACCGCGCGCGTTCCGTATGCGCCGATGGTGTATCGCCGCGTCAAACAGATTTTAAAACGGGAGAATTTCGACGTGGTGCACGTGCACGAACCGGCGGTGCCCATGCTGTCGCTGGTCGTCCTGCGCCACTCGCACGCGCTCAATGTCGGCACGTTCCACGCCTATCGCGAGAAAAACATGCTGTTCGACGTGGGCAAGCAATTACTTCAGCGCGCCTTTAGTCGGCTGGACGGGCGCATTTTTGTTTCTGACGCGGTCCGCGACTATGTCACGCACTATTTCCCCGGCGATTACATCCTCATTCCAAACGGTATTGATTGCGCACGCTTTAGCGACTCCACGCGCAGCGTCCAGCCAATCGAAAGATTCAACGATGGCCGCCCCAATATTTTGTATGTCGGTCGGATGGATAAGCGCAAAGGGTTTCGCTACTTGCTGCGCGCGTTCCCGCGCATCAAACAGGTGATCCCCGAAGCGCGCCTGATCGTCGTCGGCGCATTCAGCGACAAGGAGAAAGCCCCCTTCGTGCGCTACGCGCGTGCCCACCATCTCCGCAGCGTCCATTTCGTCGGCTATGCGTCACGCGAAGAACTGCCACGCTATTATCGCACGGCGACCATCTTTTGCGCGCCGTCCACCGGTTTCGAAAGTTTCGGAGTGATTCTGCTTGAAGCGATGGCCGCCGGTGTGCCCATCGTCGCCAGCGACATTACCGGCTATCGCTCCGTCGTCACCGACAATGTAGAGGGATTGTTGGTCCAGCCCGAAGACGATCAAGCCCTGGCGGGCACAATCACCGCCCTCTTGCGCGACCCGGGCCGGCGCGCTCAGATGAGCGCGGTGGGCAAAGCCAAAGCCATGCAGTACGATTGGGATATCGTCGCACGGCGCGTGCTGGCATACTACGACGAACTCATCACCGCGCGCGACGCGCGGCGGACCCAAAAGCGTTCGGCGGGCAAGCGCCGGATCGCGCAAGTGCGGCGCCTGTTGCGCTTGCCGCAGCGTTCAAGGAAATCTGAACGCCCCACTGAGGCAGGCGCGTGAATCGCATCATTGCCGACGTAATCATTGTCGGCGCAGGCATCGTCGGATGCAGCGTCGCGCTTCACTTGGCGCGGCGGAAAGGGATACGCGTCCTCGTGGTCGAAAAGGGACCGGTGGGTTCCGGAATGACCAAGCGCAGTGGCGGGCTGATTCGCGCGCACGCCGCAAGGCGCGCCCATCCAACCGAGGCGCGGCTCGCCGTCGCCAGTTGGCAGTTCTTTCAGAACTGGCCAGAGATCGTCGGCGGGAATTGCGGATTCACAAAAACCGGACTGATCGTCGTCGCGTCAGAAGAGCAAGCCCCGCAATTGCGTACGCAGGTCGGACAGTTGCAGGCACTCGGCGCGAATACGCAGTTCATCTCCCGCAGTGAATTGCGCGATCTCCAACCATCCACACGCGTGGAGGATATCGGGCTGGCGGCGTACGAGCCAGACGCGGGTTTTGTCGACCCCACGTTGACACCGCAATCGCTCGCCGCGCGCGCGAAAGAATGGGGCGCCAAATTCAAGACCGGCACGATGGCAAAGAGTATTCGGGTGGATTTTCACCGCGTGATTGGCGTGGATACCAACATTGGCTTGATCGAAGCGCTCAACGTCGTTATCGCCGCGGGACCGTGGACGGACCGTCTGCTCAAGCCGCTCCATGCCGCCATCGGAATCCGCACGCCGCGCGTCCAAGTCGCGTTCTTTGATCGTCCGACGGAACTGCGCGCCGGGCATACCGCCTTTGAGGATTGGAATACCGGCGCGCATTTCCGTCCACACACCTTTGGCTTGACGATGGCTGGGATGAACGCGCCGCAAGCAGGCGAAGAAACCAATCCCGATTCTTTCGACGAGTCGGTCTCGCCGATGTTCGTCGCCAACGTGCAGCAGCGTCTCGCCGCGCGCATTCCGGCGTTGGCGCACGCGCGGTATATCCGTGGGCATGCGGGCGTGTACGACGCGAGCCCCGATGGACATGCCGTATTGGGCCGCGTACCGGGCATCGCGGGCTTGTTTGTCGCGGCGGGATTCAGCGATATCGGCTTTGCCATCGCCCCGGCGGTTGGCGCATGCCTGAGCGAGTTGATCGCCGACGGCGAGACACGCACGGCGGATGTGAGCGCGCTGGGATTGGCGCGTTTCAATTCCTGAGCGTAGTCGAAGGATGACAGGTGAGGAGCAGGTGCTGAGCCAACTAATTCGCGGGCGCGCCCAGACTCTCTTGAACATCATCGCGCGCGGTTTGGGAACGATCGGATTGACGCCAAACGCTCTGACCCTCCTCGGTTTCCTGATGATGTGCGGAATCGGCGGAGTGCTGGCGGCGGGCAACTTCGCCCTCGGCGGCGCATTGATCATCGCGGGGGGCATTTTCGACGCGCTGGACGGCACACTCGCGCGGCTGACAAATCGCGCGACCCGGTTCGGCGCCTTTTTGGACTCGACGACCGATCGGCTCGCCGAGGGAGCCGTGTTCTTCGGAATTCTGCACGCGTTCATGCAACGCGGAATGACGTTCATCGCGTATCTGGTTTTCTTCACGCTGCTCGGTTCGCTGATGGTGAGTTATGCGCGCGCCCGCGCCGAAGGCATTGGCGTACAATGCAAAGAAGGATTGCTGACGCGCTTTGAACGCATCGCGCTGCTCGTCGTCGGCTTGATCTTGACGGCGTTTTTGGGCGACGCGCCGCTGTTGATCGTGCTTGGGTTTCTCGCGATTTTCACAAACGTGACCGCCGTACAGCGAATGTGGCTGGTCTATCGCGCGACCCGTGACGATACGCCGCAATGACTACTGACGGAACGAAACAGCGTTCCGCGCAATTCGCGCCTACGTCTGACGACTGACTAATGACCCCGCCGCGTTACCGCTATTCCCTGCGTTTGCTAATTCCTCTGTCACGCGTTCTCCTCGGGCTTTCATCCTCAATGAGCCGAGACAGCGCGTTACTCCTCTCCGGTGCGCGCCCCTCCCCGTGCGTCCTGCCTCCCGAGAATATCCCTCCCGCTGCACCGTTCATTCTGACGATCAATCATTACGACCGGCCCGGCTTGGGCGCGTGGTGGGCAATCGCCGCCATCGTCGCGACGATTGCCGCGCGGCGGACGCGTGAACCACGCGAGGTTCGCTTTGCCATGGCGCGCGAGTGGTGGTATCCACGCGGATTCGGCAAATGGGTCAAGCAGCCCTTCACACGTTGGTTCTTTGGGCAAGTCGGCAAGGCGTATGGAACGATCCTACTCCCCCCCGCGCTCGACAGCGGCGAGTTTCGCGGACAAGCAACATCTGCGATTCGCGGCGCGCTCGCGTTGACGCGCGGCGACACTCCAGAATTGGTGGGCATCGCGCCCGAGGGACAGACCGGTGCAGGACTAGCCTTGCGTCATCCGCCTACGGGCGCGGGCTTGTTCCTGCTGATGCTTGCTCACGATCGCATTCCGATCTTGCCGGCTGGAATCTTCGAGGACAGCGCCCACACGCTCACCGTGAACCTGGGTGTGCCATTCGATCTGCGCGTGCCGCGCAATCTACCGCGTGACGAACGCGACGCGGCGGCGGCGCGCCAGGTGATGGTCGCCATCGGCAGGTTATTGCCGGAGCGAATGTGGGGCATGTACCAAGACGCGATTCGACAAGCGCAGAATGGATACGCTTAACGCGCGGATAACTTGTTCGTGCGCGATGGAAATCCCAAACACGCGGGCGCACAACCGATATAGCCATTCACCCTTTGCCAATAGGAGAATCCCATGCCCACCTGGAACGAACTGTTCACGCAAGAAGAATTTCGCTGGAAGCATCCGCACGAGCAAGTCGTCGCGCTCGTACCCCACTTGCGCGAGCGCGGCGCGCGGCGCGTGCTCGACCTGGGATGTGGCGCGGGACGCCATGTTGTTTATCTCGCGCGCGAAGGTTTCGCGGTTTGCGGGCTGGATATTGCGGCGAATGGGCTGGCGCACACGCGCGAGTGGCTCGCGCGCGAAACGCAAAGCGTATCCGCCGAGTTGAAGCAAGGTGACATCTCGCAGATCCCATACCCCGACAGCTATTTCGATGCGGTGATCAGCATTTACGTGATCTATCATAAAACCTACGCGGGAATGCAAGGCGTCGTCGCGGAGATCCATCGGGTTTTGAAACGCGGCGGCATCGCGCTCGTCACCCTGCAATCCAAGCGCGGCTATCGCTATCGCTTCGGCGAGGAAATCGAACCAGACACGTTCATCACAAGTATCGGCGCGGATGCGGGGATGCTGCATCATTACAGCGACCTGGGCGAGATCGAGACCCTATTTGATCGCTTTGTCATCCGCCGCGTAGAATTGGAAGAACACGCGGAGGAAGAAAATCGCCACAGCCATTGGCAAGTGGTGGTGGAGAAGGAATAATCGAGCGCCCCGCTTTGTCAAAGAAGAACGGGGCACTGTTGATCAAAACAGATACGTCGTACCGACAAGCGATTGCGAAAACGCGGCGGGCATTTGCGCGGCGAACTGTGCTATTGCCGCAAAACCCGTGCAGTGCGTCGGCGCGACCAGTTTCGGTTGAAGGTTTTTGATTTCGGCGACTGTACGCTGGATTTCGTCATCTTTCGCGCGGGCAAGATGAAACCCGCCGATGATTGCCTCCACCTGCGCTACGCCACTGATCTCACACGCGTAATTGACCGTGTTCACGATGCCAGAGTGCGCGCAGCCCGACAAGACGACCAGCCCCTTGTCTTTGACATGGATGACGATGGCTTGGTCATCTTCGATTTGGTCGGGCAGGAATGTATGCCCCGCGCGATACTTGCGCGTCGCAGAAACGCCACTGGTTTCGAAACTGCTTCGCGGGATCATGCCCGTGACCCAAACCCCAGGCGCGAGTTGATGCGGCTGTTCGGATAGAACAACTTGGGCTCCCAGCGCTTCCCATTCCCCGCGTGGCGGCGGTTGAATGGGACCGTGGCGCGTCCCATCACGCGCGAAATTCCAGCGCTCGCGGAAGGCAGCCGGATGCGCAATGATCGAGACTTGCCGACCCTCTGCCCAATGCGCCATTTCGTCAAAAGTCGCCGTACTTTCCCATTTGCGCGGCATTGGTTTGAGATTCATCGCGTGCAGCACTTTGCTGACCGCCGCGGTGTGGTCGCCGTGCCCATGACTGAGCGCGAGCATGTCGAATGTCGCGGGCTCGATTTTCATACGGCGCAGGTTTTCGGGAAGCGCGACACCGCTGAGACCCGCATCCCAGAGGATCTTGACCTTACGCGTCTTCAGATGAACGAGTGCGGCAAATCCGTGCTCGGCAAGCAGCGGCGCGTCGGTGAAACGTTTGACGGTTTCAGTGGACTCGACAAGCAAATCGGTGCGGTTGTCAACGAGAATCGTAATCGCGACATCAACAGCCGCGCCGAAATCTTCAATTGCAGGCATACCCACCTTCCTTATGACAGCCGCGCGGCATTGCCCGCGCCGTACGCGCGCAACAACTTGCGGTCATCGAGATCGTACAAACCGTACGCCGCCGCGAAAATCTCGATAGGGGCGCGGCAGGATTTCTGCGTGCCATGCTCCAATTGCCAGCGACAAATCTCGGAATCGGAGGTGACGATATGCGCGTCGGCCCCTTGCGCGCGCACAAAGCGAAATGCCTCTTCGCCGACCTTCATCGCGATCTCGTACTTTTCCGCCTTGTAACCGTACGTCCCAGCAAGCCCGCAACAACGCGCGCTGCCTTCGCGCAAATCCAAACCAGGGATCAGCGTCATCACATCGAGGGAGGGGCGCCCCATCCGATGGGCGCGCGCTTGACACGATACGTGATACGGCAGTACCATTTTCAATTCATGAAAGTTGGTATCGAGTTCACCGCGCTCGAGCAAATCGCGCAGCCATTCCGACATATCCCACAGCGCGTTCTTCAAGCGCTCTGTCTCATCAGTTTCGATGTCGAGCATCTCCGATGCCTCTTCACGCAGCACCAGTACACAACTGACGCTCGTGCCGACAATCGGCAAGCCCCGGTCGGCGTATGGCAACAATTGCGCGAGGTTACGGCGATATAGTCCTTCTGCAGCAGGGAATTCCCCGTTATTCAGCATCGGCAATCCGCAGCAATTTTGCGGCGGCACGATTACCTCATATCCAAGATGCTCCAGTACCGCAACCGCCGCTTTGCCTACTTGCGGCTCGTAGTAGTTGGTCGAACAGCCGTGAAAGTAGACAACCTTCTTGTCCGATTTCAGACGCGGGGTACGTCGGAACCACGCGTCGAAGCTCCCTTCCGTGCTCCAGCGCGGAATCGGGGCGTGGCGCGCCACCCCCATGATTTTCTCCGCCATGTATCGGCTGAAGGGATTGTGAAACCCCAGGTTTGCCAACCGCGGCGCGAAACTTCCGAGCTTACCTAGTTTCTCATTGCGTCCAAAGAACCAGTTGCGGAGCGAGATTCCTCGGTCCGCGACGATCTGTGCCTTGGCACGTGCGTTTATCTCGGCAATCCTGACACCGCTGGGGCAGACTTCGTTGCAGACGCGGCAGGCAGAGCAATAGTCCACCGAAGTATCCGGCGACTTTAATTGTCCACACTCGCGAAATCGCTGCGCTTGTGGCCCGGCGTATTTGGGTCCGGGGAACTTGTCCGTGACCGCCGCGACCGGACAATAGGTTGTGCAAATGTTACATTTGATGCATTCATCCAGCGTCATCCCAACGGAATGCCAAGAAGCGGTATGCATTGCTACTCCATGTTCTGCTGACGGCGATGAATCGCCTTACTACAAACTGATTGAAATCTCAATACTGAAGATTCTTTGCGGCAGCGCGCGCGGCAGCCATCCCTGTGGCAATCGCAATGCCTTCGAGACTGTGCTCCAGGACCGCATCGGCGAACGCGAGCAGGCTGCCCGCCGCCCACAGGTTGGCATATACGCGCGCGCCATTCGCGTCAATCGGTTGGAATTCGCGGTTGACGGACACGCCCGCGCGGAAAATCGGATGCCCCGCCGGGTCGAACAACCGCGCGCGGAACCACTCTCTGCGATCGCGCGGCGCGGCGAGCGGCAAGTTGAAAACAGTTTCCCACACCTTGCCGGTGTGATCGCTGTCAATGCCGCCGCCGAGAATGCCTCCCGTCGCCAGCAGAAACCTGTCCGCGCGGTGTCTCAAGGGGCGACCACTCGCATTGCTTTCGATCCAGAGCACGGCATCTCCGTCCGCCCGAAAGCCGATTACGTCGGCGTTGATTTCCACGCGTACGCCTAATTGCCGCAACTGATTGCGGAGCGCGTTCGTCAGGCGAGCGCCCGGGACGCTTGGCGGCAACGTGGGGATTTCGAATATCGCCGCACCAGTCTGCGCTTGCAGATCGCTCAACGCCGCAGCGTGTGCATCCATCCCCAGAATCGCAGGCAAGCCGATGCGTTCACCTGGCTGGGCGATCTTCTTCAATGCGGCGGCAAGTTTGGCGCGGCGCGCTGGATCGTCGAGCGCGTAGGCGAGCTGCACCGGGTTGATGTCTCGGCGCTCAGTGATGAGATTGAGCGGCGGCAATGCCGCCCGCGCGGACTGTCCCTGCTTCGCCAAGTTCTCTGCGATCAACGCGGGATAGAAATCACGCATGCCGCGCAAGCCGACGATCAGCATCGGCGCCGAGCGGCGCAGGTCGCCCTCACGCTGCGCGTGCGGGGCGAGAAACGTCGGGCGCGCGGCGCCGACGGGTGAGGGCAACCAGAGATTATCGCCAGCATTCGCTGCCCCGCTGTACGGCAGACCGACTGCGCGGGTCAGCGCTACAAACTCCTCCAGCACATCAGCAAGCCCGCCGTTGAGCATTGCGTACGGATGCTGCGGATGTGAGCGCGCCAACTCCTGGATCGTCTCCCGTGGGCGCGTCACTGGCGTCGCGCCGTCCGGATAATAGCCCAGGACATCAATGCTTCCGGCATGCCAGTGTGTCGCGCCCAGACCCTTCGCGACGATCTTGACTTGCTTTCCTGCCTTGACCGCCGTGTACGCCGCAATCAGCCCCGTGAGTCCCGCGCCAATTATGACGAGATCAATCATCGCGCGCCTCCGAAGCGACCCCTGATGACTGACCGCTGACCACTCCGTCCCGAGCAGTCGGCGGTTCGAGCTGGCTTGTGTCAGCAGTCGTTGAGACGCCCGGGCGGGAATAGAAATCGCTCATCGGGCTTGTGATGTTCTGATCCGGCAGATGGTCGGCGTTCATCAGGCAGAGATAGATCAACTCATCCAAGCGTTCTTGTTTCAGTTGGCGACCCCATAAGATCGGGAGCAATCCTTTCCAGCGCTCTTGGAGAAAATCGCGGAGCAGCAAATTGGGATTGGAGATTGGAGACTTGTCCTGAGCGAAGTCGCAGGATTGGAGGTTGGAGGTTGGAGGTTGAAGATTGTGCGATGGCGACTGCATATACGCGACGTTCCACTGCTCCACCTGTGGACTGACTACTGGCGACTGGCAACTGGCGACCTGCATTTCGTGTAAAATGCCTGCTGCGCGGTAAGTGCAAAACCCGCCCTGGCAGGGTCCCATGCCTAATCGCACATCGCGGCGCAAGTCATCCAGGGTGAGCGTAGGATTGTTGTGCGCGGCGTTCTCCAACATCCCGCGCGTGACCAACTCACACTCACAAACGAGTTCACTCTGCAAATGATGCTCCTCAACTTCGTGCAAGCGATGACCGAGCCAGTAATGCCCCTGCTCGACGCCCGGCACAACGGTAGAGGCGGTTGCGCACGGTTTGCACGTGTCAAGGTACTCGCACGCTTTGTCCATGGTGACCTGCGCCATTAACCGAAAGGTAGTCCACTTGCCGCCGAGGATCGTCAAGAACCCTGCTACCCCATCGCGCGACTTGTGGTCGAGCAAGGTCAGGTCGCGCGTGGCATCCCGGCTCGCGCCGTCGTAATGTTCCTGATAGAGCGGACGCACACCCGCCCACGCGCGCACCATGCGCGTGCGGCTGATCCCCGGCACGAGTTTCTCTCCCTCGCGCAAAAGCAATTCGACTTCCCACGGCTCGATCGTCAGATGCTCCGGATCCTGCACGCGCTCGTCCGTCGTACCGATGACGGCGACGGTGTGGATCGGCACGATGATGTCGCCGTCGTCCGGCATCTTGCAGCGATTCAGCACCGTGTTGACGATACGGTGATTCACGGCAAGCATCGTTCCCTTGCCAGGGATAACATCCACGCGCAGCCCCGCCATCCGGGCAACGACGCCTGACCATGCGCCCGCCGCGTTGATCGTCATGCGCGCGCGAATTTCAACCTCTTCGCCGCGCGCCAGATCGTGCACACGCGCGCCGACGACGCACCGATCACCGTCGTTGCTTTCCCTACGGGACACCTGCACTTGCGGTAACCGCAGGTGCAAGTGTGCTTCGCGATCGACCAGCAGTTCCACGGCTTGATGATAATTCAAAATCTGCGCGCCAGCACGCCGCGCGGCTTGCGCCGTCGAATGAGTCGCCTGAAAACTGTCCGCGGCACCATCCGGCACGACAAAGACACGGCGCGCCCGCGGATTCATCAGCGGTTCGCGTTTGAGCGCGTCGGCGATCGAGATTTCCTCACACGGAATCCCAATCTGATCGCACGCGGCTTTGAATTGATCGGGATAATTGTCGTCGTCTTCCGGCGTCGCGACAAAAAAACCACCGGTGTCTTCGATACAATGCGTGTGAGTTTGGCGGAGGATCCGATTTTCCGCGATGCACTCCGCCGCACTGTGCGGGTCTTTGACGGCGTAGCGCCCACCGCTGTGTAAAAGCCCGTGATAGCGCCCCGTCGTACCGTGCGTCAGATCGCGTTTCTCGACCAGCACAACTCGAAAGCCGCGCAACGCGGCATCCCAAGCGATACCGGTTCCAGTCGCGCCTCCGCCAATCACCAAGATTTCCGTTTCGATGCGTTTCATATGTCGGCTGTCCCCTTTGACGGCAAATTCCAAAAGCGTTCTTGATGCTCGATCGCTATATCAGCCAGACGGGGCTCGGGGGCGAGCCACTTGCCCGGGTTCATCACGTTATTCGGGTCGAGCGCGTTCTTCGCCGCGCGCAGCGCGTCCAGTCCAACACTTGCGCCTGCGGTTACTGCAAGTGCAGGTGTGGCGCCAACCTCGCGGTCCATCCACGCCGCGTGTGCGTGCCCGATGCCGTGATGACGCGACACCGTACCGCGGTTCGCGATGATGCACTCGATCGCCGCGCGCTTGATCGCCTCCCATTGCGCCAGTAGGGGTGCCGCCGCCCCCTGCCCCTCCGCCGCGCGCGCCATCCGCGCCAAGTACGTCACGTCCAGACTCGCGCCATCGCGACAAGCATGCGAGATTTGCGTCATCACCAGCGCACGCGCTCCCGTCTCCGCAGCAGCTTGCTTGATCGTCTCCAAGACAATCTTGTGTAACCTTTCTAGGTTGCTCCAGGTCGTCGCCGTTTCGAGCGTGTCCACAAGAATGCCGCGATCCAGCAGCGCGTCGCGCCGGTACGGGGTTTCGTACCAATCGCGCAACCACGCGTCCGCCACGCCGCGTCTCAAGCCGAGTGCGCCGTGCGATTTGCAGATCGCCTGCCCTGCGCGCGCGCCGGAGGCGTCATCCTCAAAACCAAGAATCATCAGCGCGCCCTGATCGAACGAGTAACCGCGCGCCGCGATGAAACTCTCCCCGATTTGTTCGGCGACTGCTTGCCAACCGCGCGCCTGCTCGCGCGGCGCAAACGCGCGGAACGTGCGCGTCGCGTCTTCATCGGATAGACACACAGTTGCGGGGATGGTCCCATTTTGCAGCATCATCCGCAGTGCCGCGATGCCAGCGGACATGTTCTTGAAGAGAAGCGCGCCGTAATCTCTTTTCTTAGGTAACCGATGAACCCGCATTGTCGCGCGGGTGATGACGCCGAGCGTCCCTTCGCAGCCGACG
>Ga0233422_10000994_pt1 | contig 13162 bp, 9 predicted proteins | sample Watercolumn_Mata_2_FD_182724 | JGI IMG/M metagenome (GOLD analysis project Ga0233422, IMG submission 182724) | Freshwater microbial communities from Lake Matano, South Sulawesi, Indonesia - Watercolumn_Matano_2014_110_MG | ecosystem: Environmental > Aquatic > Freshwater > Lake | place...
TCAGTTCCAGGTGCAGTTGCCGCTCTTCCAGAAGTTTTTGCAGCCGCTTGATCTGCAGGGTGACGATGGACTTGAGCTGCTCTTTGCTCAGGCGGTGGAAGATGAGAATATCGTCCACCCGGTTCAGGAACTCCGGCTTGAAGTGGAGCTTCAGGGCCTCCATGACCCGCTCCTGCATCTGTTTCTCATCCGCGGCCTCGGCGATGTATTGGCTGCCGATGTTGGAGGTCATAATGACGATGGTGTTCTTAAAATCCACGGTGCGGCCGTGGCCGTCGGTGAGGCGGCCGTCGTCCAGGATCTGCAAGAGGGCGTTGAAGACCTCCGGGTGGGCCTTCTCGATTTCGTCAAAGAGCACCACGGAATAAGGCCGGCGCCGCACCGCCTCGGTGAGCTGGCCGCCTTCCTCATAGCCCACGTAGCCCGGGGGCGCGCCGATGAGGCGGGAGACGGTGTGCTTCTCCATGTATTCGCTCATGTCCAGGCGCACCATGGCCTGCTCGGAGTCGAAGAGAAACTCCGCCAGGGCCCGGGCCAACTCGGTTTTGCCCACTCCGGTGGGGCCCAGGAAGATAAACGAACCCAGGGGCCGGTTGGGGTCCTGGAGGCCGGAGCGGGCCCGGCGCACCGCGTTGGAGACCGCCGCGACGGCTTCTTCCTGGCCTATCACCCGGGCGGCCAGGCGCTCCTCCATGTGCAGCAGTTTTTGCCTTTCGCCTTCCAGCATCCGGGTCACCGGGATGCCGGACCACTTGGAGACGACTTCGGCGATGTCCTCCGCGTCCACCTCCTCCTTGAGCATGGCCCCTTCCTGCTGCCGTTCGGCCAGCTTTTTGGTCTCGGCCTCCAGCTCTTTTTGCAGATTGAGGAGCGCGCCGTATTTCAGTTCCGCGGCCTTGGCCAAATCGCCGATGCGCTCGGCGTTCTGGGCCTCGAACTGGGTCTTCTCGATCTGCTCCTTGATCTCCCGGATGCGGGAGATGACCTCTTTTTCCTGCTGCCAGCGGGCCTTGAGCACCGCGCTCTTTTCCTTGAGGTCCGCCAGGCTCTTTTCGATTTTGGCCAGGCGCTCCTTGGACGCCGGGTCCTGCTCCCTTTTTAAGGCCTCCCGCTCGATCTCCTCCTGGGTGATCTTGCGTTCCACTTCATCGATGTCGCCGGGGCGGGAATCGATCTCCATGCGCAGCTTGGACGCGGCCTCGTCGATTAAATCCACCGCCTTGTCCGGCAGATGCCGGTCGGTGATGTAGCGGTGGCTCAAGGTGGCCGCGGCCACGATGGCCGAATCCTTGATGCGCACCCCATGGTGCACTTCGTATTTTTCTTTAAGGCCCCTCAGGATGGCGATGGTGTCCTCCACCGAAGGCTCCGCCACCATGATGGGCTGGAAGCGGCGCTCCAGGGCCGCGTCCTTCTCGATGTACTTGCGGTACTCGTTGATGGTGGTGGCGCCCACGCAATGCAGCTCCCCCCGGGCCAAAGGCGGCTTGATCATGTTGGAGGCGTCGATGGCCCCTTCCGCGGCCCCCGCGCCCACCAGGGTGTGGAGTTCGTCGATGAACATGATGATCTTGCCCTCGGCGTCGATCACCTCCTTGAGCACCGCCTTGAGCCGGTCCTCGAACTCCCCCCGGAACTTGGTGCCGGCGATGAGGGACCCCAGGTCCAGGGTCACCAGGCGCTTGTCCTTCAGGCTCTCGGGCACGTCGCCGTTGACGATGCGCTGGGCCAGTCCCTCGACGATGGCGGTCTTGCCCACCCCGGCCTCGCCGATCAAGACCGGGTTATTCTTGGTGCGCCGGGAGAGCACCTGGATGATGCGCCGAATCTCCGAGTCCCGGCCGATCACCGGGTCCAATTTGCCGGCCCGGGCCATGGCCGTCAGGTCCTTGCCGTATTTTTCCAGGGGTTGATATTTTTCTTCCGGGGCCTGGTCGGTGACCCGCTGCGAGCCCCGGAGTTCCGCCAGGGCCTTGAGGATGGCCTCCAGGGTCAGCCCCTGGCCGGTGAGCAGCTTGCCCACCTCGCTCGATTTGTCCGCGGCCAGGGCCAGGAAGAGGTGCTCCGTGGAGACGTACTCGTCCTTCATCCGGTCCGCTTGCTTAAAAGCCTCGTCAAAGGCCTTATTTAAACCGGGGGAGAGATAGACCTGGGCATCGCCGCTGACACGGGGCAGCCGGGTGAGCAGGTCCTCGGTCCCCTGGATGAGCTTCTGGGGATCGACTTCCATTTTTTTGAGCAAGGGCCGGATCAAGCCCTCTTCCTGGGCCAGGAGGGTCCGCAGCAGGTGGACCGGCTCGATCTGCGGATTATTCAGCCGCCGGGCCAGCTCCTGCGCGCCGGAAAGCGCCTCCTGGGCTTTGTAGGTTAGTTTGTCCAATCGCACTGCCATTATTTTCTCGTCCTCCGTCGTCGCTTGGCTAACTTTTAGAAATCACTTAACAAACGATAAGCAATTAAACAATTTTGTCAAGCGCTTGTGCATAAATGAATCTGTCTCCAGAAATAAATTTGACATAAATTATTTTTTAAATTAATATGAAATTGTTACGAATAATATACATAATTAATTGGCATATCAATATGATATGCCTCCATATATTAATTGACAAATTTAGGTAATTAATTCTAGATAGCTCACCTTGCCGTTGTAAAAGGTTTTCTGGATAACGCCAACGGACCCGCTTTGCTCTCAAAATGCAGGGGCGGGATGCGGAAGAGAGCCGGAAAACGCGTTTCAATTGATACGAAATTGATACGACAATCATTCAGAATAACCAGGAATGATCATGGATAGAGCCGTTTTGTATAAATCGTTTCAGGACCGATACCTGAACAAGGTGGAGATCGGTTTTAGACTATCTGGCGAATTTTCCTTGCCGGAGGTTTGGCAGGAGATTCAGGAGGCGAGGAAAGCAAAGGCAGAGTCCCTGGCCTTGAGGGATGAGAAAGGGAGAAACTTCTGGTACGTCAATACCAAGCCCCTTCAGGCCAAACTCCATCAGATAGACAGCCGAGGCAAAGATTCCCTATATAGCTACATTAAACCGGAAATTGAGAATGAGTTGGTCTTTGACTCCATCATAGAAGAGGCCTGGGCTTCCAACATCATCGAAGGAGCGTTTACCACTCATAAGAGAGCCCAGGAACTTGTTCGCCGTAACCTTACCCCCAAAGACAAAAACGAATTGATGATGAAGAATAATCATCAAGCTATGACGTTCATAATAGAGAATCGCGAGTCGGATTTTAGTATAGATTTCATCCTTAACCTCCACCGTATCATAACCCAAGACACCCTTGAAGATCCGGAATACGCCGGAAAATTCAGAGATGATGATGTTTTTATTAGAGATAAAACTAACACGGTAATCTTTAAACCCATGACTGCGGAAAAAATTGAAAACAGTCTGAAAAACTTGGTTACCTGGGTCAACACTCAATCGGATAAGGACTTTATTCATCCAATTGTCAAGGCTTCAATCATCCACTTCTTCCTGGTCTATGTTCATCCTTTTTTTGATGGTAACGGTAGGACCGCCAGAGCTCTCTTTTATTTTTACCTTTTAAAAAATAGATACGATTTTTTTAAATATTTTTCTATTTCAGCCTTAATCGCCAAACAAAAGGAAAAGTATTATAAAGCAATCAAAGAGGTGGAAGATTATGATGATGACTTAACATATTTTCTGCTCTATTCGGCTGATGTGGTCATGAAATCAATTGACGAGATATTGGATAAGATAGCCAAAAAATATACATCCGACAGAATCTCTAAGAGCCTGGATATAAAGGGAGTCTATCTCAATAAGAGGCAAAAGAAATTAATTAAAATATTGATAGATCAAGACCACAAGAATATTACTACTAGAAGATACCAAAAAATATTTAAAGTTTCATATGGAACGGCTAGAAGCGATCTAAACGAATTATCCGACAAGGGGCTATTGCAGAAAAAGAAATTGGGTAAAGGATTCCTTTATTATACCAGTTTTGACTCATATCTAACCTAGCATCGGCAAATCAACACCAGGCAAATCATCGCCCTCATCCCCTGCGCTATGGCTTCACCCGCTTCCTCGGGATATCCTGGCCCAAATAGAATTTCTCCCGAAAATCTTTGGAAAAATTATTCCTATAAGGTATGATGGATTGACATAATTATTTCCAGGAGGGCTGCGGTTATGCCGAAGAAGCTTTTGCATGCCTGGAAGACCAAAATCGGCCGCAGGCAGTTTCTCAAGATTTCCGGTGCGGCCCTGATCTCCACCTTCTCTCTGCCTTATCAGCTTCAGGCCCAGGCCTCGATTACCAACCCCCTTTTCTGGATTGTCAACATTCCCTCTGAGCCTTTTCGGGATTCCCGGCGCCCCCACCGCCATGCGGGGGTCGATGCCCTGTTGGGGGCCATGGCGTCCAAAGGGTTGATGTTCTACCGGGGCTCCGCCACCGCCGCCTTTTCCGGGCCCCAGGGCCTGATTCATCCGGATGACGTGGTGTTGATCAAGGTGAACGCCCAGTGGAAGTACCGGGGTTGCACCAACAGCGACGTGATCCGGGGCCTCATCCAGGCGATCCTGGACCACCCCGGCGGTTTCCGGGGCGAAGTGGTGATTATGGAAAACGGCCAGGGCCGGGGCAGTCTCAATTGCGACACCGGTGCCGCTTACGGCGGGGACACTTCCGTCCAGGCCAACGCCAATGACCCCGGCCACAGTTTCCTGTACCTGGTGAACACGGTCTTTAAAGATTCCCGGGTGTCGGCTTTCTTGCTGGACTCCATCGCTTCCCGCTTTATCGGCGGCAATGAGCACCAGGTGGACGGGTACCGGCGTTTTGAAAACGTCTCCTATCCTTGCTTCACCACTGCCGGAGGCCGTCGGGTGGAACTGCGGGAGGGCATTTGGCAAGGGAATGCTTATTCCTCCAACCTCAAACTGATCAACGTCCCGGTACTCAAACATCACGATACGGGCGGCTCCGAGATTACCGCCGCCCTGAAGCACATGTACGGCGTCCTGTCCATGGCGGACGGCCAGAGTCCTTTCCGGCACTATAGCGGCCTGGGGGAAACCTGCGGGAAGATGATGGTCTCGGTGCGCACCCCGGTGCTGAACCTGGTGGACGCCATCTGGGTGTCCCATAGTTCTTTGACGGGGTATCCGGAAAATACCACAGTCCGCCTCAATCAGCTTCTGGCCGGCCAGGACCCGGTGGCCCTGGATTATTGGGCCGCCAAGCACCTTATGTACCCCATCGACCAAAATTCCCGGCATCACCCGGATTATCAGGGTATCAGCCAGTGGCTCGACGCCGCCCTCCAGACCATCAATGGCCGGGGCGGTCTGGCCAATCCGGAGATGGGTATTTTGGTGGACCAGGTCACCCGGACGGAATCCGAGATGCAAGTCGTTAAAAGAAATGCCCTCCCGGACATTTCTCCGATTGTCAATTTCCTTCTGGAAGGATAATATCTCATGCCAAGACGCCAAAATTCATCAGAATTTAAGATTGGGAACGCCCTCGGCCGCCAAGCTCCGGCTTGGTGTAAGTCAGGCCACCCGGGGCCTTTCGGGTTTCAGACATGGCAGTGAAACCTTTAAAAGTAGCCTGCCCCCCCAAACTCTGGTAAGATTCTTTTTGCCTCGCATGTGCCCAATAAAGTTCCTGGATTTATCCAAAATGCCCGACGCCGAAATCTCCGCCATCCTCCAGGCCCTCGAACGCTACTCGCACTCTTATGAAAGGGAGGCCGTGGACGCGGCCATCGCCCACCGGGAGGAAATCACCCCTTATCTAATTGATAGTTTAGAGAAATTCCCCGCCAATCTTACCCAGTATATCGACAATCCGGAATATTACCTTTATATTTACGCGCTCATGATCCTGGGGCATTTACGGGAGACCCGGGCGCATCAGGCCATCGTCAAACTTTTCGGCCTTCCCTTTCCCGGCGACTCGCTCTTTGAACTGTTCGGCGACATCACCACCGAACAGCTGCCCATCATCCTTTTCAATACCTGCAGCGGTTCTTACGACCTGATCAAATCCCTGGTGCTTAATCGCCAGGCCGATGACTATGTGCGCGGGTCGGCGGCGCATGCCCTGCTCTATGGGGTTGCGGCCGGGCAACTCCCCCGGCAGGAGGTGCTGGCCTTCTTCAGCACCCTGTTCACCGGAGAGGAAGCAGAACCTTCTTCCGATTTCTGGAGCCTGATCGGGAATTGCATCCTGGACCTCCAGCCCGGGGAACTCGCACCCTTGCTCAGAGAGGCGGATGAGCGGGGTTTACTGAATGGCTTCTCGTTCGATGACGAGGATGTCTCCAAAGCCCTCACTCATTCAGTTGATAAATGCCTGGTAAGAATCCGCCAGGAGATGGAGCGGCATTCCCTGGACGATCTGCATCAGGAGATGGCATCATGGTCCAATTTTGAAAATTATGAACCATTTCCGGCTTTTCCCCTGGACCCCATCAAAAATAAGGGAAAACAAAAGGAAAAGAAAAAAAAGAAGGCAGCCAAGGCCTCCCGGCGCAAAAACCGCCGTTAATCAAATCTCTTATCATTGGAGTGCCATGCCCACCATCGCCCTCATCCCCGCCCGCTACGGCTCCTCCCGCTTACCGGGGAAGCCCCTGGCCAACGTTTTGGGAAAGCCCCTGATCCAGCGGGTCTATGAACAGGCCCGCCAGGTTCAGGAGTTGGACGCCCTCTGGGTGGCCACCGACGACCCGGCCATCCGCGCCTTGGTTGAATCCTTCGGCGGCAAGGCGGTGATGACCCGGGAAGACCACCCCTCGGGCAGCGACCGCCTGGCCGAGGCCGCGGGTCTCCTGGGGCTGGCCCCGGACGACCTGGTCATCAATATCCAGGGAGATCAGCCGGTTTTTCCCCCGGAGGTCATCGGCCAGTTGGCCGCGGTCCTGCAACAGGACCCGGTGCCGGCCATGGCCACCCCCGCCCGCCGGGTGGACAACCTGGAGCTGGCTTTAAACCCCAACGTGGTCAAGGTGGTCTTCGACCGCGACAGCCGGGCCTTGTATTTCTCCCGGAGCCCGCTGCCCTACTGGCGGGACGGGGCTGCCCCGTATTTTTACAAGCATATCGGCATCTACGCCTACCGGGTGGAGTTCTTGCAGACCTTCGTCACCCTGCCCCCGGGCCGCTGGGAGGACGCGGAAAAACTGGAGCAGCTCCGGGCCCTGGAACATGGCTTTCCCATCCACATCGTGGAAACCGATGGGGACACCTTAGAGGTGGACACCCCGGAGGACCTGCGCCGGGTGGAGGATTATCTGAGAAACATGGGGGGCGGTTAAAAGCGGGAACGGCTGGATTATACAGTTTTCAGTTTTCAGTTTTCGGTTTTCGGTTTTCGGTTAAAAGATTCATTCCCACCGGCAGCTGAGGCGTAGCCGGGAAATTTCCTGGCCAGGTAAGGCCGAAGTTCCTCATAGACAATACCTGCCGCTTTTTCCGCCCCTTCATTGGTAAAGTGGGTTAAATCAAAATAATAAACCGAGTTCTTCGGCATCTTTCCGGCCAGGTCGATGACCGGCGCCCCTTTATCCTTCCCTACTTTTCGCGTGATGTCGTTATAGAGTTCCAGCACCTCCCAGGCCAACCCGCCGTTCATGTCCCGGGTGACCTGCATCTTCCCCAGATCGACGCCGGTGCGGGGATCGGCCAGATTGCCGTACAGCACCGGTTGGGTGATCAGGACGGGGACGATGCCCTGATTTAACGCCATCTCCAGCAAGTTCTGCAAGCGGAGCTCATAAGGCCCCAGGTATTTATCCCGGTAGATCCGCTTTATTGCCGCCTTATCCTCCGCCGCCACCTCCAGGCGGGGCACGTTTTGGAAGTTTACCTCTTCCTTCCCCACCTGCGGCACTACCTTGGGGAAATAATACCTTTTCAGATTAAGAACGGCGGCCGCCACTTCGCTGTGAATGGCCAGGCCCCCCAAAAAGGCGTCCAGGGAACGGTAGCTGAGCCCCCTAGTCATCCTGCCGTCAAAATCGTTAACCGCTTCAATTCCCAGGTCGTTAAGCCCGATGAGAAACAAGACAACCTTTGGGTTTATTTGCCGGATGTAATCCTGCATCAATATTAAATGGCCGAAAGTGGAATGGCCGGACAGACCCGCGTTATTCAGCCATACTTTGCTAAAATTACGCTTTAATTTGGCCTCCAGGACCAGGGGCCAGGTATTGGCGTCGTTCAGTCCCACCCCTTCGGTGGTGCTGCCGCCGACCGCCAGGATGGTCAGCCGCTCCGCAAAATCGACGGGAGGCTCCTCCCCTTTGAACCCCAGGGAGTTCCGGTGAATCCTGACGATCTTGTCCAACCTGGGCGAACGGTCATAGTGGATCACCTCATCTTTATGGATGGGCAGGATAATCTTGTTGCCTTTAATTCTGAATCCCAGGGGATTGTAAATTCTCAGGGCGCCTTCCACCACGGCCAGGGCCAGGATCAGGCTGAGAAAGATCAATAGCAGATTCTTCCCCAGGTTGGCCGGGATGAATCTTTCCGTCTTCAGTGCGTCTCTGGAATCCACGGGCGGCTCAGACTATTTTTCGGCACGATCTCCGGCGGTCCGGAGGTCTTGGGGAAATTCCCGGGCCAGGCGGGGCAGGAGATTTTGGTAAATAACGCCGGCCACCTTTTCCGCGCCCACATTGTCATAATGCACCAGGTCGTAGTAATACTTCGAGCTTTTGGGGATTTCCCGGGCCAGATCGACCAGCGCCACCTGCTCCTCCCGGGCGACTTTCCTGGTAACGCCGTTCAGGACATCCAAAATATCCCAGTAAAACCCGCTGTTGATCCCCTCCCTGATCTTGATCTTGGAGAGATCGACTCCGGTGACGTCATCGAGGCAATTGCCGTAAAGGGCCGGTTGGGTCATCAAGACGGGCATTATCCGGTGCTCCCGGCAGATACGGATCAAGTTTTTCAACCGGTTTTCAAAGGGGCGGGGATATTTTTCCAGAAAATCCCGCATCATGGCCGCCTTGCTTGCCGGGGGCATCTCCTGGGTGGGCGCGTTTTTCAGGTCCAGCTCCCGGGTGGGGGGCGCCCAGGTAACTTTCGGGAAAAAATGTCTTTTCAGGTTGAGGACCGCAGCCGCCACCTCGCTGTGATCCGCCAAAGCTCCGGACAACCGCTCCAGGGAACGGAAAGAATCCCACCTTATTCCCTGGTAGATGGACTCGTCCACCCGGTTTTCCCGGTCCACCGCGGTATCGTTAACGCCCACCAGAAAAATCACCACCTTGGGCCGCAACTGGACAATGAAATTCTCCATCAGGATAATATGGCCGAAGGTGGAGTGGCCGGCCAAGCCGGCGTTATTAATCCATATTTTTGGGAAATTAGGTTTTAATTTCTCTCCCAGGACGTGGACCCAGGTCTTATTGTCGGCCAACTCGAAGCAGATGGTGGTGCTGCCGCCCACGGCCACGATACTCAAAGACCGGTCCCAGTCCGCCGGCGGTTCCGCGCCCCGGAATCCCAGGGAATTCCGGTGCAAATAAACGGTTTTATCCAGCTTGCTCCAGCTTTCGTGGTGGATCACTTCATTTTTGTTGGCCGGCAAGACGATTCTGTAGCCTTTGATGCTGAACCCAAGGGGATTATGAATCCTCAAGGCGATCTCCACCAGACCCAGGGCGAACGCCAGGCTCAAGACCACCAACAGAAGATTCCTGGTGAAGTTGCGGCAGATCGTCTTAATCAAAAGGTTGGTTAGGGAGACTTATGGGGGAATTCGCCGCCGGAGCGGTTCAGCTTCCGGGTCACTTTCTCGGCCAGGTCGACGATCAACTGGCCCAGGGTGCCGATCTGTCCCGGGTCAAGCTTGCCTCCCCCCTGGGTGGTCAGGCCCAGGGCCACCAGTGAGGACCCGAAGGCCTTGATGCGGTTCATTTCCTCGTCGATCAATTCCAGGGGTTTTTCCTTCAGAGGCTCCTTCCCTCTTAAGCCCCCATCCCGGCCGATTCTTTCCTTCTGTTCCTGGAGGTTCTCATCAATGGCGGTGGCCGCGTTGATGATCATTTCCCCCAGGGACTTCACCCGTTCATGATCCAATCCCGGAACCTGCTTCTCATCCAGGGCCATAGTGACAATGGACTCGCCCATGGTCTTAAGAAAGCGCAACTCTCCGGCGATCGTCTGAAAATACGAGTGGATGGTAGTGACGATCCCGGTTCCGGCCGGTTCCAGGGTCTCTTTTGCCGGTTCCGTTTCCTCTCCTATCTGCGGCTCCACAAAGGCGGCCATGACTTCCAGTTTGCGCCAGACATCGCCGGCCAACTGGTGGATCATCTTCAGGCACTGGTCGGTGGAGGAGTACCTTTCCCAGGGCGCGCCCTTGACGTAGTCCCCCAAATCCTCGCTCAACAGCGGGGTGGACTCGGCAAAATGGATGCCTATGGCCGCGAAGAAACCGATGGCCTCAATTTTTTCCAAGGCTTCATCCAGGGCTTTCTTCATTGCCTGATCCATAATCATCCTCTCAGCCGGAGCATTTTCCCCCTTCGGGCCAAGCCCGGAGGCGTATACTAGAGTTTATCGTCAAGGGCCAGCAATTTCAGTAATCTTTTTTCCAACAAGGCGCTGGGAAAGGGTTTGAGCAGATAACCGTCCCAGCGGCTTTCCACCGCACCGGCCATGATGTCCTCGGAAACCTCCCCGGTAATCATTAAAAACGGCAACTCCTCGAACCTGGGGGTGGACCGCAGCAGCCTTTTCAGTTCCAGCCCGCTCATCCGGGGCATGCGGATATCACAAATTACCAGATCATAAGTATGGGTTTGCATCCTCTCCCAGGCTTCCAGACCATCCTCGGCCTTGTCAATCCGCCCTCCAACCCCCAGGCCGCGGAGAATCTGGGCCAGAATATTGCGCACCGCGGAAATATCGTCCACCACCAGGACATTAAGCTTCTTAAGCACTTCTTTGTGGTTCGTATTCCGGCTCGGCATTATTAGAGGCATGACAATATCTTAATCGGCACTATATCATGATTCTGTTAAACAAAGATAGTATTTGTCAAGAAATAGTTCTGTTGTAATAAAGATTTTTTTAAGTATTACCTCAAGTCTCCGGGCGGTTGACGGGCCTCTTCTAAGGCTCTTTTGTCCCCCGGCTGATGGACTCACGGGTTACCCGGCCCAGCACCTCCAGTTCCTCATCGGCAATGCATAAGGGCGGCATCAACACCAGGACGTCCCCCAGGGGCCTGAGAATTACCCCGCGTTTCCGGGCCTCCAGAATCACCCGGTGGCCGGTGCGTCTCCCCGGCGGAAAAGGTTCCCGGGTTTCCCGGTCCCGGACCAGCTCGATGCCCGCCATCAGACCCCGTTGGCGGATATCCCCGACGTGGGGGTCATCTTTCAGATCTGCCAGCAAACTGCTCAGCTTCTCGATTTTCGGAGGCAGGGATTTGATCACCTCCTCCTTCTCAAAGACCTCCAGGCTGGCCACCCCCGCGGCCGCAGCCAGGGGATTGCCGGTATAGGTATGGCCGTGAAAAAAGGCCTTGAATTCGTCGAATTCCCCCAAAAAGGCCCGGTAGATCTCTGCGGTGGCCAGCGTTGCGGCCAGGGGCAGATAACCTCCGGTGATGCCCTTGGCCAGGCACATAAGATCGGGGCTTACCCCTTCCTGCTCACAAGCGAACATGCGCCCCGTGCGGCCGAAACCCGTGGCGACTTCGTCGGCGATGAGCAGCACCCCGTAGCGCCGCGTCACTTCCCGGACCCGGGCCAGATATCCAGGGGGTTGGGGGATCATCCCTCCGGCCCCTTGCATCACCGGCTCCAGGATCAGCGCGGCCAGTTCCTGGTGGTGCGCGGCCACCAGTTCCTCCAGCCGCTTAAGGCATTGCTCCTGACAGTCTTTTTCCTCGGCGCAGCGATAGCAGTAGGGCGCCGGGGCCTCCAGCGTTTCAAAAAGCAAAGGTTGAAAAATATCGTGAAAGATGGCGATCCCCCCCACGGAGACCGCGCCCAGGGTATCCCCGTGATACGCGCCGCTCAGTTTCAAAAAACGCATCTTTTTGGGAAAACCCCGTAACTGCCAGTATTGGAAGGCCATCTTCAGGGCCACTTCCACCGCGGTGGAGCCGCTGTCGGAGTAAAATACCTTGTTCAGCCCCGGCGGGGCGATATCCGCCAGGCGGTGGGCCAGGACAATGGCGGGAGGATGGGCGATGCCCAGCAAAGTGCTATGGGCCACCTGCTCCAATTGCTGGCGCACGGCCCGGTCCAGTTCCGGCCGGCGATGGCCGTGGACATTGGTCCACAGGGAGGACACCCCGTCCAGATAACGCCTTCCAAAAAAATCATAGAGATAGGCGCCTTCCCCCCGGGTGATGATCAGCAGTTCCTCTTCCCGGAAGCCTTGCATCTGGGTAAAAGGATGCCAAAGATGCTCCCGGTCCCACTGCGCCAGGGTGTCATAGGAGAAAGCCATTCAGCCTCCCAACGGTCGGCAAAATTTTGCGGATTCCACCGGTTTCAAGCCGTCGCCTCAGGATCGGCACTCTAATGAGGCCATGCGGTCATGCCGCCTGGAAATCCGGCAAATCGGGGAACTCCGGTGGAAGAGAGAGGAAGATGAAGGAGTGTCACAACTGTTCCCCGTATAAGTCCCAGAAGCGGTGGAAGGCCTCCTGCCAGGAAGGCATCAGGTCCAGCCCTTCCCACTGCAGCAGGCGGTTCTCCAGCACGGAGTTTGCCGGCCGCGGAGCCGGCCGGGGGAATTCCCCGGTGGTGCAAGGGCGTATCTTCACCGCCAAACCCGCCCGCTCCAGGATCTGCAAGGCAAATCCATACCAGGTGGCCTCCCCCCGGCAGGTGGCATGATAGGTGCCGAAGGCCTCGGTCTCCACCAGGGCCAGAATCTGGGGCGCCAGGGCCAGGGCGCTGGTGGGGGTCCCCTTCTGGTCGTCCACCACCAGCAAATCCTGGCCGGACCGGGCCCGGCCCAGGATGGCGGTGATAAAATTGGGGCCGGGCAGGCCGTAGAGCCAGGCGGTGCGCAGGATAAAATGATCCGGGCACTGCTGCCGCACCAGGGTCTCCCCCAGGAGCTTACTCCAGCCGTAGACCGATTGGGGCCGGGGCTCATCCCATTCCACGTAGGGGCCC
>Ga0233422_10000996_pt1 | contig 13158 bp, 8 predicted proteins | sample Watercolumn_Mata_2_FD_182724 | JGI IMG/M metagenome (GOLD analysis project Ga0233422, IMG submission 182724) | Freshwater microbial communities from Lake Matano, South Sulawesi, Indonesia - Watercolumn_Matano_2014_110_MG | ecosystem: Environmental > Aquatic > Freshwater > Lake | place...
GGCTCAAAGATCGTCGCCGACCTGGGCGTCACCGATGCGAACGGACGCGTCATCGTCAACCACCGATGCGCGACCTCGCGTCCCGGGCTCTTTGCTGCCGGTGATGTGACGGATGTGTTCATCGAACAGGTGCTGGTTGCGGTTGGCGAGGGTGCCAAAGCCGCGCTGAGCGCGTACGAGTATCTGCTGAATCAGTAGACAGTAGGGGCGGGGTCACATCTGCACTCCCTGGCACTTGCGTAACCGCCAGGGCAAGCGTGCCGATGGCACGTCAATAATTCGACACTTGCACCTGCGGTTACGCAAGTGCTGGTGCGCTTTGCATCAAGTCAAGGATGTGCCATCGCCGCAGGTGCAAGTGTCCCGCCCAACCCAGCCAGTAGTCAAGTAGTCAGATGGAGTTTGTCTGGCTACTATCTGCTGACGACTGGCGACTTGTGGAGGAAATATGACTGCAAAACTCATTGATGGAAAAGCTGTTGCGGCATCGGTACAGGAAAAGGTGCGCGAAGAAGCCGCGGTGCTCAAAGCCAAGCACAACATCGTGCCTGGCTTGGCAACCATCCTGGTGGGTGAGAATCCGGCATCCAAAGCGTATGTCGGCTCGAAACAGAAGATGACGCAGGAATTGGGCATGTACTCGGTCGGTGCACACCTGCCAGCCGACATTTCGCAGGACGAATTGCTCAAAGTGATTCGCGGGTACGGCGCGGATCCAAAGGTGCATGGCATTCTCATCCAGTTGCCCCTGCCGGCGCACATTGATCAAGAAACTGTTCTCAGCGCCGTGCCGCTTGAAAAGGATGTGGACGGTTTTCATCCGATCAACGTTGGACGCCTCGCGATGAAAAACCGCGAGCCGCTCTTCGTGCCGTGCACGCCGTCGGGCTGCATTGTGTTGATTGATTCCGTCGGCGCGAAGATCGAAGGCGCGCGCGCGGTGGTGGTGGGACGTTCGAACATCGTCGGTCTGCCCGCCGCGTTCTTGCTCGTCCATCGCAACGCGACGGTGACGATCTGCCACTCGCGCACGCAGAACTTGCCGGACGTCGTGCGCCAAGCCGATATCGTCGTCGCGGCAATCGGCAAAGCGCAGTTCGTCAAAGCCGATTGGCTCAAGCCCGGCGCGACCGTAATTGACGTCGGCATCAACGCGATTCCGGACGCGACGAAGAAAAGCGGGCAGCGTCTCGTCGGCGACGTGGATTTCGAACGAGCCAAAGAAGTGGCGGGCGCGATCACACCGGTCCCCGGCGGCGTCGGTCCGATGACGATTGCGATGTTGATGCAGAATACGTTGACCTCGGCGAAACGCGCGGCAGGATCGATCAAGTAAGTCTGGAAGCGTGATGCGTGATCCGCGACTCGTTCTCACGCATCACGCACACTTGCCCTGGCGGGAACGCAAGTGCCAGGGAGTGCCAGGGTCACGCTTTCCTTTTTGACCCATTTTTGACTTGTCCACAACCCAAATTAGACTCCCTGCCGTTATAATAAGACTGAAATAGTCCGATTATTCGTGCCTGTCATGCGGAGCGTAGCGAGGCATCTCGTTCTTGCAACCACGAGACTCTTCGCTTCGTTCAGAGTGACGACTTGGGAGGAGTGAGCATTATGCTGAGCCGCCGCGCGGATTATGGCGTGCGCGCGATGATGGACATTGCGTCGCGGCAGCCCACCGAGCGCACAATCGTTTCTGACACTGCCAGGCGCCAAGACATTCCCCCGCCTTTCCTGGCGAAGATTGTGCCGCGGCTCGCGCGCGCCGGTTTGGTGCGGACCGCCCTCGGCGCGACCGGCGGGATTACGCTCGCGGCTTCTCCCGAAGACATCACCCTTTTGCAGATCATCGAAGCGATTGACGGACCGCTCGCGCTCAATCTCTGTTCGCTCAATCCAGCCAATTGTAAACATTACACCACTTGTTCCGCCTGTCAGGTGTGGGGCGCTGCTCAAGCCCAATTGCAGCACACGCTTGCCCAAACGCGGTTATCCGATTTGACCGTGGCGTTGGATACTTCGCAAACCCGCCGTGCGGGCGCAGTCGCCACGCGCACTCGCAAGCCCATTCCTGTTCGTTGAGGTTATATCGTGATCAACAATTTCGAGTTTTCCGCTCGTCCCAAGCGCACGCAGGATGTCGCCACCGTGATGGTGCTCGGCGGCGGCGTCGCCGGAATGCGCGCCGCGATTGATCTGGCCGAAGCGGGCATTCGCGCCGTCCTGGTCGAAACGTCACACGGGTTGGGTGGACGCGTCGCGCAACTCGGCTTTATGTTTCCGACCCACGACTGCGTGCTCTGTCGCGGCACTTCGGACCATGGGTACGGCTGCACGCGTCCGGCGATTTCACCTGCCTTCATGGACTATAATTTGCATCCCAACATCGAAGTTTGGACTGGCACTCAGGTGCTCGATGCCTCCGGCGAAGCCGGCGATTACACGGTGACCCTGCGGAAATATCCGCGCTATGTCGAACCGGAGCGCTGCACCAACTGTGGTCGCTGCGCGGAAGTGTGCCCGGTCGAAAAGCCGCGCGGGTTTGAAGCCGGCTTGACTACGCGCCGCGCGGCATACAAAATCGCGCCGCGCGCGATGCCGAATGCGTACGTCATTGATTACGGTCCCTACTGCGATGACTGCCGCCGCTGCGAGCAAATCTGTCCCACGCGCGCGATCAATCTGAAGGACTCGGCGCACGACGCGGAAATTCGAGTGGATGCGATCATCCTTGCCGTCGGTCATCAACTGTACGATCCGCGCTTGAGCGAAGAATTTGGGTACGGACGATTCCCCAACGTCATCACGAGCATGGAGTACGAACGACTCGCCAGCCGCGCCGGCCCGACCGAGGGAATGATCACCCGTCCCTCCGATGGCACCGCGCCGAAAAAGGCTGCCTGGTTGCAGTGCATTGGCTCGCGCGATCAAGTGCATCCGTACTGTTCTTCGATTTGCTGCATGTTCGCGATCAAAGAGGCGATGCTGGCCAAGCAGCGCGTCCCGGGCGTCGAATGTCGCATCTTTTCGATGGAAGAGCGCGCGTTCAACAAGGAATATAGCGCGTACCTCAAACAGGCGCGCGACGAATACCACATTGATTTCACGCATTGCCGCGTTTCGATGTTGAAGGAAGATCCGCAGACACACAATCTTGTCGCGGAATACGTCACGGCAGACGGCGCGCGCCACCAAGACACTTTTGATATGGTGGTGCTCTCGGTGGGAATGGAACCGCCGGCGCAAGCCACCGCCGTCGCGAAAGGGTTGGGCATTGCGCTCAACTCCTACGGTTTTTGCGAAACGGACAAGTTCTCGCCGCTCCAGACGAGCAAACCCGGCGTGTACGTCTGCGGCGCGTTTCAATCGCCGAAGGAAATCGCCGAGAGTATCATCGACGCGAGCGGCGCGGCGGCAGAAGTGATGCGTCTGCTCTCGACCAAGATCAATCGCGCGCCGCGCAGCCGCGAGCATCCGTTCATCGCCCACAACGGGGAATTTCAACCCGAGCGCAACGTTTCCGGCGAAGAGCCGCGAGTGGGCGTTTTTGTCTGCTCGTGCGGCGACGCCATCTCGCAAGTGGTCAGCACGGACGCGCTGACGGTCTTTGCGCGTAAATTGCCAAGCGTGACGCACACGGAGGATGCATCCTATCTCTGCCTGCCGGAAGGTCAGGCGCGCATCCGCCGTGCGATTGAAGAGCGCGGGATCAACCGCGTCGTCGTCGCGGCGTGTTCGCACCGCACGCACGAATCATTGTTCCAGCGCGTCATCCGCGAGGCGCGGCTCAATGCCAACCTGGTGGAAATGGCGAATATTCGCGAAGGGTGTGCGTGGGCGCATCGGCACGATCCAGCGGGCGCGACGCGGAAAGCGCAGGAACTCGTGCGGGTTGCCGCGGCGCGCGGGGCGCAACTCACGCCGGTCTACAAGACCGGCATCAAGCCGATTCCGCGCACGCTCATCATCGGCGGCGGAGTGTCCGGCATGACCGCCGCGCTCGCGGTCGCCGATACGGGGTACGAGGTTGTCTTGGTCGAACGCGAAGAGAACCTCGGCGGGAATCTGCACAACATTCACTTTACCTCGGAAGGTGCCAATCCGCAGCGTCTGCTGCGCGATTTGGTCAACCGCGTCGTCGGACACGACCGTATTCGCGTCTTTACGCGCAGTCAGGTGATCGAACATCGCGGGCACGTTGGCGCGTTCCGCACGGTGCTCTCGACGCGCGTCAAGGGGGTGTCGGCGCCGGTGCAGTCCATCATCGAACACGGCGCGACGATTGTCGCAACCGGGGGGCAAGAGCATCGCGGTAAAGAGTACCTGTTAGGCCAGGATCCGCGCGTCGTCACGCAACATCAATTGGAAGAGACGGTGATCCATGCGCCGGAGCGCATCACAGCGTTGAAACGCGTGGTCGTCATCCAATGCGTGCGCGAACCGGGACATCCCGATTACTGCTCGCGCGTCTGCTGCACCAATACGATGAAGAACGCGACGCGGATCAAGATGCTGAATCCAAATTGCGAAGTGGTCGTTCTCTACAAGGACATTATCACCTACGGTTTCCGCGAACAGTATTACACCGAAGCGCGCCGGCGCGGCGTGCTGTTCATCCGCTACCCGGAGGATACGAAACCAATCGTCGAGGTGAAAGACGAAAGAGGAGAGATGAAGGAATGGGGCACGTTGCCCCAGGGTGATATTTCCTTCACTTCGCTCCAGGTGCGCGTGCAGGAACCGGTGTTAAAACAGGAATTGACGCTGCATCCCGATTTACTCGTGGTCAGCACCCAGGTCACGCCGTCGGACGGCACGGCAGAACTCGCGCAAACCCTGCGTGTGCCGCTTTCGTCGGAAGGGTTCTTTATGGAAGCGCACCTGAAGATGCGGCCGATGGATTTCATGGAAGAGGGCATCTTTATTGCAGGGATGGCGCACTATCCAAAGTTCATCGAGGAATCCATCGCGCACGCGCTCGCCGCGGCGGCGCGCGTCGTTACCATTCTGTCGCAGGAACCGCTGTACATCGGCGGCGTGGTCGCGCAGGTGGATCAAGCGAAATGCGTCGGGTGTCTCACCTGCACGCGGACTTGCCCGTTCCTCATTCCGCAAATTGATTCCACGGTGCCTGGGAATGGTGGCATCATAGGCGCGGCGTGGATTGACCCGGCGAAATGCCAGGGCTGCGGCACCTGCACAGGCGAATGCCCTGCCACGGCGATTCAACTCGTCAATTATCGCGACGAGCAAGTTATGCTGCGCGAGACGGCGGGGCTGGGCGCGTGGGTGACATAGTGCAACCCTGGCACTTGCGTTCCCGCCAGGGCAAGTGTAGTTGGCTAGTTCGATAGTTGGATGGTTGCGTAGTTGAACTATAGAACTATAGCACTAACGCACTGTCGCACTAAGGTTTTGTAAAAAAATAAGTTGGTCAAATTCGTATTCGGGCCGAAACAGGAAATTGCGTAAACGTCGCGAAATCGCGCGTATGTTGCTACATGATGCTACATCTTGCTCGCTCTTCCAATAAGACTCCAGGGACTTCCGCGATCAGCCTTATATGAGCGAGACGCGTAAATTGACCAAGTTATTTTTTTACAAGTCCTAAGACACGGCATAGGAATTCAAATGGCAAAAAGAAACGGCAACAACGGCTTTGAACCAGAGATCACCGCGTTCGGGTGCATCTTTTGCGGCTACATGGCGGCGGACACGGCGGGCACGCTCGGCTGGGAGTATCCTGCCAATGTCAAGTATGTGAAACTTCCCTGCACCGGCAAGATTGACGTGCGCTACCTGCTCGCCGCGTTCGAGCAAGGCGCGGATGGCGTTTACGTCGTCGCGTGCCCGATTGGAAATTGCCATCACGTCAAAGGCAACGAACGCGGCAAAAAGCGTGTCGAGCGCGCCAAGCGCATTTTGGACGAAATCGGCGTCGGCGGCGAACGACTGGATATGTTCTTTGTGAGCGGCGGACAGGGCAAGACGTTCGCGACGACCGCCGAGACGATGGTGGAACGCGTAAGGAAATTGGGACCGAATCCGGTAAAACGAAAGGTAGTGGAATAGTCGAATTATTGATGTGCCATCGGCAAGTGCTAGGGTTGCACTAACGCACTATCGAACTACCTTATACGAAACACGGAAGGCGAGGGCGCAATGACTGATGACGGTCACACCCAACAATTGAATACCAACCAAACACTCGTCGGCGCCGTGATGGTCGTCGGCGGCGGGATCGCAGGGATTCAAGCCTCACTCGACCTGGCTGAAGCCGGCTTTAAAGTCTACATGGTCGAAAGCAAGTCCGCGATCGGCGGGCACATGTCGCAGCTCGACAAGACGTTTCCGACGAACGATTGCGCCATGTGCACGATCTCGCCTAAACTCGTCGAAGCGGGGCGGCATCTCAACGTGGACATTCTCGTTGATACCGAAGTGCTCGACGTAAAAGGGCAGGCGGGCAGTTTTACGGCGACGCTCAAGCGCAAACCGCGCTACATTGACATTGCAAAGTGCGTCGGCTGTGGCGATTGCGAAAAAGTTTGTCCCGTGATCGTGCCTGATTCGTTCAACGAGGGCTTGTCGAATCGCCGTGCCGCGCATCGCCTCTATCCGCAGGCAATTCCGAGCGCGTACGCGATTGACAAGCGCGGCATTTCGCCGTGCCGCGATGCGTGCCCGGTCAATACGCGCGCGCAAGGGTACATCGCGCTGGTGCGCGAGGGGCGCTACGAGGACGCGCTGCGCGTCATCAAGGAAGAAAACCCCTTCCCAGGAATCTGCGGGCGCATCTGCAATCATCGCTGCGAGACGGAATGCAATCGCGGTCAATTGGACGAGCCGATCGCGATCAAAGACCTCAAGCGTTTTCTTGTTGACCAGGTCTACGCCAAAGAGCGTCCCAAGATTGAGCCGATTGTGCAGACACGCGCCGAACGCGTCGCGATCATTGGTTCGGGTCCCTGCGGGCTGACCGCCGCGATGGATTTGGTCAAGCAGGGTTACGGCGTGACGGTGCTTGAAGCGCTGCCGGTCGCGGGAGGCATGTTGCGCGTCGGCGTGCCGGAATATCGTTTACCCGCGTGGATTGTTGACCGCGAAGTGCAGGAGATCGTTGATCTTGGCGTCGAGTTACGCTTGAATTCGCCGGTGACAAATCTCGACGCTCTGTTCGATGAGGGGTTCAACGCCGTACTGATCTCGGTTGGCGCGCACGAAGGCAAGAAACTCCGCATCCCCGGCGCAGATCTCGCCGGCGTGATGATCAATACGATCTTTCTGCGTGACACGCGGCTCGGCAATGCGCCGGCAGTGCTGGGTCGTGATGTGTTGGTGTTGGGCGGCGGCAACGTTGCAATTGACGTTGCGCGCACGGCGGTTCGTCTCGGCGCAAGAACAGTCAAGATGGCATGTCTGGAATCGCGCGAGAAAATGCCAGCGCATCCGTGGGAAATTGCCGAAGCCGAAGAAGAAGGCATCGAACTATTTCCCGCGCGCTCTTTCGCAAAAATACTGGACGATGGCACCGGTCACGTCGCAGGTGTCGAATGTGTCAACATTGATTTCAAGGGCTTTGACAGCGAGGGGCGTCCCGACATTGTGACTCACGAAGGCAGCGAGCATGTGATTCCGTGCGACACGGTTGTTTTCTCGATTGGTCAGGCGGCTGGTCTCGCTTTCATTCCTCCCGACACCGGCGTCGGCACGACGCGGCGCGGCACCGTCGCGGTGAATCCGAACACACTCGCGGCGACGCGCCCCGGCGTTTTCGCGGCAGGCGATGTGGCAACCGGCACCGCGTTCGTCATCGAAGCCGTCGAGGCGGGGCATCGCGCGGCGGAATCCATCCAACTCTATTTGCAGGGCAAGCCGCTCGAACGCCCGCCGCGCGCGCTCGATCTGCCGGTCGTGAGACTGACGCGCGCGGAAATCGACCAGCGCATTGAAAAGGGCGAGGTCAAGGTGGAACCGCGCGTCAAGATGTCGGCGCTCGAAGCGGCGGCGCGCGTCAAGTCGTTCGACGAAGTCGCGCGCGGCTACACCGAAGAAGAAGCGAAGGCGGAAGCGGCGCGCTGTCTCGCCTGCGGCATCTGCTCGGAATGTTTGAGTTGCTATTATGCGTGCGGCGTCAAAGCGGTCGTCCACGATCAGGTCGAGCGCGTCGAAGAAATCAATGTCGGTGCGGTGATTCTTGCGCCGGGGTACGAGGTGTATCGTGCCGAATTATCGGAGGAGTTCGGTTTCGGTCGGTTCCCGAACGTTGTGACCAGTTTACAATTCGAACGTCTGCTCTCCGCGTCGGGCCCTACGGCTGGTCAGGTCAACCGCCTGTCGGACGGCAAGCACGCGCACAAGATCGCGTTCTTGCAGTGCATTGGCTCGCGCGATCAATCGCACGATTATTGCAGCGCGGTCTGCTGTATGTACGCCGCGAAGGAAGCGATGATCGCGAAGGAGCATGACCGCGACGCCGACATTCATATTTTTATGATGGACGCGCGCGCATTCAGCAAGGGCTACGCGGAATATTATCGCCGCGCGCAGGAACGGTACGGCGTCAAATATACGCGGTGCCGCGTCTCGGCGATCAAAGAGAATCCAGCGAACGGGAACCTCGTAGTACGATACACGTCAGATGAAGACCCGGTGACAAGGAGACAAGGTGACACGGTCGAGTCACCTAGTCACCCCGTCACCTTGTCACCGGGTCTCGTTTAAGAGGAATTTGATCTGGTAGTGCTCTCCGTCGGCATGGAGATTTCGCAAAAGGTGCGCGACTTGGGAATGAAGCTCGGCGTCGCGCTCGACGACTATGGCTTTTGCCAGACGATTCCGTTCCGCCCACTCGAAACTTCGCGCGCCGGTATTTTCGCCGCGGGTCCGTTCATCGAGCCGAAGGATATTCCAGAAAGCGTCGTGGATGCGAGCGGCGCGGCGGCGAACGCGGAAGCGTTACTTGCGCAAGTCCGCGGCGCGCTCGCGCGGTACAAAGAGTATCCCCCCGAACGCGATGTGCGCGGTGAGCCCCCGCGCGTCGGCGTATTTATTTGCCACTGCGGCTCGAACATCGGCGGCTATCTCGACGTGCCCGACGTGACGGAATACGCCAAGACGCTACCGAACGTCGTGTACGCGGAAAACAATCTGTACACCTGCTCGCAAGATTCGATCGTGCGAATCACGGAGAAGGTCAAAGAGCAGAATCTCAACCGCGTTGTCGTCGCGAGTTGCACGCCGCGCACGCATGAACCGCTTTTTCAGGATTCGATTCTCGCGGCGGGGCTGAATCCGTACCTGTTCGAGATGGCGAATATCCGCAATCAGTGTTCCTGGGTTCACTCGCGTGACCGCGATGCGGCAACGCACAAGGCGCGCGATCTGATTCGGATGTCCATCGCGCGCGTGTCGCAACTCGAACCACTCTTCAAGTTCGAAGTACCGCTCGAGCACAGCGCGCTCGTGATCGGCGGCGGGATTGCCGGAATGAACGCGGCGCTCAATCTCGCGGAACAGGGTTTCCCGGTGCATTTGGTGGAGAAGAGCGCGCATTTGGGCGGGGGATGGCAAACGAAGACAGAAGGCGGAAGGCAGAAGGCAGAAAAGGACTGGGGCGCGTATGCGCGGGAGTTGATCGCGCATGTCGGCGCGCATCCGCGCATTATGGTTCATCGAGAAACAAAAGTAGTTGAGACAACTGGCTTTGTCGGCAATTTCATCAGTCGCCTGAAACGCGCGGATGGCGCGGAGCAGACCGTGAAGCACGGCGTCGTCATCGTCGCGACCGGCGCGCAGGAATGGCGCGGGGACTCGTACGGGCTGGGCAAAGATGTGCGGGTGGTGACGCAGAGTGAATTCGCGGAGCAGTTAGCGGAATACGAAATCCCAAATCCCAAATCCCCAATCCCAAATTCGGTTGTGTTTGTTCAATGCGTGGGACCTGCTGAAAAGTATTGTGGGCGGCTTTGCTGTAGCGAGTCACTGGAAAACGCGCTACGGTTGAAAGAGTTGAATCCGAGCGCGCGTGTCACGATCCTTACCAAAGACGTTCGCACGTACGGTTTCAAGGAGCGGTTGTACAACGAGGCGCGCCAGCGCGGCGTGGTGGTTATTCGATACGACGATGCGCATTTGCCGCAAATCCAGACCGCAGACGACCGACAGCCGACAGCGGTCGGCGGTAAGCAGCCTGTCCTGAGCGTAGTCGGAGGATCAGCGGTCAGCATTCGCGTCTGGGAGCCGATGCTGCGCGAGGAAATCACGCTGAACGCGGATCTGGTCGTCGTCGCAACGCCGTTGACGCCCAATGAGGATGCGCGGGAGTTGGCGAACATCTTGAAGGTGCCGGTGGACACTGACGGCTGGTTCCTGGAAGCGCACGTGAAACTGCGCCCCGTTGACTTCGCGACGGAAGGCGTGTTCGTCGCGGGCGCGGCGCATTATCCAAAGTTCCCGAACGAAGCGATCGCGCAGGCGCAAGCGGCGGCGGCGCGCGCCGCGACGATTCTGTCGAAAGACAAATTGCACGCAGGCGGGGTGATCGCGCAGGTGGACGCGGAGAAATGCACTGGGTGTCTGACGTGCGTGCGCATTTGTCCGTACCGCGTCCCGCACATTGACGCAACCAAGACGGCAATCGGCGGTATTTACGGCGCGGCATACATTGAAGCAGCGGCATGCCAGGGCTGCGGCATCTGCGCGGCGGAATGTCCCGGCAAGGCGATTCAGTTGCTGCATTACAAAGACAGCCAAGTCGTCGCGAAGATCGAGGCGTTGTTCTCCGATGCGGAATTAATTCCGGTCTCGGCGTTGGAGGTCCGATGAATGTAACCAACGGCTTCGAACCACAACTGATCGCCTTCTGCTGCAACTTTTGCGCGTATGCGGCGGCAGATTTGGCGGGCGCGTCGCGCATCCAGTACCCGCCCAACGTCAAGGTCGTGCTGTTGCCGTGCACCGGCAAACTCGACGTGCTGTACGCGCTCAAAGCATTCGAGAGCGGCGCGGACGGCATCATGGTTGCGGGCTGACTGGAGGGCACGTGTCATTACCTGGTAGGTAATACGAACGCAAAGCGCCGAGTGAAATATATTCAAGAGTTGCTCGACCAAATCGGCGTCGGCGGGCAACGCATCGAAATGTTCCACATGTCGTCCGCGATGGGCGGCGCGTTCGCCGAAGCTGTGGCGAAGATGACGGAGCGTGTCAAAGAACTTGGACCTAACCCGATAAAAAAGTAGACAGTCAACAGTCGCCAGTTGCCAGTCCTTACAGGATGCTTCGCGATAATTCCTGTCGCCGGTCTACTGTCGGCTGTTGACTTGCACACTGGAGGATAACATGATCGTAGCAGAACAAAAACCGTTTGAAGAAATCAAGACGAAAATCGCAAACGCGAACAAGGTGCTCGTCGTCGGCTGCGGTACGTGCGTCACCGTTTGCTTTGCGGGCGGCGAAAAAGAAGCCGGCATTCTCGCGTCGTCGCTGCGGATGGCGTCGAAGGTGGACGGCAAGGAAAAGCAGATTGACGAGGTGACGGTGCAGCGCCAATGCGAGTGGGAATACCTCGACACGATCAAAGAAAAAATCGGCGAGTACGATTTGATCTTGTCGCTCGCCTGCGGCATCGGCGTTCAGGCGATTGCCGAACATTTCCCGAACGCGCGCGCTATTCCCGGTCTCAACACCGCCTTCCTGGGTATGCCCGTCGAACAAGGCGTGTGGGCGGAACGCTGCGCGGCGTGCGGCAACTGCATTCTCGATCTCACCGGCGGCATCTGCCCGATCGCGCGCTGTTCCAAGAGCTTGTTGAATGGACCTTGCGGCGGGTCGGACGAGGGCAAGTGTGAGATCAGCGGCAAGGACCGCACGGTGGATTGCGCGTGGGATATGATCGTCAAGAAATTGATGGCGCGCGGCGAACTCGACAAACTGATGGAAATCGAGCCCGCCAAGAACTGGCAGACCAGCCGCGATGGCGGTCCGCGCCGGATCGCGCGCGAAGACCTGATGCTGGCAAAGGAGTAAACAGTAGCCAGTATTCAGTAGCCAGAACTCTGACTACTGAGTACAGACGATTCGCCGAATCGTCTCTACTGACGACTGGAGGATAACATGGCTGAAGGAACTAACGGTTACAAATCCGGAAGCACGTTGGAAAAAATCTTGCGCGCGGGAAAATTTGCGGCGACGGCGGAATTGGGACCGCCGAAGAACGCCGATGCCGAAGTGATTCGCAAAAAAGCGACGTTGCTCAAAGGCGTCGCCGACGGCGTCAACATCACCGATAACCAGACCGCGATCGTGCGCATGTCGTCCATCGCCGCGGCGACCTTGTCGGTGCAAAACGGCGTCGAGCCGATCATGCAGATGACTTGCCGCGACCGCAATCGCCTGGCGATGCAAGCGGATATGCTCGGCGCGTACGCGCTCGGCATCCGCAATCTGCTTTGCCTCTCTGGCGATCATCAACAATTCGGCAATCATACCACGGCGAAGAACGTGTACGATATGGATTCGATGACGCTGGTGCGCATGGTCAAGGATTTACGCGACGGCAACAAGTTCCAGTGCGGCGAAGAAATCAAGGGCACCAACCCGCGCTTTTTTATCGGCGCGGCGGAGAATCCTTTTGCCGATCCATTTGATTTTCGCCCGTATCGGCTAGCGAAAAAAGCGCAAGCCGGAGCCGATTTCATTCAGACGCAGCTCATCTACAACGTCCCCAAGTTTAGAGAGTTTATGAAACGCGTCGTGGATCTTGGCGTCCACGAAAAGGTGTACATCCTTGCCGGGGTCGGTCCCATCAAGACCGCCGGCGCCGCCAAGTACATGCGCGATCAAGTGCCGGGCATGGACGTGCCGAGCGAAATCGTCGCGCGCATGGAAGCCGCGGGCAAAGGCATCGAAGACAAAAAAGAAAAGGCGGCGGCGGCGCGCGAAGAAGGGATCAAGATTTGCGTCGAACTCATCCAGCAGATGCGCGAAATTCCCGGCGTCGCCGGCGTGCACATCATGGCGATTGAATGGGAAGAAGCGGTCAAACCGATTATGGAGCGCGCCGGATTGCTGCCGAGACCCATAGTCGGCGGTCAACCGTAGACCGGCGCCAGTGAATACTGTTGACGGTTGACTGTCTACTGACGACCAGCGACT
>Ga0233422_10000998_pt1 | contig 13145 bp, 10 predicted proteins | sample Watercolumn_Mata_2_FD_182724 | JGI IMG/M metagenome (GOLD analysis project Ga0233422, IMG submission 182724) | Freshwater microbial communities from Lake Matano, South Sulawesi, Indonesia - Watercolumn_Matano_2014_110_MG | ecosystem: Environmental > Aquatic > Freshwater > Lake | place...
TTGTATTTTTTCATCATTTTGCGTAAGGTGACTTATTAAATCTAATGTGCTTACCAAATATAGAAATTGGAAAGTCGGTTCACTCTATTATGATTTGACTTCATTAATCTCTATCTCGGCTGGATCCAGATTTTCTAAGCAAGAAATTGATGTAACGGGAAATTTAGAAAATATTTGTACCGGATTCGCAAAACATGCAGACTGCAAATTCGACGAAGACAACAAAAATTTAGAATGGGGATATTTAGCAAGCTATGGAAAACAAAGTTTAGCCGGCGACGATTTAGGTCTTGCTATTATTTATAGAAAGAAAGATCTAATAAAAATTACTGAAGATCAGTTAAACCATATTGTTCTATTAAAACCAACGGCAGGTAAAGTAATTTATTATTTTGGAGCCGCCTGGGAAGGTGAACCAAATGGAATTAAATCAGAAAAAGAATTTATTAACTATTTAAATGACGTTATTACCGAAAAAAGTATTTCTGTAAAAACATATTTCTAAAAATCGGTTCAGAAAATTCTTTGGAGAGGCACCATGAAATTTCGAAATATTAAGAAGCAATTTATAGCTATTTCTTTTCTTGTGTTTACCGCTGCTCATGCACAGGGAATACTGCATGGAACGGTTACAGATTCATTAACCCGCGACCCTTTAATCGGTGCAAGTGTTTATCTTATTGGAACTTCTTTTGGTTCTGCAGTTGACATAGAAGGATTGTTCAATATCATAAAAATTCCAGCCGCAAAATACAACGTTAAAATTTCATATGTCGGATACAAATCAAAAGAAATCCCAGTTGTAATTACAGATGGAAGTAATGTTGTACTTAATGTAAACCTGGTTGCAGATATAATTCAAGGCAAAGAAGTAGTTGTTTCTGCACAAGCTTTTGGTCAAGCCGCGGCAATAAACCAACAATTAAGTTCTAACACAATTGTAAATGTTGTATCAGAACAAAAAATAAAGGAACTGCCGGACGTAAATGCTGCCGAAGCTATTGGACGGTTACCCGGGGTATCGATTCTTAGATCCGGAGGCGAAGCTAATAAAGTTATACTTCGTGGAATGGAAGATAAATACACGAATTTTACAATAGATGGAATTAAAATTGCTTCGACTGATGCTACAAGCAGGGGACTTGATTTGTCAACAATATCACAAAGTTCATTAGCAGGAATCGAACTTTATAAAGCATTAACATCCGATAAAGATGCCGATGCTATTGCCGGTAGTGTAAATTTTGTTACCAAAAAAGCTCCATCAAAAAGAGAAATTAGCACGGTTCTAAAAGGAAATTACAATAATTTGATGAAATCTTTGGCTCAATATGATTTTTCATTCAAGTATGGAGAGAGGTTTTTTGATGATCTTATTGGCGTGCAAATTACCGGTAATCTCGAAAGTAAAATAAGAAGCAATGAAAGAATTGATCTTGATTATGATCAAACGATTGCTAATCAAACAGATTATGTAATAAATGATTTTACTCTTGAATTCACTGATGAAATTAGAAAAAGAAATGGATTTAGTCTATTACTAGATTATAACACTCCTGATAATGGTACAATAAAATTCAATACCGTTTATAATAGTACAAATAGAGACTATCTTCTGCATTTAAGAGATTATCCGGCTGGCGGTGGTACCGGCGGCTCTGTTACTTATTCATTTAGAGATAGAGAACGAGAAATAAATACTTTTAATACATCTTTAACCGGTGACAATAATTTATTTGGCTTGAAAGTAAATTGGGGTTTATCATTTGCACAATCTGTTTCAAAGTTCCCATATGATTATCAAATTGATTTTCTTGAAGCATCTACCAATACCTCCGGAATGCAAAATCCTCCACGAGTTAAAACAAACCCCGAACTAATAATACCGCATGCATCAAACAATTTTGTTAGTTCGACTTTATATAATGCTTATTACAGAAGTCAAAATAATCTTGATAAGGATAAAGCTGCATTTCTTAATGTAACATATAATTATTCTCTTGGAAATATTTTAGCTGGAGAATTAAAAGCTGGAACAAGCTTCAAAGCCAAGACAAGAACTAATGCTAATTCAGAAATGTATTCACCTTATTACTTAGGATATTGGAGAGCATATGAAAGAATTGACGATGGAACAATTAGACCCAAAAATTTAAACGGTACTTACTTTGAATCCTTCTTTAAAAGATATCTTGCCAATCCACTTATTAACACTTTATCATTAAGCGAATTTCTCGATGCAAGCCCTGCATCCCGCAATATGTACGACCTGTATAAATTATATCCTCTGATTAATAGAGATAAATTACGACAATGGTATGAGCTTAATAAAAATGGAGTTGATCAAAATGGTGTTGGCAAAGAATATTTTAGCGATCCATCCGTCAATGCAAACTCTTACAATATAACCGAATCTGTTACTTCTGCATTTGCAATGAATACATTTAAATTAGGCGAGACGATAACTTTTATTGCCGGCCTTAGGATTGAATCAGAAAATAATGATTATAAAAATAAATATTCACGGGTGGACTTTACAGGATTTCCTGTACCTCGTGATGATACAAGAGATACAACTTCAACATATACAGAAACAATAGTGTTACCTAATTTCCAGTTTAATATTAAAGCAACAGATTTTATGAATGTTAGGTTAGCTGCCTATAAATCATTAGCAAGACCGGATTTCAATATGAGGTTAAATACATATTTCGCTTGGCGTCCTTCTGCGCAAGGAACAACCAAACAACTTATTCTCGGTAATCCAGTTCTTAGAACTGCCAAAGCATGGAATTTTGAAGTGAATACCTCTTTCTATAGTAATGAGGTTGGGTTGATTTCTATATCAGCATTTTATAAAGAGATTCAAGATATGTATCACATGTTAAACCAGTTCAATACTTCTGGAAATGGAATGATTCAAAACATTGGGTTAAACTGGAAAACATTGCACAACGGAACATATCAATTAACTGTACCATACAATTCTCCAAAACCTACTAAGGTTTGGGGATTTGAATTTGAACATCAAATTAATTTTACTTTTTTACCGGGCATTTTGAAAAATATTGTTTTTAGTTATAATGCTTCACTTGTAAAATCTGAAACTTCACTAATCAGCTCTAGAACTGATACAGTATTTGTGCAAATTCTTCCTCCTCCATTTCCTAAAACTCCTCAATATATCGAAGTACCAACCGAGACAAAGCAAAAGTTGGAAAATCAACCAGAATTTTATGGAAATATTTCACTTGGCTACGATATTGGGGGATTCTCTGCAAGAATTTCAATGTTTCATCAATCAGAATTTAACAGTTCATTCTCGCCTTCAGGAAGAGGTGATGGTGTTGTAAGCGGCTATACACGATTTGACCTGGCATTAAAGCAGGAGGTTTTTGACTATCTATCAATTATACTCAACGTAAGTAATTTATCGAATATTAAAGAAGACAGACTCATCAACAATCGTGTAAATGGATATAAGATTTTAAATACAAGCGAACTTTACGGTACAACAGCAGATTTTGGAATAAAGGTAACTTTATAAAATTATATCAATTGGAATATATATAAATAACAACCACGAGGAGGCAAAACCATGAACAAGAAGTATTTAACCATTTCTTTTATTCTTTTCTTTATGGTATCGCAATTGGCATTTGGACAAGTTTTAAAATTACTTTCCTATGAAAAAAATCCAGTTCCAATTACTCAGCAAATAAGAACAGATACAACTAATAATCCAGGTATTCTTGCTACAAGAATTTATGAACTGGAGAATGGAGGAACTTACCTTTGCACAGAGATTCTAACTCTTTTAAGGAATAAAACTTTGCGCTTAAGAGCACCCGAGGGTGTTAAGCCAATAATTTATTTATTTCCAACTGGAACAGGAGCCAATCCAACAAATCCACCTGGCAATTTTGTGGTTTTAAATGGCGGCAATGTAGAATTGACAAATATTGCTATCGCCGGAATCTTTGAACCGGATCCAACTAGTATAAATAATATGCAAGGCGGGCTTATAAATACAACTGGCGTTGGTTCAAGAATCATTGTAGATAAATGTATTCTTTCAAACGTTAATGGTAATCAAATAAGAACGGGAAGTGGTGCGAAAATTGTAAAAGTAACAAATACTATAATTTCAAATATGGGCTCGTTAACAACCTCAAATTTCGGAGCCGGAAAAGCAGTTGATTTAAGAGAAGTATCATGCGATTCGTTAATACTTGTTAATAATACATTTGTTAATTCACAAGACCGAACTGTTCGACATTTGAATCTTGCAGCAGGTAATACTGTAACTGGAATTTTGGGATATTGTTATATTGATCATAATACATTTGTTAACGGAATGGGTTTCCATGGTGTGCTTTCGTTAGGTAATGTTGGCAAGAGAGTACAAATTACAAATAATTTATTTGTTGATGCATTTGCATTAGGGCAGGATTCATTAGATGTAACTCGCTCTGTTGAATTTAATAACACCGGTGAAAAGTATGCAAACGGAAATAATAAAATGCCATGGATTTTTACAGCTCCAAACGATACAACTGTTTGGGTCGTTCGTAAAAACTTCTATAGTATCAGTAATTCAGGCCAAAATTTTTTCACTGCAAACCCAAGACATAGTCAAGGGGCTATTATTACTGACCATATAAAAGGTAAATTGGGCAGCGGTGCTGCAACAGCTTTTACGAAATTGAATAATTTTACTATGACAAACATTCCAAAGCTTATGATTAATTTAATGAATTATTATATTAGCCCGACTGGTGGAAATTACACGAAAGATAAACCAAATTATAATTACTTAACCAATGATATGGATCGAAAAGCAATTATTTACTATAGGGACACAATGAATTGCCGATACCCGACAACATCACCGGCATATACAGGCGCCGATAACGGCTTACCTGCCGGTGCAACAGGTTGGTGGGGAATTGTACTTGGAGTTGAAAAAACTAACGACCAAATTCCAACTGATTATTCTTTAAATCAGAATTATCCAAACCCATTTAATCCGGTAACCAATATTACTTATTCAATTCCCAAAAGTTCTTTGGTAAAATTAGAAGTCTTTGATATACTAGGAAAATTGGTAACAACTCTTGTCAACCAAACTCAAGCTGCAGGTCAATACAAGGTTGATTTTAACGGAAATAAATTAAGTTCCGGTGTTTATATCTATAGATTATCAACACCTTCACAAATTATTTCTAAAAAAATGTTGTTGATGAAGTAATTAAGCTTATTATTAGAAAAAGCTCGTCCCGATAAATCGGGACGGGCTTTTTTCAAATTACATATCTTTGTGCATTGATTATTTTATTTTACATATTTTAATTCTCTTTTATGAAACACACCATAAACTTATTTTTATTCATTCTCTTATTGTATTTGAATCTTTATTCACAAACCCCGATATATTACGTAGATCCAATTTCCGGAAACGACAATAATTCCGGAACACTTGATAAACCTTTTTTAACTTTAACAAAAGCTGTAGCCGTGTTAACATCTAATGCCAGCGGAACACTTTATCTTAGAACGGGAACATATAATTTATCCGCTAATTTAAGACCAAATAAAAATGGTTCTGTCGCCGGCTATTTTAATTTGTGGGCTTATCCAGGAGAGAAACCCGTTCTCGATTTTTCAACTGAACCATTTGGTGCAAGAGGATTATATCTATCAGTGAATTATTGGCATGTTAAAGGATTAGAAATTAAAAACTCCGGCGATAATGGAGTTTATATATCCGGCAGTTACAACATAATTGAAAATTGCACAATTCATGATAATCAAGATACCGGTTTACAAATTGACGGCGGAGGGCATGATAATAAAATTATAAATTGCGATTCTTATTATAATGCTGATCCAGGACAAGGCAATGCAGATGGATTTTCTCCCAAGCTTGGTGTAGGAACCGGGAATTATTTTTTTGGATGTCGTGCCTGGCAAAATTCTGATGACGGATGGGATGGTTATTTACGTACAACAAATGATGTAACCACAACTTTAGAATATTGCTGGTCTTTTAAAAATGGTTATTTAAAAGATGGCAGCGCAAGTCAAGGTAACGGAAATGGATTTAAAATGGGAGGAAGTGACAATAAAGATTTAATGCATAACGTAATTCTTAAAAATTGTCTTTCTTTTGATAATCGTGTTAAAGGATTCGACCAAAATAATAACCGCGGTTCTATGACTTTGTATAACTGTACAGCTTTTAGAGACGGGACATACAATTTTAGTATTCCTTCTAATTTAAATGCTGGTAAAATAGCTTCTATTAAAAATAGTGTTTCATTTATGCAGACTATTAATATTTTATTTTCCGCAGATCAGCAAAACAACACATGGCTTCCTCAGTTTACTGTTGCAAGTAGTGATTTTATTAGTATAGATCCATCTGCAGCATATGGGCCTCGCAAGGCAGATGGAAGTTTACCGGAAATTCCGTTTATGCATTTAGTTTCCGGAAGTAAATTAATTGATGCTGGAGTTTATGTAGGAATTCCTTTTACGGGCAACGCACCTGATCTTGGTGCTTTTGAATACAACACACAAATTCCAACCGATGTTAGAAATAATAATGAAATTCCAATTTCATTTGTACTATTTCAAAATTATCCTAATCCTTTTAATCCGGAAACTATTATTAGTTGGCAATTAGAAGAAAGCAGCCATGTAACTTTAAGGATTTTTGATATGTTAGGACGGATAATTGTTACACTTGTTGATGAATATCAGCTTCAAGGAATTCATAGTTCAACATTAAGTTCTCAACATTTCTTTATGCCAAGTGGTGTTTATTTCTATAAGCTAACTGCCGGCAATTATTCAGCAACAAAAAAAATGGTGCTAATTAGATAGTATTTTTTATTTTATAATCTTAGATGATCTACTAAAGGGTTTATAATGGCGAATAAAATTTTATGGATTCAATGCCTCCTTATTTTTTTACTCCAATTAATTTCTTTTAATACTTTTGCCGGAGAAAATAATTCAGTTAAAGAAAATAAATGGTCGATTAAGATTGCCGACTCATTCATCGAAAGGACTCCAAAATATATTGTATATGATCCAAACCCGATTTTACAAAAATGGAATTATGAACAAGGGCTAATGCTAAATGCAATAAAGCAAATGTATCTTCACACTAAAGACAAAAAATATTTTAATTATCTAAAACAAAATTTGGATGAATGTGTAGAAGAGACCGGAAATATTAAAACATATAGTATAAATGAATTTAATATTGATCAAATTGGTCCAGGGAGAGCTTTGTTATTTGCATTTCAAGTAACGGGAGAAAAAAAATATAAAAAAGCTGCTGATTCACTTCGAAAACAATTATCAAATCATCCAAGAACAAAATCCGGTGGATTCTGGCATAAGAAAATTTATCCTTGGCAAATGTGGCTCGATGGACTTTATATGGGCGAACCATTTTATGCTGAATATTCTAAAATATTTAACCACGAAAAAGATTTTGATGATATCATTCATCAGTTTGAATTAATTTATGAAAAAACCCGCGATCCCAAAACTGGATTGCTGTTACACGCATGGGATGAAAGTAAAGAACAAAAATGGGCTGATAAAGAAACCGGTCGTTCACCTCATGTTTGGGGAAGAGCTATGGGTTGGTATATGATGGCGCTTGTTGATGTTCTTGATTTTCTTCCCGCCAAGTATTCTAAAAGAAAAATATTAATCAATCAGCTTAACAAATTATCCGAAGCGATAATAAAATTTAGAAACCAGAAATCTAAGGTTTGGTATCAAATTATTGACTTACCGGATATATCACCAAACTATTTTGAAGCATCTGCCTCGGCAATGTTTGTATATTCATTTGCAAAAGGTGTAAGCAAAAATTATCTTAATAAAAAATATTTGCGTTATGCAAAAGAATCATGGCAGGGCATATTAAAAGAATTTGTAACAATTGACGAAAAAGGATTGGTGAATTTAAATTTCATTTGTCAAGGAGCCGGGTTAGGCGGTAATCCCTATAGAGATGGCAGTTTTGAATATTATATGAATGAAAAGAAAAGGACAAATGATTTCAAAGGCGTTGGACCATTTCTACTTTCTGCAATTGAATTAGAAAAAGCTGGAGTTATTAAATGAAATTAATTAGTAAGGGTCTGTTGTTTATTGTCTTATTATTATTTGTTTCAAGAACTATCATCTTTTCTCAGGCTGCAAAATCATCAATCCAAATTAATAAGAACCTCAAAATTGTTGCTTTGGATTATTATTACAATCATGAATTAAAAAAAGATTCCAACGGAAATGAATTTCAATATCATTACGTATGGGAGGATAAAGAGAATACAGGTTTTTATGAAGTTGGTGAATTGTGCAAATCACTTGGCTCAGAAATAACTGAAATTCATAATGCACCAACTCTTAAAGAATTAAAAAATGTTAGTATCTATATCATAGTAGATCCCGATACACAAACGGAAACAGCACAGCCAAATTTTATTTCAGATATCGCAATAACAGAAATAGACAATTGGGTTAAGCAAGGCGGTGTTTTAGTTTTAATGGCTAACGATTTCGGGAATTGTGAATTTCAACATTTCAATAAGCTTTCTGAAAAATTTGGTTTACACTTTAACGAAGACAGCCGGAATAAATTAACCGGAAAAGAGTTTTATAAAGGTAAATTTGAAAATTTGCCCGATCATCCGATCTTCAAAGATGTTAAATCAATCTATCTGAAAGAAATTTCAACTCTATCCCTTTCAGGCAATGCCGAACCAATTCTTATAGACGGCAAAGATGTAATTATGGCCGGATCTAAAATTGGTGATGGTTTTGTGTTTGCTGTTGGAGACCCGTGGATTTACAATGAATATTATGATAACAGAAAACTACCCTCAGAGTTTGAAAATTACAAAGCTGCAAAAAACCTTTTTGAATGGTTGCTGCATAAAGCTAAAATGGTTCGTTAATTACTGCTAATAACATGAAAGCAAAATTTCTTTTTTTTCTTTTCATTCTTTTGTCAAACCAAAATTTTAGTCAAATTGTAAATAGCAATCCTATCACTTCGAGTCTATTTAAAAATTTACCTTTCAAAATGCAGCCGCTTACAATTCCAAAGTTTCCAAATAAAAAATTTGTTATAACTAACTTTGGTGCAGCTGGTGACGGAATAACAATTAACACTATTGCATTCGCTAATGCTATTGATGCTTGTGCTAAAGCCGGCGGAGGAAAAGTTATTGTGCCTGCCGGGATATGGTTGACAGGCCCAATCCATTTTAAAAGCAATGTTAATCTTCATTTGGATAGCGGCGCATTAATTCAATTCACAAAAAATTATGATGACTATCCTCTTATAGAAAGCAATTGGGAAGGCACTGTTCAATACCGATGCACATCTCCAATAATGGGAAGAAATCTTACTAACATTGCAATTACAGGAAATGGTATTATTGATGGAAGCGGAGAGTTTTGGCGGATGGTTAAGAAATTCAAACTAACCGCAAATCAATGGAAAGAACTTATTGCCTCCGGTGGAGTTGTAGATGAAAAGGGTGAAACATGGTACCCTAAAAAAGAATCATTGGATTACTTACAGTTTGCAGAAAAATTAAAAAATGAAAAAAGAAAAATTACACGTCAGGAAGCAGAAAAATATAAAGTGTTTTTCCGTCCGGTCTTATTAAGTTTTATCGAATGTAAAAATGTTTGGCTTGATGGGGTTACATTTCAAAATTCTCCCGCATGGAATTTACACCCGCTGCTTTGCGAAAATGTAATAGTAACTAATTTAATTGTACGGAATCCATGGTATTCACAAAACGGTGATGGAATAGATTTAGAATCTTGCAGGAATGCTTTAATCTATAATTGCAAATTTGATGTTGGGGATGATGCTATATGTATAAAATCCGGCAAAGATGAGGAAGGACGCAAACGCGGAAGACCAACAGAAAATGTATTGATTAAAAATTGCATCGTATATCATGGGCATGGCGGATTTAAAATTGGAAGTGAAATGTCCGGCGGTGTTAGAAATATTAAAGTTGAAAACTGTAATTTTATTGGCACAGATATCGGTCTTAGATTCAAAAGCAATAGAGGAAGGGGTGGTGTTGTAGAGAATATTTGGATAAGCGATATCTATATGAAAGATATTCCAACTGATGCACTAAGTTTTAATTTGTATTACGGAGGCGTAGAACCGTCATTACAAAAACCTGCTTCGGAATCTACAGAAACTGCCGCACTGATACCCGTGAGTGAAAAAACACCCTCATTTAAAAAAATTTATATGAAAAATATTTTTTGTGATGGTGCAAAAGATGCAATTGTAATTCAAGGATTACCCGAAATGTTAATTAAAGAAATTGAAATTGAAAACTGTGTAATGAAATCGGAAAGAGGAATTTCAATTTATGATGCTGAAGAAATAAAAATTCGCAACACAAAAGTTATAGCAAATGACCCTGTGGTTAAAATAAATCAAAGTAAAAATGTTTTATTCAATAATTTTAGTGTACGTGACGCTAATAAAGTTGTATTTCAAGTAAATGGTATTAAATCAAATAATATTTTGGTAAAAGGAAACAGCTCAAGTGCTTTAAAAAATTTAACGAAACTTGGGAGTGAAGTATCCGTTGATGCAATTAAATTCGAATAACTTTTATGAAAATAATTTTTCGATTGTTAATCTTTTTAGCCTGTCCTTCTCTTATAATTTTTTCTCAAGAAAAAAGATTTATAACTGTAGCTCAGGATGGGAGCGGTGATTTCAAAACTATTACTTCCGCAATTCAATCATTACAAATGTTTAACTATCAGCGTACAATTATTTTTGTTAGGAATGGAACATATAATGAGAAAATTCGAATTGATCAAGATTATATTACATTGAAAGGTGAAAGCAGGGAAAAAACTATCTTAAAATATTCACAGCTAAGAACCGATTGGATAGCCAATAAAGATTCTATTGGCCCTGCGGTTATTAATCTCTCCGGAGATGATTTCATTCTCGAAAACATGTCAGTTGAAAATACACAGCCTCAAGTTGGTCCGCATGCCTTTAAAGTTTACGGTACGGGAACTCGAACTGTAATTATTAATTGTAATTTAATTAGTAAAGGTGGAGATACTGTTTCTTTGTGGGATCACAAAACGGGAATGTACTATCACACAAACTGCTATTTTGAAGGTGCGGTTGATTTCGTTTGTCCTCGCGGCTGGTGTTATATAAGTGATTCCAAATTTTATGAAATAGCTAAAACAGCTGCACTTTGGCATGCAGGAGGAGATAATATCAACCAGAAATTCGTATTAAAAAATTGTTCCTTTGACGGAGTGAATGGTTTTAATTTAGGAAGGCATCATTACGAAGCGCAATTCTTTTTAATTGATTGTTCTTTTTCCGATAACATGAACGATAAACCAATTTATCGTGTAGTATATGAAGACTCAACACGTAACAGGCCATTCAACTGGGGAAAGCGGTATTTTTATTTTAATTCTCACGGAGAAAAAAAAGATTTTAGCTGGCATAAAAATAATTTTACAAACACAATTAAAATAAACCCAAAGGATATAACTGCTAAGTGGACATTCAACGGCAAGTGGGATCCTGAAAGCTTGATCGGGCCAAAAATAATTAAGTACATAATTGAAAAAAAATCACTATTGCTTTTGTTTGATGAAAAAATTACTGTTATTGGTATACCGGTTTTAAAATCAACTAGCGGAAAAATTTTTACTTATATATCTGGCGCCGGCTCTGATACTATTAGATTTTTATGCGGGCAAACATTTTCTAACAAAGATTTACAAGAATTTAAAATTTCCAACGATGCATCTATGTTCGGAAATACAAGTTCAAAAAATACAAGGCATGTTAATCTGATGATATACTTCTGAAGTGCAGTAAATAAATACGCGCAAAATAAATGAAGCAGAAAAAATGAATTCTAATGAAGAAAAAGAATTATCCCGGAGAGATTTTATTAAAGTCTCGGCAACCGCTGGCGCAGGATTTATGCTGGGCGACAAAAGCAAAAATGCAAAACAGAACCACAAAGGTCCACTAAAAATATTTCACAAAATTCAGCTTATGTGTAACTTCAGTAAGTAATATTTTAAAAAAAGTATTTATCCAAAGGAAATTAAATGGCAAATCTTTTTGATTTAACAGGCAAAACGGCTGTTGTAACCGGTTCGAGCACCGGACTTGGTAAAGGAATGGCTATTGGTTTAGCTTCTGCCGGAGCTGATGTTTTTCTTGTTGATTATGTTTCTTCAGAAGAAACAATGAATGAAATAAATGCATTAGGAAAAAAGTGCAGTCAAGCAATTACTAATTTAATGGCCGAAGGATCCGTTCAAAAAGTTGTAAGTAATGCTATTGACTCTTTTGGGAAAATTGATATTCTAATTAATAATGCCGGTATAATCAGAAGAACTCCTGCAATTGATTTTTCTGAAAAGGATTGGGACGAAGTAATGAATTTAAATTCCCGTGTAGTATTTTTTATGTGCCAGGCTGCTGCAAAAGATATGATGAAAAGAAAGTACGGCAAAATAATAAACATAGCTTCGCTTCTATCGTTTCAAGGTGGAATAACTGTTCCATCATATTCTGCAAGTAAAGGTGCTGTAGCCCAAATTACAAAAGCACTTGCAAACGAATGGGCAAAATTTGGAATAAACATCAATGCAATAGCACCCGGCTATATGGCAACAAACAATACAACTGCATTACGTGAAGATCCTGTACGGTCAAAATCAATTTTGGATAGAATTCCCGCTGAACGCTGGGGCACTCCAAATGATTTGCAGGGCGCAGCAATTTTTCTTGCATCGCAAGCGTCCGATTACGTAAACGGACATGTTCTTGTGGTTGACGGCGGATGGCTGGCTAGATAAAATTTTAAAGATAAATTAACGGAAAAAATATGAAGGTAGTTACATTTGGCGAAATAATGCTCAGACTTTCAACACCTGGCTTTACAAGATTTGTTCAATCAAATATTTTTGATGCAACATTTGGCGGAGGTGAAGCTAATGTTGCAGTGTCGTTAGCAAATTATGGATTGGAATCTTTTTATGTAACAAAATTACAAAAACATGAAATTGGGCAG
>Ga0233422_10001000_pt1 | contig 13143 bp, 10 predicted proteins | sample Watercolumn_Mata_2_FD_182724 | JGI IMG/M metagenome (GOLD analysis project Ga0233422, IMG submission 182724) | Freshwater microbial communities from Lake Matano, South Sulawesi, Indonesia - Watercolumn_Matano_2014_110_MG | ecosystem: Environmental > Aquatic > Freshwater > Lake | place...
AGCCCAACCGCCGTTTCTAGGATGAAGGGACAATCGAGGTTTCAGGCGGTCGTAAACGAATCGAATTCTTGCGCCATCGTTGGAACCACGCCATTTCAGGTCGGTTGGGTCAGGCGCGCGGGGCACGATAACAATAGATAAATCATGCGCTTATGGCGAGCCGTCACCCAACGAGGCGGCTTGCTCAATGAGCGCGACCATGATCATGGTGGCCATTCCGAATGTTTCACAGCTTCTCAGGCGATACACTTGAGTTTCGGAGGCCATCTCCTCAAACTCACAATCAGAATAACCAACAGGAGTCCTGTATGAGCACATCCAGCGAGAAAGCGAAACCCCGGATCGTCGTCGTCGGCGGCGGCGCCGGAGGTCTGGAATTGGTCACCCAACTCGGCAAGACACTCGGGCGCAAGGGGCTGGCGGAAGTCACCCTGGTCGATTGCAGCCGCACCCACGTCTGGAAGCCCTTGCTGCATGAAGTCGCGGCCGGCACGCTCGATTCCCATGATGACGAGCTGGAATATCTGGCTCAGGCCAGCGAGAACCATTTCCGCTTCGTGCTGGGCCGCATGAATGGTTTGGATCGCGAGAACAAGACGATTCGGCTCGCGCCCCTGATCAGCGCCGGCGGCGGGCAGGTCATGCCCGAGCGCTCCTATCCCTACGACATCCTGGTGATCGCCGTCGGCAGCATCTGCAACGATTTCGGCATACCCGGCGTGGCCGAGCACTGCATGTTTCTGGATACGACCGAGGAGGCCGAGCAATTCCAGAACCGGCTGCTCGAGGCCTATCTCCGCGCGCAGGGCTCGGGCGGCGCTCATCAGCCGGGCGAGCTGGACGTGGCCATCGTCGGCGGCGGCGCGACCGGCATCGAACTGTCCGCGCAGCTCTATCAGGCCGCGCGGCTGTTGAGTTCCTACGGGCTGGACAACATCCAGCCGTCCGACATCAAGATTCATATCCTGGAAGCCTCGCCGACCCTGCTGGCGGGCTTGCCGGAGCGTCTGTCCCGAGCCACGCTGGAGCAATTGCGGAGCCTCGGCATCGACGTGATGCTGGGCGTCAGGGTGGTCGCGGTGACGGCGGACGGCATGCGCACCGAGTCCGGCGAATTCATTCGGGCGGCCGCCAAAGTCTGGGCGGCCGGTGTCAAGGCCCCGGACTTCCTCAAGGACATCGATGGTCTTGAAACCAACCGCATCAACCAGCTCGTGGTCGGGCCGACCCTGCAGACGACGCGGGACGAGGATATTTACGCCATCGGCGATTGCGCGGCCTGTCCCTGGCCCGAGAAGGGCGCCGGCGCCAATGTGCCGCCGCGCGCCCAGTCGGCGCACCAGATGGCGAGCCGGGTGCTGGGCAATCTGCGCAACCGGCTGGCTGGCCGGCCGCAGAAGGCGTATCGGTATGTCGATTATGGTTCACTGGTCGCGCTGGGCCAGTACAGCACGGTGGGCAATCTGATGGGCAATTTGCTGGGCACGGTGATGATCGAGGGCTTCATCGCCCGCCTGGTGTATCTGTCTCTCTACAAAATGCATCAATTGGCCTTGTTTGGCCCGTTGCGGGTGCTGCTGTTGATGATCTCCTCGTTTTTCCGCAAACGCATCCACCCCCGCATCAAACTGCATTGAGGCGGGGTGTTATCATTTCAACCCTTTTTCGGGGCGCCGATGCCTCGATGTCGCCGGGATGGACGGACGCCGTACGCTCATCCCTTCATTTCGCGGCGATGGGCGCGACAACGACGATCTTGCCCATCGCTACCGGCCGACGGAGGTTTTTCAGGGACATGGCAGGTCACAGCAAGTGGGCCAATATCCAGCATCGCAAGGGCGCGCAGGACGCCCGGCGCGGCAAGCTCTTCACCAAACTGATTCGGGAAATCACGGTGTCCGCTCGGGCGGGCGGCGGCGAGGCGGGCAACAACCCCCGCCTGCGCGCCGCCGTGGACAAGGCCCTGACCGCGAACATGTCCAAGGACACCATCGAGCGGGCCATCAAGAAGGGCACCGGCGCGGCGGATGGCGTCAATTACGAGGAAATCCGCTACGAGGGTTACGGACCGGGCGGCATCGCCGTCATGGTCGATTGCCTGACCGACAATCGCCAGCGCACCGTGGCCGAGGTCCGGCATGCCTTCAGCAAGGCCGGCGGCAACCTGGGTACCGACGGTTCCGTGGCTTATCTCTTCACCAAGACCGGCATCCTCGGCTATTCGGCGGGTGTCGAGGAGGATCGCCTGATGGAGGCGGCGCTGGAGGCGGGCGCCGACGATGTCATCGCCAATGAGGACGATTCCATCGATGTCCTGGTCAGTCCCGACCGGTTCGAAACGGTGCGGGATGCCCTGATCGCGGCCGGTTTTTCGTCCGAGAACGCCGAGGTCACGATGCGCGCCGGCGCCACGGTGGCGCTGGACGAGGAGGATGCCGGCAAGATGATCCGCCTGCTGGAGCGTCTGGAGGATCTGGACGATGTCCAGAATGTGTATTCCAACGCCGATATCAGCGAGGAAATCCTGGCGAAAATGGGCTAGGCCACGATGGCGAGCCGCTCCAGCCGGGGTCATTCCGTGACTATGAACCTAGAAACGGCAGTTGACCGCTTCATTCTAGAAAAAGCAGTTGGACAGGAATCTACAGGATAAACAGGATGATGCGATGTATCGTAGGTGCGAATTCATTCGCACACAAAGCCCTGAATAGGCGAATGAATTCGCATCTGCATCCAGACCAACTGCCGGATTTAGGTTCATCCGATACTTAAGTGCCTGCGATGACTGGAAATCGCCTTGTGATTGGAGATCACCGGCTGGGTGAGGCCGCTGCGTTCCTGACCGCAAGGTTCTGAATGGTCAGCATCCTTGGCGTCGATCCCGGCTCCCGCGCCACCGGTTATGGCATCATCCATGACGGCAAGAAGGGTCCGAGACTCGTCACCTATGGCGTCATCCGCACCGAGAGCGACGATTTTCCCGCCCGGCTCAAGGAAATCTACGACGGGATCTATCAGGTAGCGAAGCAGTTCCGACCGACGGAAATGGCGATCGAACAGGTGTTCATGGCGAAAAATGCCGATTCGGCGCTGAAACTGGGTCAGGCGCGCGGCGCGGCCATCTGCGCCGCCATGAATGCCGGCCTGCCGGTTCAAGAGTATTCCGCCAGACAGGTCAAGCTCGCCCTGGTCGGCAAGGGCAGCGCCGAAAAATCCCAGGTTCAACACATGGTGCGCTTCCTGCTGGGCGTCAACGAGGTGTTGCCCGGCGATGCCAGCGACGCCCTCGGCATCGCCATGTGCCACATCCACCACCGTCAGACGCGCCTGCGGCTGGCCCAGGCCGGGGTGCCGGAGCAATGATCCCAGAAAAAGCGGTTGGACAGGAATCTACAGGATAAACGGGATGATGCGATTTATCGTAGGTGCGAATTCATTCGCACACAACGCCCTGAATAGGCGAATGAATTCGCCCCTACATCAAGCCCGACTGCCGTTTCCAGGATGATCGGGTTTCTCAGGGGCGTGTTGGTCGCCAAGAAACCACCCTCCCTGCTGGTCGAGGTGCGCGGGGTCGGCTACGAGGTCGATGCGCCGATGTCGACCTTTTATGGTCTACCGGAAGTGGGCGGCGAGATCCTGCTCTATACCCATCTGACCATCCGCGAGGATGCGCACAGCCTTTTCGGGTTTCTCTCGGAAACCGAGCGCGGCCTGTTTCGCTCCCTGATCAAGGTCAATGGCGTGGGCGCCAGGCTGGCGCTGGGCATTTTGTCCGGGTTGAGCGTCGAGGAGTTCCGCCGCTGCATTGAATTCCAGGATAGCGCTCGCCTGGTGCGCCTGCCCGGAATCGGCAAGAAAACCGCCGAGCGCTTGATCGTCGAGCTGCGCGACCGCCTGCCCGAGTTCGGCGGCGTGCCGCTTCCCGCGGCCGGAAGCCTGCCCATGCCGGAGGCCAGCCCCGCCGACGATGCCACCGCCGCGCTGGTCGCCCTGGGTTTCAAGCCGCAGGACGCGACCGCCATGGTGCGCAAGGTTCCCCGCGAGGGGAAAAGCCGCGAGGACATCATCCGGCTGGCTTTACAGTCCGTGGGGAAATAGGCACCACCGGGGGTTCCTCGGCGATCGGCAGAATGTTGTCGGGCCTTGGGGCCCGGAGCACCGCGCAGCCTGATAAACCGCCGGTGGAGCATGTCGAGAAAGCCCTGCTCCCAGGCGGGAGGGCTGGGTTGACCACCCGGCGGCTATGGCTACCCAAGATTTCTTCATCGCCCAAAAAGGGCGATGAAGTGTCTATGACGACACCCTCCAGAAGGGGGAAAGGGTACGGTTCATGTGGTGTGCAAACTCAGGCTGAAACCGCCAGAACGACGGACCCGGCCTTGAAGACGGCGGTGGCCGGCGAGCCTTCCTTCAACCCCAACAGATCGCAGCTTTGGCTGGTGACCGACGCCACGACCTGATCGCCGCTGGGCAGGTCGATGACGACTTCGGTGCTGACCGGACCATACCGCAGGTGGGAGACCGTCCCCGCCAGTTGATTCCGCGCCGACAGCAGGTACCCCTCCAGATCCGTGACGACCATGACCATCGGCGCCTTGACCATGGCGATGACTTCCTTGCCGTACGCCAGATTCATGGCCTTGGCCGATTCATTGGTGATACTGGCGACCAGCGTGGCGCCGCCGCTCAGGGTGATGCCGATTTCCGCCGTTACGGCGCCCAGGTTGATGTTGGCGACCTTACCCGACCATTGATTGCGCGCGCTCGATTTCATGAATAGCCTCTTGAACCATTGAAGAATAACGGGGTCATGACCGAGCTCCTCATGGAGCCGGTCCAAGAATTGTTCTTTCTCCTCCTGCAACCTGGTGAAGGCCGCCAACAAGGTTTTACCGGTTTCCGTCAGGCGGGTGCCTTTTTCGCTGCCGCCGCCCACGACTCGCTCGATCAGCGGCCGCGGCGACAGGCTGCTGGCCCGCTCGATCATCTGCCAGGCGCCCTTGTAGCTGAGTCCCGCCTCCCGGGCGGCATGGACGATCGAGCCCCGCCGCTCTATCGCGGCCAGCAACTCGAACAGCCTGGCGTTCAACCCGCCGCCGATGACCAGTTCGGCATCGATCAGCCGGCTCGGCCGAGTGCCGGAATTATGCCACGTGGCTTTGGTCTGGAGGGGATTTTTCCCGGCCGGATGGAGCGGGGTCGGGCGATTGCTCGGCTTCGATTTCATGGTCATTCCAGAAAGGCGACGGCCTTGATTTGCGCGTACAGTTCGAGCCCCGGTCGCAATCCGAGCCTGGCCCGGGAGCGGCGGGTGATTCTGGCCAGCAGGGGGCAACCCCCCACATCCAGTCGCACCATCGTTTGCGTCGGGTCGGACGCCTCGGCGGTGCCAACCACGGTGGCGGGCAGGATGTTGAGGATGCTGGTGTCGTGCGCCTGCGTCAGGGTCAGGCTGACGTCGGTGGGCAGGATCCGGCAGCGGACCCGGCTACCGATCGGATGCGCTTTCAGCGAAACCCAAAGACAGCCGCCCGTAAAATCTAGCCGGGTGATGCCATCCGTCGCGTCATGCCCCGCCACCACGGCTTCCAGCACCACGCCGGGGTCATCGGCGTAGGCCGGCAGGTAGTCCAGGTTGCCCAGCATCGCGTCCAGCGGTCCTTGTCCCGTGACCTTGCCATCGGCGAGCAGCACCAGATGGTCACCCAATCGCGTCATTTCATCGGGCGAGTGGGTGACGTAAAGGACCGGAATGTCCAGTTCCGCGTGCAGCCGTTCCAGGTAGGGCAGGATTTCCTTCTTCCGTTTGATATCCAGCGCGGCAAGCGGCTCATCCATCAGGAGTAAGCGCGGACTGACGGCCAAGGCACGCGCGATACCGATACGCTGGCGTTCGCCACCGGAAAGACGGTCCGGTTTGCGGTCAAGCAAGCGACCGATACCCAAAAGTTCGATGGCCTGGTCCAGGCTAAACCGCCGCTGGGTGCCGATCCGTTTCGTACCATACCGCAGATTGCCTAGCACGGTCAGGTGGGGGAATAGACTGGCCTCCTGGAATACATAGCCTAGCGGTCGTTTATGAGCGGGGAGCCAGTGCCTGCCGTCCTGCCAGATTTCCCCGTTCATGGCCAGGTAACCCTGCTGTGCGCGCTCCAACCCGGCGATGCAGCGTAATATTGTGGTTTTACCGGATCCGGAGGGGCCGAACAATACCGTAACGCCACGGCAGGGCAGGCACAGATCGACATCGAGGGAAAATTCGGGCCAGTCAAGCCGGAAGCGCGCCTGGATGGATGTCATCGCTTACCCCTTCTTGCCACCGGGCCGCCAAAAGTAGAGCCCCAGGAGCGCCAGGAAGGAAAATATCAGCATGACCGCCGCCAACCGGTGGGCCTGAACATATTCCAGGGCTTCCACATGATCGTAAATCTGTACCGAGGCAACGCGAGTCGCACCGGGCAGGTTGCCGCCGATCATCAATACGACACCGAATTCCCCTACCGTATGGGCGAAGGTCAGAATACAAGCCGTCAGAAAGCCAGGCAATGTCATGGGGACGGCCACTGTGAAAAAGGCGTCCACCGGCGAGGCACGCAAGGTCGCGGCAACCTCCAACGGCCGGTCGCCAATGGCCTCGAAGGCATTCTGCAAGGGCTGAACCATGAACGGCAGCGAATACAGTACCGACGCCACGACCAGCCCCCAGAAGGTGAAAGGCAGCGGCCCAACGCCCAAGGCCTGGGTGAGATGCCCGATGGGACCCTCCGGCCCCATGGCCAGCAGCAGATAAAAGCCCAGCACCGACGGCGGCAAAACCAGCGGCAGCGCCACCATCGCGCCGACAGGTCCCTTCCACCAGGATTTCGTCCGCGTCAACCACCAGGCCATGGGTGTGCCGACGAACAAAAGAAGAAGGGTCACCAGGCTCGCCAAACGGGCCGTGAGCCCGATGGCCCGCAGATCATGATCGGTCAGAAACAGGGTGGTATCCACGCCCGTCAGTGCTTGTGCTTGAAGGTCTTGATGGCGGAGATGAGCAGGATCGCGCCGAGCAAAGTCATCAGCAGCGAGGTGGACATCAAACCCACGAGCAATCCGCCCACGGCGGCCCCCAAAATGGAACTGGCCACCATCCAGCGGAACAAGGCTTGCTCGTGCCGCAAAATGGCAAATGCATCTGACTGGCTGTATCGGGCAAAGCCGACGATCATGGTCGGCAGACTTACCGTGAGGGAAAGACTGCCCGCGAGTTTGATGTCCAGACCATACGGCAGCACTATGGTGGGTATCAACAATTCGCCGCCGGCCACCCCCAGCAGTGCCGCCACAATCCCGATGCCGAATCCGGCGAGCAGGCCGAACAGCCATTGCAGATAAAGGGTCTCGAATAACGGCGCGGCAGTGTTGTGCCCATCGAACCAGCCCTCCGAAAGCATAAGGAAGCCCAGCCCGGCCAGCAGAACCATGATGATGCGATCCAGCCAAACCCTGGACATGGTCATGGCGTGTCCCGCCGCCCACCAGGCGCCGATCAGACTCCCTGTCAGCAGATTCAAAGTGACCTCGCCATGAAGGAGTTGCTGCTCGAAGGGAATAACCCCAGCACGAAAGGCCAAGGCGGAAGTGACCACCACCAGACTCATGGCTTTGTTGAGAATGACCGCTTCCAGGGTTGGCAGTTTGAATAGGCCTACCAGCACGGGCAGGCGGAGTTCCGCTCCACCGAGGCCAATCGGACCACCCAAGGCGCCGATCATAGATCCTGCAACAAAGCCTTGGCCACTGCGATAGCTGGCGGTCATGGCTGGCCGGTTTTCGTCTTGCCAGCCACTTCACCCGGCAGCGCGAAGCCGTATTTTGTCATGACTGCGCGAACCGGCTTGCTATTCATGTAGTCGGCGAAGACCTTGGCCAGCGCGTTACCTTCGGCGCGTTTGGTGATGATGAATCCCTGCTCCAGGGGTTCGTGCAACTTCTCGGGTACCATCCAGTAGCCGCCCTTTTTCGACAGTTCGGGATTGGCCATCAGCGACAGTGCGATGATACCCACCTGAGCATTGCCGGTTTGAACGAATTGTGCCGCCTGGACGATGGTTTCGCCATACACCAGCTTGGGCTGAACCTTCTCCCAGAGGCCGGAGGCCCGCAGGGCCTCTTCCGCCCGCTTGCCGTAGGGCGCATGCTTTGGGTTGGCGATGGCGATACGGGTAATCTTGGGATCGGTCAGGCTCTTCAAGGTCATCTTGGAAGCATCCCGGCTCCCACTCCACAGAACGATGCGACCAATGGCGTAAGGCGTTACCCCGGAGGCGGCAAAACCGTTTCTGGCCAGCTCCCTGGGAAAGCCTATATCGGCGGAAAAGAACAGGTCATAGGGCGCGCCCTGTTGAATTTGTGTGTTGAAGTTGCCGGAGGATCCATAGACAACCTCCACCGCATCGGTCGGATGATCTTTTTTGAATGCCGTCACGATCTCGTCCATGGCGAATTTGAGGTCGGACGCTCCCGCGATGGTGATCTTTTCCGCCATTGCGGAAATGGACAGCAGCATTGAACAGACAAATAGGCAAGTACCGGTTAATTTCATACGCTATTCCTCAATTATGTTGTAGCTGATGTGAATGGATCGAACCCGTCTCCCGCCTTGGAATCCTGGGCGTAGAGTTCGGCGGGTTGTGTGCCATGACTCTTGAGTTGCATTCAAGCCATACCCGCCGTGTGTCTGCCGAGCTCAGAGAGTAGGCATAACTTCGAACGACTCAACATCGCGCATCGAACACCAGATTTTGATCGGGCTTCGGGCTGGTGATCTCTATCGCTCAGGTTTGGTTCCAGTTTGGCGGGGGTGGTGTCGTCCGCCGCCAGAAAGACCGCGAACGGCGCGCCATTCTTGATCTGGGCATAGATCTTCCCGGTCGCCCCCGAGGCAATCTCGGCCTTGTGACCGGTATCCTTCGCGAAGGCCGCGGCGATTTGCTCCATCGCCCCGGCGAAATTCGAGGCCACCGCCACCTGAACGGTATCCGCCCAGGCGGAAGTCGTGAACAGAAACAATGCCAGCAGCCAAGGGACGGTGCGAATCATGGGAACCTCCGGATTGTATGAAGCCAGGTTAATGATGATAAGGGGTGGAAAAATGGGCTTGAGTGGATGTTGCTGAAATAGTGCGGCGTCGGATAGGTACCGGTTAGACTTCCGGAGGGGTGAGTGCAAGGTATTCCTGGGTTTCGTGCATGGCGGATTCGCCGGCGAATCACCGGACTCCGCCGCAACGCCCGCCTCTACCCTTAACCACAGCCGGGCGCCGCCGTCTTGACGGCTTCCAGGGAGCATTCGCCAAAACCGAGGATATCGACCTTGAGCGGAGTATATCGGGGTTCCAGCAGTCCCGCCTTCTCGTAGGTTTGATTGACATCGTTGTTCACGGCATCCTCCGCGGTTTGCATGACGGCATTGGTCACGGCGCCCGCGGTGGATGCGGCCGCGGGCGGCGGCATCTGCGGCAAGGCCACGCCTAGGGAAAAACCGCTGCTCGTTCCGCCAATGTCGATATTGGCCGCGTTGATGATGGCGCTGGCGGCGATGGTGATGTTATTGCCGCCTATCCCCGCGTCGCTGGCGTCCACCACCCCTCGAGGCGCCGCCAGATAGACATCCCCCGGCTTGCCGCTCGTGCTGCTCGCGGTGCGGATGCCGCTGCCGGAGACCGAGGGCGGATAAATCACCTTGAGATTGCCTTGTCGGTCAAAGGTGACCCGAGGCGGGGACACGGAGAGCGCGGCCTTGGCTCCGCGCCCCGCGTCGATATTCCCGTTGGCAGACCACACCGTGATATCGCCGCCATCCAGCGCGAAGATCCGCGATTGATTCACGATGAAATTCCGGTTGACGAGTCCGTTGATCGATCCCGCGCCCTGAACGACGACGCCGAGTTCCCCGGCGGATTTGGAGCCGGTGAAGGCGGAAGCCAGCCCGGCATTGACCGAGCCTCCCGGCGCCAGGAGATTGATATCGCCCCCGGCGTAAGTCGAAATCCGGCTGTAATACAGCTTGAGGTCTCCCGAATAGGATGAGTTTCGGGCCTTGGCGCCCGGAAACATCGTGTCGATGGCCTGGTAACCCGGCTTGTAATCGGCCGACGCGCCGCTCATCGCCGCCTTGGCGGCGGACTCGCGCAGCTTGCTGAACAGCAGGTTCAGGAGGAAGACTTCCCTTTCCTCGTCCTTGAGCCCGTGGTAGGCGGTCAGCGCGTCCTGGCGATCCAGCTCGGGGTTGCCCGTGATCTCGCGCATGAATTGGGTGAGGAGTTTGCCGTTGGCCTTGGACTCGGGCGCATAGGTCTTGGCAAAAACCTCGAATTGGGCGCCTTTCTCGCCCATGCCGGCCAGGATCGAAATCGAGGCACCCAAATCGAGAAGCGCGCTGTTGGTGATATTCCCGGTCGTGAATATGCCCTGCATGGAACCGAGGTCGATATCCCGGCCGGCTGTAATGACCAGCTGCCCGGGTCCCGCCAGACTGATCTGCGCGATGGTGTTGACGATATTCCCGAAGTCATTCCGGGGCGTGGCGAAGCGGATGTCCCGTCCGGCCCTAAGACGGGTCTGTGAAAAAAATGGATGTTGCAGGTTGAAGCTGACGTCCCGGATATCGATGCCGGCCATTGCCTGTAGCGATTTCGGCAGGGTGAAAATCAGAGGGTCATCCGCGCGGAGGGAGCCGTTCGCGGCGATGACGGCGGGCGAGGTATCGAGGGCATGCACGGGCTGAGCCGCATGGAGATATTCGGCATCCCCGAATGGCTGAAGTCTGTGGTACGCATCGTTCCAGGTGTCGGCGGGGAACTGGATGTTCGGCAATAGCGAGGAGTCGGCGTCCGCTAGCGTGACGAACACGGAGTCGCCGGTCTTGCCCGTCGTCATGTCTCCACCCGCCAGCAGGCTCAAGGCGCCATGCGCCGAGGGGTACGCAATCAGGGAGCGCTCGATCGTGAGCGTCCCTTGCAGGGCTTCGACGTCGAGTGACGCGGGATAGACGCTCAGGGCATGGGCCGACACGCCGGGCAGGGGGATTTGGTCCTCCGCGGGTCGCAGGGCATTCACCGTGTCCACCATGCCCACTCCGTCATTCCGCAGGGTGATGTCGCCCGCCAGGGCTCTCGCCGACAGGGCGCTATCCGGCGAATAGGTGAAAAAATAATTCCGATTCCGCTGGTTGCCGATCACGGTGGGGTTGATCGCCGCCCCCAATTCGATGCGATCGCCGGCCTCGAGATTGAATCGGGAATCCCCCAAGGCCAGCAAGACAGCCTGTCCACTGGTATCGGAGCCCCGAATGGAGCCTTTTGCCGCCAGATCCGCGACCCCTTTTCCGGTGTAGTAGGTCCCGCCGACGATGTCATTGCCGGCGCTGACGGCGATATCGCCGCCCCCGGCCATCCGGACCTGATTGGTCTGAAACCGGTAGTCGAATTCATCCCCGGATTGCACCGGAGTGCCCACCGGTTTACCCGTCGTTGGAACCATGATGGACAGGTCCCGTACGTCGCGACCGGCGTCCACCGTCACGTTGCCACCTCCCAGGGCGCCGATGTTCTGGCGGAACTCGGCCTCGGAACTCCCCTCGGGGCCGCCGATGGCGATGGCCCAGGCGGTGGGTATCCCGCCGGTGCCTTCGGAATCGGCCTTCCAGTCCCCCATGCGCGTGAACCAGCCGTCGAAGAACTGGCCGGTGACGGCGCCTATGACGTCGCGTCCCGCCTGGATGCGGATATCGCCTCCGTCAACCGGATATTCTCCGTACAGCAGCTTGGCCACGCCGCCGGGTTTCAGGGTGCCGTAACGCTGGGTGTCATCGGGACGACCCAGGGTGTAGAGGGCCGAACCGGCGTTGCCCAGAACGAAATCCCGTCCCGCGATCACCTCGATGCGGCCGGCGCCGGTCCTGACCAGCGTGTCGTTGCCGATCCTGACATCCTGTCCCGCCAACAGGCGATAGCTCCAGGAAGCTCCCGTCTGCAACTGATCGTTGATGGCCACGAATCGGCCATTCCCGAGATCGAGCCCCTGGGGATTATCCCTGAAACCATCGCTAAGCTTGCCCTCGATCGCGAGATTGCCGGCGGCAGCGAGGCTAAGTACGCCGGGCCTGCCGCCATAGCGCCATTCCGCCAGGTCCCAGCCGGAACCGGCCAGGGTCAGATCGCCCGAACCGATGACGGAGAGTTCGGGGCGCAGACCGCCGGGCAGATGGAGGCGACTCTCGATGGCGTCGGCATTGGCCATGAAGGCATCGGTGTCCGACTTCCAGGACGCGATCTGGTGTTCGGTGATCGTGCCGGTGGTCCGGTAGGTCCTGACGGCTTCGACGGTGGTTTCCCCGGCTCCGCCGATGGCGGCGCCCAGATTGCCCTGGACGGCGACATCGGCACCCTGGCGCGGGGCCCTCAGCTCCACCGAGCCATTGGCGCCGCCCGTCAGTGACGAGACATCGATGTGGGCGCCCCTATCGACCTGAATTCCGCGCGAGTCGCCGCCGTCCTCCGTAGTGGCGTCAAGCATGAGCCGACCCGATTGTTCCGCCGTTCCGTGGACCCACACGCGCGCGGTATCCGCCAGCCTGAGCCTATCCGAGGCCCTCAACTCCACCGCCGCGCCGGATCCTTCGGCGCGAAGCGTTCCCTCCACATCGAGGCTGCCCGCGCCGGTTGCCAGGGATAGCCGGCGGGCTTCGAGACTATCGCCCGCCGCGAGGTTCCAATCGCCACGGCTGGCGTTCAGCCGTATCGCATCGGTGAAGCCCGCTTGCCGCAGCCGGGAGCCCAGGGCGCCGAGGGTGCCCACGCTGCCGGTGGCGGCGATGTCCAGGCCGAAGCGCCCCCCCGCCTGGGTGCCGCGCGCGTCGATGTTGCCGGTCCACTCGAAGGCTCCCCCGGGCGCGGCGATCTCGAGCGTTCCTCCCCGCTCGCCGCCCAATTTCAGCGTGGCGCCCGCCGCCAGACCGATGCGGCCGGCCTCGGACGTCAGGGCGATCGAACCGCCGTCCGTTTCCAGCCGGGTGTCGCCCAGCTTGACCTCGCGACCGGAAACATCCAGGAATGCGCCGCTGTCCAGGTTGAGATTCCCGGTCACCGCCGTCATT
>Ga0233422_10001001_pt1 | contig 13136 bp, 16 predicted proteins | sample Watercolumn_Mata_2_FD_182724 | JGI IMG/M metagenome (GOLD analysis project Ga0233422, IMG submission 182724) | Freshwater microbial communities from Lake Matano, South Sulawesi, Indonesia - Watercolumn_Matano_2014_110_MG | ecosystem: Environmental > Aquatic > Freshwater > Lake | place...
CCCCCGTGGCGGGGTCTTTATCGTAATGAACATAGATTTCGTTATATATCGCTTCAAGCGGGGAAAGTTTTACGCCAAAAGTCGAGACTCCATTATCGAGCAAAACATCCGTTTTTGCCAAAGCCTTATCGTGGGTTTCTCCCAAATCAAGAGGACGGAGAGTATGTTTCCCGTTTGCATCCTTCCAGAAAAGCATCATGGTCTCGCGACAAATACCGCCAATTTCTTCGAGCGTATTAATTTCTTTGTTGATTGAATAAGACAATTTATAATTTGTCCGTGCCGTGTTGGTCGAATCAAAATGTGTCGTATCGATATTTGTTCCGATTACGCCCAGATCGGTTCTGAGGATTTTTTCAATTACATCTGCGGGATTCTCAATAAGATTTGCGGCGGTCTTCCGGCCTCCCCAGGTACTGGCAAACATCCTGCCTTTAATCTGCACAAAAAACCGCGTTTGTTCATTCAAGGTTACGGTTTTCGCAAAAATTAAACCAGCTTGATACATTTTTATGGTATAACTCCCGGTGACTTCCTCGGCATAAAATCCAGGTAAAATCCACCGGTTATAATTCAACGCCCCCCAATCGCCCGGAGTAATCGTTTGTACCCCCGCTGAGTCCGTATCAATCGGCGACAATTTGGCGTTTGCAGACGCCGGAAACCCTGCCGGAGGCCCCAATAAATATTTTAATATATTATTAAAATACAGATAATCGTCAGACAAAATTGCATGTCCGTAAAGGCCAGTAATGGTATTCCCGGCTGTATTGTAAACTCTCGGCCATGCGAGCCATCCTCTCCATCCTGCTTTGTTATGTTCAGCAACCACGTAAAGATAAATTTTATCCCATGTCCCGATCACATCATGTAAATCAGTTCCCATTTTCCCCATTAAAGTATAGGTCACAGAGCCGGTGTGCTCATAAGAAGCATAACTGGAATTATCCCAATCAATGATATTATTGGGATTTGTCCAGCCGTCTGTATATCTTAATTCCGTAAAAGGATGCGGATAAAAAAATGTGATTTCGTTCTTTTTTACCACGCCCGCAATGAACCGAAGTCCGGCCATTGGCGTGAACGGATCAGAGTTATTTTTTAGTGTAATAATTTTTTTGTTGCAGGCGACATAAATTTTTGAAGTATTATCCCAAAACCAAATATTGTAATCTCCATTCTCGTCAACGACAAATTCTTTTAATTCCGAATCGCTCACGATCATGTCAAATTGTGAATCTGTAACCCTGTAAACCGTTCCATCTGCCGCCGGGTTTGTTTGAAATTTATCTTCGATGGTCAAACGTGTAGCCGTATTGGATTCAATTACAAGAATTTGACCTTTTCCATCTCCGCCGATGATTTCCAGGTCTTTTGTGGCGTGTTCGTCTGATGTCCATGATTTACCCGAATCATCAAGATAATCATTTCCCCCGCCGGTTGCCACGGACGGGTCAACGATGACAGTCGTTTCCGTGTTGCAAAAAAAGGCTTCCGCCTTCGCAATTTCCCCAAATTGAATCGGAATCGGTTTGCCGTTTGAATTGTCGGGAATGATTCGTGTTGCCCCGAAAGCTGACGTTGAAATCGTCTTTTCTTCAATCACCTTTCGAGGGATTGTTGTGTGTTCATTTTCGTTGACTTTGCAACGGAAATAAATATATTCTTGATCAAACCAATAATCAGCAATGATGCCGGAGAAAACAAGAAGTCCAGAAGAAAACGATGTCGGACTGGCCTCGATAATAAACCGCCGGATCTGTACATCGGCGTTATCAAGATATTGATTTGCTAATGTGTCAGCGTAATAATTGTCGTGGTTTAATAATTTAAAATTAAAATCCCCGACAGAGGCAAGCCCCCCGCCTGCGCGGAGGTTGGCCGAAAAAGAAACACTCCCCAAGCCTTCTTTTGCGATTCTCCCATCAAGAAAAGAATCTCCGGTCCACCCCGCAATATCGCTCGATGCAATCGTTCCCCATCGATAAAAAGTTACGGCATCCCGGCATGAAATCTGGATCATGTACGCGACGGTGAACGATCCCCCGATGTAAGCGGACCACCCGGCCGGCAGGGTTTTCATGCAATTTCCCGCCTCAAAAGCAAAGAATATTTATATCGATGATAAATATATTGTTCTTCGATAAAGTTCGAATCCCAATACCGAACCGTAATCGGCCCCCCTTCACCGTTCCCTGCGTCCTGGTCGGAATCCGGATTGAATGTGAATGTATCTTTTCTCAACTTGACGGTTGACATGATGAAATACCGGAGGGCCGCCATATTGGTGTGATCTTCCTTGATTTGAAGATGAAGAAACTCAACCTTGACGTTCCGGTCGTATACTCGGATGGTTCCGTCTTCCGCCTCGCCGAAATTTTGATTTCGCTGGCCTTCGTACTTTACCGGGTAGAGCGTGGCGGTGATCTGGATGGTCGTTGCACCCTTCGTAAAAGTTGCCATCTATGCGACCTTGAGCCTTCGGCTTTGGAGCAGATCTTCGACCTGTTCCGCGAGCCCGGTTTTGTTGTCTGCGATTAACCGCTTCAAATCCAACACTGTCCGTGAATCCAATATGCCATCGACCTGTACGGTATCGCCTGAGATATTAATGCTCGGCGCAGGAGCTCTACCGGTCCGATTGATATAGGACAGTGTCGGAAGCGTAAAAGAGTTGACGGACGACCTTTGGGTTACGAATTCGCCGGTCTGCATGATGACCCGTCTCTCGTCGGGCCGAAGCCCCCCGGCGTGCATATATCCCCCCCCATGCATCACCATTCCGCCCTCGTGCCTCATGGCGTTGGCCCAAATCCCCCCGGTTGCCGCTACTCCGGCTTTCACTTGCGGGAAAATCAGGGTCAGAATCCATAATGCCGCGGCGCGTGCAGCGATCTGCGCCAATGCGTCAAACATCGAGGACATAAATACTTGAGCAACTTTCTGGAACGTCGATTTTGCTTTCCCAAAAATCTTTTCCCACAAAGTATTGAACTCATTCGAAAGAACGCTTCCGACGGACGAGAAGGCGTTCATGATGGCCGATCCGGTTGCCTGTCCGCCGGTGCCAATGTCCTCCCATGCTATCTGCCAGGTTTCGCTTGCCTGCTGTGCAGCGCGTTCTGCCGCTGTTCCAATATCTTCCACGGGCGGGGCATTTTCAACAGACATTCCGCCCTCTTTCGACTTCCCGGCTCCCCTGGGGCCTCCCCAATTGGGGGCCAAATCCATCGTGGCTCCCTGGAACCCGGCCTTGAAATTCGCGCCGGCCGCTGCGCCTTCGGCTTTGGCTTTTGCTTGATCCGCTTCGATCTTTACCTTGTCTGCCTCGATATTCCGTTTCGCCGTCAACCAGGCGTTTTGTATGTTGGCAATAGAGGTATTCCAGACCTTTTCCGTGGTCGCGATCGCATCCCGTGGCGCCTTGATAAATTCGTCCCATGCCGCTTTTATTTCGGATGGTCTGAGCGTCATGACACCGTTCAGCATCCGCCCCAGGGCGTTCAATTGTGTGAAGGTCGAAGAAAACCACGCATTGAAAACCGTCCCAACGATCTTGACTGCGTTCCAAACCGTTATCAATCCGTCCAGAACGTTTTCAAACGCAATGGCTATATTTGTAATCCATCTTTCCATTTCTCCGTTCTTGATAAATGTCTGAATTTCTTTGGTCCAATCCTCTATCGTTGGGCCAAATTTGTGCATAATTATTTTACCAATTCCCTCGGATACTTTATCGATATGATTTTTGAGTTGCTGGACTTTTGCGGAAAATGTGGTCACGCCAGCTGCGGATTCGCCGAATTTCTGAATCAGCAAGGTTTTAGCCGCAGCCCACTTTTCTTCCGCCGTCATGTTCTCTTTGATCAATCCGTTCGAGGCCCTCAACTTTGGAATGTAGCGGCCGAGCATTTCGACTTCGCCGGCCATCGCCATCCCTACGTACCGGGAGGCTGTTCCGACATCGAACAGCCCCGATTTCGCCATCGCCAACGCGATGTTGGTTCCCTCAAACGCACCCTTAACGTTGCCACTCAACTGAATGATTTCCTGAAGTGCAGGAATAAATTCATCCTCGCCGAACTGAGTCGTCGCCATGACCTGCTGGGAATATGCTTCGATTTTCCCTTTGACCGAATCATAGGACACCCCGGCCAATTCGATGGCAGATTTCAACCGGGCGAATTGTACCTCGTCCTCCATCGCTGCTTTCGTCACATCAATGATTGCGGCCGCGAAACCCGTAAACCCCATCATGGCCGGGAGGCCGGTCATGAAGGATTTCATCTTATTCCCCAGGCTCGCGATCCCGCCCTCGATCTTCTGCCAGGACGATTTCATCTTGTTCCCGGCCTGCTCCACAGCATTAGGGAGCTTGCCGAGTTCGCCCTCGATTTGCTTGATGCCCGTGATCCCCTTTTTGGGGTCCACTATGATTTCTAACTTGATAGCGATGGAATGCTCCGAATCTTTTTTTGATTCATCTGATTGATTGTTGAGATGATGATCTTCAGGTTTTCGTAAAATTCCACAATTTGATCCTCGGTGAATCGGTAATCCCGGAACGTCTTTACGACCTGAAGCCCCTCTCCGAAGTGGCCCAAATCAAAAAGCCCCTGATCATCGAATCCGCCTCTCGAGAAAAACAGTATATCCTCGAAAAAATCGAATACCTCGCGGTTCGTTTCAAAAAGATCAACTCTTCCACAGACATCGCAGGGAGGTTCCCGATCATCCTCTTCATACCGTTCAGTACACCGACCGCAACTTTCCCCTTTGAGCTTGAACCATTGCTCGGCGTACTCTACGAGTTTTTTCTTGCCGTCTCCTGGTCCTTCGGGACGAACCCATCCATCAGGGTGGTGGTGAATTCATCCACCACGGCTCCGGGAATGTTGTCGATTTTATCCGGAGTGTATTTCACTGGCCCGGTTTCGTCCTCGAATCCTTCCCAGTCCAGGATGGCATATTCCATCGCGGCTCGTCCGACTGCGTTCCAGTCTGTCCGATCCCCTCTGCGGGTCGTAAATTCCCGAACCCATTTCGAATACATGTACCGGGGGATGCGCTTGTAAAAGATTTTTGCTTCCCCGCTGCAATCGAAAACGAGCCTTTCGGTTTCCTGAATGATCCTGATTGCCATGATTTCCTCCTCGGCAGATAGGGTTAAAAAGTTAAATTGAACGAAATCTCGACGGGCGTTTTATCCCAATCCGCGCCTTCCAGGATGACATAAAGCTTGCCATCTGAAAAATACGTGCGGGTTTTTTGCGGCCCTCCGGCTTGTACAATCTGTGCTCGTGCGTCGAGCGTAACCCCGAAAATACCGAGGACGAGCTTGTCGCCGCTCTGTCCGTCGCGGTAGATTCCGACAGGTCCGGTGATCGTAATTTCCGGAGGGCTGGACTTGATGAGAAGATTTCCGCCAAGCCCGCTTTTCTTGACCGGTATGTCCGGCAAATCCTGAGCGGGTTCCTTTTTGGGGGGCATGTCAGTTCTCCGTCAAGTAATTGGTAGAATGATCATTGGTTAACATGATGACCATTTCCTTGTTCTTTTTAAGTTGGATATTGGACCATTCGGAAGCAAACTGGTCGGATGCGGGTATATAAGCCCTGCAATTGTGTTTCGGGCGAAGGATTCCCGCGCCTGCGACATTGGCATCGACTTTTTCGAATTTGAACGCCGAAAAATAAATCCCGAAATTGTATGCTCCGCTCGTCGCTTTCATGGAGCAATACCGTTCCGTTCCGGCGTCGTAATTGTCAAACAGCGAATCCGATTCATGCCGCAAGAAATCGAATCCGAACGTCACCTCGCGCATCTCATCACGCACCGGTTCCTTGATGTACAAGCCCGTGGCGGTGTCGCGTTCCGCGGCCAGTTTATTGTCGAGTGTCACTTCAAAATTCGACACTCCATATTCAGTCCCGTTGATCGAGAACACATAATCCGCGAAGAGAATGTTGCCCTGATTCGTGGCGAGCGTGAAATTCGCGGAATTGTACGATCCTCTGGAATAGTTGTATCCAATCAGGTCGAAAACAAATGATGTTCCTTTCGGTTCTGCTTTGATTGTCATCTTGTTGACCATCACGGAAAAAAATCGCCAGTCCGTGACCTGTTTTGCAATGATGAGGCATCCGGATCGGACCTTTTGGTCGTTCGAATCCCACGTCCCTCCGCCCCCGCCGGACGGCAACCGATCCCCGTCGAGCGTCCATGTCTGCCGGTGTAGGACATCGTCCAGCTCGAATACGTGTTTATATTTTGCCGATACTGTCTCGGGCGATCCGTGATATGTCGCGCCCGCGACGTTGGGATTCTCCCACCCCATCGCCATACAGAGCAGCCTCCCGATGTTGTTGTATCGGCCCTGAAGTGTGATAGGCCCAGCAATGTCTCGCGCCACCAGGTCAGAGGCCCTGAGGCCGGCCTTCCCTTCAATGGTCTGATCGGCTTCGAGCTTGTTGTCGCCGGCAACGCCTTCCGAAAGAAAAGGAACCTGATCCCCCGAACCCAAATCGGAATCACCCCAATCGGTTTTCGGGTAAGCAGATTCTTCAGTGTCTTTTTTAAAGCCGGCCTTTGAAATTGCGCCGAGTCCTGTCGACATGCATCACCTCACGTAATCGTTATGCGTGCTTCGTCCGTGATTGCCGCCATTGGCGTGTTCGAAATGTTCCGGAAACAATCGAACATTACATCATGCACTACCGTTTCCGCCCCAGCAACTGGCGCTTTCGCATCGGAAATTTTCATTTCGGGAATTTCCAGCAGGAACGTTTTTGTCTCATCGGTGAAATAAAAATCGGATTGAAGTTTTGTTCCCGCGTCGGCCCAATCTAGGAGCGTATCGACGGTATACCGATTGAATTTTGCTTCGAGCTTTACCGTTCTGAATCCATTGATCACCGGGACCAGGGCGGTTCTCTGTTCATTGGTGAAGTCGTCTTTTTTCAGGCCCCGTGTGATGGTGAACTTGAACGATTCGAGGCCCATTTGGTCCTCGGCCGCTAAAGCATCGGCTTGGTCAGCAATCCGTATTCGAGAGGCCGAGGTTGAATTTGAATAACGAATCCTTGATGGTGTCGTCAGCGAAAGAGACGGGAATGCCGTAGCCGATCTCGTCAGGTCACAACAAACCAGACCGTATTCGGTCGTCAGGACTTTTCCCTTTTCCCCTGCGATGACGAACTGTTCCACCATGCACCCGTTAAATCGCCATCGGGAGACATTTTTTTCAATCTCCATCCGAAAGCACTTGGTCTGATTGTCCAACATGGTGAACACGCCCGCGGTGTTCGTGCCGAACGCCATCTCGAGGAGCGTTTGACAATTGTAATAATCAAGATCGACCTTGAGATTCCCTTCGATCTTGATGAGCCCCAGATCGGGCGCAGCCCTGCCCGCCTTGCCCTGGAGAACGCTGTTTTCGATCAGCTCCGTAACTTTCGAGACGGATTCGTCGGTAAACGGGACCAGTTCGTCCACAGCGACCCAGGACGCACCCCACGCACAGGACGTGATCCCGACTTTTGCAAGAGTACCCAAACCGGTCGACATTTTTTCACCTCATACGTTAATATCTGAGTTTAAGGTTTTACACTTGTATTCAAGTTCTGCGAAGTGACACAGGACTGCCCCGAACATTCTGGCCTCGACAATTTGGACCTGCACGACTCCGATTCCGTTGGTGTTCTGATCATCTCCGGCCTCGATGGTAGAACCGATTCCGAGGTCCATGTCCATTCGAAAATCATCGCAGATGTTTTCAATGATGTCTTGAAAAGTTTTTTCCGATTCCGCGGAATCGTCCACGCTCATATATCCGCGAATTTTAAAAGTAAATACCCTCTCGCTCTGATTGTTGGTACATAAAATTTCTTCGGTTGATGTCCTCGTGAAAGTCCACCCGTGGATTTTGCTCGTGCTTGTGACTTTAAACAAACTTAAAAATGATGTCCAATCCGTACTCAATCGCTGGTAATCATAGACATTCGCAGCCCCATTGATGCCTGTCACGGCTTCGAGTTTCGTCTTGATCGCGCCGATGATTGTCGTATAGGTACTCAATCCGAGAACCTCTTTTCAACCTCATCGAGCGAAAGAATAATTTCCCGCTGGATGTCGGAGAAAAATTTTGCTTCGGCCTTGTCGAACAAATCCTTTCCGTGAATCCCGCGGGCGTGAATGATATACTGGATTGCGTAAGCGATTCTGATCGTTTCTTCGCCCTGCCCCAGGCCCTTTCGGTGCGCCCAATAGATCAGCGGTGCAATGGGCGGCCAGTATTGGGCATGGCCTACCGCAGGCCCAGCGCCTTTCCCGAGAATGAACGAGGCGTATTTCAAGGGATTGCCCACGACCCCAACGTATTCCGTTCCTCGCACGACCGGGAATTCTGCACGTGTTGAATTCCGCAATAGGCTTGTCGCACCTTCCGGGGTCTGGTCCTGTATCCAGTTCGCGATTTTATTTGTGACTCTCAGGAGCGCTTCGCTTACGCTATTGCCGAGTTCCGGGGGAAATTCCCCGAGCCGCGTCGTGTCCGTGACTTTTATTTCTATTCCGGCCATGACCACCTATGCTTTCCGTGGAACATCATGTGCAATTGATCCAATCCAGAATGAAGTTCCTCCTCGACGATCAGGGCCTGGCCCTCGGTCGGCTTATCCGGCGACACTCCGAGCCGGTCCTGCCAGGATTTCCTGAATTCTTTTGCCAGTTTCGAATACTCGGAAACCTTCGAGGCGTGGTTCACCGAATCCGCCCCGATAGTGGAATCATTCGAAGGCGCGTACATTGTCGCCAGAACGATGCAGGCTTTTTCCGAGGCCATGTCACAGACCGCGTAAAAATCGTTGTCCTGAATCGTCACCGCGGTGTTTTCAAGAAGCGTGTGCTTTGTCGTATAATTGAACCGAACCTTTTCGTCTGTCGCTGGCGTGGTATTGAAAAGCCTGAGCCGCCATTTCACTAGGGTAACATCATAATAAACATCATAATCTTCTTCTTCCAAATACTCGGCCGGCAAATTCCCTTGAGGATATTCAACGGAAATCAATTGGGAGAACCCGTTCACCCAATCGCTCGGTACGTCCCACGCAGACGTCGTGCCATCGCCGGTTTTTTCGGTCTGGGTCTCATAAGGACGATACCGGGAATAATCGTCCGCGACGGATTTCAGCAGGCCAGGAATCGAATCATGGACCTTGGAATCCGGGACCTGGGCCGTAACTTGTTCTTCATAATTGTCGAATGTCTTTGACATCGTCAATCCTTGCCGACCAATTGCACCGTGACAGTGACCTTCGGGGTTCCGGTTCCGCCGACCACGAATTTCATTCGGAGGTATCGTCCAAAATTGGTGATCTTGACGATCTGCTTCGAAATACCCGTGAGCTGGGCGAACACATCCGCCCGGTCAAACCATGTCGAACCATCTACCGATTGTTGAAGCGTTGCATCGTAGGTCTGCGTCGTACCGCTCACGGCCGTGATGTTGGTCAGGATCAAAGCTTCGTTCAATTCCCCCACGTCGACCGCGTCGGAATAGGTCGTCCCGGCGGCTTTTAGGGTCGACGGCAGGACCGTATGGACAAGACACATCCTCATCGTCAATCCTTCCCGGCCAAATAGACAGCCGTCGTCATGGTGGGAGTGTTGGTCCCGCCAACCGTAAGCTTGAGCCGGATGAACTTTCCGAAGTTCGTAATCTTGACCAAAAGTTTTGCCACGTCGGTCAGCTGAGTGAACGAATCGGCCATGTCGAACCAGGTCGAATTGTCCGGCGAAGTTTGCAGCACCGTGTCGAGCGTCGGGGAGGTCCCGGAACGCGCCGTGACGTTGATCAGGATTACAGCCTCCAGGAGTTCACCGACGTTGAACCCGGACGTGTAATTATCTCCTTCCTCAAGGGCGGCCGAGGCTTGAAGAACGTGGGTCATGCTGAATCTGGGCATTTTATTTGTCCTTTTTGGTTTCACTTTGCGATAGAACCGGAACCGGTTTCTCGGGTTGTTTGACGATCACGTCATATCCGAGTTCTTTCATGACGCGCTGTAATTCCGGATTTCCTTTTGCGTTGATGATCTGTTCCGTGCGGGCTTTCATGGTGATGAGCTTTTGGACTGCCTGGCTTTCATATCCTCGCGCCGCCATCCAGACGACGATCCAGGACAGGACCACCATGACGATTTCACGCCAGTTCTTTTTCATTTCCTTTCTCCTCGGTCAGAACATTTTTTTTGAATGCAATCATGGTCTCCTTGAAAAGACCGGGGGGAGTGAAAGTCCCCCCGGTCATGGACCGTACAGGAATCAAGCCCTCGCGGGTTCCCAAGTGACGAGCGTCATGAGGTTCGGGATTGCGACACCCGAATTGACCTCTTCGAACTGAAGCGTCAGCACGTCGCCCGCTTCCATCTCGACCCCTGAAGTCAGATAGATAGCATTCAGGGGAATATTTTTGAGATCGAGCGCAGTGAGATTGACGCCGGTCGGCAGATCAAGATTCCCAACTTCCGTAGACCCGGAACCGTCTCCGTTCTTAAAAATGACATTCAGGTTTTTCGTGTTGGTGTCGTTTCCCGTCACCGCTGTCCGAGGCACGAAATCCACCTGCGTGACGCGGCATTTCTGAGGCGCGCAGAACAGCGCCGCCTCGTACGTCGCTGTGACTGCCGCCACCGTGGGAATAAAACCCTGTTGAGCGCGTTTACCCAAAAGAGCAGACCAAAGCATGGTTTCCCCCCTTTAGGCCGCGGACGGTCCCCAAGTGATGAGCGCGATGCAGTCGGGCATGTCAACGCCATTCCCGACTTTTTCATACGACAGCACCAGCACGTCTCCTGCTTCCAGTTCCACGCCCGGTGCGAGATACGTGGCATTGAGCGGGATGTTCTTCAGGTCGGCCGCCGTGAGATTCACGTCCGCCGAAAGATCGAGATTGCCGACCTCGGTCGTTCCTGCCCCAGCAGATCCGGCATTCAAAATGTTGAGGTTTTTCCGGTCGGTTCCGTCGCCCGTGACGGCAGCCTGTGGGATGATGTCGACCTGTGTCACCCGGCATTTTTGCGGGGCCACGAACAACGGATGGGATTCGGTAGTCGTGGCGGCCGCCACTGCCGGAAGGAATCCCGTCGTCACCCGCGAACCCAGAAGATCACTCCAAAGCATATCGATTCTCCTTATTGAAATGTGAAGGCGGGCGGACCGCCGCCCGCCGGTTTCTTAGTCAACAATCCGCGCAGTGTCGGCTGCGAGAACAGCCGCGAAAACTTGTCCGTTCAACGTGAACAGCCCCCACTTCACCACGCCGCCGCCGCTCTTGAGAGTGTCGACTGCGGTCAATGCCGCATCGCCCGAATCAAACGCGATCGACGCCATTGCTGTCGCAGCTCCCGTTGCCGAAATCCCCCAATCCGAAGAGGTGATCGCTGTAGTGCTTCCGGTATCGCCGAGCGTCAAAGCTCCGGAACCACCCGCCGCGGCGAATAGTGCGGCGGCGATTAGCGCCGCCGCGACGAGCAAATATTTCGGTTTGATGTTGATCTTCATCATGGTCCTCCTCAACCCACGGTATTGCGATGGGCACAGCGCCAGTCAAGCAAACCGCGACCGTAGATATGCCGAATCTTGAACGTGGTCTTGTCCGCCGTGAACATGGACCCGGACAGCGGATTGTCCTGCACGAACAGTTCCGGTTCCTCGCGGCCCTGGAAGAACCCCACTTCGAGGCCGGGGCAATCCCGCGGATCGGCGACACAATACCAGTCATTGGTATCGGACCAGTAATCCACTTGGATCGGCTCGATGCCCATTGCAGACACCATCCGAACGTCGTTGTTTGCGGAACTCGTGACCTTTTCGGTCTTGAGCGCCGTAAAGACGGCATCCGCGAGATCGATCGGGTAGAGCAAATACTTCGGTTTGATGCCGAGCCGCTTGGAGCTCGACAGCTCCGCGAATTTGCCCATTGCGACCCAGACCGCAATCAGCGCCGTCTGGCTGAATGCCGTGGTCAACAGGTTGACATGCGATCCGGCATGGAACCATACCACTCCGTCCGGGGCCGTAATGGTGTTGTTGACGAACGTATCGAAAATGAATTCATTCAGCGTGTGCGCAGCTGCGCGGGCAAGCTTCCGGGGAATCCTCTGGACTGCGCCCACGTCGTCGTTGACGATGGTTTCCCAGGTCAGATCCTCGATCCCGCCGTATTTCGACGGCGTGTACGTGGCGTGCACGTCGGTCGGGCTGGTCAGCGAAGGATAAGGCTGGCCTTCGCTCACGGCTCCCAGGTTCTCGTATCCGCCGATCTGGGTCCGGTCCTGTGCCCGCATGTCGGACACTGGAACGATCGACACGACCTTGCGCCACTGATCCAGACCGGATTCGGCGTATTCCTTCATCAGCGACTTATTGACTGCGTTGCCGATCACCTGATCCCAATTGGATTGACTGATCGATTCGCCGAACCGACGCAGGCCGGGAGCGTTCTTGATTTCGCGGGTAAACCGTTCGTCACCGGTGATGTCCACGTACAACTGGCGGATCGAGCGGAACCGCGGGGTTTTGTTCACATCCTGCCCCAGGAAAAAGCCATCCACGGCTTCCTGGAGCTTGTCGGCTTCATCCTTCTGGACGGTTGCACCGTATCCTTTGATCTGGTGGGTCTGGGCAAATGCCCCGATGACCTTTTCCCAGGATTCCAGGGATTCCCTGAGATTTTTCTCCTGGAATACGATTACGTTCCCCTTGTCATCCGAGAACTGTTTCCGAATCGCATCCTTCGCCTCCCGGGGCAGGCTGGAACCAGCCAGGGCTTCGTTCAGCATTGCCCGGCATTCGATCCGGGAAATGCGATCGTCCTGGTCGGTGGATTTTGCCGTGGGCGGAGGCAGTTCCGGCTCCGGCTCCGGTTCCTCCCTGTGATTCAGGGCTTCGATGATTTTATCTACCGCGGCCGTGTCCATTTTGGCGGACAGGGTTTCACGGACCACATCGAGAACCTTGTCCTGATCCGGATTGTCTCCGAGCGCCTTCACTTTGTCGGGCGCAACGGATTCGAGCAGTTTCAGCAGTTTTTCCAACATCTGAAAATCCTCCAATTGTTTTTGGTTTTCACTTTC
>Ga0233422_10001002_pt1 | contig 13126 bp, 14 predicted proteins | sample Watercolumn_Mata_2_FD_182724 | JGI IMG/M metagenome (GOLD analysis project Ga0233422, IMG submission 182724) | Freshwater microbial communities from Lake Matano, South Sulawesi, Indonesia - Watercolumn_Matano_2014_110_MG | ecosystem: Environmental > Aquatic > Freshwater > Lake | place...
TTGTACACCCTTGATCAGCGCAAGGTCTGGTTCGTGACCCGCTCGAAAGCAACCATGCAATATCGAATCATCGGACAGCATCAACCGATCAAAAACAAGCAGGTAACCCGAGACGAAAGCATCGAGCCTGTTGTCGAGACGACAAAGTCGAAATACCCGAAAGCACTTCGGTTGGTCTGCTTTACTGATCCGGAAACCGGCAAGGCGTATGAGTTCATCACCAACAATATGAAACTCGCAGCCTCAACCATAGCCGCCATTTACAGATCCCGCTGGCAGATCGAGACGTTTTTCAGGTGGATCAAGCAGAACCTGAAAATCAAGTCATTCCTCGGCACCACTCAGAACGCCGTCTTGACGCAGATCTGGGTGGCCATGTGTTATTACCTGCTGGTATCGTACATCAAGTTCCAGACAAAATACCGCCACTCTTTGCAGGAACTGACTCGAATGATCGCTGCTGTACTCATGGAGCATCGCCTGCTGATCGATATTTTATCACTCAAAGAACAGTCTCTCAGAAAGGTGAGGGATCCGGTCGCCCAACTGGCCTTATTTTAACCGGACACTACTGATGGAGAGTGTTTCTTTCAGCGAGTTCTTAACCGTCAGACCGAACCTGGGAGAACGAAAATATGCAACTGACCGAGGCAGCAAGAAAGAAGTTCTCGAGATACAGGGAACTTACTGAAGAGTTCGGAGAAGAACAGGCATGGGAGAAAATGCTCGAAGGCTTTCCCGAGCTGCAGAAACAGCTGATGGGACCGCTCCTTTCCCTTCCGACCCTCATCGAAGGATTCAGGAAGGCCATTCCCCTTTTCAACGCCATCGGCATGGAGATGGACGCCGTGGATATCTCGAACAGAGGCATCGACTCCGTCCTCGAAATCCAGAAGTTTTGCCCCTATCTCGAGGTCTGCAGGGAGTACGGGTTCGAGACTCCCTGCCATGTCATCTGCGAAATGGATATCGAGGCATCCCACAGGGCATTTCCGGAGATGAAAGGGGAAATCCTCTGCCGTCAGGCTTTCGGCAGCCCCGTCTGCATCTTCAAGTATGAACGCCCGGCAGGAGAGCAGGACAAAATGCAATCCCTGAAGACGCAGCCGGGACGCGAAGAACTGATGGCGCGATACCTGCCCGTCGTTCTTGCGCTGGTCGAACGCTGGGCCGCGGGCAGACCGGTCAACGAGCACTCGGGAAAGGCGGTCGGCTACTACCGGCTGACCGGGTGGCTGCTCGACTATGTCGTCCAGCACCGTATGCTGCCGGAAGGAGTGCATGTCATGCCCGAAGGACAAGACCGGTCGAACCGGGTCGAGCCATCCTTTCCGGTCGATTTCGACGAACTGACAGGAGGTTTCAGTCTGCCCGACTGATTGCAGGCATGTTCGGCCGCCTCAGAAATACCGCGGGGGACGGACGCGGCTGGTGTTTGTCTTGTTGCCCGTGAGCTGCTCGCCGGTGCTGAAATCCTGAGCCCAGGCCTGACCCTGCTCGCTCTCCGAGGAACTCCAGTAGTAGGTCGCTTCCAGACCTCCCACTGCGTCGCGGTTGCGATACAGTTCTTTCAGTTGCTCCCTGTTCGGCAGGAACCAGTCGCAGTAGCCTCCCGCGAACGTATTTGCGGAGATCCTGGCGCTGTACCATGAGAAGAACGCTTTCTCCTGGCCGGCAGTGTTGTCCTTGATGTCAGCAGGAGCGGCAACCATCCCGTGCTGGCCGGTGTTGTCCACGTAGAAAACAATGCCGCCGGCGATGCTGTCGCCGATCTTCGGTGAAGCCGCACAGGCAGGCAGTGAACCTGCAGGGATGCTGGCGGCGGCGAACAGCAGGAACATCGACAGACGGATGAGAAGAGCTTTTGCGTTCTTTTTCATAATGGTTCGGTCAAGGGTTTCGGAGACAGAAAGAAAGATAACAAAAGATTTTCAGCTGAGACACAGCGAGGCCGGATCGTTCGAGGCCGGTTGAACGTTTCTTTCAGCATGAGGCAGTTCCTCTTCGGTTGAACTGAATAGTCAGCCTTGCAAACAGCAGAGCTTCAAGCCATGATGACACTTGTTTTTGTCTACAATTCCGACAGCGGGCCCGTCAGCGGTCTGCTCGACATCGGCCACAAGATCCTGAGCCCGTCGACCTACCAGTGCAGCCTCTGCAACCTCACGCACGACGCCTTTTCGGAAAAGGATACCTGGCGCGAGTTCCGCAGGAACATGGGCGTTCCCATGGAGTTCCTGCACCGGGACGAATTCCAGAAAAAGTACGGACGCGCAGCCTTCTATCCGGTCATTTTCCGGAAAAACGGCGACCTCGACGTGCTCCTGAACAAGGAAGAGATTGACAGGCTGAAAAAAACGCTCGACGAGCTGATCGCGGCTGTCAGGAGCGCGCTGCAGGAACCCTGACCAGTGTTTCAACGAGAAGATCCCAGAATCTTCCGACCGACCCGATATGCACTCTTTCGTCAGGAGAGTGCGGATGGCGGATGGTCGGGCCGAAAGAGATCATGTCGAGACCGGGACAGGTGCCGCCGATGATTCCGCACTCAAGCCCGGCATGGACCGCCCTTACCATGGGAGCTTTCCCGAATTTGCCGGCGTGTATTTCCTGCATGAGCTTCAGGATCGCCGAACTGCGGTCCGGCTTCCAGCCGTGGTATCCCCCTTCGAATGACGTAACCGCACCTGCAAGGCCGAAGACGCTCCCGATCATGGTTTCAAGTTCCTGCCTTGCAGAATCCACCGAACTCCTCAGCAGGCATGAGACCGTTACGGATTCATGACCGGAACGCACCACGGCAAGATTGTTCGAAGTCTCGACAAGCCCTTCCATCTCGCTGTTCATGCGCATCACTCCGTCCGGACAGGCACAGACAGCCTGCAGCAGCCTTGCGGAAACCCGCTCATCGATGACCCGTAAGGGCGGTTTGACCGGAACCGCTTCGATGAAGAGACCCGGATCGGCAACCGACAGTTCGTTGCCGATGGCCTCGGCAAGAGCGGAAAACCCGTCGAGGAACTCCCCTGCCCGGCTTGCGGGAACGGCAACGACAGCCTTCGATTCCCGCGGTATGGCGTTACGGAGGGATCCTCCCTCGATCGAGGCGAGAAGCAGACCCTGCCTTACATGCCCCGCAAACAGCAGGCGGTTCATGATCTTGTTTGCATTGCCACTGCCCAGATGGATATCCATGCCGCTGTGACCGCCTTTCAGCCCCCTGACCCTTATCGTGAATCCTGCGTATCCTTCCTGCAGGCGTTGCGGCAAAAAACTGAAGGTCGCCGTTCCGTTCACTCCGCCAGCGCAGCCGATGAACAGCTCTCCCTCCTCTTCCGAATCCAGATTCAGCAGTATCCCGCCCCTGAGCATGCCCGGCTCGAGACCGAAAGCCCCTGCCATACCCGTCTCCTCCTCGACGGTGAAGAGCGCTTCGAGCGGGCCGTGCACAAGACGGGAAGATGCAAGTAGAGCCATTGCAGCGGCCACGCCGATGCCGTTGTCGGCACCGAGGGTGGTTCCGTCTGCTCTCACCCACCCCCCCTCGATGACGGTTCTTATGGGATCACGTTCAAAATCGTGCTTTGTTTCCCCGTTCTTCTGCGGCACCATGTCAAGATGGGCCTGCAGAATCACCCCGGTGCGGTTTTCCATTCCGGGTGTCGCCGGCTTCCGGACGATGACATTGCCGGCACGATCGACAATGGTCTCGAGACCAAGTTCTCCCGTGAAAGCAGTGAGGAACAGCCTGACCTTCCCTTCATGGCCCGAAGGCCGGGGAATACGGGTCAGGGAGTGGAAATGTTTCCATACCTCGCGCGGTTCCAGGTTGAAGATGGCTTCCTTCATGGCGCTTGCTGTTTGCAGGATGAAGCTGTTTGCGGTCCCGGGATGCGAGCAAGAAGGACGACACCGGACAGAAGACGGTTCATGCAGCTTTAACCGTGTTTTAAGGAGACGTTTGCCGCCGTTTAAGAATGCCGGCTATACTTTTGTACTGTATCAAGGCAGGCTATGCCTGATACCATTTCCATTCACGAACGTCATGATGAATACGACCAAGAAAACATCAGAGAATCCTCTTTCTGCAGGAACGCTCATCGTCAGCATACTGACCGGACTCCTTGTCTTCCTGAACAACGCATTCGGCCTCTCTCCCGCGACTCATCTCTGGCTGAGTTGCCTCTTCGTGGCAGCAGTCGCGATCCATGTTGCCGTCAACTGGAAGCAGTTCACCTGAGCGGATGCGTCGAGGAACGGTCATTCACTGCCGACAGGGTGTTCATGCGTTGAATTATGCTATATTTATACGAATGAAGAAAGGATTTTCAAGCAGCCTGCTCAACCTTAAAACCCATACTGCCATGGCAAACAGCAACGGCGTTTTCTCGGACCTCTTCGATGCGGTCGGCACTCCTGTCCAGAATGTGGCTGACAGTGTCGGCAGCGGAGTCAACTCGGCGCTTTCGGTCGCCGAGTCCTGCACGAATCTCTGCGCCTCGCTCCTCACCAGCTCGGTCAACACCGCTGCAAAGCTCGTCGAGAGCGTCGCAAAAGGCATCAGTACGGCTGCCTCCCCGAAACCGTGATCATACCTGGCGCATCTGACCCGCCCTCTTCCTGAACCGGGCGGGTTTCATTTTCCGGATAATCCGCGCGCCATACAGCATAACGCTCCCGATGCAGGTAACGTCTCCCTGAACCTCTATCTCGCCTGCGAGGCAGTATCGGTGCAGGCACCTGTCCCATTGCCGCCTGCGACCAGGAGGAAATGGACTGGCTGGTCGGCGTGGGCGGCAGGAAACGATGAGCCTTTACAGGCTTTTCCGGAGATGGAGACAGGCAGTTCAGCTATCGAGCGACTTGCATTGCATGAAGAAATCGCGAAGCCGGTGCGTTCCGTATTTCGGCGAAACGATGTCCATCCTGCTGAGGGTGGTTGCCAAAAGCGCCACGTCATGGACATCCCTGTTGAAAAGCCCTACCGTCGCAACCAGACCGTCGGCCAGCCAGAAAGGCAGTGGAAGCAGCACCGGTCTGGTTCCCGCAATCTCGCATGCCAGATCGGCCATCTCGCGGTAGGTGAAGACCTCGGGACCGCCGACTTCGATCTCCTGTTCCGATCCCTCGACAGCGTCGGCGCAAACTCGGGCAAGATCGGCGCCGTGGATGGGATTCTGCCGCTGGTAGCCGTCGCCAACCCAGAACATGAATCCCTTGCGGGCTCTTGAAACGAACTGCCCTATCTCCGAAAAGAAGCCGTTAGGCCTGATGACGGCACTGTCAATCCCGGCGGCCTGCAGTTCCCTGACAAACTTCTCATGCGCCTGCACGTTCGGAATGTTCATCATCCTGTGCGCATCGAAAACCGAGACGTAGACGAACTTTTTCACTTTCGACTGTAACGCCTCGTTCAGGATGTTCATGTTTCCCTGGTAGTCCACGTCGAAGTTCGTATGCACGAAATCAGGCTTGATCATGCCCAGCGACGAGAAGACCACGTCAATGCCTTCGCAGATTCCGGAGATGGTTTCAGGCTTCGTGGCGTCTGCGAAAACAACCTCGTCGACAAGGCTGTCGATTGAAGGTGCAAGGAACTGACCCGGTTTTCTGAACTTTTCCGGATTGCGTACCAGGGCTCGAACCCGGTAACCGCGATTCCTGAACTCCTGAACGGCATAACGGCCGAGATACCCCGTTGCGCCGGCTACTAGCACGTGCTTCATGGATGAGGACGATAGGATTGATCAAAGACCCGGACAGCTTGAAACAGATTCTCCAGCCCTAATAAAATCAATTTTTGTCTGAAGTTGTGGAAATTATGTCTGTCTGTTCTGCTTTGTTTTGTAAAGTACTTTAATGATAGCAAAAAAAGACCTGACCCGCCCGGTCTTACCTGACAGGGCGAAGGAGTCATTCTGAAAGACTGGAAAAAACCGCCGGCTTCTATGCATCCAGGCTCAAAAGACCGAGTCCGGTCTTTTCATGCTGATGGAGATGCAGTGTTTCTTCATGGATAAAGGAATACTCCCTGCATTTGTCCGTGATATGGAAAATGCGGTAACCTGCGGCCCGGAGTTTCAACAGCACTGCTTTTGTCTTTTCCACGGAAAGCGTCCTGAAGCGGTGATGGAACTCGACGACCAGCTGGTAAACGGAAATCCCGGAATCAAGGATATCGTCGATCACCTCATATTCGGCACCCTCGATATCCATTTTCAGGATGTCGATCTCCCGGACGCCAAGCTCGGAGAGGATCGTCGATATCCTTTTCACTGTGACCTCGACAGGCGTCCCTTTGCCGTCCCCTTCTTCGAACATGGTCATCATGGTGTCAGACCGCTTCCCCTTCTTGACCCGCGGATAGAGCTGCATGACCGAATCGGTGCCTCCGACCGCATACGGATGGAAATGGAACTGAGCCGGCAGTTCCTGCGTCTTGATCCAATCCACCCATCGGGGAGTGGGATCGTATGCATGAACCTCGCATCCGTAGGTTTCGATCATCCGTCTGTCGAACCTTACGTCATTGCCGACACCGAGCGAGAGGATCGTACTTGAACGGGATATCCCAACGGGGCAGATCATCCAATCACCGAAATTCTCCTTGCTGCATGCAAGCTCCACCCTGTCACGCGGTTCCTGCCCGATCATCTGTCTGAGGAACGTGACCAGGTGGCGTTCCGCTTTCCTGTAGTAGAACTTCCGTGTTGTCATTGTCATGAGCAGCATGGATGCAATCCGGGATCTTGCCATTAACAGCACAATATACGTGTTGTTCTCTTCATTGCCCTGCAAGAGTCGTTTTTTCGGGAATTTCCGTTCCGCCTTCACACCGTGCCGAAGCGGTACGGTACACCGCCAGAAGCAGTTCCCGGAAAGTCGTGCGTCGTCACTGCGACACACGATTTTTCCGGTTTCGGCACGGCGGCCCCGTTCGTCCGCCCACCGGCAGGGCATGCACGGGAGTGAGGCGCCGGCTTCATCGGCCCGGATAGCCGGATGCACATCTCCTGTCCGGTCTTCGCATCCTTGTGCGCCCCTGTCGGGCCAGAAAAAAGCCCCGCATTATGTACGGGGCCTTTTCATGAAACTGGTAATGTCAGCTGCCTGATTGCAGCGCCGCAATCCGTGATTCAAGGGGCGGGTGGCTGCTGAAAAGCGCCATCATTCCTCCACCTGCAATGCCGCTGGCCGCCATCGCCTTCGGCAATAGGCCGGCCTGGAGATTTCCCGGCGCATGCAAGGCATCGATCATCGGGCGTCGATCGCCCATCAGCGCTGCCGCACCGGCATCCGCCCGATATTCACGCTTGCGTGAAAAGTACATGACGATGATGCTGGCCAGGACGCCGAACAGAATTTCACAGACCATGCTGCCGATCCAGTAGCCGATGCCCGGGCCGCCTTCCTCATTGTCCCTGCGAAGAACGCTGTCCACTCCATAGGCAACGATACGCGACAGAAAGATCACGAAGGTATTGAGCACTCCCTGGATCAGCGTCAGGGTCACCATGTCGCCGTTTTCGATATGGGCGACTTCGTGAGCCAGCACGGCTTCCACCTGCTTTCGATCCATGCTCTGCAGGAGTCCGGTCGAGACGGCCACCAGCGATTTTGACCTGCTGGGACCGGTGGCAAAGGCATTGGGCGCTCCATCGTAGATGGCCACTTCGGGCATCGGCAGACCGGCTTTTGCGGCAAGCCGTCTCACGGTTTCAACGATCCACGCCTCGTCCTGGTTGCCCGGCTGCCCGATAACCCGTGCGCCGGTGCTCCATTTCGCCATGGTTTTTGACATCAGGAGCGACAGAAAGGCCCCGCCGAAGCCGATCAGGGCGGAGAATGCCAGCAGCACGCCCATATCGAGTCCGTTGCTGGTCAGAAAGCGGTCGATGCCCAGAATACGGGTGCTTATCGACAGCACCACCATGACCGCAAGGTTTGTGATCAGAAACAGAACCACGCGTTTCATTCAAGTCCTCCTGCAAAAATGGATGTGAAAGTATTCATGTATGCATGACACGGCCCGGCTCTTCGCCGGAGGAATCAGTCCTGTCACTCCGGATAGATAAGAAATTCACCGGTATTCGTAAATCGATTTCTCCGGAACATGCAGGCGGAATGCGCACGCTGTTCAGCTTCCGCACGTCCGATAGCCACCCGGACAGGCTGAAAGGAAACCCACAGTCTCTCTTGCAGCGCTGCTTTTCGGGCCATACCCGACATGAATCCCGGTGCTGAACGCAAATCGTCCACTCGCGTTACGTGCGCCGTTCAGGGTTCTCTCGAATTGTAGATATGCCCCCCGTTTCGGGCATAGAGCCGCAGGACGTCGCGCGCCGCTTCCCGCTCCACTCCGGTGGTGACCCGGATACCCCTCGATTCGAGTTCCCGGATCCAGTCTTCCGGCCTGGGACCTTCGTCGAACCCGATCGATCCCGCATCCTCGTCGAGGGCTGCGGTCGCCAGATGTCGAACGCCCGACCAGGGGATCGCTCCAAAACACATCGCGCAGGGCTCGGTGCTGGTTGCCAGTTCGTAAGGCGGCATGCCGGCTCCTCCGAGATCGTACGTACCTGTTTTTCTCTGAGCGAGCGCAAGTGCGACGATCTCGGCGTGCAGGATGGACGACCTCCCGGTGCATACCAGATTGACCCCGAGGGAAAGCAGGTTGCCTGTCCCGCAATCGAAGACGGCGGCAGCGAAGGGACCCCCGGTACCCTCCTCGACGTTTTTCCGTGACGCCTCGATGACAAACCGCATTCTCTCCCCGAGCACGACCGAAGGCCTGTAGCTTCCGGCAAACGTCTCCAGCCAGTGAGGCAGGGTGAAATGTATATCGTGCGGTTGCTGGAACATACGGTTATCCTTTGTGTTGCATCCGGCCGGCTCCCTCATCCACGTTGACATGAGGCAGCCCCTCTCTCATTCTGCCATTCGAGACAATTCGCACTGCACCCGGATCAGCAGGAAAACTGCAAGGCATCCATTCCCGATCCCCGTGTCCATGTTCTTTGCCAAGCCTTGTTTTCGCTGCAGATCTCCCTTTTCCGGAAGCTGAAGTTTCCATGATTGTATTCGTACCCGCCTCGACGGCTCATTGCCTTTCGAACCTGATGTTCCGCTTCTGAAAGGCTGGATCTGACCGGTGAAGAGCTTATGGCGTGCTCTTCGGAAAAACGGAGATCAGCCTCTTCTTCGCTACGGGTTTTGACCTCGTGCCGAGCTCTTCCGGCGCCGCTTTCGAGCTGCCGCCGGCAGTATCGGTCCGCTTGTACGTTCCAAGCGAGGCCAGTCTCGGGCCGCCGCCGGGAGGATTGCCGGAGGGTCTGCCTGCGGCGTTGGGTTTCGGTTTCGGGCTGCTTCCGGAAGGAGGATTCTGGGGCGGCTTTGCAGCCTGGGGTTTCGGCTTCGGAGTGACAGCGGAAGGCGTGGCTGGTTGCTTCTCTGTCCTGGCGGGTTCTGCTGTCTGTGTCATGATCACCTCGCTGAAAAAGGGTTGATGGCCGGAAAATCCGGGTGCCGGAATGGCTGCACGGTAGAGCACCGCAGTCCTGAAACTACGAAATTCCCGTGAAGCAGGGAAGGAATGAACCGGCGTATCCCGGAAAACGGAATTCTCTGCGGCATGACATGGAAGCGGCTGGCCACAGCGCAATCGCTGCCGCTGCTGTCAGACACTCCGGCTTCCCGGACAAATGCCCATTACAATTGTTATGCAGGGTTGGTCATAGCCTCAATCGTCACCTTTTTCAGCTCTTCTTCCGAGGCCGCCTTCAGAATTCCGAATCGATCCGCTCGATTCCCCGAACCGTCACCTGAGGCAACAATCCCGGTCATCAAGTATCGCCCTTCCCTGCATCGCAGACGCTTCGTTCCGGATTCACGACCACGACACGCTCCATTCAAGGCAGGCTGTACCGATGTTCAGACTTTGCCGGCTTACCGCAGACCGCTCCATGCAAAAACAAGGGCTCGGGGGGCAATTGCTGCCGGCCGCCGGCAGAAGGTGTTTGCAGGCATCCGGCCATGTCGGCGGTGTCGGAATGCTCATCGATGCCAAAACCCCGAAGTCGCATCGTGGGACGCAAGCTGCGGGGCCTTGCCGTTACCTCAGAAACCGCTCTCGCTCGTTATGCCGTTCCGGACAATCCGGACAGCACTGGAATCAGCAGGCAAACTGTAAGACAACGGGCCTCATTCCCTGCAGCATTGCATTCCCAAGCGCTCAAGGTATGAGTGATAAATGTTTCACAGGAGAATTTTCACGTACGGATGTACGTCCCCAAGCCCTTTACAAGCCCTCTTTAAAAGCGTGCGTCAGCGGGAATTTGGGATTTGGGAAATGCGGAACGATGTCCGGTCAATTTCAGGAGAGCATGGCTTCAATCCTGTCGAACAGCTCCGAAAGGCTCACGACCGTGACGCCGGATTGTAAGGGATACCCCTGCTCGACCGGAGCCGCGACAAACGAATGATCCGGAGCCAGATCGGCTATGGCGGAACTATTCCCCCTGGTCAGCGCCGGAGCCACTGATGCCCTGCACTCTATGGCGATACGTTTGCCGGACTGCTGCATGACGATATCGACTTCCGCTCCGTTGGAAGTCCGGTAGAAAAACAGCTCGCAGCCGGGAAACATCCCTTGAATATTGGTCAGCACCAGAGTTTCCCACAGCGAACCGAACACCGGATGCCCCGCAATCTGGTTGAAACCGGTAAGCCCGAGCAGAGCAGCGACAATACCGGTATCGGATATATATACCTTGGGAGATTTGACAATCCGTTTACCCGTGTTTGACAGCAAGGGTGGCAGGATAGACACCATGAAGGTTTGCTGCAGAAGATCAAGGTAATTCCGCACCATGGTGTGGCTGACGCCAAGTGAACCCCCGATAGCGGAGAGATTGACCATCTGCCCGTTTTGATGAGCGAGCATTAGCCAGAGTCGCCTCATCGTTGCCGGTGAAAATCCGCGCCATTGCAACAGGTCTCGTTCCAGAAAGCTCATGATGAAATCCTCGCGCCATGCGAACGACACTGCGTCATCCTCCGGCAACAGGCTTCGCGGAAAACCACCGCGAGAAAGATACTCCTCGATGGTCACGCGGCCTCTGACCTCCGTCCACAAAAATGGAGTCAACCGTTTGAAGGTGATACGTCCGGCAAGCGATTCGGAGCTTTGTTTCAACAGGTCACGGGAAGCCGAGCCGAGCACGAGAAAGTGCCCATTGCCACCCCACTCATCCACCAGACTCCGGATCAGCGGAAACAGTTCCGGCTTACGCTGCACCTCGTCGATGCACACCACGCTCTCCCGCTGGTTTTTCAGGAACCATTCAGGATCGTCGAGCTTTCTCAGATCCGAAGGGCGTTCGAGATCAAGATAGACTACCGGACGATCATATTTGACCAGATACCGGATCAGGGTTGACTTGCCACACTGCCGAGGCCCGACTATCGCCGTAACGGGATAGTTTTTCAGCCCTTGCCGAACATCGGCCGCTATCGTGCGGTCAAGATATTCTTCACCCATAATCATGCAATTTGAATATGAATAATTCAAAATACATGATTAAGCCACAAATACCAACGATTATCGGCGGTTCGTCTTGAGACCCAGGCCTCACGCGGCAGGACAAAAGAGGCGCTGCTTCCATTGGGCAAATTTCTGCCCCTTCCTGAAGTTCGAAGCTTGGCACGTTTTCTCCAGGATATTCAACATGCTGCTCTTTGTGAATATATTACCCTGACGGTAAAATATTATAAAAAGATGCTTTACATGAGTTATTTGACTTACGGATCAACATCCCCAAGCCTCCCAAGTCTCCCCAAGTCTCCTGAACCGCGAGGTCACCGGCCGCTACCTGCAGTTCAGCGGAAACCGCATCCTCACCAGGGTGCCGGTCGTGCCGTCGATGTTCACCCGCGATGTGAAGGTTATCCTGCAGGACTGCCTCGGCTACATCATGGAGCCCCCTACGCCCCGTCTTCTGCCACCTGAAGCCGGCATTGACAACCATGTACTCCGCCCGCCCGAACCGTTACAGGAAGAAAACGGTTACTCCAGTCAAAAAACGACATCCCTGAGAATTCCCCTGATTCAGCCCTGTTGCATGAATCATGAGAAGCCGCTATATTGCATTGCATATGCAACGCATAACCGGACATATACCATGAAAAGCGCTACACTGCCCTCGCTCCGCGTCGAGCCGGAACTTCGCAAAGCTGTCGAAGAGGTGCTTCAGGAGGGCGAAACCCTCTCAACCTTCATCGAATCTTCACTGCGAGCCAACATTGAACGGCGGCTGAACCAGAAAGCGTTCATGGACCGGGGTCTGGCTTCGCGGGATCGGGCAAAACAGTCGAACTCGTATATCGACGCAGAAAGCGTGATCGGGGAACTCAGGGGCATGCACGAAAAAGCCGGAAAGCGATCGGCATGACATTCAGGGTACGGTTCACTCCCGAAGCCAGAGAGGATATCGTCCGCCTTTATGCGTTCCTGCTTGAAAAAGATCTGAAGGCAGCAGAGGATGCGCTCGAAGCCATTGAAAGAGGCTTGGCATTTCTTCGGGAGTTCCCCTTCAGTTGCAGGAAAGCCGCTCCCCATACGCCATTCCTCCGCGAACTGCTGATCCCCTTCGGCACCTCGGGTTATGTGGCGCTTTTCGAGATCGAGAACAGCCACACCATCACCATTCTTGCCGTCCGCCACCAGCGCGAAGACGATTGCCTGTAGCGATGCTTGCTCGCCCGGCTTTCCCTGCAGTTGAGGAAAAGCAAACCATTTCGGGATACTGCAGTCTGAGCATCGCAACCGTCGGCTATGCCCTTACCCAAAACTGCTCTCGCTCGTTCTGCCGTCCCGGACAATCCGCACCGTACTGGAATCAGCAGGTAAACTGTAAGGCAAAGGGTCTCATTCCATGCAGCATTGTGCATTCCCTGCCATCAAGATATGAGAGAGAAATGTTTTACAGGAGTATTTTGACGTACGGATCAACGTTATATAATGATTGTGCATTGAGTTAGTACCTGCATAGCACAATAGATAACATCCTGAGTTAGAATACATGGAGGCCCCTTCGTGTAACTCATCGAAAAGGAGGATGTTATGCAA
>Ga0233422_10001006_pt1 | contig 13092 bp, 11 predicted proteins | sample Watercolumn_Mata_2_FD_182724 | JGI IMG/M metagenome (GOLD analysis project Ga0233422, IMG submission 182724) | Freshwater microbial communities from Lake Matano, South Sulawesi, Indonesia - Watercolumn_Matano_2014_110_MG | ecosystem: Environmental > Aquatic > Freshwater > Lake | place...
TAGCACTGCGATGTGCTTTCCGAAGAATTTATTCGCATCAAGAAACGCCCGCTGGTTTTCGAATAATGAAATTAGCCCCACTGAAAATCCAAATCGTTGATACACAGCAAAAGCAACAGCTAAGTCATTATCTTCTGCAAGGAATACAGGTGTATCTGATATCGGGAAAAGCGAAACTCCACGTTCATACCTACCCGATTTTACCGTTCCAACCATCGATGCTAGAAGGATAAATCGTTGTTGTGATTGCCCATTGATTGTGACATCTCCTTTTTTCAATTCCGATACCATACCTATGAGCACTAAATTTCCCATGGGAATAAGAACGTAAGTTCCAATTTGCCCGATCAGGTAGGTTTTTCCATTAATTTCACGTTTGAGAGAAGTAATTTTTTGATCTAGGAGAATAGAAACGACACCGCTATTCACCGACGTGACAACTCCGATATATTTTTGTTCTACCATAATTCTTTCCTTCCTTAATTTCTTCCCTTTTCAACTCACTCGTTTAATTACAACAATAGTTCTATCATCCGAATCTTCTGATCCTTCTGCATACTGCTCGACATCTTCAATAAGCGTTGTGCAAATTTCTTTCGCGCCTTTCTCTGCCAATTTTTTTATATTCTCTGCGAATCTTTGTTCACCATAAGGAGCACCATCAATCCTACGAGCTTCTGTGATGCCATCAGTATAGATAACGGCTATATCTCCTTTCTTCAGCATTGTACTTTCAACGCGATAACTTCCGCGAGGGAATGGACCAAGAATAAGTCCAGTCGGTTCTAATAACTCGATACTTTTTTCTTGTGCATGAAATACCATCGGACTATTATGGCCGGCATTAGAATATAGTAACAAGCCTTTTACACCATCTGTGAGTTCTGCATAAAACATCGAAACAAATTGTTCTTCAGCAAATGAACGATTAACAATTTTATTGATTCCGGACATTAGAATTGCTGTTTTCGTATGATGTGCAATTCCCATCCTCAACGCACCTACGACATATAGCGCTTGCGCTGCCGCACGGAATCCTTTGCTTGCTGCATCTCCGACAACGATTGTAAGTCGATCCTTATTTTCGTCAGCATAAATATAATCAAAGAAATCACCTCCGACAATTCGATCGGGGACAGAAATTCCATAGATATCGTAATAATAAAAATGCAGAAAAGGATCCGGCAGAATTCCCATTTGAATTTCACGTGCCTTATCGATGTCTTGCTCAAGTAATCGTGCCTTTTGTTCAATTCGCCTACTTCGTAGAGCAGATGTAACCGCAAGGCTAATCACATTTAGATTGGGTAAAAGATCCTGGTCAATAAATTCCGAATTGAATGCTAACACATATTGAAACACTGTAGTGTTTCGAAATGGTATTTTATCACCGATACCAGTCGCTGAATACTTAATAATGCCTTTCGTTCTTAGATATCGGTCAGTTTCGTTTGCAATTATAGAGCGTTGTTCTGTTAGATGTTGGAACATAGTATATCGCGCAACTTGAATGCGATAACCCGGATCAAGCCGATCAATTTGTCCGATTTGATGAACAAGACGATAGGATTCAGTCGACGGTTCATATTGCCATAGCCGACCACCCTTCAGTTTAATATCTTCATTTTTAACAATCTCATTTAAGACATGTTTCAGTAAATCCTTTTCTGTCTTAAACTGTTCTGCAGCAAAACTTTCGATGGTGCGATATAGACGTCGTTGATTCATTTGAATTCTATTAGTTCAATTATTTCTTTTCTTTTTGGTCAATTTCTTTTTTCAACTTTGCTAGCGTTTGAAGAGCTTCCAAAGGAGTTAGTTTATCAATATCAATTTTACGAATTACATTACGTATTTTATCATCTTTAACTTCAAACATAGTTATTTGAACGTCCTGCTTAGAAGGTTTTATAAATTCATCGGAATTCGATGTACTTCGAACTACTAACTCGGAACTCTCCAAATTTTTCAAAACTTGCTTTGCTCGTTCTGTTACTTCCTCTGGTAAACCAGCCATTTGTGCTACCTGTATGCCATAAGAATGGTCTGCATATCCTGGCAACACTTTATGAAGAAAAATGACTTTATCACCATATTCCCGAACATCAACTTTATAATTTTTAATTCGGGGAAACACATCTTCCAACTCATTGAGTTCATGATAATGTGTAGCAAAAAGCGTTTTCGCTCCAATACGTTCATGCAAATATTCTGTTAGCGCCCATGCGATACTAATACCATCAAATGTACTTGTGCCACGCCCTATTTCGTCGAGTAATACAAGGCTCCGCTCGGTTGCTGTATTTATTATATTCGCTGCTTCATGCATTTCAACCAAAAAAGTACTTTCACCAGATGCAATGTTGTCACTCGCTCCAACTCGAGTATAAATGCGATCTACGACGCCGATTCTAGCCTTTGATGCAGGAACGAAGCTCCCAATTTGCGCTAATAGTACAATCAAGCCAACCTGGCGAAGGTAACTTGATTTTCCACTCATATTTGGACCTGTAATGATAAGAATTTGGTCAGTCTCTTTTGTCTGGAAGGTATCATTCGGGGTGTATTGCTCACCGGGCGGAAGAAGCTTTTCAATTACAGGATGTCGACCATCCTTTATTTCTATACAAAATGAATCATCGATCACCGGAGCACAGTAGTGATTTTCGATGGCGATTTCAGCAAGTGATGTGAAAGAATCTAGAGTTGCAATACTTCTCGCATTTAATTGTATTGTATCTGCATGTTCGGCAATTTTCTGTCTTAACTCGTTAAATAGACGTGTTTCGATGGCAAGAATTTTTTCATCGGCATGCAGGATTTTTTCTTCGTAATCCTTTAATTCTGGTGTAATGAATCGCTCTGCATTAGTGAGAGTTTGTTTACGGATATAATTTTGAGGTACCTTTTCTTTATGTGTATGTGTTATTTCGATATAATAACCGAAAACTGAATTATAGCCAATCTTCAAGGAAGCGATACCAGTTCGTTCACGTTCCGACTGTTGGTGTCGCACAATCCAATCCTTCGCTCCTTTTGCCAGCGATCGAATTTCATCTAATTCTGCATTATACCCATCCCGAATTACACCTCCATCAGCTAATGATAGTGGTGGATCATCTATTAACGCTTTTCCTATTTCTTGGACAAGAGTCGGTAGTGGATTTAAGTTTTCTGAGAGATTTTTTAACACAACTCCATTTACATCTGCTATACAGTGTTTTATTGTAGGGATTTTCAGCAACATCAATTTTAAATAATTCAATTCTCGAGGATTAGCTCTTCCTGTTGCAATCTTTGCAATAAGGCGTTCAATATCACCAATATCATTGAGTTCCCTTCGTATTCTTGAACGTATCGACTCGCTCGACACTAATTCTTTTACTGCATCAAGTCTAGATGTAATTTGCTCAATTCTTTTTAATGGCCGGTTTACCCATTGTTTTAATAAACGTCCTCCCATAGGAGTAAGCGTTCGATCAATAATAGAAAACAATGTGCCATCCGACTGACCAGAAATTGTAGTTATAATCTCAAGATTACGTTTAGTTGCAGCGTCTAGCACCATAAACTCACTTACATCAAAAGGAACAACCTTCTTTATGTGAGGAATATTTGCCTTCTGTGTTTCTTGTAAATAATTCATTATCGCGCCGGCTGCAATTGTACCGATACGCATTTCTTCAATGCCAAAACCTTTTAAGGATTGAGTTTTAAAATGACCGATTAGCAATTCATAAGCATAATCGTAATTGTATATCCAGTCGTCAATTTTTGTAAATAGCACGCGATAACGATCGTTAAGTATGGATCGCACAGATTCTGCATCCCGTTTCTGTACTAGTAATTCCTGTGGTTGGAGGTTGCCCATTTGATCTGCTAATTGTTTCAATGGAAATTCAGTAACACCAAATTCCGCAGTTGATACATCGACAAAGGCAAATCCAATCCTCTCTTCTCCAGATACTATAGAACTAGGAAAAGCAATTGCTGCGAGATAATTATTCTGCTTGTTATCTAATACTTTTTCTGAGAATGCAACACCAGGAGTTACGACTTCGATCACGTCACGCTTCACAATACCTCTAGCAAATTTTGGATCTTCTAACTGTTCACAGATAGCTACCCGATATCCAGCTCGAAGAAGTTTTGGAAGATAAGCATCAAGTGCATGATGAGGAAATCCAGCAAGTGGTGTTTCGCCAGCCGTCCCATTACCTCGCTTTGTGAGAACTATACCTAATACGCGCGAAGTGATCTTTGCATCTTCATCAAACGTTTCAAAGAAGTCACCCATTCTGAAGAGAAGTACCGTATCAGGATATTTCGCCTTCACCTGTTGGTATTGTTTCATTAACGGTGTAGACATAAGCTTATCATCGAAATATGGACAACATAGAAAAGAGTTACTTCAGTTTCTCCACTCCCCATCTTTTCATTGCCTCAAGCATTTTATAATTTGTTAAATCATAATGGATGGGGGTGATTGAAATATATTTGTTTCTGACAGCCGCCTCATCAAATTCTAAATCTTTATCGACCGCTTCCAATCCGCCAGTCAACCAATAGTATTCACGGTTATTTGGATCTCGACGTAAGTCAAATGTATCATTCCAAACCGCCTTGCCTTGCTGTGTGATTAAAATTCCTTTTATATCCTTTGGTTTTAATGGTGGGACATTCACATTAAGTAAAGTTCCTGGAGGAAGCTTAAATTTTTTCACAAGCAGAGCAAGTTTTCGAGCGATTTTTGCGGGATAACGAAAGTCAGCTTGACTATATGTTGTGAGTGAAACTGCGATAGAAGGAATACCCAAAATCGTACCTTCTGTAGCCGCCGAAACAGTTCCCGAATAAATTATGCTGATGGCTGTATTTGAACCATGATTAACACCAGAAATAACCAAATCTGGTTCGCGTTTTAGAATTGCCCTCACAGCAAGCTTTACACAATCTGCTGGAGTGCCTTGAACTGCATAGCCGAAGAATTTTCCATCTTTTTTAAATTCTTTTACTCTAAGTGGATAATTCATTGTGATCGCATGGCCTACGGCACTTTGCTGTTTATCAGGGGCAACAATAGTAACTTTTCCTATCTTTTTCATTTCTTGCACTAAGGCAAAAATACCAGGCGAGTCGATCCCGTCATCATTCGAAACAAGAATATCTAATTTAGATTTTGACCTCATATTTAAATTACTCTTATCTTCACCACATCAATAACTTTCTTTGTCGGTTGGAAAATTCTTGTCCTTAACATCTTTCACATATCCACTAACACTCGAGCGTATTGTTTCTGCAAGTTTTGCATATCTACGAACAAATCTTGGATGAAAATCCTCATAGAGACCAAGCATATCCGACAGAACAAGTATTTGTCCATCACAATGCATTCCAGCTCCAATTCCAATAGTTGGTATCTTTATGGATTTCGATATTTTCGCTCCAAGGGATGCAGGAATTTTTTCTAAGACAATACTAAATGCACCCGCCTCCTCAAGTATTTTTGCATCTTTCATCAATTGCTTTGCTTCAACAGGTGTAGCACCACGAGGAGTATATCCTCCAAACTGATGGATCGATTGTGGTGTTAGACCAAGATGTCCCATAACCGGAATACCAGCGCGAACTGTCATATGTACTAAATTTGCAATCCTTTCGCCTCCCTCGAACTTTACACCTCCTGCACCAGTTTCTTTCATCACACGGCCAGCATTACGAAACCCTTCTTCATCGTTTGCCTGATAAGACATGAACGGCATATCAACAATAATCATGGCTCTATCAACTCCACGAACCACAGTTTTGGCATGATAGATCATTTCTTCAAGTGTTACTGGGAGTGTGGTTTCATGTCCCTGAAATACCATACCTAATGAGTCCCCGACAAGAATAATATCAATATACGCTTGATCTAATAGCTTTGCTGTAAGAAAATCGTAAGCGGTTAAACAAGCAATACGTGTACCTTGCTGCTTCATCAAGGCTATGACTTTTGTTGTAACTTTTTTGGGACCTGATGTCGTAGATGAATTTTTCATGTGGTCACCTTATTTGATTCATGAACCATGTTCACCACTTCTGGCATTATCGACCAAGCTTTTTGAAATCCACGAAGAAGAGAGTCTGCAACTTCTCCAGGATTTACTATTCTTTTTAAAATAGTTGACAAATCTATAGTTTTTTGATCTAATTCGGTCCGTAACATAGTGCGATCTGCTTCGGATGGTACATTCAGAAAATCTACTATCCGTTTATGCTCAGGCCCGAGCAAGATGGAACCGTGTTGAAGAACAACATCTTCCCCATCCGGGCTATTATACCGACGTTGTGCGCTTCCAATCAATTTCTTCCCGAGATATTTAATCTCGTAGCGACCTGTGCTCGAAAAACATGCTGCTCCAACAGTTGAGCGATAAAGAGATGAATAATTTGGTTGACTTTTTTCGATTGCAACTGCAACTCCAAGTTGGTGTAATGCCAAGGTTAGAGCATGGCTAATATCTTCATAGACAGAATATACACTTTTTCCCTTTACCTGCATAACCACACTGTAGGTCAGTTCATTTGCATGTAAAATCGCGCGACCTCCAGTCGGACGTCGTACAACATCAACACCTTCGCTCTTTGTTCTCTCTACATCAATCTCATCTAACGATTGATTCCAACCGAGCGAAATTGCATACGGTTGCCATCCATAGACTCGAATAGTAGGATTTCCAGATCCATCCATTAAAGCCCGGGCAAGCGCTTCGTCATACTCCATATTAAAAACACCGGAACTAGTGCCGGTGTTCTCGAATCGCCAATTCATTTGATTTTATTGAAATCGAGGTCCTGGAATAATACCGCGTTTAATGTTCGCGATAAATTGAAGTATGTTTTGAATTTATGGTGTTTGCTCCAGCTCTGCTTTGATTCGTGCTACCGCTTGAGAAACATTTAACTGGGAACGATACAATAAATAATAAGCTTTTTCAATTTGTTCTATGGCTTGCAGGCTAAAACCTCGACGTCGAATTCCAACCGAATTTACACCTTCGAATGATACAGGTACTCGACCTGCACGAACATATGGAGGGATATCTTTTGTTGCAACATACGAAGCCCCCAACATCGCATGATCCCCTATATGAACAAATTGATGAACAGCGGAAAGTCCACCAAGGATTACCCAATCACCTATTACAACGTGACCACCTAATGGTGCACTGTTCGCGAGTATACAGTTATTTCCCACGCGGCAATCATGTGCTACATGAGTATTTGCCATAAACATACAATTATTACCAATTATGGTCTTGCCGGTTTCTGCTGTACCCCGATTTAATGTGACATATTCGCGGATATCGCAATGGTCACCGACCTCTAAAATCGTCGGTTCTCCTTTGTATTTAAGATCTTGCGGAGGCCCGCCAATAACTGAGAACGAAGCGACTTTACAATTCCTTCCGAGACGAGTACCGTTTTGGATGATTGAATAAGGTGCTATAGTTGTTCCATCCCCAATCAAAACATCTTCTCCGATTATCGCAGACATTCCTATACAAACATTTTCCCCGAGTTGGGCTTTCTTTCCTACATGTGCTAATGGATCAATTTGTACACCCATAGTAATCCTGTTAATTCTGAGCTCGCATTTTTGAATCATCCCGTTCGACAACAGCCGCTGTAAAATCGCCTTCTGCTACTAAATTTCCATCAACGAACGCTTCACCGCGCATTTGAATTAATTTTGATCGACGATTTACCATCTTCACTTCAAGAACAAGTTGATCACCAGGAACAACTGGCTTTCTGAATTTTACGTTATTGATTGCCATGAAAAACACCAATTTGTTCCCAAGATTTTCGATTCCATTCAACATCATAATGCCGCCGGTCTGTGCAAGCGCCTCAACGATTAGAACTCCCGGCATTACCGGTTGACCTGGAAAATGCCCTTGGAAGAACAATTCATTCATAGTGACATTCTTGACTCCAACAACACGTTCATCAAGCTGGAATTCAATGATTTTGTCTACTAAAAGGAAAGGATAGCGGTGCGGCAAAATTCGTTGTATCGCATTAATATCAAAAATGATACCTTCTTTCTTCTCATGCTGATACTTTCGAACTAGTTTATTTTGCTGATAGAGTTTTCGAACTTTTCTTGCAAATTCAATATTAGCAGCATGTCCCGGACGAGCAGCTAGAATTTGTGCTTTTATTGGTGCTCCGATTAACGCAAGGTCACCAATCATATCAAGTAACTTATGACGCGCTGGTTCGTTCCGATAATGAAGTTTTTTATCGTTTAAAACACCGGTTGATCCAAGAATCACAGAATGATCAAGTCCTAATTTATGCATCAGTTTTCGAAGCTCATCCTCTGTATGTTCCTGATCAACAATAACTATTGCATTATCTAGATTTCCACCTTTTATCAAGCCCTGATCGAACAACATTTCTACTTCGTGAAGAAAACAGAATGTCCGTGCTGACGAAAATTCGGAGACAAATTCTTTCTCCATATTAAACAAACCAGTATGCTGGCTTCCGAGTGCAGGATTATTGTAATCGATCATCACTGTTAATCGGAAATCATCTGTTGGTAATGCAACGATTTCTACGCCACGAGCCTGATCTTGATAATGCACGACCTGATCGATAATAAGATAGTCTTTAGGAGATTCTTGATCTTCGACTCCTGCATTTAAAAGCATATCTACAAATGGTTTAGCACTGCCGTCGCCAATCGGTGGCTCAACGTTGTCCAGCTCAACAACCACATTGTCTATTTGTAGTCCTGCAATGGCAGCAAGGACATGCTCCACGGTATGTACGCGAGTGTTTCCAATGCCAAGCGTAGTGCCTCGCTTTAGATCTACAACATGTTCGACATCGGCTGGAATTTCTGGTGAATCAGGTAGGTCAACTCGACGAAATCGAATTCCATAATTTTCTGGCGCGGGTTTAAATGTCATTGTTGTTGTAACTCCAGTATGAAGGCCGACGCCAGACATAGACACAGGTTTTTTAATCGTTAATTGCTGAACAAGCATTCTTTCTACTTCTCCTTGTGTTGTAATTCTGAAATTTTATTTTCGAGTTCTGTGACTTTCTTTTGAAGCGCAGCGATTTCGCGTATTGTATCCGGTAACATCTTTAAGCCGATATATGCACGTTGAGCTTTCCTTGCATCGTCTGCCGGATATCCGAAAAGAGTTTTGCCAGGTTCCTCTATGTTGTTTGGAACACCCGATTGTGCAAGTATCACCGTCCGATCTGCAATATGTATATGACCAGCAATTCCAACTTGACCAGCGATTTGGCAATTCTTCCCAATTTTTGTGCTACCACTAATTCCTGTTTGAGCTGCGATGACAGTATTCTCACCGACGACAACGTTATGAGCAATTTGAATGAGATTGTCCAATTTTACACCTCGGCATATTCGTGTCTCTCCAATTGTTGCCCGATCTATTGTGGTATTCGCGCCAATTTCTACATCATCCTCAATAACAACAATCCCCAATTGAGGTATTTTTTCGTACGACCCATCTGACTGTGGAGCAAATCCAAAACCGTCTGAACCAACAACCACTCCCGAATGCAAATTCACTCTATTCCCAATTTGACATTGATGGTAAACAACAACATTAGGATAAAAAGTGCAATCCTCACCTATATGAGTATAATTTCCAACAACGCACCCTGCACCAACCTTTGTTCCACGCCCAATTACAGCTTGTTCACCTACAACAACATTTGGCCCTAGCGAAACATTCTCACCAATTTGAGCATTGGACGCGATAAAAGCTGTCGGATGAATTCCTGAGTTGAACAGTTCTATCTTTGGTGTAAAGTGTTTTAAAACCTGAAGGAATGCTACATAAGGGTCATCAACTTTTATAAAAACAAGTGAACTCCGATGTTCATATTTCCGCGTATCGAGTTTTCTAGAAACCAAAACTGCTGACGCCTGAGTATTCTCGAGGTACTTTTCGTATTTCGGATTAGCGAGGAATGTTATTGTTCCCTGAGCGGCTTCTTCGATTTTCGCGACATTTAATATCTCTTGTGCAATCCTGGAATCACCTCCCAGAATTTCACCCTTAAGCCACTCTGCAATCTCTTGAATGGTCATGCTGGACTTTTACTTTGTAGGAGAAGTAGTGAGTGGTGTAACTTTCAACTTCTCGAAAATTTTTTGGGTCAAATCGTATTTTTCATTTGCGTACATAAGAAGTATATCACCACTTTTATCGAAGATATAGTCGTATCCTTCTTCATTCGCAACGGTCTGGATCGACTTAAAAACCCGATCCTGAACCGGTTTCATCAATTCGTTTTGTTTATTGAACAATTCACCAGATTGCCCAAATTTTAGATTGCGATAATCGATGATTTTTTGATCCAAATCGCGCAGTTCCTTCTCGGTATCTGCCCTTCGTTGTTCCGTCATTATGAGTTTCCGCTTATCATATTCATCGAACTTCTTCTTCCACTCGTCCTGCATTTTATTTAATTCCTGTTGCCAATCAGCGACAAGCTGATCGAGTTGCTTCTGGGCATCTTGAGCATCGGGAAGTTGTTTCATAATGGCTTCGGAGCTAAAATAACCAATCTTCATTTGGGCATTCACTGGCATCAATAAAAACAGAATGCCAATAATGCTTACGCCAAAAAGTCTCATCATATTTTTATCTCCTGTTTGTTTATAAGGAGTTAATCAAGCTTACTTCGTTTCTTTAGACTTTGCTGGTGCAACCGGACTACCAGTTTTTAGATAATCAATGACTTTATATGTTAAATCAAATTTTGCATCTGCATAAAGGAGGTTCGTTGCTGCTTCCAATTTATCAAACACATAATTAAATCCATTATCCTTCGCCACCTGTTCGATTGCTTTCATCACTCTTTCCTGAATTGGGGCAAACTTCTTTTCTCGAAGTTTTGCGACCTCTCCCTCACGCTGATCAAATTTTTGAAATTGATATTCGCGAGCTCGCTGTTGAAGATCCTGCAAACCTTTTTGTTTATCAGCTTTCGCTTTTGGATCTAATAATGCTTCTTTCTTTTGAAAATCATCAATACCATCTTGTAATTCTTTTCCCATCTTTTCCAGTTCATCCTGCCAGGTCTTTACCGAAGCTTCTAACTCTTTCTTCACTTGTTGAGCTTCGGGAAGTTCAAGAAGTATCTTTTCTGAATTTACATACGCAATCTTGACCGCCTGACCAACACTAAGTGATGAAACAAGTGTCAAGAGAACAAAAAGAAGAATGATTTTTTTCACGGTACCCTCTTTAAAATATGTGATTGAATAACCAATTATACAAATAAATTATCAAAATGAACGCCCAAATTGAAAATGGAACTTCCAGCCAGGTGCATCTCCGCCGGGTGTCCTTGCATCAAAACCATGTCCATAATCAAATCCGATCAGACCGATGGGATTTACCAATAGCCGCACTCCAAATCCTACAGAGCGTCGTAGATCTTGAGGATCCATAACTGTATGGTCTAACCAAACATTACCAGCCTCAGCAAAAAGAAGTGTATAAATTGGAATTGGATTTAATGCCAAAGCAAATCGCAACTCAGACGTGTATTTCATCATCGTCCTACCACCCAGTGAACCACGATACGGACCAAGACTATTATCATCATATCCACGTAATGGAGTTACTGAAATTTGGCCGAGTCCTGTCCCACCCATATAAAACAAATCTTGATAAGGAATTTTTGGATCTTTTTCTAAAGGAAATATTACACCGAATAAACTTGAACTCATTAATGTTATTCGACCGGATGAAATAAGAGGTAAATACCAATCTACCGAAAGGACATGTTTATGATAACGTGATTGCTGCACTCCAGAAAACTTTGGTATTCCATTAATATCTGTTAAAAGCGAAAAACTTGATCCACGAGCTGGAAAAATTGGACTATCGGTACTATTACGTGAAATCACTTGAGAAATTCCGACCTGCGTTGTTTTTCCTGGCGGATAGTATAAGTCATAGACCGAAGAACCTCCAAGAGAGTGATATGAATTTTCTTGTACACGTAATGTCCAATCACCTCTGAAATACATATCAGGCCATTTAAACCGGCGTCCAATTCGAATCGAAGCTCCTCGATAATGTATTTCAGCGTAATATGATTGATATGTGTCGAAAATGCTGAATCCAAATAACGTTGGTGAGTTGAACATCCAGGGTTCCTGGAATCCAATCGAGATAGTACGATAATAGTTGCTAACACCAAATTGCCAGTCAAACGTCAACGATTGGCCGGCGCCACCTCTAAATGGCTCTGAAATAGAAAAATTGTTAAAAGATAATCCGACACCACCACTGAATCCAAATGCTCCACTATAACCAACAGACATATTAAATGTATCGCTGGACTTCTCTTCAACAGAATACTCAAGTTCGACAGTTTTTTCATCAACTGGTCGGACATCAGGTTTTAACTTTTCAGGATTGAAATAATTTAATTGCTGTAACTGTCGTAAACTCCTAATGATCAATTGTCGGCTGAAATAATCACCTGGTTTCGTGAGTAATTCTCGCCGAATCACTTTTTCGTATGTCTTTGTATTTCCTGTGACAAGTACTCGACCGATTCGAAATTGATTCCGCTCAAATACTTTCATAACAATATCGAGACTGTCTTTTCCTATAACTTTCATTTCCGGTTCGACTTGAAACCACAAATATCCATTATCGGCGTAGAGGGAAGTCACGTCGGTCTCTTCTTCATTCCTACGTAAATTCTGCTCAAACTTCTCTTGGTTATAAACGTCACCTTGTTTAAAGCCAAGTCTGGCATTGAGTACGTCCGAAGGATAGACAGTATTTCCTTCCCACGAAATATTACGCACAAAGAATTGTTCTCCTTCAGAAACATAAATGTCTATCGTGAGATATTTTTTCGAATCATCGTATATTAAAGAATCGGCAAGCAATTCTGCATCTCGAAAACCATTCTTTCGATAAAAGGCGAGTATCAATCCTTTATCTTCCTGATATTTTTTCTTATCGAATTTATTTGTTTGCCAGAATTTCCACCAGGTTCGCTAATTCGTTTCTTTCATTTCAC
>Ga0233422_10001007_pt1 | contig 13080 bp, 9 predicted proteins | sample Watercolumn_Mata_2_FD_182724 | JGI IMG/M metagenome (GOLD analysis project Ga0233422, IMG submission 182724) | Freshwater microbial communities from Lake Matano, South Sulawesi, Indonesia - Watercolumn_Matano_2014_110_MG | ecosystem: Environmental > Aquatic > Freshwater > Lake | place...
TTATTTTTGTAAATAGTTCTCCGAATTGTACACTTGAAGAAATTGGATTTGTGAATAACGAATTAGTTGATAACTGATAATCAATATTAGTGGCTGATGATTTTGTGGTTGGATTTAATATTTTGATCACATTTAATGCGTTTGAGTAATCATAACTTGTTAAAACTCGAATTGAAGAATTGGTAACTACTAAACTGATTTCTGTATTATTATCGTTCTCATTCAGTTCATCAATATTTTTTTCGATATCCAGCTGAACTAAGATTTTATGTTCGCCCGGTTTATTTTTTATGGGCAAAAATATCACAAGCGAATCCATGAATAGCGGTATTTTACGAGTAATATTCCTATCAAAGATTACTGAACTATTATAATTGTCTTTAATTGTTGCGGTGAAATTTTTATTTATTGTTCTCCCTAAATTTTTATACCTAATAGTGCATTTCACACTATCATCTTGATTTGTAACTTTAGGCGGAGTGAAGGATACATCATTTGTTGAGATATTAAGATTAGGCTTTGGCGGAACTTTAAGTGATATGATCGGATCCCCAATAAGAGAATTTGTTAATGAAAATATTTTGTTGACGTTGCTTGAACTGTATTGTGTTAATAATTTCACTTTGGTTTTATTAAGTGCGTCTGCGATGTTCAAGACTGAATCTTTCAAAATGGTTTCATAAAATAATTTTGGAGCTACTATGGACGATGAAGTAAACCCAAGTGAAGTATTACCAATATAAGCAATAGCTTGACCATCTTTTCCATTTACAAATAATTCACTAAAGGAAGTAACATCCGGCTCGGCAAATTTTGCTGTTGAACATCCAAAATCAGTAATCAAAGGATTTGCATTTACAATATTATTTAATTGCTTCGGTTCTGTTATACTATTATCCCACGTTTGAGTACCGCTATGCCCGAGATACGATATGAAAACTCCTGAGCTATCAATAGCATTTTGAATTTTGGAAACATTGAACGGGCCGAAGTTTGTGTTGGGATTTAATGTTTTATAAAAATGATTTACTATTCCGCCTATTGGTGATGGTTTAATAAAATTATCAATTACATACTGATTGCTGTTTCTTAATTGATCTAACTCGTTTTGATTATTTCCAACTCCGCCGGAGAAGAATAAAAATCTTTTATTCAATTCGGAATAACCTTTCGATAAACAATTTTTGTGTTTATTGAGATAATTTCTTACTTCTTCTTCAGTACGTGCTGGTATTCTTCCAATTTTAATTAAGGGATTATAAAAAGTTGAAGAATTCCAATTTATAAACCACGCATCACTTACTGGAACACCGTAGGAAGGAACTAAGTTTGGATGGTCGGGTGCTGGTAGTTGTTTCTGTCTATTCTCATAATAATCATAATTCGCTGAGCCAAGAAGCAATACATGTTCAATCTTTGGTGATGCCCATGCAGTATATGCAGTTTGCATAAAATCTTTTATTGATTCAGCTGAAAGAAATCCGTAATTGAATTCATCATAAATATCAAAAACATTTACTACCAAAACTTTTTTGTTGTAGGACTGCTTTATAAAGTTTGAATATTCCAAAGCTGAATTCATCAACTTTGGATGAGTAATTATTAAATATTCGACATTGTTTGAATTGCTTCTGATATTAGTAAACCGCTTTTTATAAAATATTTTTGGCGATAGAATTTTGGTACTAGGGCAAATAAAAAAAGTTTTGCTGGAATCTAATAGATCAGTAAAAACAATTTTATCCAAAGGCGAATTATAATTTGTAATTCTAACAGTATTTAATATTCCTTCTGATTTATATATCGAGATTGGATTTCCTTTGTAATTACTTATTTCATAATTAACCAACTCAGAAATATTATAGTCATTGAATTTAAAACTGATCGAGTCGTTAGAAAATAATAGTAACCTTGGATATTCAATTTCATACCAATCATGAAAAACGGAATTTATAGATGCTTGAGTAGGATAAGAAACCGATCTTAATTTGTTATTCCCGTTTGAAAGCAGATTAGAATTAAAGCCAGCTTTAATTATTCTTTGCTGGTAGTTATCGAAGGATAAAGAATCATAAATTTTATTATCAGAGTTAATTGCTAATCCAACTCTGTGTGCATTTTTTGTTTTGTCAGAAGCATAGCTTTGTAATTTTACAAAAGCTTTTGCGGTCTTATTAGTAACAAGATTCGAAACTGTAAACGGCAGCTCCATCGTTCCAACACCTTGAGTATTCCATAACCATGTTTCATTTTCTGTCCAATCCGGAAATTGTCTTCTAACTAATTGATCTGTAGAAAAATCGAACCAAATATTTTTTTCATAATGCACCAACTGATTAAAATAATTTATTGTCTTCACTGCAGAACCGGCAGGCAGATTAGTAACTGAATTCCTTAATCCATTTTGTTTTCCCCAGGTTAGCCATACAACTGTGGTATCAGTATAACGATCTAAATATTCATTATAAGGTTGATTGTATTGGTTAATCTCTCTATGCTTTCCGCCGTAATTTTTATATCCTACAAACTCTATAAAATCATTTGGGTCAAAATTATTATCGTCTTCACCATTAACATAAATAGGAACCTCTTTTCCCTTCCAAAATAATTGAAAGGTTTTAGGGTTAATTTGTGCAATATTAATTCCAAGATTTAATAAGTCGGTATGCTTGATTCTGTAAACTCCATCATTTGCTAGACCAAGTTTTATATATTCTCGCTGGTAATCAATCCAATCGTCGCTTACCTCCTTACCAATATTATTTTCCATTTGGAAAAAGTTAACTGCATATTTCTTGTTTATTATAGCATCATTTACCCCAAAGTAATTTTCTTGTTTTTGTATGCTCTGCTGAGAAATATTGTTCAACTCAACTGAAAAATTTTTAATTCTATAAGTTTTATTTAATTCAGGGTTATAGTTAAATAGTGCCACAGTAAAATGAATACAAACATTTTTCCCCATCTGAATGATACCATGGTTAAGAAAGTCATTTTCCATCGACAATTTATTTACTAATGAAAAATCATATTTAAATATCCCCTCTTTATTTATAGATATTTCAGGATTGAAATATGGCTTTTCTTCCAAGTATTCTTTTTCGGTTATTTCAAATTTAATTTGTGGAATACAATTTGGCGGTATTGCTATAAATAATTCTGCTTTGGGGAACATAAATGTACCGGGTTTGGATTCATCAACATATTCGTTAAATAGCAGATGTGTACCAGACTTCGAATTTATTATCTGATAATCTGAAGGGAGAGTTTCAAAAGCTAATTTATAACTATTCCCGGATATCTTTTCATCAATTAATTTGAATTGAGCATTTATTGATTGCAGAATCACAAAAAGAATCAATACACTGTATTTAATTTTTATCATCTCGGCTGCTCAGATAATAGAGAATTAAATACTTTTTCATAATTAGCTATCATTTTAACAAGCGAAAAATCCTTCATAACCCTTTCTCTTAGATTAGCTCCAAGCTGCTCTGCATACTTATTATTCTGCAGAAGAATTAAAATACTTTTTGAAAGCTCGCTAACATTTTCCCCTTCGAACAATAAACCAGTTTTTTCATGATCAATAATTTCCGGAATGCCTCCAACATCAGCTGCGATCACTGCTTTACCCATTAATCCAGCTTCCAATACAACAAGTCCCAGCGATTCCTCTCGAGATGGCACGGTTACAAATAAAGCTTTCTCGATTATATTCCATGGAACTGATTCAAATTTATAAAATTCTACTTGAATTTTTTCTGCAATAGTAAGTAACCGTAATATTGGAAATTCACTTCCTTCACCAATCAATAGTAGTTTTGGCAGTTCTGTTTTTAATTTAATTTTTGAAAATGCTTTTATGAGCAGGTCAAATCCTTTTTCAAATTCAAATCTACCGTATGCAAGTAAATAGTTACTTTCTAAAATACTTGTACAAGAATCAAAACCTGACTTTTCAACTCCATTGTAAATCACTTCCAATTTATTTTCCTTAATTTGATAAAACTTCATTAAATGGGTTTTAATGAAATTACTGACTGCGATTACTTTATCGCTATTGTAACTCAACGACTTATGATCATTTGTAAATGAATGAACTGTCATAATGATTCTAGTATTTATTCTAAAGATTATCCGAGCAATTAAAGAAATAAATTCTGGATAGCGGTGATGCACACTAATAATATTTAATTTTTGAGATGAAGATATTTTCTTCAACCATAACAAGCATTTTAAAAAGCTTATAATGGATTTGCCGTTAGGATTACATGGAATTATAAATATTTTTTCTTTTGATAGAGAAATTAATTTAAGATCGCTTTCAGCATTTGTAATAAGAATAACATCATTTCCAATTTCATTTAATCCTGCAATTAGCGACAAACAGATTTTACTTCTGCCGCAAACAGATTTAATATTGGGTACAAAGATTGCAATTTTCATTTGAAATATTTTTCCTTAACAACCATCGCAACAAATAATGGATATTCTATAAAATATCTTTTCCATAATCTTGTTGGATCGTTAATTAGTCTTATTAACCATTCTAATGAAAGCAATCTAAGAAACTTTGGTGCCCGCTTTTTATGTCCGGAATAATATTCATAAAATCCACCGACAGTTAATATTAGCGGCACATTTAATTTGTGATAATTTTCATTTAACCATAGTTCTTGATTGGGTACGCCCATTCCAATTAATAAAATAGTTGGTCGCGAATTATTGATTTGTTCATATACAGTTGGAATTAATTCATCAAATCCATTTGAAGAACCGGTAATTTTAATTTGAGGGTATTGCTGTCTGGCTTTGGCAATATATTTTTTGAGAATATTACTTTCACTTCCTAAAAGGAATATTGAAGATTTCGTTTGATTAGCTATCCTTAATAATTCATAATTAATGTCAGTACTAATAATTTTTTTGAAACCGTTAAATTCATTTTTATAAAATAATTTTAGAAGCAGATATAAACCGGTTGAATCCGGATAGTAATTAAAATCATTATTTAATTTTTTTGCTGGATTATCTCTATGATATTTTAGCAGCCTGAAATCGGAATAAAGAATTGCGGTTTTAATATTTTTTGAAATGGAATCTAAAATAAGAGAATATATTTGAGTTGCGGTAAATAGGTTAAATCTTATCCCAAATAGTTCAAATGATTTAATGTTCATTTTTCAAGTTTAATATTTCTAACACATTTTCATAAACAAGTTCTGGAGTAATATCTTCAATGCAGATTCTTTTTTCGTGTATGCATCGCCACTCACACCCTTTGCACTCAACATCTTTATATAACATTAGTTGATTTTTTTTTCATTATACGGAAAAAATATACCATGAGAGCCGCATCCAATAATTCCTATTAACGGTTTACCGAGTGCTTTTGCGATATGAGTAAATCCAGAATCGTTACCAATAAATAAATCAGCTAATTGAATTAATGCAGCACTTTGGGTTAATGTAAACTCCCCAGCAATATTAATAATATTTTTTGCTTTTGGAATAATTTTTTCAATTTTATTTCTCTGATTTCTTGAACCTTGATAAATGATAAGATAATTATCATTAAGGAAAAGATTATTTAGTTCATAATAGTTTTTTGCAGACCAATCTTTCTCTTCAATATCGCTCATCGGATTTATTACAATTAGCTTATCGCGCTGTACAGTACGAATAGAGTCAATTTTTGATTCGACTTCTGCTATGATTTCATTACTGAGAAAATATTTTGCTCTACGATTAATTTCTTTCTTTGTTAGTAACTCTAATAACTCTGATTGTTTCTCAAATTCGGTCTTATTCTTAAAATCAAGGATTCTATCATAATGTTTGTCATAGTAGTTAGCAAATATTCTTCTCATATGTTTTTGATTAGACTTAAAACACATTTTCTTTAAGGCACCAGAAACAATTGTTATCTCATCATTATTTGGACCACGTGCTGAAGTAATATTAATTGCATATTCTAAATTTAATTTTTGCAGCTCTTTAAGAAATTTTATTCGATACAACATTGAAAAGCGGTAAAGCGGATAGTCCCAATAAATAATTTTTACTCTTCCGTTATAATGAGCGAAGAGATCATAATATTTTTTCTTTATTAATAAAAACATTTCTTTGCCATTTTCGAATTTGTCTTCATTGACTAGAACTAAAGATGATATTATCAAATCACCAATTTGGCCTGTATTGACGAAGAGAATGTTTTTAGGATTATCCGTTTTAGATTTTAGAGCAAGAGATTTTATAAATATAAATAATATGAATGATATGAAATTCTTTATGTAAATGAAGAACAATGGTTGGTCAATATTATTTTTCTTAAAAATCATAATCTTAGTTCATAATTGAGTTACAACTCTCCAATCTACACCATCATGATAAATTAGTTTCTTGTTTTTCATTCCATCTGGTATTTCGAAAGATATTTTTGAATAACCTCTACCGCTAATCGCTTCTTCCACTTTTAATTTCGATGGATTAAAATAATAATAAGGAGATTCCCCTGGATTTATTGAGAGAAAAACATATTCATCCAGAGTTTCTATAGTAATTCTATTATTTAAAATGGATGATGTAATTTTGGGACAATTGTTCAAATAATTCGGCCCAATTAATTCCGTGAATAATATCGGAGCTATGTTCAAATTAGCATTAGAATAATTTTTAGTTTTAACAAAATGATATTGATAATTAATCAGCAACGGATCTTTTAAAACCAGGATAAATGTATTATAATCATACAAAGAAATTAGTTTTTGAATTCTAAATTGATTTATAGTATTTATTTCGTTGTTAACTTTGGCATATCTTAGAACAGTACCAAAGTTTAAAATTACCAAGCTATAAAGAACAAATCGCAATAATTTCTCCCTATAATTAACTAAACAACCAAAAAGAATAACTAATACAAAAATAACTTGAATAGAATTAACTCTATTTCCTGCAGGGACAAATATTCTTGGGAAAGAAATGATTAAGTATGATATTAAGAGCAGAATAATATTTTTTAATACTCTATATTTATATATGAGTAAGAATAAGACAACAAAAAATATAAAGACTATCGTAATTGCCAAAGTTTTATGAATTACAATATAAGTGTATAAGATTTCACCATAATAAGGATTGAGAATTATCAGCAGATTTCCGAACAAGGAAAGTGGTTTCTTCCACAAATTTGTTAGAAAAATTGTTGACTCATTTACATGTATATAAAAATTCGAAAAAATGAATATTACCATTACCACTAGCTCAATTATTAATAATGTAATAATTATTTTTTTTTGATCTTCTATCATATTTCTTTTTTTGATTAGTAATAGATATATGAATAGTAATGGTATATGAAGTGCTTGTTGTTTTGATGCGATGCTTAACCAAAAGAAAAATAAATGAAGCAATAAGTAATTGAATTTATGTATAGGATTGTTAAGATATTTAAGCATGAAAAGCAGTGACAAAACATAAAATAAGATCATCAGTAATTCAGTACGGTTTGTAATCCAAGTAATCCATTTATAATTATCCGGATAAATTGAATAAACCATCGTTGCGAAAAAAATCCACCCATTTGATATCTCCAATTTGAAATACTTCTTTAACTCAATTAATAGGAAATAAACGGTTGCAACTAATACTAAATGGATTAATAGAGTTTCAAATTTCATAAGCAATGGCATCATTGGAAATAATTTATAATCAATCCAAAAACTTAAATAAGAAACTGGGCGAAGAAATAAAAAATATGGATCCGCCGGATTAAGAGATATTGGATTGTTCGGATGGGAATTTATTACTCCAAAAACAACAAAATCATCAAGGTAGTGCTCAGGAAGTGCGATAATACAAGGTAGAAATATTATTATATTGATGATAATTAGGATCGAAATCTGAAGAGATGTTTTATTTCTAATTTTTTGTTTTACTTTCTCAAACATGGACTCTTCTGAATAATAATTCATCTTTTACTTAACGGTAGAAATCCAGCATTAAAATGTGTTTTATAAAATATAGCAAGAAATAACAAAATAAAAACCTCACTAAGAACAGATGAAAAGACGGCTCCTAACGAAGCATATTTTGGAATTAATATTAGGTTTACAATTACGTTGATAATAACTCCAAAAAAGATTGATAATAAAAATAATTTTTGTTTCCCGGTTGTAATGAATACACCTGAATAAATCCTACTGAAATAATTAATTAACACACTTATCATAAGTATTTTTAGTAATGGGATTGAATAAAAATAGTGTGAACCATACGTGAAATATATTATTTCATCTGAAAATAAAAATCCTGTTAATGTAATTATAAATCCAATTCCGATTAAATATTTTGAATATTTATTCACTATATCACTATATGACAAACTATTAACATTTTTTGAAAGTTGAGGCAGAAAAGACTGATAGATAATCGAAAATGGAATAAATGAAATTAAAACAAATTTTGACGCTGCTGAAAAGTAACCAGCCTCCTTGTTCCCGGATATTATACAAATTAATATTAGACTAATATTTGAATTAGCTATTAGTAACAGCGCGGTTAATGCTAAAGGGATGGATTGATTTAACAAATACTTAATTGTATGAATTTTGAAGGCAAAATGAACCCCAATTGCTTTTCTATAATAGATGAGTAGGAATAGAGAATTAAGAATTTCTTTTAATGTAATTATCCAAACCGCAGTTATTGAGTCATTCTTTTCATGAATAAATAAAAGTACACAAATAAGATTTGTTAAAGATGAGAGTATCATGCAGATTGATATTAAATTATATTTTTCTTTCGCTCTAATATACCAATTTGTATAAAGTGCATTGGAAATGATTGTTATACCATAAATCAATACATAGGATTTGATTTGTCCAGAGAGGTCAATAATAAAATACATAAATACAATAAGAAGGTATAATGAAATTCCAATAATCAATCTTAGAGTGAATACACTATCACAGAATGATTTTTCATTAAGTATTCCACTAGATATTTCTCTTGTAGCTATATCATCGTGAATAAATCCGAGTGCAATTGTAAAATAAGATACGATTACAATTGAAATATTCATTGCCCCAAAATCTTCAACTACTATTATTCGAGCAATAAGTATAAAAGTAATAAAATTTAGTATACGACTTATTATTTCACCTGAAGAGAAAAAGACGATGTTTTTTTGAATCAGTTTTAGATTCACAGAGGAAGTCTAATTAATTACATAATTTAATTTTATTTTTTCATCGGCTTCATATTAAAATTATCAACTTTTCTAAAAACCGGTTGGACAGGTTCACCTTTCAAACTTTCTTTTAATTGTTTTTTTTCAATTGCATTCTTTAATACTGCAAGAGATTCTTCCAATGCTTGAAGCGTATATTCAACATCCGAATTACTGTGGGAATAAGACATGTTGTGGAATCCTTGCCAAAGCACTCCCCTCTTAATCATTTCTTGTTGCATAAGAGATTTTTGAATAAGCGGATCTCCGGCTTTTTCATCAAATGTAGCCATTGAACGCCAGTTGTACCCGGTCGCCTTTGTAAAATCCAATCCGAGTTTTTTTGCGATTGAGTTGTAACCGTCTTTCAATTTCTTTCCCTGTTCGTCTAGATACTTGGGAACATTTTTGTCCCGTAATTCTTCAATCGTTGCTTTTGTCGCTGCAAGAGATAACGCCTCACCGCCAAATGTTGTATAGAAAAAAATATCCTCATCAGCAAGATTCATAATTGTTCTTTTTCCAGTAAGAATTGAAATTGGCATACCATTAGCAACTGCTTTGGAATAAGTTGCAAGGTCTGGAGTAATGCCAAAATATTCTTGTGCACCACCAAGCGCCATTCTAAAACCCGTCCACATTTCATCAAATATCAAAACAATATTTTTCTCTTCACAAAGAGATGCAAGTTTATGCAAGAAATTATCTTCTGGTTCGGCAAAGACAACTGGTTCTAAAATTATTGCGGCAACATCATCATCAATTGAATTTTTAACGGAATCAATATCATTATAATTAAACGTAAACGAATTAGCTTGAACAGCATAAGGAATTCCGTTATTGCGTGCGGTGACAGCTATATACCAATCATGCCATCCGTGGTAACCGCAGCATAATATTTTATTTTTGCCGGTATAAGCTCGTGCTAAACGCACAGCGGCACTCGTTGCATCCGCCCCGGTTTTACTATAACGCACTGCTTCTGCATTAGGAATAATTTTATTTATCATTTCAGCGACTTCAATTTCAAGCGGATGCATCATTGAGAATGTTATACCATCTTCCAATTGTTTCCTTATCGCTTCATCAACCTTAGGGTAAGCATAGCCAAGCGAGAGCGGCCCGACCCCCATCATAAAATCTATGTATTCATTTCCGTCAACATCCCAAACGTGCGAACCATTTCCTCTAACTAAATATTTCGGTGCGATACCCTTTACCCATTGTCCGGGACCTTTAGCAAGGGTTTGAGTAACGGAAGGAATTAAACCAACTGCTCTTTCATATAATTGATTTGATTTATCAATGCTTGGGAAATTATTTAACAAAGAAATTTTATTGGGCATAGGTGCTCCGAAAGTTATTGGCTGTCAGCAATCAGCCGATTACTGATAGCTAAAGAAATTTTTTCCGCTGTAAATCCTTCATACTCAAGCACATCATTTAATAAAGCCGGCTTGAACCATTTATTCATTAACGCAAAAGGTAAAACATTTGCCGTTTTTTTGTTACGCAAGAGTATTTCCGCCAGAATAGAAAACAATCCTCCGGTAATAAAATGATCTTCCAGCGTTACAACTAACTTGCATTCGTTAATTGCCTTCAACACAGCAGTTTCATCAACTGGTTTTGGCGTTCGGATATTGATCAATCTAACCGTAATACCTTTTGATTCCAATATTTTTTTTGCTTTGAATGCTTCGCTAAAAAGAAAACCGTAAACCAAAATCGCTACATCTCTCCCTTCACCAAAAACTTCCGCCTTTCCTATTTCGTAATTGGAGTGTTCAATCAATGGTTTAGTATTATTATAACGGATATAAAACGGAGAGATATCAGCAAAGATTGCGGGCAGACATTGAAGCATATCATCTTCATCAGCTGGACAAAAAACATTTACATTCGGAATTCCTCGCATTATTGAAACATCTTCAATTGCTTGATGAGTAGGCCCATTTGCATCTGATAAGAATCCCGGTACTGCACCGACAATTTTAACTGAGAGATTGGCAATTCCAATATCAGTCCGAATAAATTCGAAAGCACGCATAGTTAAAAATGTTGCAAGTGCATGCACAATTGGAATTCTTCCTCTCAATGCTAAACCCGCAGACATTCCAATTAATGTTTGCTCTGCAATGCCCACATCAATAAAATTATTTTTAATCTTAGATGTGATATTTCTCATAGCAGAACGGTTCTCGGATGTCATTATTATGAATCGATCATCTTTTTTAATCAAATCAAAAATTAAATCTTCGTAAGTCATTTATCTCGCCACGATTGTTTCTGATTTTAATTTTGTCTTTCTGCTTCCGTGTAATTCCTTTATAAGCATTTCAATTTCATCTTCCTTAAAATTTACAAACCATCTGTCTGCTCTTTTTTCAATACTCGGTAATCCTTTTCCTCTAATGGTTTCAGCAATTACTACCGATGGTTTCTCTTTTGTGAAAGGGAACTTTGAAAATACTTTTTCCATTTCTTGAAAATTATGTCCATTTATTGATTTAGCTTTCAACCCAAAAGCTTCAAATTTTTTCTGAAGAGGATTAATAGGAATAAGATCTTCCGTTTTCATATTAGCTTGAAATTTATTTCTATCAACAACAATTAAAAGATTATCCAGCTTGTAAGCTGAAGCAACAAGCATAGCTTCCCACATAGAGCCTTCATTCAATTCACCATCACCCACCATAATAACAATTTTGTTCTTCTGCTTTTTGATTTTACAATCATAAGCAACGCCCATCGCTACAGAGAGATTATGTCCAAGAGAACCGGAATGAAATTCTACGCCGGGGATATTTCTGTTGGGATGCCAGTAAATATAATCATTAGTCTTTAAATGGTTATTTAATCGATACTCTTCAAGCCAACCGATCTCAACAAAGGTTCCGTACATTGCAGGTACATCGTGCCCTTTCGAAAGAAAAAAATAATCGCGTTTGGGGTCGGTAAGTTTATTTAAAGAAATGTTTAAATATTCTTTATATAAAAAAAGTATTATATCTGCGCATGATAAGGAAGCACCAATAAAACATCCTCCGTTCCCGCTCATTCTAATAATTCTTTCTCTTACATTTAATGCAGATTTCTGCAACTCTTCTAATTTACTTTTTAGCATTTCTATTTTTCGAAGTGTAAAATATTGTTTGATAATTTACTTATGATGAAAAAATATAATTTATTACAAATAGAATTTAACTGTTAGTATTAAACAAAGCTGGTGCCAATATCTAATCAAATTTTAATACGATAGATTTTCTTTCACGTTCTGATAATTCAACAGATTTATTTGTTGTTTTGAATAGATCAAAAACCGATTGACCAGAAGTTTCGGAGTTTTTAGCTTCATCATATTTTTGTTGTTGTATTAGGTCTTCAATCTTTTTAGCCGATGCAGATCTATCACTAAACTGGCTTCCTTCCGGAATACCAAGAGCTTGTTTTAACAGAACAATGATTTCTTCTCTCAAATCTTGAATTCGATTTAAATCCGGAGGAGTTGGGCTTTGAAATGCCGGCGTTTGTGTGCTCTTATCCTCAGAGATTTGTTTTGCAGTGTCAATTAATTTTGATCTTGAATCCGCACTTATTATAGAGGTTACTTGATTTCTTTTTCCGCTTTCTACAACATATTTTTCTTCATCTTCATCTTCCACAAATGTATCATCAAAAGCAAAAATTGCATCAGCGAATATTTTATCGTTCTGGCTTTGTGCTTCAACAGCTTTTAAATCGAATGAATATACTTCAGCAAAATTGGCTTCAGATTCTTTTTTGGTTAATGATGTTAATCCAAGCTGCTGAATTCTAAATCTAAACCTTGAATGATTAAGGTCGAA
>Ga0233422_10001009_pt1 | contig 13049 bp, 11 predicted proteins | sample Watercolumn_Mata_2_FD_182724 | JGI IMG/M metagenome (GOLD analysis project Ga0233422, IMG submission 182724) | Freshwater microbial communities from Lake Matano, South Sulawesi, Indonesia - Watercolumn_Matano_2014_110_MG | ecosystem: Environmental > Aquatic > Freshwater > Lake | place...
AATATGGATTAAGTGTCCTCTCTGGCCAGCTGGATGACTTTTAAAAATGCAGTTATTGATATTCCATATGGCGGAGGAAAGGGCGGAGTTCAGATTAATCCTGAAAAGTATAGTGAGAGGGAGCTTGAAGATATATCAAGAGCTTATATTAGGGCAATTTATGAGGTAATTGGAGAGAAAAAGGATATTCCTGCTCCAGATGTTAACACTTCTTCAAGAGAGATGGACTGGATGTATGATGAGTATTCAAAGCTAGTTGGCAAGGATACAAAAGCAGTTATAACTGGAAAGAGTGTAGCAAAGGGCGGAAGCCTGGGCAGAGATACTGCAACTGCAAGGGGTGCTTATTTCATAACAGAAAAAGCCCTGGAAAAAATAAAATTAAATAAAGAAGTTGCTATTCAGGGAGCTGGAAATGCAGGAGGAAATTATGCAAGAATTTGCTATGAGAATGGATATAAAATAATTGCAATAAGCGATAAAAAAGGAGGAATAATTAATAAACAGGGATTAGATATTAAAAAAGTTGAAGAATATAATAAAAAAACAGGAAGTGTTGTTGGATTTCAAGATGCAAAAGACATTACAAATGATGAATTGCTAGCATTAGATGTGGATATTCTTGCTCTAGCTGCTCTCGAGGATCAGATAACTGAGAAGAATTATGAAAAAGTAAAAGCAAAACTGATAATTGAATTGGCTAATGGACCGATATCAAGCAAGGCTAATCTAAAAGCAGAAATTATGCCAGATATTCTAGCAAATTCAGGAGGAGTCCTAGTTTCTTATTTTGAGTGGGTTCAAAATCTCAATAATGAAAAATGGAGTGCTGAAAAGGTTGACAAGATGCTAAAAGAAAAGATGGAAAGAGCTTTTGACGAGGTTTATTCTATAAAAGAAAAGGAAAATGTTGATATGAGGACTGCAGCCTATATTCTAGCATTAAAAAGATTAGAAAAAGAAGCAAAATTCTAAATTATTTTCTTTTTGATTTCTTAAAACTTAGCTCAGAGAATACAAAGATGTAAAGAATTTCTAAGATTCCAAAAGTGTTTACAACTAGAAGAACTATAAACCAAATTATACTATTTAATCTTGCAGATTTCCATAAAGCTATTCCTTTCCAAACCAAACTCCAAACTAAACCAATAAATAATATTATTGGCGGAACAGCCATTAGTGCTTGTATTAATTCTCCAGCCATGTTTTTAATAGTATTATCAGCTATTTAAATGTTTTTTATAATATATTATTAAAAATATCCTTTACAATATATATAATAGATTATATACATCGGCCTTTAGAAGTATTTAAATAGTCAGACTACAATATATTGTAGTAAAATTAAAAAAGGCTACAATAGGTTGTAGTAATTTAAAAAGAGTAAAAATGTATTGCCCCTTCTGCAGGCATCACGAAACAAAGGTAACTGATAAGAGAGATAGTGAGAAAGAGACAAAAAGAAGAAGGGAGTGCTTGAAATGTGAGAGGAGATTTACAACTTTTGAAAAAGTTGAGCCAATAGAGATTGTTGTTATTAAAAAAGATGGAAGAAAGGAAGAATTTTCAAGAGAAAAACTAAAAGCAGGGCTTTTGAAAGCTGTTGAAAAGAGGCCTGTAAAAGAAGAAGATGTTGATAAGGCAGTAATGGAGCTGGAAGAGAGCTTTAATAAAAAAGGAAAGGAGATTTCAAGCAAGGAAATAGGGGAGGCTGTTATGAAAAAACTAAAAAAATTAGATAAAGTTGCATACATAAGATTTGCATCAGTATATAGGGGCTTTCAGAGTATAGACGATTTTAGAAACGCTGTAAAAGAGGTTGGAAAATAGAAATCTAAATAGTAGTAACAAAAATATAGAAAGGTTTTAAAACAAAAAATAAATAAAAATAAGATGGTAAGCAAAATAAAAAAAAGAGACGGAAGAATTGTTCCTTTTGACAAAGAGAAGATAATTAATGCTATATATAAAGCAGCTCAGGCTGTAGGCGGGCATGATAGAGAGCTTTCTGTAAAGCTTGCAGAGGAAGTTTGTGCAATTGTTGAGGAGAGATTTAAAGACAGCATTCCAGATGTAGAAAGCTTGCAGGATATAGTGGAGAAAACTTTAGTTGAAAGAGGCCATTATAAGACTGCTAAAGCATACATATTATACAGAGAGCAGCATAAGCAGATTAGAGAGGTTTCTTTTATTTTAACTTCAGAAGAGCTAATCCAGGATTATCTTGAGAATTTGGATTGGAGAATCAAAGAGAATAGCAATATGGCCTATTCATTACAAGGATTAAACAATCATATAACAAATATGGTTACACAGAAATTCTGGCTTAATTCAATATATCCAAATGAGATAAGAAGAAGTTATGAAAAAGGAGATTTCCATGTTCATGACTTGGGAATTTTAGCTCCTTACTGCTGCGGCTGGGATTTTAGAGACTTATTATTAAGGGGATTTGGCGGAGTTGGAGGCAAAATTGAGTGCAGACCCCCAAAACATCTGAGAACAGCAATATCTCAATTAGTAAATTTCCTTTATACATTACAAGGAGAGGCTGCAGGAGCGCAGGCAATCTCAAATTTTGATACTCTTCTTGCTCCTTTTGTAAGATATGATAATCTTGATTATAAGAGCGTAAAGCAGTGCATGCAGGAATTTGTTTATGGCATGAATATTCCTACAAGAGTTGGATTTCAGACTCCTTTTACAAATATAACTCTTGATTTAAAAGTTCCAGAATATATGAAAGAGGAACATGTTATAATCGGCGGAGTCCCTCAAAAAGAGACATATAAAGAATTTCAGGAAGAGATGAATCTTATAAACAGAACTTTTGCAGAGGTTATGCTTGAGGGAGATGCAAAAGGAAGAGTATTTACCTTTCCTATTCCAACCTATAATATCACAAAAGATTTTGACTGGGAGAATCAAGTTTATGATAAGATATGGGAGATGACGGCTAAATATGGAATTCCATATTTTTCTAATTTTATAAATTCAGATATGAAGCCAGAGGATGCAAGAAGTATGTGCTTGCATGGAGATGAAGAGATTATTATCAGAAATAAAGGCAAAATCGAAAGAACTACTATGAAAGAGATTATAGAAACTTATGGCGGAGAGGAATGGAGCGACTGCAATGAGGAACTTGAGGTTCTTGGGCTTGATAATGAGTATAAGATAGAATGGACAAAAATAAAGAGTTTCTTTATGACAAAGCTAAAAGGGATGGTTAAAATAAAGACAAAGGACGGAAAATTTGCCGGATATTCTGAAAATCATCCTGTACTAATTTTAACAGAGGGGGGATTAAAGCAAAAGATGGCTAAAGAAATTGAAATTGGAGACTATATGATAAGCCTAAAAGATGCTTCTAAAATGCTTTCTAAAGAGAAAGAGAAGATAGGAAACTTTGAATTTGATGAAAAACTAGCTTTCTTGCTTGGATTCTTTACTGCAGATGGTAACTTCTTATATAAAAGCAAAACAAAAAAATTAAGGGGATTGCAGTTTACTTTTGATTCAAGAAATATTGGACTGATAGAAACTATAAAAACGCTAATAAAAGAAAAGTTTAATTATGATGCAAAGGAGAAAAAGGATTCAAGATATAATACTTATTATTTATATGCTTACCATTCTGATATTGCTAACCTGCTATTTAATCACGGATTTAAGAAGTATGGAAAACTGCCAAACATATTATTTAACTCTCCAAAAGAAGTTGTAGAAGAATTTTTATTAGGATTTTTTACAGGAGATGGTTATGAAAAGAGAAAAGAAATTCATATTAAAGATTCTCTATTGATAAGGGATTTGGCTATGTTATATTCTTTAATAGGAGTTCCAAACATAATAAAGATAAGAGAAAAAAGCCAGAGACTTTATCTTCAGCATAAAACAAAAGAAGACAATATAAAAAATCAGCCTGTAAACTGCCTGTTCGATTTAATTCCTGGATTTTTGGCTAAATCAACTTATGTTGTTCCAGGATTGAATAAAGGAAGAATGGTTGGGCAGGCGACTTTAATGAAGTATCATGCGGAGACAGCGCTTTCTATTAAGCTCAAGAACAGCGATATTTATCCTGTTGAAGTATCTGAAATAGAAAAATTCGATAATATAGAAGACTTTTATGATATTGAATTAGAGAAAAATCACAAATTTGTGCACTCTCTTGGGACAATTACAAATAATTGCTGCAGATTAAGATTGGATAACAGAGAGCTGAGAAAGAGGGGAGGAGGATTATTTGGAGCTAATCCATTAACAGGAAGCATCGGAGTTGTAACTATAAATCTGCCAAGAATTGGTTATCTTGCACAGTCTGAAGATGAGTTTTTGAGAAGACTTGGATATATGATGGATCTAGCTATGGAAAGCTTAGAGATAAAAAGAAAAATTGTTGAAAAGTTTACAGAGCTGGGATTGTATCCTTATGCAAAACACTTCTTGCTTGGAATAAAACAAAGATTTGGAGATTATTGGAAAAATCATTTCTCTACAATAGGAATCATTGGAATGAATGAAGCTATGCTTAACTTTCTTGGATTTGGCTTAGATAACAAGGATGCCCAGGAATTCGCGCTGAGAATTTTGGATTTTATGAGAGATAGAATCGCCTATTATCAAGACATGACTGGGCATTTGTATAATTTAGAGGCAACTCCGGGAGAAGGGACAAGCTATAGTCTAGCAAGAAAAGACAAAAAATTATATCCAGCTATTAAAGTTGCTAATGAAGAAGATGTTATTGGCAAGAAAGCTGCTCCTTATTATACTAACTCGAGCCAGCTTCCTGTAAATATGACTGATGATATTTTTGAAGCTCTTGATATACAAGATAATTTCCAGACAAAATATACAGGAGGAACTGTTCTTCATGGTTTTATTGGAGAGAAACTTCCTTCAATTGAGGCTGTTAAGATTCTTGTCAAGAAGATTGCTTATAATTATAAGCTGCCATATTTTACACTAACTCCAACTTTCTCTGTATGTCCTATTCATGGGTATATAGCAGGAGAGCATGAATATTGTCCTAAGTGCGATGAAATTCCAGAGGATAAGTTGCAAGAAGTTTTACAAAAAAATGTTGAAGAAAAAAAAGAGGAGGTAAAATAATGGTGAAAACAAAATGCGAAGTGTATTCCAGAGTTGTAGGATATATAAGGCCGATACAGCAGTGGAATGATGGGAAAAGAGCTGAATTCCACAAAAGAAAAACTTTTGATGCTAATAAGGCATTAGGAAAGTCTGCAAGCATGCCGGAAGTTTGTAAGGAAGTTATTGCTACAACTCCAAATAGTTTACACTTGCTAAATAAAAATTAGATGTACTCAAGTGAAAACTATTTGCCAGAAATAAAAGTTACTGGCTGCTAATTTTATTTAGTTTTTTATTATTTAATTGAATATAATAATCTATAAATATCTGCTAATCTGATTATAATCATGAAAATAGCATATCTTCAGAAGATGAGTTTGCAGGATTTTCCAGATACTGTTTCTTGTATTGTATTTTTATCAGGATGCTCATTTAGATGCGGGATGTGCTATAACTCTATGATTTTAGATTCTGAATTTTCAGGAATGAGTGAAGAGGAGTTTTTTAGTTTTTTAGAATCTAGAAAAAAGCAGCTAGATGGAGTTGTTGTTACAGGGGGAGAGCCTTTAATTCACAAGGAGTTGATTGAATTTTTAAAAAAGATAAAGGAAAAAGGTATGAAAATAAAGCTGGACACTAATGGAAGTAATCCTGAAAGACTAAAAGAAGTTATTGATTTAAGATTAGTTGATTATGTTGCTATGGATATTAAATCTGCTAGAGAAGATTATGAAAAAGTTGCGGGTGTTAAAGTTGATTTAGGAAAAATAGAAGAAAGTATGAGAATTCTTGCTAAAAGTAATATTGAACATGAATATAGAACAACACTTTGTCCGATAGAAGATAATGGAAAATATAGAGCAATGGACGAAAATGATATAGAGAAGATTGCAGAATGGATTTCTTCTATTGATGGGGATGCTAGCTATTATTTACAGGCATTTTTGCCAGAGAAAGAGAGACTAGTTAATAAAAAACTAGAAGAAGAGAAGAAAACAAGAGGAGATATTCTACTAAAAGCAAAAGAAAATGCTTTGAAATTTTTGAAAAGAGTTTATCTGAGAGAGTAGTCAAAAATGATGTATATTCCCTGAGATAATATAATTTAAAAAGTCAAAAAAGGTAAAATAAAAAGAAGAAAAGATGAGAGAAAAAGAGATTGTTGCTGTTGTTGGTATGACTGGAAGTGGAAAATCATTAGTATCTGACTTCTTAACAAGCAAGGGATATAAATTTATTAGATTTGGGCAGATTACATTAGATGAAGTTAAAAGAAGAGGATTATTTGGAGAGGCTGCTGAAAAAGAAGTCAGAGAGGGATTTAGAAAGCAGCTTGGGATGGGTGCTTTTGCTATACTTAATAAGCCCAAAATTGATGATCTCTTGAAAGAGGGCAGCGTGGTTGTTGATGGGCTGTATTCTTGGAGTGAATATAAATTTTTGAAAGATACATATGGAGATATGTTAAAGATTCTTGCAGTAATCGCTCCTCCAAAACTAAGATACGACAGATTAGAAAATAGAAAAGAGATTGACGAACAAATGAGAAACAGGCCGACCACAAGAGTAGAATCAAAGTCAAGAGATTATGCAGAAATAGAGAACATAGAAAAAGCAGGGCCTATTGCGATGGCAGATATAACAATAATAAATGATGGGACAAGAGATGATTTAATAAAAAAGCTGAATAAAATATTTGATGAGTGCTGGAGGCCTAGCTGGGATGAATATTTTATTGATATTGTAAAAGTTGTTGCAGAGAGAGGAACTTGCAACAGAGGGAGAACAGGATGTGTTATTGTAAGAGACAAGCAGATTCTTGTAACAGGATATGTTGGCTCGCCTAGGGGAATTCCTCATTGCGATGAAGTTGGACATCAGATGAAAAGCGTTGTTCATGAAGATGGGAGTGTTTCTCAGCATTGTATGAGAACAGCTCATGCAGAGGTCAATGCTATTGCCCAGGCTGCAAGATTAGGAATTTCAGTATTAGGAGCAACATTATACTGCAAGATGGCTCCTTGTCCTACATGTGCAAAGATGATAATTAATGCTGGAATAAAGAGAGTTGTTGCAGAGAGAAGATATCATCAGGGCGGCGAGGCAGAAAACCTCTTTAAAACAGCAGGAATTGAGTTTTCTGTCCTGTATGACGAAGTTATTAAGTATAATGGACAATGATTCTAAAGATAAAAAGCCTTGACAAAAGCATAGAACTTCCTAGATTTCAGAGAGAGGGAGATGCTGCTCTTGATATAAGAAGTTCTGAAGATTATATTTTAAAAATAGGAGAGAGAAAAGCGGTTAAAACAGGAATTGCTGTTGAAATTCCCTTAGGATATGCTGGATTGATATGGGACAGATCAGGATTAGCTGCTAAGCACGGAATTAAGACAATGGGGGGAGTTATAGATGCTAATTATCGAGGAGAAATTCTTGTTGTTTTAAAAAATCTTGGAGAGGAAGATTTTAAAATAGAAAAGGGAATGAGGATTGCACAAATGCTTATTCAGAAAGTTGAAAATATGGAAGTTCAAGAGGCAGAAGAATTATCAGATACAAATAGAGGCGAAGCAGGATTTAATTCTTCTGGATATAAATAGAAATCTTTATAAGCAGATTTATTATCAGTTTTAAATATTAGAGGAAAGGAATTTAAAATGACTACAGAAGAATTAACAAAATCAAGTTTTGAGAATTTTAAGAAAAATAAGCTAGCTCTAGTAGACTTTTTTGCAGAGTGGTGTATGCCTTGTTTAATGCTTGCTCCTGTTATTGAAGAATTATCTGAAAAGATGAAGAAAATCAAGTTTGGAAAGGTTAATATTGATGAAAGTCAGGATTTAGCAGAGGAGTTTTCTGTTATGAGTGTTCCTACATTAATAATTCTTAAAGATGGCAAGGAAGTTGATAGAATAATAGGCACACTTCCTGCAGATGTTCTAGAAGAGAAAATTAAGAAGCATTTGTGATTATTTGCTTTTTCTAAAGATTTTTAAATGTAAATTATATCGTTTATTTATGGCCCCGTAGCTCAGCCTGGTTAGAGCACCTGCCTTTTAAGCAGGGTGTCGGGAGTTCAAATCTTCCCGGGGTCATAAAGACATTTTTCTTTTACTCCTGATGAGTAATAGGTGAAAAATTTTAAAAATCTTGGAAAAGTCTAAAAATAGAAAGATTTAAAAGGCTATTTTTGATTGCTTAATGATTAACACTTAAAGGGAAATATGTCAAAAATCTGCTAATTTTTAAAAAATGCATGCACTACAACCAAAACACTCTAAATTAAAACAAGAAGATGCTGATAAGCTCCTTGCAAAATTCGGAATTTCAAGAGCTCAGCTTCCTAAAATCAAAGCAGAGGATCCTTGCTTGCCAGAAGGGTGCAAGACAGGAGATGTTATTAAGATAGAGAGAAAGGAAGGAGAAGAGGTTGCAGAATACTTCAGAGTTGTTGTCTAAGATAATGGAGATAGATAAAGATAAGATAAGCAAGAGGCATTTATTGATAAAGAAATACTTGGAAGAGCATTCTTTAGTAGAATCTAATATCAGAAGTTTTAATGATTTTGTTGAGAGAAGAATGCAGGAGATTGTAAATGAATTATCAGCTGGATTATCAAAAGAAGAGGAGATAGAGATAAGACTTGGAAAAGTCAGAATTGAAAAACCAAATATTATAGAAGCTGATGGAAGTTCTCATCCTGTTTCTCCTACAGAAGCAAGACTTAGAAATCTAACTTATTCTGCATCAGTATTCTTAGAAATAAGTATTAAGCAAGGAAGTCAGTTTGAGACTCACGATGTGGAAATTGGAAGAGTTCCTGTAATTGTCAAGAGTAAGATGTGCAATACTGCTGGAATGACAAAGAAAGATTTAGAAGAAGATTTTATAGATCCACTAGATCCTGGAGGATATTTTATTATAAATGGAAATGAGAGAGTCATGGTTATGACAGAGGATCTTGCAGAAAACCAGCCATTTATAGAGAAAGGAAAGACAGGAGTTATGCTAAGATTATTCTCAAAAAAAGGAAGTTATAGAATTCCCATAAAGATAAATGAGACAAATGAGGGAATTATAGAAGTTTCTTTTTCAAGATTTAAGAATGTGCCAGCAATTATACTGTTAAAGTCATTAGGATTGACAAAAGAGGCAGAGATGTCAAGACTTATTGGCAAGGAGACAGACTCTTTAATTGTAAACTTATATGAATATGCTGGAATTCAAAGCCAGGATGATGCAATTATGAATATTGCTGAAAAGGCAAGTATGGAAGGAACAAAAAAAGAGATTATGGACAGAGTTAAGCAGAGAATAGATTCTTACTTTCTTCCTCATATAGGAATAGGCAAGGAAGCAAGACATGATAAGACAGTAACTTTATGCAAATTAATAAAGCAGTTCTTAATTGCCAAGGAAAATCCAGACAAGCTTACAGATAAAGACCATTATGCAAATAAGAGAGTAAGATTATCAGGAGATTTGCTGGCAGACTTATTCAGAGTTAATTTAAACATACTTGTAAGAGATATTCAATATTCCTTGCAAAAAATAGCTAAGAGAAAGAAATTTTATAGCATAAAGACAATAGCAAAGTCAACATTATTTTCTCATAGAATTGAATCTGCTATTGCAACAGGAAACTGGATTGGAGAAAAAACAGGCATTACACAAAATATGCAGAAGACAAATTATCTAGATATGATTTCTCAGCTGCAAAGAGTTGCTAGTATGCTTCCAGGAGAGCAGGAAAACTTTTTAGCAAGAACTCTCCACCCAACTCATTACGGAAGATTCTGCCCTGTAGAGACTCCAGAGGGAACAGAAATCGGATTGAGAAAAAATCTTGCTTTGCTGGCCAGAATTTCAACAGCAAGCACACTAGAAGAGGAAAAATTCTTTGATTTACTTGAAACTTTAGGAGTTAAAAGAGAAAAGAAAGATGAGCAAGCCAGTTATGGAAAAATTGATGTTTTCTACAATGGAATTTTTGTCGGAAGTGTTGATGATGAGAAGAAATTAATTGATGATATCAAGAATAAAAGAAGAAAAGGGGAATTGCCCCTAGAATTATCTGTAAGATATGATAAGTATATTAAAGCTGTTTTATTCTCGACAGAAGCTGGAAGAGTCTTAAGGCCATTAGTTATTGCAGATAATGGACAGAGCAAGCTTAAAGATGAACATATTGTCTTGCTAGAGCAGGGAAAGATAAAGTGGGATAATTTGATATCACAGGGAGTAATTGAGTATATTGATGCTGCAGAAGAAGATAATGCTTTAGTTGCTTTAAACGAGCCAGACCTAAAAGAGGATCATACTTATCTTGAGATAGATACTATTGATTTCCTAGGATTAGTTACAAGTTTAGTTCCATATGGAAATCATGATCAATCTTCTAGATTAAATAGAGGAAGCAAGACACAGAAGCAAGCTCTAGGATTATATGCAGCCAACTATCTAACAAGATTAGATACAGATGTTTCTATTTTGCACTATCCGCAAAAGCCAATCACAAGAAGTTTTATCTATGATACGCTTAATTTGTATCCTGCTGGACAGAATTTAACAGTCGCAGTTATGACATATGAAGGATATAATATGGAAGATGCGGTTATCTTAAATAGAGGAAGTGTTCAGAGAGGAGTTGGAAGATCAACTTATTTCAGGCCGTATACAGCTACTGAATTATATTATGCAGGAGGATTAGCAGATGAAATTTGCACCCCTACAAAAGATACTTCTGGATATAGAACAGAAGACAGCTATAGATATCTTGAAGATGATGGAATTGTCTATCCTGAAGCTGCTCTAAAAGAGGGAGAGGTTGCTATTGGCAAGACAAGTCCTCCAAAATTCCTTTCAGAAGCTAGAGAGATTTCAATTAAGACAAGAAAAGAAAGCTCTGTTGTAATAAGACAGGAAGAAAAGGGAAAGATTGATGCTGTTTTTATAACAATTGATGGAGAGGGCAATAAAGTAGTTCAAGTTAGAACAAGAGATGAGAGAATTCCAGAACTTGGAGATAAATTTGCAACTCCACACGGACAAAAAGGAGTTGTTGGAATGATAGTTAATGAGGAAGACATTCCTTTTACAGCTCGCGGAATTCGCCCGGATTTGATTTTCAATCCGCATGGTATTCCTTCAAGAATGACTGTTGGATATTTAATGGAATTAATGTCTGGAAAAGTTGGATGTTTGAAAGGAAAGCCTATGGATGGAACTGCTTTCTCAGGAACTCCTGCTGAAGTTCTAGAAAAAGATCTAGTTGATCTTGGATTTAGATATGATGGAAAAGAGACAATGTATCATCCTGTAACAGGAAAAGTTATGAAGGCAAAAATTTACATTGGAAATATGTATTATCTAAAATTAAAGTATATGGTTTCAAATAAGATGCATGCTAGAGCATCAGGAAAAGTTGCTCTATTAACTAGACAGCCAATTGAAGGAAGAGCAAGAGGAGGAGCTTTAAGATTAGGAGAGATGGAGCAGGAAGCTTTAGTTGCTCACGGAGCTTCACTATTATTAAAAGAGAGATATGATTCTGATAAAGTCATAATTCATGTTTGTACAAAGTGTGGAAGTATGGCAATTGAAGATAATATCAGAAATAAGATTTATTGTCCTTTATGCAACAGCAACGAGATAGAAGCTGTAGAAATGAGTTATGCTTTCAAATTGTTAATAGAAGAGCTGCAAGGCTTGCATATTTTGACAAATTTTGAATTAAAAAATAAATATGAATAAAAATGGCACTAGGAATAAAAAAACAAGTTAAATCCCTGTCATTCAACTTGATGGGGCCTGAATCTATAAAGAAGCTAGCAAGTGCTAAAATTGTAACTCCTGAATTATATGATATAGATGGATATCCTGTAGACGGAGGATTGATGGATTTAAGAATGGGGGCAATTGATCCGGGAGTTAGATGTAGAACATGCGGAGGAAGATTAAAAGAATGTCTAGGACATCCGGGAAGTATCGAATTAGCAAGACCTGTTCTTCATATAAAATATATTCCAATTGTTGAGATATTCTTAAGAAGTTTTTGTTCTTCTTGCGGAAAGCTATTACTAGCAGAAGAAGACTTAAAAGAGCTAAAGCTAGCTCAGAGAATTAAGAAGAGCAGAGATGTTAAAAAGTGTCCTCACTGCCAGGCTCCTCAGGAAAAAATAAAGCTAGAAAAGCCTGCTACTTTTTATGAAGGAAAGAGAAGATTATTCCCTGTTGAAATTAGGGAGAGATTGGTTAGAATTTTAGATGATCAGATAAAACTAATAGGAATTAATCCTAATAAATTTAGGCCAGAGTGGGCAATCTTAACTTTATTATTAGTTCCTCCAGTTACAGTAAGACCGAGCATAACTTTAGAATCAGGAGAGAGATCAGAAGATGATTTAACTCATAAATTATCTGATATAATAAGAGCTAATCAGAGATTATGGGAAAACTTAAATGCAGGAGCTCCTGAAGTGATTATTGAAGACTTATGGGACTTATTGCAGTATCATGTTACAACTTTCTTTGATAATACAATTGCTAGAATTCCTCCTGCAAGACACAGATCAGGGCAGCCTTTAAAGACAATCACAGAAAGAATAAAGGGAAAAGAAGGAAGAATTAGACATAATCTTGCTGGAAAAAGAGTTAACTTTTCTTCTAGAACAGTAATTTCTCCTGACCCATTCCTTGCTATAAATGAAGTAGGAATTCCACTAGAGATAGCAAAGATAATTACAGTTGCAGAGAAAGTTACATCTATGAATATGGAAAGATTAAAACAATTAGTTGCAAAAGAGGAGTATCCTGGTGCAAATTATATTATAAGGCCAGATGGAAAGAAGAAGAGAATAACTCCTGATTTAAAACAAGAGATTATTGATGAGCTTGCAATAGGATATATTGTTGAGAGACATCTTATTGACGTAGATATTCTCTT